>Ga0070710_10000036_pt1 | contig 61426 bp, 52 predicted proteins | sample LARL52metaG_FD_65454 | JGI IMG/M metagenome (GOLD analysis project Ga0070710, IMG submission 65454) | Corn, switchgrass and miscanthus rhizosphere microbial communities from Kellogg Biological Station, Michigan, USA - LAR L5-2 metaG | ecosystem: Host-associated > Plants > Roots > Rhizosphere ...
GGGCGCCACCGCCCGTTTACCCATCTGATATGCACGCAGTGCCGTCATCCGCTACTCGCGGCCCCGGGTGGGTCTGGTTGACTGCTGACCGTGCGCCTGATCTTCCCGCCCTCGGTGGATTCCGGGGACCCCGACTGTGCTAAGGAGCTGACCCGGCACGATCTCGTTGCGCTGTACGGCTACCCCGACACCAGCAGGCCCTGGGTGCGGGCGAACATGGTGACGAGCGCGGACGGCGCCGCGACGATCCGGGGGCGCAGTGCGGGGCTGTCCAGCGAGGCGGACCGCAACCTGTTCGCCCTGCTCCGTACCCTCTGCGACGTGATTCTCGTGGGCGCGGGCACGGCCCGGGCCGAGCGGTATGCCGCCGTCCGCCCCGAGGAACTGTGGCCGGGCCTGCGCAGCCGCCAGGCTCCGGTGCCAGCGATCGCGGTGGTCACCAGGAGGATCAGCCTCGACCTGTCCAGCCCGCTGCTGACCGCCGCGCGGCCGGGAGCACGGACCATCCTCATCACTACCGAGCAGGCACCCGCCGAGCTCCGCTCCGAGGCCCGCAGGAACGCCGACGTCATCGTGGCCGGGGAAGATACCGCCGACCTGAACCTCGCCGTGCAGGCGCTGGCCGACCTCGGTTACCGGCGGATCCTCGCCGAAGGCGGGCCGCAGCTGCTCGGCGAGCTGGCCGCGGCCGAAGTGCTCGATGAGCTGTGCCTCACGATCAGCCCGCTGGTGGCCAGCGGAGGCGCGAGCCGGATCGCGGTGGGGACGAGCGCGGTGCAGTCCGGCCGGCTCTCGCTGCAGCACGTGCTCGAGGAGGAGGGGCACCTGTTCTGCCGCTACACCCGGCGCCGCCCCGCGGTCGTCTGAGCAGGCCGTCACGCCCCCAGGATCCGCAGGGCGTTCCCACGCAGCAATTTCTCCAGCACGTCGTCGGGCAGGCCGAGGTCGTCGAGCTCGGCCAGGCAGCGTTCGGGGGTGATGAACGGGAAATCGCTGCCCCAGATGAACTGGCCGGATAGCCGGCCTCGGAGCTCGCGGACCACCTCGGGCGGGATCCGGCGCGGCGACCAGCCGGAGATGTCGATGTACACGTTGGTCTTATGCAGCGCGATGGCGATCAGGTCCATGTGCCACGGCCAGCCGAAATGAGCGGCGACCACGGTCAGCCCGGGATGCGCGGCGGCCACCGCGTCGAGCTTGAGCGGGTGGGCGTAATCGAGCCGGATGCCCTGGCCGCCGGGCTGGCGGGCGCCGATCCCGCTGGTCCCGGTGTGGAAGAGGGCCAGCAGGCCGTGCTGCTCGCACGCCGCGAAGATCGGCCAGAAGACGGGATCATCGGGCGAAAAGGCCTGCAGCGACGGGTGGAACTTCACCCCGCGCAGGCCCAGCGCGGCGATGTTTGCCACCTCGGCCACCGCCGCCTGGCCCTTATGCGGGTCGACCGAACCGAGCCCGGTGAAGACGTACGGATGCGCGCGGCAGGCGTCCGCCACGGTCTCGTTGGGTACCCGCGGCCGTCCGGTGGCTGTTTCCGCGTCCCAGGCCAGTAGGACGGCCTGCACCTCCAGCTCGCGGTATCTGTCGGCCAGCTCATCCAGCGACTGCCGCTGCACAACCGACCTGAAATATGCCTCGGCCGCCTCCACATAGCCGGACATGCTGCCGTCCAGCCAGTCCGGGGTGGGCAGGTGTACGTGGAAATCAACGGCTCGCACAGGCACTGCCTCATCCTAGAGACGCTGGCCCTGCCGCGGTCTGGCTGGAGCCGGGTCATTGGCAGGTGCCGTCACGCCCCCCGGCGCAGCCGGTTCAGAGCTTCTTCCAGGATTGCCGCGCCGTCGGCGTCGCTGCGGCGTTCCTTGACGTAGGCGAGGTGGGTCTTGTACGGCTCGACGCGCGGCGGCGCGGGGGGGCTGTGCTCGTCCTGCCCGGCCGGGAACCCGCACCGCGGACACTCCCAGATCTCGGGGACAGCAGCATCGGTGGCGAAGCTCGGCCGCGTCTCGTGCCGGTTCGAGCACCAGAATGACACCCAGACCCGCGGAGCGGACTCGCCGCGTTCGGCTTCGCCCATCGGGCCGGCGCCCACCCTGCTGCCGCGGATGGCGTTGCCACTGCTCACGGAATACCCCTTGTCCTTGTGGGTTTGCTTCTCGCCCGTGCCTTACTTGCCTCATGCCTATGCGGGGACCGCGTCGAGGATGAAATCCCGCCGCGCCCGGGCGCTACCTATTGAGGATGCCGAGGCCGACGATACAGAGGAACCAGATAATACCTGTGATGATCGTGAGCCGGTCGAGATTCCGCTCAACTACCGTGGATGAACCCAGCGAGGACGTCACTCCGCCGCCGAACAAGTCGGAGAGGCCGCCTCCCTTACCGCGGTGCAGCAGCACAAGCACGATCATCAGCAGGCTTGTAATGATCAAGACGATGGAGAGTCCGATGGTCACGGCTGTTCTCTAGTCCTCTCAGGCCTGCGCTCAGGCGTGATCCTGGGCCATTTCACGGTACCGGCAAATTCTCGCAAACTCACCGGCGTCCAGGCTCGCACCACCGACAAGGGCTCCGTCGATGTCGCGCTGCTCCATGATCGGAGCGATGTTATCCGCGTTGACTGATCCGCCATACAGGATACGCACGCTGGCGGCCGTTTCGCCCCCGTGGCCCTCGGAAATCCGGTCCCTGATCGCCGCGCACACCTCCTGTGCGTCCTGCGCAGTGGCCACCTCTCCGGTGCCGATCGCCCAGACGGGCTCGTAGGCGATCACGATCCCGTCCACCTGCGCGGCGCGCAGCCCGGCCAGGCCGCCGTCGACCTGGGCCAGTACGTACGGCACGTAGTCTCCCGCCTGCCGCACCTCCAGGCTCTCGCCCACGCAGAGCACCGGTACTATCTCGGCGCCGAGCAGCGCCTTGATCTTGGCGTTGACCAGGGCGTCGTCCTCGCCGTGGTACTGGCGCCGCTCGGAATGCCCGGCCAGCACGTAGCCGCAGCCGAGCTTGGCCAGCATGGATGCGCTGATGTCGCCGGTGTAGGCGCCGTTGGCGTGCTGCGATACGTCCTGGGCGCCGTAGCCGATCTGCAGCCGGTCGCCGATCACCAGCGTCTGGACGCTGCGCAGCGCGGTGAACGGCGGCAGTACCACCACCTCAGCCGCCCGGAAGTCCCTGTCCGACAGCGTGAACGCCAGCTTCTGGACCAGCGCTATCGCCTCGAGATGGGTACAGTTCATCTTCCAGTTCCCGGCGATCAGCGGCTTGCGGGTCCCGGCGACGAGCGGCATCCGGTTCGAGCGCCCGCTCACTGGTCCTCCCCGAGCGCGGTCAGGCCCGGCAGGGTGGCGCCCTCCAGGTACTCCAGGCTCGCGCCGCCGCCGGTCGAGATGTGCCCGAACGCATCCTCGCTGAGGCCGAGCTGCCGCACGGCGGCCGCGGAGTCTCCGCCGCCCACCACGGTCAGCCCGGGCACGCCGCTGATGGCCTGCGCGACGGCCAGCGTCCCGGCCGCGAAGGCGGGGAATTCGAACACGCCCATCGGCCCGTTCCAGAACACCGTCTTCGCATCGGCCAGCTTGGCGGCGAACAGGGCGCGGGTGGCCGGGCCGATGTCCATCCCCTCGCGGTCGGCCGGGAACTCGGTGGCCGGCACTACCTCGTGGTCGGCGTCGGCCGCGTAGTGCGTGGCCGCGACGATGTCGGCCGGCAGCACGATCTCCACGCCCTGCCGGGCCGCCTCATCCATCAGCCGGCGCACGTGCGGGATCTGGGCGGCCTCGAGCAATGACTTGCCGACCTCGTACCCCTGCGCGGCCAGGAACGTGTACGACATGCCGCCGCCGATCAGCAGCCGGTCCGCCCGGTCGAGCAGGTTGCCGATCACGCCGAGCTTGTCCGAGGGCTTGGCGCCCCCGAGCACCAGCACGTATGGCCGCTGCGGCTCGTCGGTCAGCCTGCGCAGCACCTCGACCTCGGCTAGCACCAGGTCGCCGGCCGCGTGCGGGAGCAGCCGGGGCAGGTCATAGACGCTGGCATGCTTGCGGTGCACGGCGCCGAACCCGTCGCCGACGTAGAGCGGCTCAGCGGCGGCCTCGCCCATCGCCTGGGCACCCACCGCCGCCAGCCTGCGAGCCAGAGTGGCCCGCTGCTGATCGTCCTTGCTCGTCTCGCCCGGCTCGAACCGCACGTTCTCCAGCACCGCCACATCGCCGTCGGCCAGCGCGGCGGCGACCGCGGCGGCGGACGGGCCCGCGACGTCCCTGGCGAACGAGACCGGCCGGCCCAGCAGCCGGGCCAGGTGGCCGGCGACCGGCTCGAGCGATGGTCCGCCCCCGGCCCGTTCGGCAAAATCCGCCCCTGAGGGCCTGCCCAGGTGGGCGAGCACGATGACGCGGGCGCCGCGGCCGGCCAGCCTGGTGATCGTGGGCAGGCTGGCCCTGACCCGCCCGTCGTCGGTGATCCGGGTGCCGTCCATCGGCACGTTGAGGTCGGCGCGCAGCAGGACCGCGCGCCCGCGGACCTCCTCGGAGTCGATGCCCCTCATCGGTTTCCCGTCAGCTCGTCGCGCCGCGTCAGGCCAGCCGGGAACCGACCAGGCGGACCGCGTCGGCGAGCCGGCACGAGTAGCCCCACTCGTTGTCGTACCAGCCGATCACCTTCACCTGGTCGCCGTCGGCCATGGTCAGCAAGGAGTCGAAGACGCACGAGGCGGGCGAGCCGACGATGTCGGAGGAGACGATCGGGTCACTGGTGTAGGCCAGGTAGCCCTTCAGCTCGCCGTCGGCCGCGGCCCGGAAGGCGGCGTTCACCTCGTCCCTGGTGACCTCGCGGCCGAGCTGGACCACCAGGTCGGTGACCGAGCCGTCCGGGACCGGGACCCGCAGCGACAGGCCGTCCATCTTGCCCTTGAGCTCGGGCAGCACCAGAGCCGTGGCCTTGGCCGCGCCGGTCGTGGTGGGAATGATGTTGATTGCCGCGGCACGAGCCCGGCGCAGATCCTTGTGCGGGAAGTCCTGCAGCACCTGGTCGCTGGTGTACGCGTGCACCGTGGTCATCATGCCGCGGACGATGCCGAAGTTGTCCAGCAGCACCTTGGCCATCGGCGCGACGCAGTTCGTGGTGCACGAGGCGTTCGAGATGACGTCGTGCCGGGCCGGGTCGTAGGCGCTGTCGTTGACCCCCATCACGATCGTGAGGTCCTCGCCCTTGGCCGGCGCGGAGATGATCACCTTCTTGGCGCCGGCGGCGATGTGCTTGCGGGCGTCGTCGGCGTTGGTGAACCGGCCGGTCGATTCGACCACCACATCGACGCCGAGCTCGCCCCAGGGCAGATCGGCGGGATCCCGCTCGGCCAGGATCCGCAGCGGCTGGCCGCCGACCCGGATCGTGTCGCCATCGGCCGTGACGTCCTGCGGCAGGCTGCCGAGCACGCTGTCGTACTTGAGCAGGTGCGCCATGGTCGCGACGTCACCGAGATCGTTCGCCGCGACGATCTGTATGTCGTCGCCGGCGCCGCCGTTGACGGCGCGCCAGAAGTTCCGTCCGATCCGGCCGAATCCGTTGATGCCCACCCGAATGGTCACAGCAGCGTTCTCCTCGCACGTCCTGATTCTCTTCGCCCGCCGCCCGGCAGCCGCACAGTCCCCCGGGCCGACACTACCGGACCCCCTACATGAGCATGTCAGGGGTGAGCCCGGCCTCGGTGCTGGGGACGCCGAGCTCCTCGGCCCGCCGGTCCGCCATGGCCAGCAGCCGCCGGATCCGCCCGGCGATCGCGTCCTTGGTCATCGGAGGTTCGGCGAGCTGACCGAGTTCTTCCAGGCTCGCCTGCCGGTTCGCGATGCGCAGCCGGCCCGCGTCGCACAGGTGTTCCGGCGCGTCGTCGCCGAGAATCTCCAGCGCGCGCTCGACCCGCGCGCCCGCGGCCACTGCCGCCCGCGCGCTGCGCCGCAGGTTGGCATCGTCGAAGTTGGCCAGCCGGTTCGCGGTGGCCCGCACCTCCCGGCGGACCCGCCGTTCCTCCCAGGCCAGCACGCTGTCGTGCGCGCCGAGCCGGGCCAGCAGCGCGCTGATCGCGTCGCCGTCCTTCACCACGACCCGGTCCACTCCGCGGACGTCGCGGGCCTTGGCGTGAATCTTCAGCCGCCGCGCCGCGCCGACGAGGGCGAGCGCGGCCTCCGGGCCCGGGCAGGTGATCTCCATCGACATCGAACGGCCCGGCTCGGTCAGTGAGCCGTGGGCCAGGAACGCGGCCCGCCAGGCCGACTCGCAGTCGCAGCTGCCGCCGGACACCACCTGCCGGGGCAGCCCCCGCACCGGCCGTCCGTGGCCGTCCACCAGGCCGGTCTGGCGGGCCAGGCTGTCGCCGTCCTTAGACACCCGGACCAGGTACCTGTTGCCCTTGCGCAGCCCGCTGGGGGCGAGCACGAGCAGCTCGGAGGTGTGCCCGAACACCTCGGCGATATCCTTGCGCAGCCTGCGAGCCGCCGCCCCGGTATCGAGCTCGGCCTCGATCACGATGTGCCCGGCGGCCAGGTGCAGCCCGCCGGCGAACCTGAGCAGCGAGGACACCTCTGCCTTGCGGCAGCACGGCTTGACCACGGTGACCCGGCTCAGCTCGTCCTTTACGAGGCCGGTCATCGCCATCTGCGTCACTCCCCATCGAAGATTTCAGCGTATGCCTCGGCGAGGCGCGCCGGGTCGTGCCGTGCCGTCCCGTCCCGCATCGCCATTTCCTGCACCACCAGCCTGGCGCCCAGCAGGTCCGCCGCCTTCGCCAGCTCGGTCGTCCCGGTGCCGCCGGCGTGATGCCGGTCGGCGAGCACCACGTCCACGGCGAGGCCGGGGGCGTGGTCGGCCAGCACCTCGAGGTGGGTGCTCGGCGAGAGGCCCGCGGTCTCCCGGTCCTGTGGCGCGAGGTTGAGGACCACGATCCGGCGGGCCCGGGTGGTGAGCATCGCGTCGGCCAGACCGGGCACCAGCAGGTGCGGCAGCACGCTGGTGAACCACGACCCGGGGCCGAGCACCGTCCAGTCCGCCTCGCGCACCGCGGCGACGGCCTCCGGGCGGACCGGCGGTGCGGTCGGCTCCAGCGTTATGGACCGGATCTGGCCGGCGGTAGTGGCGCAGGCCACCTGGCCTCTGACTGTGCTCAGCGCGTAGGGCCGGGCCGGATCCGCCCCTTCCACCTGGGCGGTGATGTCCAGCGGCACCGCGGCCATGGGCAGCACCCGGCCCTGCGCGCCGAGCAGCCGTCCCACCCAGTCCAGTCCCTCGACCGTGTCCCCGAGCAGCTCCCACAGCGCCACGATGAGCAGGTTGCCGACTGCGTGCCCGGACAGCTCGCTGCGGCCGCCGAACCTGTGCTGGACCACCCGGCTCCAGGTGGTTCCCCAGTCGTCGTCGCCGCACAGGGCGGCCAGGGCCATCCGCAGGTCACCGGGTGGCAGCACGCCGAAGTCACGGCGCAGCCTGCCGCTGGATCCGCCGTCGTCGGCGACCGTCACCACCGCGGTCAGCCGGCCGCTGACCCGGCGCAGCGCTGACAGCGAAGCGAACAGCCCGTGGCCGCCGCCCAGCGCCACCACCCGTGGTCCCTCTCCCGGCCCGGTACTCGCGGGCAGCGTCCTCACTCGCGCCCCAGGTCCCGGTGCGTGACCTGAACGCCCGCCCCGGCCTCGGCGAGCCTGGCCGCCAGCTGATCGGCCACCGCGACGCTGCGGTGCTTGCCCCCGGTGCAGCCCACGGCGAGCGTAAGGAAGCGCTTGCCCTCACGCTCGAAGCCGCCCAGGGCCGCCCGCATCGCCTCGGCGAAAGCATCGATGAACTCCTTGGCCCCGGTCTGGCCCAGGACGAAGTCCCGCACCGGCGGGTCCTGCCCGGTGAGCGGGGCCAGCTCCTCGATCCAGTGCGGATTGGGCAGGAACCGGCAGTCAGCCACGATGTCCGCGTCGGCCGGCAGGCCATATTTGTAGCCGAACGACACCACGTTGACGCGCACTCCGGGCGCGCTGTCCCCGCCGAAGAAGCCCTGCATCCTGGCGCGCAGCTCGTGCATGTTGAGACCGGAGGTGTCGATGACCAGGTCGGCCTCGCCCCGCACGCCGCGCAGCAGCTCGCGCTCGGCGGCGATGCCCTCGCTGACCCCGCCGTCGCCCTGCAGCGGATGCGGCCGCCGGACGCTGTCGAACCGGCGTATGAGCGTGTCGTCACCCGCTTCGAGAAACACCACGCGGGGCGGGGTCCCGCGTCGCGCCAGCTCGCCGAGAGCGGCGTTCAGGTCGGTGGTGAACGCACGGGCGCGCACGTCAACGATCGCGGCGACCCGGGACACGGCGCCGCCCGACCGTGCGGCCAGGTCCACCATGGTGGGCAGCAGGGCCGGCGGCAGGTTGTCCACCACGAACCAGCCCATGTCCTCGAGTGCCTTCGCTGCGGTGCTCCGCCCCGCGCCCGACATCCCCGTGACGATCACGATGCTGGGGGCGTCCGGTTCCCGGTAGGCGTCGTCCTGATCGTTCCTCACCGTTCTCCCCCGTCCGCCGCGACTCGCTCGCCGGCCGGCGCGGACCCGGGCCGCAGGGCGGTGATGACCGCCTCGGCCACGCTGGGTCCGATTCCCGGCAGCCCGGCGATCTCTTCGGCGCTGGCCGCCGCCAACTTCCGCACGGAGCCGAAGTGGCGCAGCAGCGTGGCCCGCCGGGCCGGCCCCAGCCCGGGCACGCCATCCAGTTCGCTGGCGGTCAGCGCCTTTGACCTCTTCGCCCGATGGTAGGTGATCGCGAACCTGTGGGCCTCGTCTCGTACCCGCTGCAGCAGGTAGAGGCCCTCGCTCGTGCGGGACAGGATAACCGGTGCGTCCTCGCCGGGCAGCCACACTTCCTCAAGCCGCTTGGCCAGTCCGCAGACCGCCACGTCGTCGATGCCGAGCTCGGTCAGGGCCCGTTGCGCGGCCGCGGCCTGAGCGGGCCCGCCGTCCACGACGACGAGATTGGGCGGGTAGGCGAACTTCCGCTTGGGATCGGCGATGAGCCCGGCCGCCAGGCCGTCTTCCTCCCGGTCACCGAGCGTGTCGAGCTCGCCGGTCTGCTCGCGCTCGTCCAGGTAGCGGCGGAACCGGCGGGTGATCACCTCGTGTATCGCCGAGATGTCGTCGGTGCCGTCGGCGCCCTTGATGCTGAATCGCCGGTACTCGCTCTTGCGCGCCAGCCCGTCCTCGAACACCACCATGGACGCCACCACGTGCGTCCCTTGCAGGTTCGACACGTCGTAGCACTCGATCCGCAGCGGCGCCTCGTCCAGGGCGAGCGCGTCCTGGATCTCCTGCAGCGCGCGGCTGCGGGTGGTCAGGTCGCTGGCCCGCCTGGTCTTGTGCAGCGCCAGCGCCTCCGCGGCGTTGCGGGCCACGGTTTCAAGCAGCGCCCTCTTGTCGCCGCGCTGCGGTACCCGCAGGTCGACCCGGCCACCGGGGCGGGCCGCCCGCAGCGCCAGCCAGTCCCGCATCGCATCCGCGCCGGGCGGCAGCACGGGGACGAGCACCTGGCGCGGCACGCCGCCGCGGCCGCTCGCGTCGGCGGAGCTGCCGCCGGTCCGGGCGTCCCCGTAGACCTGGCCCAGGAAGTCCTCTACCAGCTCGGCCGTCGTGCTGTCCTCGACCTTGTCCACCACCCAGCCGCGCTGGCCGCGCACCCGGCCGCCGCGCACGTAGAACACCTGGACCGCGGCCTCGAGCTGGTCCTCGGCCAGCGCGATCACGTCGCAGTCGGTGCTGTCGCCGAGGACGACCGCCTGCTTCTCCAGCGCCCGCTGCAGTGCCTTGATGTCGTCGCGCAGCCGGGCCGCCCGCTCGAACTCCTCAGCCGCCGCGGCCTCGCGCATCTCGGCTTCGAGCGCGCGGATGAAGCGGGCGGTCTGCCCGGCCATGAAGTCACAGAAGTCCTCGGCCAGCAGCCTGTGCTCGGCCTGGCTGACCCGCCCGACGCACGGCGCGGAGCACTTGCCGATGTAGCCGAGCAGGCAGGGCCGACCGATCTGGCCCGCCCGTTTGAACACCCCGGCCGAGCAGGTCCGCACGGGGAATACCCGCAGCAGCGTGTCCACCGTCTCCCTGATCGCCCAGGCGTGCGAGTACGGCCCGAAGTACCTGACCCCGCGCCGCTTGGCCCCGCGCATCACCATCACCCGCGGGTAGTCCTCGTCCATGGTGACCGCGAGGTACGGGTAGCTCTTGTCGTCCCGGTACCTGATGTTGAACCGAGGATCGAACTCCTTGATCCAGGAGTACTCGAGCTGCAGCGCCTCCACTTCGGTGCCGACCACGGTCCAGTCCACCTTGGCCGCCGCCCGCAGCATGCCCTGGGTGCGCGGGTGCAGGGTGGCGAAGTCGGCGAAGTAGGAGTTAAGCCTGGACCGCAGCGACTTGGCCTTGCCCACGTAGATCACCCGGCCCCGCTCGTCGCGGAACCGGTAGACGCCGGGGGAATCGGGGACCGAGCCGGGGGCCGGCCGATAGTCGTGCGGATCTGCCACAAGGCAACTCTATGCAGTGAAGGCGCTCCCGCCGCGCACCTCGCGGGCGTCATATTCAGCTCGATGGCACATCTACGGGGTGTTCTGACGCGCGCTGGGGCGGGAGGAGGGGTTAGCTGGCGGGCCAGTCGGCGGGGAACGCCTCGGTGTTGTTTCCGGTGACGTCACGGAACCGCGCCCGGAAGCTGGCCAGCAGCTCATCGCCCCAGGCGTATCCGGTTGGCACCCGCACCGCCTGGGCCAGCACGTCCCGCAGCTCCCTGGTCCTGGCCCCGCCCCGGGCCAGCGGGACCGCGGCCAGCGCGTACATGTGATCGAGCGCGCCGAATACCTCATTGGTCAGCAGCGGCAGGGTGCTGTGGCAGACGGCGGACTCCACGAATCCTTCCCACCAGGACGCCTCGTCGCTGCCGAACGCGCGGCGCAGCCGCTGGCGCACCGCCGCGGCCACCGCCGGGTCCGGGTGTTCGAGTCCGTGCTGCCACGCCCAGGCCGATTCCTCGTCGCGCTCGCGCAGCGGCAGGGTCCTGGCGAGCAATTCGACGGCGAGCGGGACGATGTCGGAGTCGGCGGACCCGGCGGCCTCGGCGAACACGGCTATTGCCTGCTCCAGGTGCGCGATGCCGTCCGCCACCCGGGCGGCCGGGTCGGCCGCGAGCGCGTCAGCGCCGGCCGCATCCTCCCCAGCCGGATCGGCGTCGGCCAGTTCGGCGTCGGCCAGTTCGGCGGGCGCTTCCCCTTCGACCGGGTAGCTCGGCGCTTCCCCCTCGACCGGATCGGCGGGCGGCTCCCCCTCGACCGGATCGGCGGCGGGCAGGCCCGCCTCCGGCGCCGCGGCCGCTCCTGCTTCACCCTCAGCGGTCATGCCGGAAGCGTAGAGCCAATCACGGCGGCCCGGCTAGGCGGCCGGCCGTCTCACCCCAGGCGCTAGGGCGCGCCTTGTGCGCACATGAGGCCTACCCCGCCGCACCCGTCCAGCCCCGGCCGTGGCCAGGGCACGACGGCGGCCCGGCTCAGCACCGTCCAGAATCCCGCCGACTTCTCCGCCCACCGCGCCGGGCCGGCTCCGACGACCCGCTCGCACCCGCCAGGATCCACGGTGACCACCGCGAGGCGCCGCCCGGCCGCGGCAAACTCCAGCCGGTAGCGATTACCGAAGTCGGCGGGACAGGCAACGACCCCGCGCGGCATCGGCGGCAGCGCGCACACCGCCCGCGCGACGGCCTGTGCCTGCTGCGGGCGGGTGACCATGATCTGGCGCGGGAAGCGGAAGCGGAGGTGATTGAGCGGCCAGGCGCCGACCCGCGTGACGGTGAGCGCGTCGACCTCGCTGACCGCCGCGCACAGCCCGGCCGCGGTGGCCGTCGCGGTACCGGCCGGGCGGCCGGTGCGGGCCACCGTGCTCGTGCCGCTGACGCTTCCGCAGCCGGTCACGGTCAGCGAGGCCACCGCCGCCGCCAGCAGGCCCAGTCGGCTGAACCTGTTCATGTACCTCTGACGCGGCCCGCGGTCCGGCGGTTCCGTACTCCCGGCCGTACTCCCCCGGCCGGCCGGGGGGAGGGCCCGCTAGCCGCTGCCGGCGTCCTCGAACGCGGACGGCGACGGGCAGGAGCACATCAGGTTCCTGTCCCCGTAGGCCTGGTCGATTCGCCGCACCGGAGGCCAGTACTTGGCCCGCCGATCGCCGCGTCCCGGGTAGGCCGCTGCCTCCCGCTGGTAAGGGTGCTTCCAGTCGGTCGCGGTGACCATGTCCGCGGTGTGCGGCGCGTTCTTCAGCGGATTGTCCTGGGGGTCGTACTCGCCGGACGCGACCCTCGCGATCTCCTCCCTGATCGCGATCATCGCCTCGCAGAACCGGTCGAGCTCGGCCAGTTCTTCGCTCTCGGTCGGCTCGATCATCAGCGTCCCGGCCACCGGGAACGACATGGTCGGCGCGTGGAAGCCGTAGTCGATGAGCCGCTTGGCCACGTCTTCGACGGTGACCCCGGTGTCCCGGGTGATCGGCCGCAGGTCGATCACGCACTCGTGCGCGACCAGCCCGTCCCGGCCGGTGTAGAGGACCGGGTAGTGCGGCGCCAGCCTGGTGGCCACGTAGTTGGCGGCCAGGATCGCCACCAGCGTGGCCTGGCGCAGGCCCTCGGGTCCCATCATCCTGATGTAGGCCCACGAGATCGGCAGGATGCCGGCCGACCCGAACGGCGCCGCGGCCACATCGCCGGCCCCGCGGCCGGGCAGGAACGGTGCCAGGTGCGCTCGGACCGCCACCGGCCCCACCCCCGGGCCGCCGCCACCGTGCGGGATGCAGAAGGTCTTGTGCAGGTTGAGGTGAGAAACATCGGCGCCGAACTCAGCCGGACGGGCCAGCCCGACCAGCGCGTTCAGGTTGGCCCCGTCGATGTAGACCTGGCCGCCGGCGGCGTGCACGGCGTCACAGACCTCGGTGACGTTTTCCTCGAACACCCCGCTCGTGGACGGGTAGGTGAGCATGATCGCGGCCACCCGCTCCCCCAGCGAGTCCAGCTTGGCCCGCAGGTCATTGACGTCGACCGCCCCGTCGGCCCCGCACTTGACCACGCTCACCCGCAGCCCGGCCAGGACGGCGCTGGCGGCGTTCGTGCCGTGGGCCGACTCAGGGATCAGGCATGTGTCGCGTTCCGGCTGGCCGCGCGAGGAGTGGTAGGCGCGGATCGCGAGCAGGCCGGCCAGCTCGCCCTGCGAGCCGGCGTTCGGCTGGACCGAGACCGCGTCGTACCCGGTGATCTCGGCCAGCAGCCGCTCGAGCTCGCCGATGAGCTCGCCATAGCCGCCCGCCTGGACGGCCGGCGCGAACGGGTGCAGGTCGGCGAACTCCGGCCAGCTGACCGGCTCCATTTCCGCCGCGGCGTTCAGCTTCATCGTGCACGAGCCCAGCGGGATCATGGATCGGTCCAGCGCGATGTCGAAGTTGACCAGGCGGCGCAGGTACCTGAGCATCCCGGTTTCGGTCCGGTGCTCGGCGAACACCGGATGGGTCAGGAACCGCGACGTGCGCCGCAGCCCGGCGGGCAGGGCCTCGGCGGCCTCCGCCACCGGCCCGTCCCCGCAGATTGCCGCGGCCACCTCGGCCAGCTGTTGCTCGCTGGTGGTCTCGTCACACGAGATCTGGAACGTGTCGGCGTCGGCCAGGTACAGGTTGTAGCCGGCCGTCCGGGCTCGCTCCACCGCATCGGCCGCCCGCCCCGGCCAGCGCACCCGCACCGTGTCGAAGAACCCGCTGGCCGGGGTGTCCAGGCCGCGGCCGCGCAGCGTCGCGGCGAGCGCGGCGGCCCGCCGGTGCACCCGCTGCGCGATGCCGGTCAGCCCGTCGGGCCCGTGATAGGCCACGTACATGGCGGCGATGACCGCCAGCAGTACCTGCGCGGTGCAGATGTTGCTGGTCGCCTTCTCCCGCCGGATGTGCTGCTCCCTGGCCTGCAGGGCGAGCCGGTAGGCCGGCCGTCCGTCGGCGTCCACGGACACGCCCACCAGGCGGCCGGGCAACTGGCGCTTGAGGCCGTCCCTGACCGCGATGTAGCCGGCGTGCGGGCCGCCGAAGCCCATCGGCACACCGAACCGCTGGGTCGTGCCGACGGCGATGTCGGCGCCCATCTCGCCGGGCGGCCGCAGCAGCGTGAGCGCGAGCAGGTCGGCGGCCACCGCCGCCTGCGCCCCGCGCTCATGCGCCGCGTCGATGGCGGGCGCCAGGTCGCGCACGCCGCCACTGGCCCCCGGGTACTGCAGCAGCACGCCGAACAGCTCGCCTTCCGGCTGGGCGGCGATGACCTCGGGAGTGACCTCCGCCACCACCAGCCTGATGCCGAGCGGCTCCGCCCTGGTGCGCAGCACGGCGAGCGTCTGCGGCAGGCTGTCGCTGTCGGCCAGGAAGATGCTGCCCCGGCCGACGGCCCGCCGGGCGAGCGTCATCGCCTCGGCCGCCGCGGTCGCCTCGTCCAGCATCGACGCGCCGGCCACCGGCAGCGCGGTGAGATCGGCCACCATCGTCTGGAAGTTCAGCAGCGCCTCGAGCCTGCCCTGCGAGATTTCCGGCTGGTACGGGGTGTAGGCGGTGTACCAGCCGGGATTCTCCAGCAGGTTGCGGCGAATCACCGCCGGGGTGATGGTGCCGTAATAGCCCAAGCCGATCATCGACGTCAGGACCTGGTTCTTCCCGGCCAGCCTGCGCAGCTCGGCCTGGGCGCCGGCCTCCGACAGCGGCGGAGGCAGGCTTAGCGGGCCGCCGCCGGGCAGCTGCGGGGGCAGCGCCGCGCGGGCCAGCTCGTCGAGCGAGTCGCGGCCGACCGTGCCGAGCATCCGCTCCTGCTCGGCAGGGGACGGACCGATGTGCCGCTGCGCGAAGTTCATGATGGGGACCTCCGGACTGCTATCAGCCTCGGCCGCATCCGGCCGCCGGACTCCCCCTCTGTCACCGCGGATTGGCGATTCCAGAGCGGCCTGTCTCGTCCGGTCCTTGGGCCTGAGAGGTTCCGGGGATGTTGCCCCTTCGGCGTCCCTGGCTGGCTGCCTGGGATCTCTCCCGGGCGAGGTCATCGGCTCCCTGCCGAGCCTACCCGACCTGGGATCCGTCAACGCGAAACATTAGGCGTTATGGCAGTCCTGGGCTAATGCTCCGGCTAGTCCGGCAAGGACCACACCCGCGCTCGTGGGGGTTCCGGGGGCTCGGGCCCCCGGGCAAACACCGCGGCCAGCGGCGGCGAAATTGGTCGAAGATCAATGAGCAGGGGTTTACTGTCTGGCCGCGAGCAGGATTTGGCCCGACTGGCCGACTGGCCGACTAGCCGGTCTTGCGGGCCCGGCGGGCGGCCAGTTCGTCGGAGTCCGACCCCGGCACCGGTGCGCTGTCTGACGCGCGCTCCCCGGGCAGCTCGGCGAGGGTGCCCTCCACCTCGCGCCAGACGTGGCCGAGCGCGATCCCGAAAACGCCCTGCCCGCCCTGTACCAGATCCACCACCTCGTCGGCGGATGTGCACTCGTAAACGCTCACCCCGTCGCTCATCAGCGTGACCCGGGCCAGGTCACCGGTGCCGCGCTCGCGCAGGTGCTGGACAGCGGCGCGAATCTGCTGCAGCGAGATCCCCGTCTCGAGCAGCCGTTTCACCACCTTGAGCACGAGAATGTCGCGGAACCCGTACAGCCGCTGGGAGCCCGATCCGTGGGCCGGGCGCACGCTGGGCTCTACCAGCCCGGTGCGGGCCCAGTAGTCGAGCTGCCGGTAGGTGATTCCGGCGGCCGAGGCGGCGGTCGGACCGCGGTACCCGGTCTCCTCGGCACCCTCGGGCCCGGAGGCCAGTTCCTCGCCGAACAGCAGGCCTTGCTCGCCGGCTTGCCTGGCCGCAGTGCTCCGGGTGCGGTCACCAGACGTCCCGCTGTCACCCTTTGTCGCCGTCACGGCCACCTCCGACGGGCTACCCGTACCCGCACGCTAGGCCGACGGGCACCACCCGTCAACGATCCCCCCCGGCGCGTCGGGAGACAGACCCCAATTGCGGCGAGGCCCCGATCGCGCCCCCCAATTATGTCGAGCGGCCGAAGTCCTCCGGCGTGATCTGATCCAGGAATTCGCGGAACTTCTCGACCTCGTCTTCCTGCTCGTCCGGGATCGGCACCCCCGCCTCGTCGAGTATCTCCTCGGTGGCGTAGATCTCCGCTCCGGTCCGCAGGGCGAGCGCGATCGAGTCCGACGGGCGCGCGCTCACTTCCTTGCCGTTGGAGAAGACGAGATCGGCGAAGTAGATCCCGTCCCGCAGTGCGGTGATCTTCACCGTGCGCAGTTGCACCCCGAGCGCCTCCAGCACATCGCGGAGCAGGTCGTGGGTCAGCGGGCGTGGCGGCACCATACCCTGCTGGGCAAAGGCAATCGCGGTGGCCTCCACCGCGCCGATCCAAATCGGCAGGTACCTTTCGCCCTGCATCTCTTTCAGCAGGACGATGGGCTGGTTCGTGGGCATCTCGACCCGGACGCCGACGACCTCCATCTGCCTCACGGCGGCTCCTCGCTCGGTCAGCCCGCGGCCCTGATCCGGGGCGCTTCCTTTGCCAAAGTACACCCGCTCTCGGGCCGGTCCAGACTTCGGCCCCGGCTCTGATAGCCGCCTCGCGGGCTGCCGAACCCTGCTCAGGCGAGCCCCGCCTCGCCGAGTTCGGCCTCGACCAGCGCGGCGTGCAACCGGATGGACAGCGCCGCGATATCCCTCGCGGTCTGCCCCGCCCGCTCGGTTGCCCCGGGGCTGCGTTGCCGCAGCGATGGGGCCACCACCTGCTCGATCAGCGATGTCTCGCGTTCGGCCGCGGCCTTGATCGCCCGCAGGTGCCTGGCCCGAACCCCGAACGCGCCCAGCTCGGCCACCAGCCGGGCCACGGCCAGCGCATCCTGGCCGTACTGCCGCCCCCGGCGGCGGACCAGGCCGAATTCCTCGAGCTCGGCCAGCCGCTCCGCGTCCAGGCCGGCCGCCTCCAGCAGTTCGGCCCGGCTGAGCAGGGTGCTGCCGCGCGCCGCGGCGCTGCCCGCAGGCGAGGCCAGCTCCGCGGTCCCGTCCGGGGAATCAAGCCGTTCCTTGATCACGCGCAGCGGGAGGTAGTGATCGCGCTGAGCGGTCAGGATGTACCGCAGCCGCTGCACGTCGTGCCGGCTGAACCGCCGGTATCCCGACGGTGCGCGCGCGGGCTCGATCAGCCCCTCGGACTCCAGGAACCGGATTTTCGAGATGCGGACGTCCGGGAACTCCGGGCTGAGCTGGGCCAGCACCTCGCCGATGCCGTAATAGGCTCGCGCAGGCTGAGCGCTCATGCGTCGTCCCGTGCGCCCCCGTTGCCCGGCTCCTCACGCGGATTGGTGAGGAAGACCAGCCGGAACTTGCCCACTTGAACCTCGTCCCCCGCATTGAGGCCGGATTCCTCGATGCGCTCCCGGTTCACGTAGGTACCGTTCAGGCTGCCCACGTCGCGCACCGTGAACCTCTCGCCCTGCCGGTAGAACTCCGCGTGCCTGCGGGACACGGTCACATCGTCCAGGAAGATGTCGCTCTCCGGATGCCGCCCGGCCGTGGTGAGCTCGCTGTCGAGCAGGAACCTGCTGCCGGCGTTGGGCCCGCGCCTGACCACGAGCAGGGCCGTGCCAGCGGGCAGCGCTTCAGTTGCCGTCGCGTCGGCGGTCGGCTCATCGGCGGCTTCGGTCTCGGTAGATTCCCAGCCGCCGAGCGAGATCGTGGACGTGGACTCACCCGGCCGCTCCCCGCCTGCCGGCCGCGGCAGCGGGCTGCCGCAGTGCGCGCAGAAACGGGCGCCTTCCGGGTTCGGGCGACCGCACTGGCTGCAGTGGACGCTCTGCATCACTTCGCCCGGCCTCCCATTCATCGGCCATGCGGTCGGTTCGGAACCCAGCCCGACGTGGCTGGTCCGCGGCATGAACTCAGGTGATGGTGTCAAAGTTACTCGGGTCGTGGCATGACGGTCCATGCGCCACGCACGACGCCCGCCCCGGCCCCGGCGGGCGCCGTCCCCGGGCGACGTCCCAGCGCGCTGAACCCCGGCCGCGGCCGTACCGCGGCGCCTCTGCCACATGAGTGAAACCTCCGACGGCTGCCGCTCCCCAATGAACGAGGATTCTCTCACGTGGCGCAGCACCGCGGCCGGAGTGTAACCGGGCCGGGCCGGCCGGGCACGCTGCGCTACCGGCCGGGTCAGCCGCCGGCCCGCTCCACGACCGCTGACCACTCGTCCAGCAGCGACTGGGCGTCATCGTCGTCGGCCCCCTCGGCCCACACGTGGGTGAGCGCGCTCGCCGGATCCGGCAGCACGAGTACCCAGCCGCGGCCCTCCTCGACCACGCGCACGCCGTCGGTCGTGTCCAGCGGGCGGTCTGCGGCCGCCTCGACGACCGCCCGCATCACGCTGCCCTTGGCCGCCCACGGCGTGGGCAGCGACACCCTGAGCAAGTGCGCCCGGGGGATCCTCGCGTCGATCTGGCTGAGCGTGAGCCTGGCCCGCGCCACCAGGCCGAGTATCCGGGTGAAGGCGGCGATGCCGTCGATGACGGGGCAGAACTCCGGCACGATGAACCCGCCCCGGCCGTCCGCGGCCAGGATCACGTCGCCGGCCGCGGCGGCCTCGGCCAGCACGTCCGGTGAGGTCGCGGTCCACTCCACCTGCACGTCATAGGACTGGCACACCCGCTCCGCCACCCGGGTGGTGGTCACCGGCAGCGCCACCCGTCCCGACTTGCGCTCGGCCGCGACCAGATCCAGCACCACGAGCAGCGCCCGCTCATCGCTGACCATCTGGCCCTTCTCGTTCACCAGCGCGATCCGCTCGCCCACCGGATCGAACCGGACGCCGAACGCGGCCCGTGACGACGACACGAGCTCGGACATGCGTTGCAGCCCCGCCCGCTGCTGGGCCAGCGTCTCGGTGGGCGAGACCTCGTCCAGCCGGTTGCTCACCGTGAGCACGTCCACCCCGACCAGGCCGAGCAGGCCGGGCAGCACGAGCGACACGGTGCCGCCGGCGCAGTCCGCCACCAGCTTGAGGCCGGCCTCGCGCACGTCGGTCATGTCCACGCAGCGCAGCAGTTCCCTGGTGTAGGACTCGATGATCCGCGGCGGGTAGGTCAGCTCGGCGATCTCGCCGGGGAAGGCGCGCCTGAACTCCTCCCGGTGCAGCACCCGCTCCAGCCTGCGCCGCGCGGCCGGGGACAGGTCGGCGCCGCGCTCGTCGAGGAAGACGAGGTCGATGGACTGCGGGTCGCCCGGCGTGGTACGCAGCGCGATCCCGCCGCTGTAGTCGCTGCGCGCGGTCTCGAACCTGGCCACCGGCAGCGCCTGGGCCTCGAGGTCGACCACGTTGATCGCGCTGGTGTTGAGCGCCGCCTGCACCGCCCGCTTGAGGGTGCGGGCCGCCCGGGAGGCGTCCCTGGACGTGGTGACGGTCGAGCCCTTGCGCAGCGTGCTGGCATAAGCGCTGGCCAGGCGCACGCACAGCTCGGGCGTGACTTCCACGTTGACCAGCCCGGTGACGCCACGCCGGCCGAAGAGCGTGCGCACGCCGCGCGACTCCCAGATCACGCTGGTGTTGACCATCGCCCCGGCCTCGATGGTCTTGAACGGGTACACCTTCACCCCCGCCGACAGGTAGGCCTCGGACTCGATCATGCACTCGTCCCCGACCACCGCGTTCTCCTCGATCCGCGCCGAGGCCATGATGTCGGTCTTCTTGCCGATCACGCAGCCGCGCAGGGTCACCCCCTGGCCGACGTACACGTTGGAGTGCAAGACCGCGCGGTGCAGGAACGCCCCCTCCTTCACCACCACGTTGCTGCCGATCACCGTGTACTCGCGCAGCGTCGCGCCCGCCTCAACCTTGGCGTACTCGCCGATGACCAGCGGCCCGGACAGCGCCGTCTCGGGATCGACCTCGGCGCCCTCGGCCACCCACACGCCGGGCGAGACCTCGAAGCCGTCGATATCGGCCGCCACCCGCCCGCACAGCACGTCGGCCTGGGCGGCCAGGTAGCTCTCGTGGGTCCCGACATCCTCCCAGTAGCCGTCGCCCACCCAGCCGAACAGCGGAGCGCCCCGGTCGAGCAGCCGGGGAAACACATCGCCGGACCAGTCGACCACCTCGCCGGGCGGCACCTCGGCCAGCACCTCGGGCTCCATCACGTAGATGCCGGTGTTTACCGTGTCCGAGAACACCTGGCCCCAGGTGGGCTTCTCCAGGAAGCGCTGGATCCGGCCGTCGTCGCCGGTGATCACGATGCCGAACTCCAGCGGGTTGGGCTTTCTGCTCAGCGCGACGGTGACCAGCGCGCCGTTCTGCTGATGGAATTTCACCAGCTCGGACAGATCCATGTCGGTCAGGGCGTCACCCGAGATGACCAGGAAGGGCTCGTCCCGCAGCGCATCCTGCGCGTTCTTCACGCTGCCCGCGGTGCCGAGCGGTTCTTCCTCGGTGGCGTACTGCAGGCTCATGCCCACGTCCTCGCCGTCACCGAAGTAGTTGCGCACCAGCGAGGCGAGGAACTGCACCGTGACCACGGTCTCGGTGAAGCCGTGCCGCTTGACCAGGCGCAGCACGTGCTCCATGATCGGGCGGTTGACCACGGGCAGCATCGGCTTGGGCTGGTTGGCGGTCATCGGCCGCAGCCGAGTCCCCTCACCGCCCGCCATCACGACGGCCTTCACGGCGGCTGAAGCTCCTTCCTGGCCGACTCCAGGCTCCACCCCCCGGCGAGCAGACGGCGCGCCTGGATCAGGTACAGCCCACCCGACCACCAGTACAGCGCGGTGCCCCAGACCGCGAACGCCCAGCCGACGATCCGGGCGAACGTGGCCACCGGGCCCGCGTGCGCGCCGATGAACAACAGCGGGAACGCGTAGAGCAGGCATAGCGTCGCGGCCTTGCCGACCAGGCTGACCTGCAACGGGCGCCACCCGCGCCGGCGCAGCACGGCCAGCGCGATACCCACGGCGAGCTCGCGGGCGGCCAGCAGGCCGACCAGCCACCACGGGATGATCCCCCGCACCGCGAGCGCGACGATGGTGGCCGCAATGTAGAGCCGGTCCGCGGCCGGATCGAGCACCTGGCCGAGCCTGCTCTCCTGGTGCAGCGCGCGGGCGATCTTGCCGTCCAGCCAGTCCGAGGCCGCGGACGCGATCAGTATCCCGACCGCCCAGGCGTCCGCCGTCGGCGTCCGCGGGCCGAGGACCAGCCACAGGAAGACCGGCACCCCCAGCAGCCGGGCCACGCTGATCGCGTTCGGAATGGTCAGGACCCGGTCTGCGTGCTGCGCTGGCTCGGTCACCTCAGGCACGTGACGGCCCACCTCCCTGACCGCGACCTTACCTGCCGGGGTTCCGGCGGGCCCCGGGACGGGCACCCGGGCGCCCCGCGGGCCGCGGCGGGACCGATCTCAGGGGCGAGGCTAGGCGGGGGCCGAGGTGCGGGCGAATTCCCTGATGATCTGGGCGAACCTGGCCGGCTGGTCGAGCGGGATGAGCGTGTAGCTGTCATCCACCTCGACCAGCCGCCCGTGCGGGAGAAGCTCGGCGAGGCGCCGCCCGTGCTCGGGGGGCATCACGCGGTCCTCGCTGGCCCAGACCACGAGGGCGGGGCGGCCGAAGCCAGGCAGGCGCTCGGCCGCCCTGACCAGGAGTTGGGTGTCGGCCCCGGCCGCGCGCAGGGTTCGCACGGTGTCCCTGCGGATCCCGGGCTGCGTCAGCACCGGCCTCATCCACCGGGCGGTGGCGGCGTCTCCCCGCCGGGTCAGCCAGCCGAACGCGACCGGCAGCCGCCGGATCGCCCGAAGCCGCATCTGCTGCATGAACATCCCGAACGGCCGCGGCGGGAGCTTGCCGGCCAGCACTAGCGTCTTGCCCGTCAGCCCCGGCGGGAAGTTGTCGAACGCATCGCACGAGGCGAGCACGACCCGCCCCACGCGTGCCGCCCCGTCGCACATGACCAGCTGGACCAGCGCCCCGCCGGTGTCGTTGCCGATGAGGGTGACGTCCCGCAGATCGAGGCGGTCGAGGAACTCGGCCACCAGCCGGGCGATCGCGGGCAGCGACAGGTCCGCGTCGGCGTGCATCGGCTGCCGGTGCGCGCCCAGCGGGAGCGTGGGGGCCAGGCAGCGGTAATCGGCGGCCAGCTCGGCGATGGACCCCTCCCACAGCGAAGCGTCCATCATCAGGCCGTGCACGAGCACCAGCGTGGGCCCGTCGCCGCCGGTGTCGGTGTACTCGATCGGCCCGGCGGACAGCTCGATCTTCGTCATGCCCGCCCCCCTGAGGACTGCGCGGGCTCGCTGGCGGGGCCGTCGGCGGGCGAGCCCGCGAGGAGGTGCCGGGAGGACCGCGCGGGCTCGGTGGCGGGGCCGCGGGCGGGCGAGCCCGCGAGCAGGTGCCGGCGCAGGAAGGACAGCTCGGCCGCCACCGCCTGTTCGTGCTCGGCCAGGAAGGGCTGGTAGTGCCCACCCGGCAGCCGGATCAGCTCGGCCTGCGGCGCCCGTTGCGCGGCCCGGACGGCGGGGCCGGCCAGCGCGGTCTGATCCTGGTCGCACACCAGGACCAGCAGCGGGCATCGCGCCTGCGCGGCGTACCGGCCCGGCCGGTAGGAGGTGATCCGGATCGTGGAGCGGGCGGCCACCGCCTGCTGCCAGTCCGGGTATCTGTTACCGGGGTTGAGCGCCCGGCCGGTGTCGAGCGAGTCCGGCGTCGTGACCAGGGCGACGGTCCCCCGCTCACCGGCGAGCGGCACCAGTCGCGGCGGGCGGCGGGCGAGACCGCCGACGGCGTCGAGAGCGCTGCGGCCGACCAGGCGCAGCATGGCCAGCGGCTTCTGGTAGCGCGCCGCGTTGCGCGCGGCGGCCGGCCCGTCGGCGTTGGGCGTCTGGGCGATCGCCGCGGCGAGCCGCGGGTCGCGAGCCGCGAGATGGAAGACATAACCGCCAGGAACGGAGAAGCTCCAGACCGCGAGCCTGGCCGGATCTACTCCTGGCAGGGTCGCCGCGAACCCGATCGCCGCCTGCCAGTCGGCCAGGTGGTCGCGGATGCGCACCACCTGGCGCGGCTGCCCCCCGCTCTCGCCCAGGCGGCGGTAGTCGAAGGCCAGGATGGTGAATCCGGCGTCGTGGAACCGCTGCGCGAACAGGTCGGTGCCCGGCTCCTTGGTCACGGCGAAGCCCCCGGTCATGATCACGCAGGCGCCGTTGGTTCCCGGGTAGTACCAGGCAGCGCACTCGGCGCCGCCGCTGGCGAATCGGACTTTCTCTCGCTGTGCCGGAACCCGCATGTAGACCTCCGAGTGGACGAGACGCACCCTTCAGAAGGAGTGAACCACGCGGTTCGCAAAGCTCCTAATGATTAAGTGGGTCCGCGGGAGCGGCTATTCGCCGGCCGCCTCCTCCCGCTCCAGCGCGCGGCACAGAGCCTCGAGCCCGGCCTCGGCTCCGGCGTTGTCCGCACTGACCAGCCGGTCGATGAGGAACCCGCGCAGGGCCGCGAGGATCATCTCGGACACCTCGAGCTTGCGCTGCTCAGACCAGTGCTCCGGGCAGATCGACAACAGCGAGGGCAGGTACTGCTGGGATGCCCCGCGGCCGAGTTCGGCGTGGCGGCCGGGATCGTACATGGTCAGCCCGATGGCCTGGTCGAGCACTCGCGACTCCTCGCCCAGCAGGGCCGGCCAGATCGCCCGCACCCGGGCCGCCAGCGTCCGGCGCCCCGGCGTGACGGCGGCGGCCGCGGCCAGCGCGTTGTCGATCCGCCGCTCGCGCAGCTGGAGGATCGCCTGCCTGAGCAGGTCGTCGGCCCCGGCGAAGTGGTAGAGAAGCACCTTGTGCGTGGTGCCGGCCGCCCGCGCGGCGCGCCGCAGCGAGAAGTCCACCAGGCCGTTGACCGCGAGGTCGTCGGCGACACGGTCGAGTAGTTCCCGGCGCCTGGCCTCGCCACGCGGCGATCCGGCCGATCGCCGGTAACCCGCCCGCCGCAAGGAGCCGTCGCCCGCGGCGGCTTCCGTGTCGGCAGCATCCATGGTCAGGCGTCCTTATCCAGCGACGGTGCGGGCCGGCCCCGGCCCGCTCCATTATCGCTGCCCGGGCGCGGCCGGCTCTTCGGACGTCAGGGGCGTCGATGGCAATCCGTCAATAATCGACCACATTCCGGCGTCACGCGGGTCGGCTCCTACGCCCGCGGATGTACTCACGGAGCGTCCAGTACCTCTCCCGGCGGACTGCTGAATGCTCCGCCGGGCCGACGACGCGAGCGGGTCCGGCCGCGATGATCGGAGTATCGGGAGCAGTCCGGGGCCCGGACGGCCGGGCCCGTCGTAGCGGAGGCGATCATGCGCGTACGCAGCACCGCCGCCATCGGCCGAACCCGCGGCGCGGCGGCGGGATCAGCCGGGCCGGGAGCCCGGCTTCTGCGTGCCGGGCAGGCTGTCGGGCGACACGCCCCGTTCGGCCGCGACCTTACGCAGCAGGCCGACCAGCTGCGTGCGCTCGGTCTCGGTGAGCGCGGCGCCGAGGCTTCGCTCGTGCACGGCCACTACCTGCTGGGTCTGCCGCAGCGTGTCCCGGCCGCGGTCGGTCAGGTAGAGCGCGTGCGAGCGCCGGTCGGCCGGGTTACGCCGCCGCTCGACCAGCCCGCGCTGTTCGAGCTCGTCCACCAGGAAGACCATGCGCGTGGCGTTGAGGCCCATCAGCTCTCCGAGCGCCTGCTGCGACGTGCCCTCGTGGGCAGCGAGCCCCATGAGCAGGCCGGCTTGGCGCTGTTCGAGGCCGAGGGGCGCGAGAAGCTCGCCGAACGTACGTGCGGCGAGGAAGCCCAGCTGGACCAGGAGCCGGCCCAGGCCGGGTCCGTCGTCTCCGGGTGGCCTGGGGGGCGCATCGCTGGTCACGGGGCTGAAGATTATCACAGAAATAAATGCTTGCGGAGTGAGATTATTATCGTTATATATGGTTCAGGGTCGCGGCACCCGATGGCGGCGGCCCGGGAGGAGGCATAGTCCAGTGGCTGGGAACACCGAAGCAGACAGAATGACCGCCCGCGGCGCGGGCCTGCGCGTATCTGATGCAGAGCGGGACGCGGTGGCCGCCGAGCTCGCCGAGCACCTGCAGGACGGGCGGCTGGACACCGCCGAGTTTGACGAGCGCGTCGGCCAGGCCGTCACCGCGAAAACCCGCGGCGACCTCGACCGGCTGCTCGCCGATCTCCCGCGCCAGGAACCGGCGCCGCCGCCGACCGCGCGGCGGCGGGCCGGCTGGCCGCTCCCGCTGGTCCCGATCACTTTCCTCGTCCTCTTCATGGCGGTGGCGAGCGTGGCCGGACGGGCGCATGGCGGCCACGCAGGCTGGGCGCTCTGGTGGTTCTCCTGGTGGCTGATCCCGATCGCGATCTTCAGCGCCCGCAGGCTGCTGCGTGGCGGCGGGCCGCAGCATAGCGGCGGAGCGCAGGGCGACCGCTGATGGCGGGCATAACGAGCCTGGACACAAAGGCCGGGGCCGCTCCCGCACTGCAGGCACAACGGCTTTCCGGCCTTCGGCGGGCCAGCCTCGGCGCACTGGTCATGCTCGTGGTGCAGTTCGGCCTGGGCATCAGCGTCAACCTGTACACCAGCCTGCCGGCCAAGGGCAGCGCCGGCGACGCGTTCTCCAACGGACCGGTGCTGGCCCTGCACGTAGTGGTCGGCCTGCTGCTCATTGTGGCCGCGATCGGCCTGCTGGTCCGGGCCATCATCGCCCGGCACGGGCCGGTCATCGCGGCCGCGGTGGTCGGGCTGCTCGCCATCGCGACCGCGGCCACGCAGGGGTTCAGCTTCGTCAGCGATGGCACGAACGCGGCATCCCTGGCCATGGCGCTGGCCACCGGGGTGGCCATGCTGTGCTACGCCATCGCGCTGTACCTGGTGCGGACGCCCGCTCAGCGCTCCTGACGCCGCGCCGCGCCTGACATCCGGGACGCCCGGTTCCGCGCGTCTCACCGAGCACCGCGACGACCCGGTCCGGGTCCCCGCCAGACCGGTCCGGGTCACCAGCGGCCCGGTCCGGGTCACCCGCCGACCTGGACCGGGCCGCCCGCCGTCGGCGGCCCTGGCTCTGGCCGGCCACCGACGGCCCGGCGCGCGCTCTCGCCCGCTTCCGGATAAGTTGTAGCCGGGCAGGAGGTTGGGAGCACCACATGAGCGGCGTCGGAACCCTGATGGCCAGCGGTCCGCTGATCCTGGCCATACCCGTGGCCGCTGCCGCCGGGGCGATCACGTTCCTTTCCCCGTGCTGCTTGCCGCTGATCCCCGGCTACCTCTCTTACGTGACGGGCATGTCCGGAGCCGACGCCCAGCAGGCCGAGTCCGCCGGGCCGGACCAGCGGGCGAGCCGCGGCCGCACGGTCGCAGGCGCGGGCCTGCTGGTGCTGGGCTTCTCGGTCCTGTTCGCCGCCTACGGCGCCGCGTTCGGCGGGCTGGGCGGGCTGCTGCTGTCTCACCAGCGAGGGCTGGTCCAGGTGCTCGGGGGCGTGACAATCCTGCTTGGGCTGCTGTTCGCCGGGGTCTTCGACCGGTTCTCCTTCGCCGGCCGGCTGCTGCGGCCCTCGGTCCGGCCGCGCGCCGGGCTGGTCGGCGCGCCGCTGCTCGGGGTGCTGTTCGGCCTGGGCTGGACCCCGTGCATCGGACCGACGCTGGCCGCGGTGCTCGGGCTGGCCGCGGCCACCGGAACCGCGGGACGCGGCGCGATCCTGCTCTTCGTATACGGGCTCGGGCTAGGCGTGCCGTTCCTGATCGTGGCCCTGTTGTTCCAGCGCGGGGTGACGGGCTTCGGCTTCGCCCGCCGGCACGCCCGGCTGATCATGCAGATCGGCGGCGGCCTGCTCGTCGTGGTGGGCATCTTGCAGGTGAGCGGGGCCTGGACGGTCGTGATGAACTGGCTCCGCGTGCACTGGATCAGCGGCTACTCCTCGCCGATCTAGCCCGCCCGGGCCCCCGAGGGCCGCGGCGCCGGCCCGATAGCCCCGGAACCCCGGCAGCGCGGCGCAGATCACCCCCACGGCGGCCACGCACAGCAGGCCGCCCGAGCAGAGCGAAACCCTCGGGGTGCTGATGGCCGCCACCGCCCCGGCCCGCAGCTGGCCCGCCGACGGGCCGAGGCCGTAGCTCAGCACCTCCACGCCGGCCAGCCGACCGCGCAGCGCGTCCGGGATGGTCCGGTTCCACAGCGTGTCCCGGAACACGCCGCTGAGCATGTCGGCGGCTCCCGACACGACCAGGCAGGCCAGCACCGCGCCGACGCCGGGCGCTAGGCCGAACCCCCACGATCGCGGCGCCCCAGGCAGACGCGGCCACCGCGATGGCCAGGCCGTGCCTGCGTACCCGGCCCGCCCAGCCACTGACCGCGGACGCGGCCATGGCCCCCGCCGAGCTCGCGGAGAACATCAGTCCCACCGCCCACGGGGCGTGCAGCTGCGCCGCCATGAACGGGAACAGCGAGCCCGGATACGCGAGCGTCATCGCGGCCAGATCGGCCAGGTACGAGCCGACCAGCTCCTGGCGCCCGCGCGCGTACCGCAGGCCAGCCAGCACTCCCGCCTGCCGGGGCCGCTCCGCGGCGCTTTCCGCCCGCGGCGTGGGCAGCGGGCGGAGCAGGCCCAGCAGCACGAAGGACGCGGCGAACGAGACCGCGTCCGTGGCGTAGACGGTCACCGGCCCCGGGCCGGCCGCGAGCGCGCCGCCGGCGGCGAACCCGGCGATCATGCTCGCATTGCCGGACAGCGACAGCAGCGCCGAGGCCGCCGCCAGCTGGTCGCGCGGCACGATCCGCGGCACCGAGGCGTCCAGCGACGGCCGCTGCAGGGCGGCCAGGGCCATCGTCGCCGCGGCGAGCGCGTATAGCGGCCACACCGCGGGGCGGGGCAGCGCGGCGTTGATGGCGAGCAGCACGGCGATGCCGCCGAGCCCGGCCTCCAACCAGCGGGCGAGCCGCCGCCGGTCGAGCCGGTCGGCCAGCACGCCCCCGTACAGGCCGAACAGCACGAGCGGCACCAGCTCGGCCGCGCCGAGCAGCCCCACGTCGACGGGCGAGCCGGTGAGCCGCCTGGCCTGCACGAGCAGCGCGACCTCGGTGGCCTGGCTGCCTGCCAGGGTGATCGTCCGGCTGGCAAACAGGACCCGGAAGTCCCCAGATGTCCGGAACGGACGCAGGTCGATGTGCAGCCCGGGAGCGCGGGTGTTGCCTGTGGTCATGCCGATCTCCGAGCCAGGGAGGAAACGAAAGCTGGTCCGGGGACCGCGAGGTGCGGGCCGACGTCAACCGGCGGCGGAAAAGCCCGGGCTGATGGCCGGGTAAAGGGGGCACGGCACGCCGCGCCGGGCGGCGCATCCGGTCAGGACGCGCCCTCGCCGGTCAGAAGTCAGCCACCTCGCGGTGGCTGCGGCTGACGAGACTGCCCTGGCCCGTTTCCGCGGATCGCGGGAGCCGCGGGCGGGCGGCATTCCAGGAGACTGCTGGCACGGGCCGAGGCTAGCACGGCTGCCGCTCCGGGCCATCTCATGTGTCCGGCCGGTCACCAGGCCGCGCCGCAGCGGACATGCTTCGTCCGGCGTCGAACGGTCCGCCGCCTAGCCTGGCCTGATGACAGCTACCACGGACCGGGCCGCCGTCAACCCGGGCACGGTGGTCACCGGCGGCGTCCAGCGGGTACTCGAACTCGCCCGCACCTGGCTGGCGTGGGACGGAACGCCCCGGGTGGCCGAAGACGGCGCCCGCGTCTACACCCCGAACAAGGCCATCCGCCGGCACGCCGACCATCTGATCGACCACCTGGCCGAGATCGAGGCGCTGCTGGCCGGGGCACCGACCGAACCGGACCGCTGGCACGCCAGCAACGTCACCCTGGCCAGCGACTGGGCCCGGTTCACCGAGGCCGAGCTGAACGAAGCCGAGCAGCGCCTGCGCCGGATCGGCCAGGCCTACCTGCACCGGCTGAGCGCGGCGGGCCCGCAGGAGTGGGACAAGCCGCGCGGGTCGCACTGGACGATCCGCGAGATCGCCGAGCACGTCGGGGCGCCCTGGTACGCCGAGCAGGTCGGCGACCTGACCCGGCACGCCGCGACATAGGCGAGCCGCGGCCGCGGATGGGCCGTCGTGGGCGCCGGCCGGTCAGTGCGGGCGCCGCGGCCGGTCAGCGCGGGCCCCGGCCGGTCAGCGTGGGCCCCGGCCGGTCAGCCTGGGCGCCCGCGGCCGGTCCGCGCGGGTCCCGGCCGGTCAGTGCGGGGGACGCGCCGGCAGCGGGGGACGGCGCTTGGACGGGCGCAGCGCGGTGTCCGGTGCGGCCGCCGCCGGCCTGGCCTCCAGCGCCTCGAGCGCGACCCGCACCGCCGCCTCCAGCTGCGCGTCCCGCCCGTCCGCCCAGTCGCCGGGCGAGTTGAGCACCTCAACATCCGGTTCCGCCCCGCGGTTCTCCAGCTTCCAGCCGTACCCGTCGATCCATATCGCGTACCTGGGCACGGTAATCGTCGTGCCGTCCACCAGCACGTGCCCCATTCCGTCGATGCCGATGACGCCGCCCCAGGTCCGCGCGCCCACCACCGGGCCGAGCCGCAGTGCCCGGATCGCGGCCGTGACGATGTCGCCGTCCGACCCGGCGAACTCATCCGACAGGGCGACCACCGGGCCGCGGGGGGCATCCTGCGGGTAGGTCGCGGGCATCAGCCCGCGGGGCACGTCCCAGCCCAGCACCCGGCGCGCCAGCTTCTCCACGACGAGCTCGGAGACGTGGCCGCCGCGGTTACCCCGGACATCCACGATGAGCGCGTCGTGCGTCATCTCCAGGCGCAGGTCGCGGTGGAAGTCCGCCCACCCCGCCCCCATCATGTCCGGCACGTGCAGGTAGCCGATCCGGCCTCCGCCCAGCTCGCGGACGGTACGGCGCCGGCCGGCCACCCAGTCCTGGTAGCGCAGCCTGCTGTCATCATCGAGCGGCACGACCACGGCCCGGCGGATGTCGTCACCGCCGGGCGAGGACACGGTCAGCTCCACCGGGACGCCGGCCGCGCCGACCAGCAGCGGGCCCGGCCCGGTCACCGGGTCCACCGCCTGGCCGTCGACCGCGAGCAGGCCGTCCCCGGGCCGCACGACCACACCGGGCGCGGCCAGCGGGGAGCGGGCCCGCGGATCCGATGACTCACCAGGCAGCACCCGCGCTATCCGCCAGCTGCCGTTCTCACCGCGCTCCAGGTCCACGCCGAGCAGGCCAACCGGCCCGCCGTCGCCGCCGCCGGCAGCCGTCCTGACGTAGGCGTGTGAGGTGGCGAGCTCGCCGAAGACCTCCCACAGCAGGTCCGCGAAGTCTTCGCTGCCCGCGACGCGGCCGAGCAGCGGCCGGTAGTCGTCGAGCACCCCCGCCCAGTCGACCCCGGCCATGTCGCCGACCCAGAAGTCGTGCCGCATGATGCGGCCGGCCTCCTCGAAGGCATGCCGCCACAGGGCCACGGGGTCGGCCATGTACCGGGCCCGGGACAGGTCGACGGCGGCCCGGTCGGCGGGCTCCTCGGCGTCATCCTTCGCTCCTGAGCCGAACAGCCGCAGGTCGCCCTGGTCGCTGACCACGAGCCTGGTCCCGTCCCCGCTGACCTCGAACCAGTCGAGCTCACCGACCAGCTCCGCGGTATGCCGCCGGTCCAGGTCGAACCGTTCCAGCGCGGCCCGCGGCGGTCGGCCGTCCAGCTCGGCGGCCCCCTCGCCGAGCGCGCCGGACAACGGCTCGCGCAGCCAGGCGAGGCCGCCCTTGACCGGCCGCAGCGAGGAGTAGCGCGACTCGGGCACGGGTACCTGGACCACCCGCCCGGCCAGCCCTTCGGTGTCCACGGTGACCACGGGCGGCCCCGTCTCGGCCTCGTCGCGGTCATCGCCCGCGGTGTCGCGGCTGACCGGGCGGCCTTCCGGGAGCGGGCCGAACGGCGACGGCGCTCCGGCGGCCAACGGCACCAGGTACGGCCGGCAGCCGAGAGGGAACGACAGGTCGAAGAAGTGGGCATCGTAGACCGGGTCGAAACTTCGCCTGGACAGGAAGGCCAGGTACCGCCCGTCGGCCGTGAACGCGGGTTCGGTGTCGGTGAACCGCCCGTCCGTGACATCGGCGATCATCCGGTCGGACAGCCGGGCTATCCGGATCCTGGATAGCGGCCGCGGCCCGGGCTGGGCCCAGGCCAGCCAGGCCGAATCCGGTGAGTAGGCCAGCCCGGTCACCGCGCCGTCCGCCGACGCGGCCAGTTCGGTCACCTGGCCGGAGGTGACGTCCACGACCAGCAGGCGGCCGTCCTTGGCGGCCACGGCGACGGTCATGCCGTCCGGCGCGGCCGCGATGTCCGTGACCCGGCCGAGCTGCCCGGCCGCCAGCCGCCGCGGCGCCCCGGCGGTCAGGCTGGGCGCGCCCCCGGACTCCCTGTGGTCGATGTGCCCTTCCCCTCCCTCCCGGGGAGGCGCTGGGCCATCGACCGCGCTTTGTGCCCGCGCAGGCCCGGCGGGCGCGGCGGGCGCGGAAGGCGCAGTGATGCCGTCGGCGGACGCGATCTCCAGTGCCTGCTCGCCGTCGGCGTCGCTCACCCACACGACCTGGCCGGACCGGCCCAGCACCCGGGGCAGCCGGGCCCGGGGTGTCACCGTGAGCGCCCGGGCCGGGCCGTCGCGGTGGGTCAGCCAGTGCACCGTGCCTCGCACCTCTACCGCGCTGGCCTGGCCGGTGTGGTCACAGGACAGGTCGCCCAGGTGATCCTCGGCGGAGATCAGCCGCGTGCTGCGCCCCACGATCGGCGAGGCGAGCCTGACGTCGAGCGGCCGGGCCTGGCTATCGAGGTCGTCGAGAATCCAGATGTCACCTGCGCAGTGATAGACGATGCGCCGACCGTCGGTGCTCGGATTGCGGGCGTAGAACCCGTCGTGGTCGGTGTGCCGCCGCAGGCCAGTGCCGTCCAGCGCGCACGAGTACAGGTTGCCCGTGCCCTCGTGGTCGGCCAGGAACACCAGCCTGCCCCCGACGATCATCGGGCCGGCCAGCTGACCGGGCAGGTCCTCGGCCACCCGGGCGAACCGGAGCGGTTCGTCGCCCGGCGAGCCGGAGCCGGCTCCCCTCCTGGCCACCCAGAGACGGCCCGCGGTCCCGCCGCGGTAGCGTTTCCAGAATGCGGGCTCCCGGCGATGCCGACCGGTGAGCAGCGCCACGGCGGCAGGCTCGATGGCCAGATCGCTCACCGGGCCGAACGGCAGCCGCTGGAACGCCCCGTCCTCGGGCCGCACCGCGTGTGCCCAGGTGTAGTGCGAGAACGGCTGACCGTACGCGGTGACCGCCAGCAGCTCGCCGTCCGGGGACCAGCCGGTGACCCGGGTACTCTCGTCGCCCCAGAACGTCACCCTGCGGGCCACTCCCCCGCCCAGATCCGCCTGGCACACATCCGGGACGCCGTCGCGCTGACTGGTCCAGGCGACCGTCTGGCCGTCATGCGCCAGCCGCGGGTAGCTGGCCCGGGCGCGGTCCGCGGACAGCCGCCAGGCCCGGCCGCCATCGGCCGGCGCGAGCCACACGTCGTCGTCAGCGACGAAGGTCAGCAGGTCGGCGTGCAGATGAGGAAAGCGCAGGTACCCGTCCGAAGCCACCGCCTCATGGTAGACGCCGCCCGGCCCTTGATGATCATTCAGCCGATGCGGCCGCCACGAGCTCCTGGATGAGCCGCGGGTCCTCATCTTCCTCGGGATGCCACTGCACGCCGATCCCGAACGGGTGCCCGTCCAGCTCGACCGCCTCGACGATATGATCATCGGCCCAGGCGACGGCGAGCAGCCCGGTGCCGAGCCGCTGGATCCCCTGGTGATGACGGGTCGGCACCGACGCGTGCGGGCCGAGCACCTTCCCGAGCCGGCTCCCGGCGCTCACCTGGACGTCGTGCGAGGACATCTTCACCGGATCGGGCCGGTGCCGGTCGTGCCTCACCGCGTCGGGCAGGTGCTGGATGAGCGAGCCTCCGCGGACCACGTTGAGCACGTGCAGGCCGCGGCAGACCGCGAGGAACGGGCGCCCGGCGTCGACCGCCGCCCGGACGAGGGCGAGGTCGAACGTGTCGCGCCGCCGGTCCGGCGGCGTGGTCTCTTCGTGCCGGATCGCCCCGTACAGCCGCGGGTCGATGTCCGGACCACAGGAGATCAGGATGCCGTCCAGCCCGGCCACCAGGCGCGGCACCGAGTCGATGGGGACCGGCGGCAGGACCACGGGAATGCCCCGCGCGCGTTCGACCGACCGACTGTATGTGACGGGTGAGATCACGGCCTCACGGATGAAGTCGGACCATCGGGCGGGCTCGAGGTAGCCGGTGATGCCGATGAGCGGGCGGGCGCTCTGTCCCCCATCGAAGGCCATGTGCCCCATGATGATGCATCGCGCCTGACCGGGACGCCCGCTCGCTGAATTTGCCCGGCTAGCCATCGCCCGCCGGAGCGGTGCCCGGCGGCGGCCCGGCGCCCAGGTGCTCGTCGAAGAACGCGAAGATGCGCCGCCAGGCATCGGAGGTGGCCACCGGGTCGTAGCTCAGGCCCATGACCCTGGTCAGGACGCGGCTGGCGCCTTCGAATTCGTTCATGAACCCGTGACTGGCACCCGGGTACACCTTGATATCGTGCGGCACGTTCAGCTCGGTCAGGGCCTGCTCGAGCCGCGGCACCTGACGGCGCGCGCCAGGGTCCTTGCCGCCGTAGCTGGCCACCACCGGGCACGCGCCGTCGAGCAGCCGGCCGGCGTCCCTCGGCACCGGCGCGTAATTGACCGAGGCGGCGGACAAGCCCGGCTTGGGCGCGCTCAGCAGCGCGAACCCGCCGCCCAGGCAGAAGCCGATCACGCCGATCCTCCCGGTGCACGCGTCCAGGCCGGACAGCCACGTCGCGGCCGCGTCGATCTCGTCGAAGACCGGCCCCGATCCCGCCATCAGCTGACGGAGCGCCGACCGCAGGCAGCGCGGCCAGGCCCGGCCGTGCCAGAGATCCGGGGCGAGCGCGATGTAGCCGCCGACGGCCAGCCGGTCCGCCTGGCGCCGCAGGTCAGGGGTCATGCCGAACGCATCGTGTACCACCACGACCCCGGGCCAGGTCTGCGTCGGCCCGCCCGGCTCCAGCCCGGAGGGCATGGCCAGGTACCCGGGCACCGAGTCGGCCGGTGAGGCGTCAGGCATGCCCGCGATCCCTCACACCTTGCGCCAGCGCGGCACCCACGTGCCGTCGGTGACCGTGTAGTCGCCGAACAGCGCGGGCGCCTCGGCGCGCATCAGCTCGCCGATCTTGCCGAACACCAGGCGTATCTCTTCCTCGGCGCCCTGGTCGGTCCTGGCCTCGATGGTGTGCCGCAGGGTCCGGATGTTCGCGGTCCAGACCAGGCCGGTGGCCACCCCGTCGGGGGCGAACCGGCGCATGAACGACGTCTTGTGCTTCTTCTCACCGAACTTGACGCCCTCGTCGTCCAGCCCGAAGTGCTCCGCCATCCAGTGCTGGAACTGCTCCATCTGCTCCAGCAAGGCGGAGGCCCGCTTCATCAGCTCAGCGTCCTCCTGGGCCCAGTCCGGGAACCAGAACGGTATGTCGGCCAGCCGCACGAACCGCAGCGACTCCTGCGAGATCGCCGTGCCTGGCCGGTGCCTAACGATCTCGTGGCTGAATACCCGGCTTACGTTGTGCAGCACGAACGTGAAGCTGACGTGTTCGAGCACCGATCCGTGCGCACTGGCCAGGATGTTCTGCAGGTAAGGATCCTGTTCGGTGCGGATCCTGGTGACGTTCGGGTTAAGCCCGGGCTCCCATGAGCGGTAGCAGTTCCCGGACCAGACGCCGTTGCCATTGCGACGGACATACACGATCCCGTTAGCCGTTGAAACGCACCAGACCGGCCCCTTGTAAGCCACCCATGATCTCGCTGTAGGGCCGCTGCCGATAGTCCCGCTACGGAGTACGCGCACCCGATAGTGCTTGCGATCACCGCGGCTATGCCAGGTAACAGAGGATGCCCTGCCTAGCCGCAGGAGCAGTTCCTGGACGTCCGCGCCCAGCCCTTCAGACACGGTGGCATAGGTCCGTGACTGCCCGGACATGCTGCCATCGCCGGCCCACATGGCTTCCCAGAGGGCTTCGAGGACCCGCACGTCCTTGTGCTCCATGAGCCAGCGCGGGACGCGCTTGTTCGGCGCTCCGCTGCCGGTGTCCTCCAGCACCCGGCGGACGAAATCACCACCGCCGCCAACACGGACCGTTACTACCTGCGGCTTGCGGGGATCCGGGTATTCGTGGCAGGGGAGTCCGAGCTCGTCAATTACGGCGAGGATGTCGTCCAGCACCGGTCCCTTGCTCTGTGTGATGCCCACGTACGGGCTACCGCGTCCCTGAGGGAAGCACGTGTGGCCTTCCGCGAGGACATACCCGAGAAACCTCGCATAAGCCAGCACCGGCAGGCGCCGCTCCTGCGTAGCGCGAACTATGTTTCCATCCTTACCGGAGCGGTAAGACCGTCCTCGAATCAAGACCTCAGCGTCCTCGCGGGTGCCGGTGACAGGTACCGAGTTGCGCCGGAACCGCCATATCCCGCGCGTGCCCACAGTCTCGGCTGTGGCAAAATGCCAAGGGCTCCAGCCACCGCCCTCCGTCATTTTCTGGGTCCACAGCCGATGGTCGGGGGTGACGAGGAGATCGAGCCCGCGCTGAGCGGTGCGCAGCATCAAGCCTTCGTAATCGAACTGAACCGGGACGAACGGCTGGAACTCCGCTCGGTGCGCGGTCCGGTCCCATGTCAGTACCCGGTCCGAGTCCTGGTCGAGATCTTCGAACCGTTTCCAGCCTCCCGCGGTCAAGATCTCAGTCTCTGGGTCGTAGCACAGCCGACCTGCGAACTCGGCCAGGTTCTGCGCGTCGTTGTCGAGTTCGCCGCGGTCGAGTCGCTCCAGCCAGCTCTCCCCGCCGACCTCGCGCAGGTACGCGGCCAGCCGCTCGTAGTCGATCTCGGGACGGGCGACGAGGAACACCTCGGGCTGCACGCTCTTCATGGCACGGCACACTACCGGGCCGCGCGGACAGCCGGCCTATGGCCAGTAAGCGCGCCGGCCGAGGCCCCGCCGCAGGCGATAACCAGCAGCGTGGCCCGGCCACGGCCGCGGTCAGCACCCCCGCCCGCCGCCGACCATGCCAGGCCAGCGCGGTAGACCCCTTGTCGTTCTTGTCGTTGATCGTGAACCCGCCCTCACCGTGGTCGGACGATCTTCCCGGGATCCAGCATCGGCGGTCGGCGTCAGAGCGCTGCGCAGATTGGGTGTGAGTTCGGTGTTAATACAGGCAGCGCGCCGCCTTCACCGCACCGCGGGGCCGACGGCACCACGGGAGCAGGACCGGGCCAGCCGCAGCACGTTCGCGATGACCAGGTGCCCGGTGCGGCCGGCCGCGGTCAGGATCGACTCCGGGTGGAATTGCACCGCCCACCGGCCCGCATCCGCGTCCTCGATCGCCATGGCCACCTCGCCCGTGGTCGCGGTCACCGCGAACCCGCCGCCGACCTCGGCGACCGGCGCGTACAGCGAGTGGTACCTGGCCGCGGTGAACTCACCCGGCAGGCCGGCCAGCAGCTCGCCGCCGCGCACCCGCACCACCCCCGGCTTGCCGTGCGACGGCTCGGGCAGCACTGACAGCGCGCCGCCGGCGTGCTCCACCATGGCCTGCAACCCCAGGCATACCCCGAACGCGGGCAGCCGGCGCGCGTCCAGCTCGGCCAGCAGCGCGTCACAGCCGAAGTCCGATGGCCGTCCCGGCCCGGGAGACAGCACGACCAGGTCCGGGTCCAGCTCGCCGAGCAGCGCGGCGTCGAAGCCCGCCCGCAGCGTGGTCACCTCCGCCTCCTGCTGCCGGAAGTAGTCGGCGAGCGTATGCACGAACGAGTCCTGGTGGTCGACCACGAGCACCCGCAGATCCTGGCCGGCGCCGCGGCGGTCCGGGCTCGCCGCGGGGGGTCCGGCCGCCGGCCGTTCGGACATGGCGAGGGTTTCGAGCAGAGCCCGCGCCTTGATCTGCGTCTCCTGCTCCTCGGCCGCCGGGTCGGAATCGAACAGCAGCGTCGCCCCGGCCCGGACCGCGGCCACGCCGTCGCGGATGTGCGCCGTGCGCAGGGTGAGGCCGGTATTCATGGAGCCGTCGAAACCGATCGTGCCGACCGCGCCGCCGTACCACCGCCGCGGCGCGTCCTCGTGATCTTCGATGAACTGCATGGCCCAGGTCTTGGGCGCGCCGGTCACGGTGACCGCCCACATGTGGGTCAGGAACGCGTCCAGCGCGTCGAAGCCCGGTCGCAGCCGGCCCTCGACGTGGTCCACGGTGTGGATCACCCGGCTGTACATCTCGATCTGGCGGCGGCCGATGACCCGCACGCTGCCCGGCACGCAGATCCGGGACTTGTCGTTGCGGTCCACGTCCGTGCACATGGTCAGCTCGGACTCCTCCTTCGCCGAGGTGAGCAGCGTGCGGATGTTCTCGGCGTCGCCGAGCGGGTCGACGCCGCGGGCGATCGTGCCCGCGATCGGGCACGTCTCCACCCGGTCGCCGGTCACCCGCACGTACATCTCCGGCGACGCGCCGACCAGGTACTCCCCCTCGCCCAGGTTGAAGAAGAACTCGTACGGAGCCGGGTTGCGGTGTCGCAGCCGCTCGTAGAACCCGGCCGGGGAATCGCAGTGGCCGTAGAAGGTATGGCTCGGCACCACCTCGAACAGGTCGCCGCGGGCGAACCGCTCCCTGGCCTCGGCCACCACGGCCGCGTAGCGGCCCGGAACCGGCTGGGCTGGCGCGGGGGCGGCCGCCTCGGCGGGGGCGGCCGGGAGCGTCCGCCGGGCCAGTCCCGCGGTCGATGTCCCGCCCGCCTCGAACTCGTAGCCGTACCGGACGGCGGTCTCCCGCTTGCGGTCCAGCACGTAGATCTCGTCCGGCAGGTGCAGCACGAGATCACGCTGGTCGTCCGGGCGCGGTCGGCGCGGCCTGATCGCCTCGAACTGGAAGGCGAGATCGTAGCCGAACGCGCCGTACAGCCCCAGGTGCTGCTCCGGCGACGCGAACGCGGCCACGACCTCACGCAGTGCGGTGAACACGGTGGGGCGGCGGCTTCGCAGCTCCTCGGTGAAGGCACCGTCGGGCTCGGGGATGACGACCGCCACCTCCCCGGAGCTGGCCGGCCCCGGGAGGCCCGGCTCCGGGCCGCCCGGCCCGAGATCGCCGGCCGCGCGGCGCAACGCGGCGCCGAGCACCGGCAGCAGCACCGTCCCCCGCTCGTTCAGCGCCCGGGCCGCGATCCGCCGCCCCGCGGCGACGATCTCGATGCACGGGTCCACGTAGGCCAGGTGCCAGCGGCTGTACCGGCCCGGGTACTCCATTCCGGAGCTGAGCACCCCGCCGCGGCGCCCATCGACCTGCGCGGCGATCTGCGTCAGCAGCGCGGGGTCGAACCGCGAGGCGGTCCTGGCTATCCGCACTCCGGCGGCGGTCACGAACTGCGCGTGCGCTGCTTCGGCACCCGGGTCGTGCATCTGTCCGGGATCCACGGCGTCCCCTCAGGCTCGGACCCGGCGGCGGCCGCCAGAAAAGCGACCGCCGTCTCCGGGCGATCGCTTCGGAATCTGCGCGCTGCGCGAACCTAGCCGCCCTGCCGGCGGCGCCACCACGGCAGGCTAGGGTTCGTGCGCACGGTGCGAGCTTAGCGGCACCGGCTGCGCCGTGCCAGGTTTGAACCATCCGGACGCGGCCAGCCTCAGCTGCGGCGGCATGATGGTGGCGGCGGACCGGGAGGCAACAGATGCAGGCGGCGAGGCTGTACGCGCCGGGCGACATCCGGCTGGCCGAGGAGCCGACGCCGGCGGCCGGGCCGTCGATGAGCCTGGTCAGGGTCACCGCCGTCGGCATCTGCGGCTCTGACCTGCACTGGTGGGACGACGCCGGGATCGGCGACGCGCAGTTGGAACACCCGCTCGTACTCGGCCACGAGAACGCGGGGGTACTCGCCGACGGGCCGCGCCGTGGCCAGCGGGTGGCCATCGACCCGGCCATCCCGGACGAGACCTGCCCGCAGTGCCGACGCGGGTACCGGAACCTGTGCCCGCAGGTGCGGTTCGCCGGGCACGGCGTCACCGACGGTGGCCTCAGCGAATTCCTGGCCTGGCCGACGTCGCTGCTGTACCCGCTGCCCGACGTACTGTCCGATGCCGACGGCGCCCTGCTCGAGCCGCTCGGCGTGGCCCTGCACGCGCTGGACCTCGGCCATCTGCGGCTCGGCCAGAGCGCCGCGGTGATCGGCTGCGGGCCGATCGGGCTGATGCTGATCCAGCTCCTGCTGGCGGGGGGTGCGGCCCGGGTGGTGGCCGCGGATCCGCTGCCGCACCGCCTCCGGGCGGCGGCCCGGTTCGGCGCGCAGGAGGTCGGCCTGGAGCCGGCCGGCGACGGCGTGGACGCCGCGTTCGAGGTGGCGGGCACCGATGACGCGGTGGACGCGGCGATGACCATGGTCAGGCCGGGCGGCCGGGTGGTGCTGGCCGGGATTCCCAGCGGCGGCGACCGGACCAGCTTCCGCGCGTCGGTGGCCCGCCGCAAGGGACTGACCATCGCCATGTCCCGGCGGATGAACGACGCCTACCCGCGGGCGATCGCGCTGGCCGCCTCCGGCCGGGTGGATCTCGCGTCGCTGGTGACCCGCGAGGCGCCGATGACCGAGGTCGCGGACGCGTTCGCCGCGGCGGCCCGGCGCGATGGACTCAAGGTGGTCGTGCGACCGGGGACCTGACCCCGGCCGGCGACCTGACTCGGGCCGGGTGCGGGCCGGCCGGGCCGCTCAGCGCTGCCGCTGGGAAACCGACCGCATCGCGATCACCATCTCCTCGGGGGTGAGCGCGCCGGTGGGCAGCGGGGTCGTTTCCGCCCGGCTGGGCCGCAAGCCGTCCACGATCAGGGTCAGGTACCTGCGCCAGACCTCGGGCTGCGTCTGCGCGGCATACTCGGCCGCCGCGCTCAGCATGAACTCGATGAACGGCACGTCGGTGGGGCGGAAGTCGGCCCGCACCTTCCCGTCGCGCTGCGCGCGCTCGACCACCCGGGTCACTACCGGCTGCATCCGGGCGCGGGCCTGACTCACCCGGTCCTGGCCGTAGGTGGCGTACATCAGGATCTCGACCAGGCCGCGGTCACGGGTGAGCATCGTCCCCGCCCGCTCCAGCAGGGTCACCAGGCCGGCCCACGAGTCCGGCGCCTCGAGCGCGCGCTCCGCCTCGGTGACCAGCGTCTGCAGCTTGTCCTCGAACAGCGCGTCGACCAGCGCCTCCTTGTCGGGAAAGCGCCGGTAGACGGTGCCCACGCCGACCCCCGCCTGGCGGGCCACGTCATCCAGGGTGGCCTGCAGGCCACGCGCGGTGAAGACCTGGGACGCGGCGCGCAGGATCCGCTGGCGGTTCATCTCGGCGTCCCGGCGCAGCGGGCGCACCCGGTGTTCCCCGGCCTGCTGGGCCATCTCTTCTCCCGAAAAGAGTGGAGGTTTCTCCTCCGCTTATCGTACTGTAGCTGCCTAAGCGGAGATACTACCTCCAGATTGGATGAGAGTCATGAGTGAAGTCAGCACAGGCGCCGGCGGCGCCCCGGACCAGACGGCGGGCCCCGACCCCCGCAGATGGCTGATCCTGGGCGTGGTCGGGCTGGCCCAGCTGATGGTGGTGCTGGACATCACGATCGTGAACATCGCGCTGCCTACCGCGCAGCAGTCGCTGGGATTCAGCACGGTGGACCGGCAGTGGGTGGTGACCGCCTACGCGCTGGCGTTCGGCAGCCTGCTGCTGTTCGGCGGGCGTGTAGGCGACCTGATCGGCCGCAAGATCACCTTCCTGGGCGGCCTGATCGGCTTCGCCGGCGCGTCGGCCCTCGGCGGCGCGGCGACGAGCTTCGGCATGCTGGTCGCCGCGCGCGCGTGCCAGGGGGCGTTCGGCGCGTTCCTGGCGCCCTCGGCGCTGGGATTGCTCACCACGACGTTCAGCGATCCGAAGGAGCGGGGTAAGGCGTTCGGCGTCTTCGGCGCCATCGCCGGCAGCGGCGCCGCGGCCGGGCTCGTGCTCGGCGGGCTGCTGACCGAGTACCTGTCCTGGCGCTGGTGCCTGTACGTGAACCTGTTCCTCGCCGGGTTCGCGGTCGTCGGCGGGGCCCTGCTGCTTCAGGGTCATTCGTCCCGGCAGCGGCCCAGGCTGGACATGCTGGGCGTCGTGCTGGCCGCAGCCTCGATGTTCTGCCTCGTCTACGGATTCTCCAACGCCGCCACCCACGGCTGGCACACGCCGTCCACCTACGGTTTCCTGGCCGCGGGCGTGCTGCTGCTCATCGCGTTCGGCTGGCGGCAGGCCCGGGCGGCCAACCCGCTGCTGCCGCCCCGGGTCGTCCTGGATCGCAACCGCGGCGGTTCTTACCTGGCGATACTGATCCTGGGCGCGGGGATGTTCGGCATCTTCCTGTTCCTCACCTACTACCTGCAGCAGACCCTGGGCTTCTCCCCGGTCACGGCGGGCTGCGCCGTGCTGCCGATGGTTGCGTTGATCGCCCTCGCCGCCAACCTGTCGACGATCATCCTGCTCCCCCGGGTGGGCCCGAAGCCGCTGGTGACGGCGGGCATGCTGCTGGCCGCGGGCGGCATGGCCTGGCTGACCGGGATCGGGCTGCACACCAGCTACGCCGGCGCGGTGCTCGGGCCGCTGCTGGTGGTCGGCGCGGGGCTCGGGCTCGCGATCGCCCCGTCGATCAACACCGGGACGTTCGGCGTGGCGCCGCAGGACGCGGGCGTGGCGTCGGCCACGGTCAACACCGGGCAGCAGATCGGCGGCTCGATCGGCACCTCGCTGCTCAACACGATCTTCGCCAGCGCGGTCGCGTCGTACCTGACCGCACACATCAGGCCCGGCGCCCTGGCCGGCGGCCACCCGAGCCCGCACCTGACCGGCTTGGCCCTGGTGCACGGGTACACCACCGCGTTCTGGTGGTCGGCAGCGATCTTCGCGGCGGGCGCGGTGATCTGCGGCACGCTGCTGCGCCGCGGGCCGCTCACCCCGGCGACTGTGCCGGGCGCGCAGGCGGGCGCGACGCGGTCCGCCCAGGGCGCCGACGAGCCACCCGCCGTACATTTCTGAGTCGCCGGCCCGGGAGCCTGCCTGCCCCGCACGCGGTAGGCAGGCACCGGCGCTGTCGTCAGCCGCGGCAGGGCGGGGAGGGCGCGGAGGATACTGGCATCCGCCAGGCCGCCGCCGCGGAGGACAGGATCTCGGCCGCGGTCCGCAGGTCCGTCGGGCCGCTGACCCGGCGGCCGTTCAGGAAGTTGCGCACCGTGCCCAGCACGGCGTGGTCACCCAGCAGGCCGCCGTGGAACGCCGGGACGAACAGCACGTTCGAGGGCAGGGTGCAGGCGGGCAGGGTGACCGCGTCGGCCAGCGGGACCAGCGCCAGCCAGCGTCGCGACGTGCCGAGCTCGGCGGTGGCGGCCGCGTACCGCGCGCCCACGCTGTTCACCGAGTCGAGCAGCCGCCCCGCTCCGGCCTCGCCGAACGGGGAGAGCGCCCCGACGAACCGGTTCAGCATGCCCAGCGCGTACCCGGACGCCACCCCCGCACCCTCATGCCCGGCGTCGGGGAAACTGACCTGGCCGGGAGCCACGATGGGGCTGAGCAGGACGACCGACCCGACCGGGACGTCCGGGTGCCGGGCGAACATCGCGTAGATGCCGAGGCTCCCTTCGCTCTCCGCGACCAGGCTCACCGGCCTGCCGCTCAGCGCGTGCAGGTGCTGTACCTGCGCGGCGATCCGGTCGCCCAGTTCCTGGATCGACAGGTTGCTCGCGTCCGGCCCCTGCGGGATCGGCCGGCCCCGCGCGGTCAGGCCCAGGTAGGAGAACTGCTCGACGAACATCCCGGGAGCCACCCGCTGCAGGCTCCGGGCCGCGTGACAGCAGGTCGACCCGAACCCGGCGATCACCAGTACGGGTGGCCGCCTGACGTGGGCCTTCAGCGGTCCGGCCTGGGCGCGGGCCTGGCTGGCGGCCGCCGCGATCCCCGCCGAGGCGGCGGCCAGGCCGGACCGGGGCGAGCCCGCGGCCATGTCGAACAGCAGCCGGGTCCCCCCGATGGCCAGGGCGAAGATGCTGAGCGCGACCAGCGGTGCGATCGGGATCCAGGCGATCAGCGGATGCCCCCGCACCCGTGACGGCCTGGCCACGGCCGCGGTCAGGCCGTACCAGGCGCGAGCGTTGACGACACCGGCCAGCGCGGCCACGACCACGATCCAGGCCGGGGGCAGCCGCGTGATCGCCACCGCGAGCAGCGAGTACTCGAAGAAGCAGACGAGGACCCAGGCCGCCGCGCGCAGCGGCGGCAGCCGTCGCCACCACGTGGGCGAGACGCCGCCGTGGCTGAGCGGCAGGGCCAGGGCCAGCAGCACGGGCACCGCGGCCAGGAAGGGCCAGGAGAAGGGGAGCACCGCCACGCCGAACACCAAGGTGGCGACCGGGAGCATCAGGATCCCGGCCACCAGCGTGAAGACCACGCTCACCGCGAACGTCAGTGCGGGCTGCGGTGCGCGCAAGTCGCGCGGCCAGGACAGCCGGACCAAGATGGTGTTCAGCGTTGACCGGCCGAGCAGCAAGATGACCACGCCGGCCGCGAATTCGAGCCACGACCGGTTATAGCCGAACAGCCACCTCAGGTCGTGGTAGACCGCCAGCGGCGGCAGCGCGGTGATCTGCGGGGCGAGCGACTTGGCGGCCGGGGCGAACGCGGTCAGCACGGCCGCTTCCGCCACCGTGCAGCTAGCCGAGAACGCTATCAGCCCCCGATGGTGCCAGAAGCCCTCCGCGACGAGGGCGGGCTCGCTGGCTGAGGCCACCGGCACGGCGCTGAGCGGGGCGTCAGCGCCACTGACCGCGTCCGGCACCGGAGCTTCCCCCCGGCGCGGCAGCATCCTTCCGGACAGGCTAGCTACGTACCGGAAACGTCTAACCACCGTGCCATGCCTCGGCTTCGCCTTCGGTTGGCCACCGCCGAGCCAGCGCCGACGCGGCAGGGTCTGGGCGGCGACGGATGCTTTCTAGTGGAACGGCGAGGGTCTCGCCGCCTATTCCTGGTTCACCACCCCCGCTGCTGGCTCACGCCTCAGCGATCCCTCAGAACCCAGCTGTTACGTAATTACCCTACCTCCGGGTACCGACAGACTCCCATTCATTTATGGCCGTATTGATCATGCGCCAACGCCGAGCGTTAGTGCTGTGATAGCTGCTAAGTCTTCGCCTTAACGGACGCAGATCGGTGCCGGCCCGAGCACGCGAACTGTTAGCGCACGTCGAGCCCGGTGACGGCGCGGCCGATGAGCATCCGCTGGATCTCGGACGTGCCCTCGAAGATCGTGAAGATCTTGGCGTCGCGATGCCAGCGCTCCACCGGGAAGTCACGGGTGTACCCGTTGCCGCCCAGGATCTGGATGGCCTGCTCGGTGACGCGCACCGCGGTCTCCCCCGCCACCAGCTTGGACATCGAGCCCTCCGCGTGGCTGAACCGCCGACCCTGGCGAGCCATCCAGGCCGCCCGCCAGGTCAGCAGCCGGGCCGAGTCCACCGACGCCTGCATGTCGGCGAGCATGAACGCCACGGCCTGGTTCTGCCCGATCGGATGGCCGAACTGCACTCGGTGCCCGGCGTACTCGCTGGCGTACTCAAGCGCGGCCCGGGCCACCCCGACGGCCATCGCGGCGACGCTGGGGCGGGAAGCCTCGAACGTCCGCATGGCCGCCTGCTCGCCGCCCTTGCCGCCCTCGCGCACCCGGGCCAGCCGCTCGTCGAGCTTGTCCTTGCCGCCGACCAGGCACCGGCCGGGCACCCGGACGTTGTCGAGCACCACCTCGGCGGTATGCGAGGCGCGGATGCCATGCTTGCGGAATTTCTGCCCCATAGCCAGCCCGGGAGTACCGGGCGGCACGATGAAGCTGGCCTGACCGCGCGCCTTCAGTTCCGGCTCGACCGAGGCCACCACTACGTGCACGTCGGCGATCCCCCCGTTGGTCACCCACGTCTTGGTGCCGTTCAGCGTCCACTCGTCGGCCGCCTCGTCGTAGACGGCGCGGGTCCTGATCGCGCTCACGTCGCTGCCGGCATCGGGCTCGGAGGAGCAGAACGCGCCCAGCTTCACCTCGCCCGGCGCGCCGAACATCTGCGGCAGCCACTCACCCACCTGCTCCGGCGTCCCGTTGCTGGCCACGGAGACGGCGGCCAGCCCGCTGCCGGCCAGCGAAAGGCCGATTCCCGCATCGCCCCAGAACAGCTCCTCGAACGCGACCGGAATCCCGAGGCCGCTCGGCTCCAGCCATTGGGTGGCGAAGAAGTCGAGCGAGTACAGGCCGATCTTGGCCGCCTCTTCGAGGACCGGCCACGGGGTTTCCTCCCGCTCATCCCATTCGGCGGCGGCCGGCCTGATCTTCTCCGCGGCGAATTCGTGTACCCAGCCGCGCATCTCGCGGACGTCGGCGCTCAGGTCCATCGAGAACGCGGCGTCGGCGCCGGCGTCAGGGCTCATGTTGCTCTCCTCGCGATCCTTACGATCGTCGCGGTCCTGCTGCTGCTCGCGGCGGCAGCGCGGGGCGCCGGCCGGCCGGTTCCGGGCGGTGGCTGAGTATGTTACTGGACAGTAGCACGCGGTGGCTAGGGCCGGAACGGCGTGCCGGCCCAGTGGGCGGCCCCGGGTCGCCGCGATAGTTTCCTTGCGTACCGCCCGGCTACCCCGGCGGGCCGAACCGACACGGAAGGAGCCGCACCGGATGGACTACGGCGGGTACCAGCACCTGCTCTTCGAGCGCCGGGACCATGGCGTGCTGCTGATCACCTTGAACCGCCCGGATTCCTACAACGCGGCCGACGAGATCATGCACGCCGAGCTGGCCCGGGTCTGGAACGACGTGGCCGCGGACGACCAGGCCCGGGTCGCGGTGGTGACCGGGGCGGGCAAGGCATTCTCGGCCGGCGGCGATCTCGCCATGGTGGAGCGCATGGCCGGCGACTACGACAAGGTGACCCGGATGCTCACCGAGATGAGCGACCTGGTCTATAACATGATCAACTGCGCCAAGCCGGTCGTGTCGGCGATCAACGGCGTCGCGGTGGGCGCCGGCCTGGTCGTGGCCCTGCTCGCCGACGTGAGCATCTGCGCCGCTGACGCGCGGCTGGGCGACGGGCACGTCAAGCTGGGGACGGTGGCGGGCGATCACGCGGCCATCCTCTGGCCGCTGCTGTGCGGCATGGCCAGGGCGCGCTACTACCTGCTGACCGGGGAGATGATGACCGGGACCGAAGCCGAGCGCATCGGCCTGGTCAGCAAGTGCGTGCCCCGCGAGGAAGTGCTGGCTGAGGCGTTGCGGGTGGCCGACACGCTCGCCACCGGCTCGCAGCTGGCCATCCGGCTGACCAAGCGCGCGCTGAACGGCTGGCTGCGCAACGCCGGACCGCTGTTCGACCAGTCGGCCGCCTACGAGATGCTCACTTTCATGGGCCCCGATCTCCGCGAGGGCGTGACCGCGCTGCGGGCCAGGCGCCCGCCGGACTTCCCTTCCGCGCGCTAGCGGTTCGCGGCCCGGCGGCCCGGCCGGCCGCACCCGCTGCCGCCGGCGAGCCGTCAGTGCATGGTCAGCGGCAGCGCCTTGTTCGTGTCGATCTGGTCGTAATCGGCGCTGCCCAGCGACCACTGCCATATCGCGGTGTGCTGGCTCGCCTCCCGTTGCCCGCCGTAGAAGTCGGCGAACTGCCGCGAGTCGGAGAAGGTGGTCGGGCAGGGCGAGGGAGAACTCGCCACGGAGATCTGGGCGGTCCACTCCCAGGTGTGCAGGAGGCCCGTGTGCCCGCTCATGATGACGCCCCACTGGTAGTTGGTGGAGTACACGCCGGGCTTGATGCCCTCGTGGGCATGCGTCACGTAGTCCCAGAACCCGTCGAAGACCTCCCGGTTGTCCGCGCCGTTGCTGCCCCAGCCGTAGCTGCCAGGTACCTCGACGTCCATCCACAGGATGCGCAGCGGCATCCGGTGCGCTCCCTCGCCATACCACCTCTGCCAGTCGGCCAGCGCCCACTCGGCCTGCTGCCGGCCCCAGTCCTTGGGCGCCAGGTTGGTGCCGTCGGTGTTGTCCGGGCCGAACATGAACCAGTAGCCGCCCGCGCCGACGCCCCGGCCGTAGCGGAAGTGGTTGGTGTCGGCGGACGCGGAGTAGCCCGAGTTCCACGCGAACGTGTTCCCCGGACCGTAGCCGGACGGGTTCGACGAGCTGACCAGATCCGCGCCGCCGATCTTGCCGATGTAGCCGCCGTAGCTGCGCCCGGTGCCGCAGGACGGCTCGTTGTACGGCGGGTTGCTGTTGGAGGGGCCCGGGGCGCCGCTGTCTGCGCCGTACCAGAACCCGGAGGTCTCGGCGAACGCGGGCGCTGGCGCGTTCGCCCCGGCCAGCAGGATCAGCGACGCGAGCACGCCGATCAGGGCGGGCGGTGCGCCGCGGCGCCTGATCCGGGCGGTGCGAGTCGTCACGACCACTCACTCCCTGCGGGCGCCGGGCCGGACCGGGGACACCGAGAGCGCTCCGAAGGGAGCGAACCGCGCAGGCACCGTGAACCGGCCGGGCACGTCGAGCAACCTGACCCGCAGCGCGCTGATCGCGGGCCCGGACCGACCCGTTCTCCCGTTGAAGTCCCGGTAGACCAGGAAGAACGACGCTTGTCCCGCAGGACGCAGCCGCACCTCCGCCGGGGACATCCCGGCGAACAGCGGCCCGCGCCCGGCGGCGATCCTGGCCGGGGCCACAGACCCGTCGGGGCGGGCCAGGCGCAGCGCCGGGTAGCCCTGCAGCGAGCACGCCGCCGCCGAGCGGTTGGTGATCGTGACGGTCAGCGCGGTCGAGCCCGCGCCGGTATCGGTTCCGGCCAGCCGCAGCCTCAGCGCGCTGGCCCTGCAGGGGTGACGCGTGGCAGCCGTCCGGGCGGCATGCGATCCTGCGGTCAGCGCGAGCGCCGTGGCCGAGACGGCACCGGCCGCGGAAGCCACGGCTATGACCCCGGCGGCGATCGCCGCGAATCGTCCTGCGGTGCGCTTGGCCGGCATGAACCCTCCCCCGTCCCCTCGCTGCACCGGAAGCCACCGATTGTGCCAGCTACCAGGCGAGCACTATCGGCATGCGGGTGCTACGGCGTGTCGCCGCGCCGGTGCGGACGAGCCCGCACCGGACTTGGCCGACCGCTCAGCGAGTGCCCTAGCCCTGCTCGTGCCGCTCGAGGAACTCATACACGTCGGTCTCGTCCACGCCGGGGAAGCTGCCCGCCGGCAGCACCGACAGCACGTGCGAGTGCGCCCGCGCCGACGGCCAGGCCTGACCCTCCCACCGGGCGGCCAGCTCGGCGGGCGGGCGCTGGCAGCAGTCCCCGTCCGGGCAGGCCGACCGGCGCCGCGCCGTGCTCTCCCGGCCGCGGAACCACCGCGAGTGCTCGTACGGCACGCCGAGGGTGACGGCGAACCCGCGTTCCCGTCCCGGGTCCACGTGCGCGACGCAGAAGTAGGTGCCCGCCGGGGTGTCGGAGTACTGATACAGCGGCGAGAACCGGTCTTCGGCCGCGAATACCTGCCGCCCCGACCACAGCCGGCACATTCGCTGTCCCTCGATCGCGCCGGACGGGTCGGCCGGGAACACCAGGCCGTCGTTCTCGTAAGCCTTGTAGATCACTCCGCTCTCGTCGTTCTTGACGAAGTGGCACGGCACATCGAGGTGGTGGGTGGCCAGGTTGGTGAACCGGTGCGCGGCCATCTCGTAGGAGACCGAGAAGACGTCCCTCAGGTCTTCGACGGACAGGTCCCTGGAGTCCTTGGCCGCGGCGAGGAACGGCACCGCCGCCTGCTCGGGCATCAGCGCCGCTGCCGCGAAGTAGTTCGCCTCCACCCGCTGGCGCAGGAAATCCGCGAAGTCCCGGGGCTCGCAGTGCCCGAGCAGGAAGTGCCCGAGCGCCTGGAGCAGGACCGCGCGGGCCGAATGCATCCCGACCGGTTCCTGCTTGACGTAAATTCGCTGGCTGCGCAGATCGGTCAGCGACCGCACCGATCGCGGCAGATCCTGGACGTACCGGACCGAGAAGCCGTGATGGCTCACGACGGACAGCAGCAGCCCCTGCGATAGCGCGCCGCCGGTGTAGCCCGTCGCGGCGAGCGCGGCGGCCGCGACCTCCTCGATCGAAGCGAAGTAGTTGCCCCGCTCCCGCATCATCAGCCGCAGCTCCGCGTTGGCCTCCCGGGCCTCCTCGGGCGTGGCGGTGGGCTTGGACCGCTGCCTGCGCACCTCGGCGTACAGCGCGGACAGATGCTCGAGTACGTCGTTGGGCACCTTCGCGGTGACCTTGAGGTGCGGCAGGTTGAGCTGCCCGTACAACGGATCCCGCTGCGCCTCCTCGATCGCGATCTCCAGCTGGGCCCGGCGGCTGGGCGGATCCCGGCGCAGTAGCTCCTGCGACGACACCTCCAGCGCCTCGGCCAGCGCGTTGAGCAGCGACAGCCGGGGCTCCCTGCGCCCGTTCTCGAGCATGGAAAGCGCCGACGGTGCGCGGCCCACCCGCGCGCCGAGCTCGGCCAGCGTGAGCCCGCGCGCCCGGCGCAGGTGGCGGAGCCTGCGGCCGAACGTCAGGCGATCCGGGTCGGGCGAATCGGTGAATGATGACGCGTCTTCATTGACGAACTCCGTCACGACTTCATCATATGTGAACTTCTTCAGTTTTTCTGCTATTTGAACATGGTCACGGCCGGGCCCGGCGTGCAGATTAGGACACACGACCCGGGGACGACTTGGAAGGGGTATGACCGGTGATGGATCGTCGCCTCGAGGGCAGCGGAGTTTCGTCGGCTAACGGGCACTCGGCTGAGCCGCATCGGCCCTGCACGATCAGCGACAAGGCCGCGCGGCTGCGCCTGCAGTGGCAGGAAGACCCGCGCTGGGCGAACGTCGAGCGCACCTACGGCGCCGAAGACGTGGTGCGGCTGCGCGGCTCGGTGCAGGAGGAGCACACCCTGGCCAGGCTCGGCGCCGAGCGGCTGTGGAAGCTGCTGCACTCCGACGGCTACGTGGCCGCGCTCGGCGCGCTGACCGGCAACCAGGCCGTCCAGCAGGTCCGCGCGGGGCTGCAGGCCATCTACCTGTCCGGCTGGCAGGTGGCGGCGGACGCCAACCTGGCCGGCCAGACCTACCCCGACCAGAGCCTGTACCCGGTGAACTCGGTGCCGCAGGTGGTCAGGCGGATCAATAACGCATTGCTGCGAGCCGACCAGATCGCCTGGTCCGAGGCCGCGCAGGCCGGCCAGACGTCCGGCACGCACTGGATGGCCCCGATCGTGGCCGACGCGGAAGCCGGGTTCGGCGGGGTGCTGAACGCCTTCGAGCTGATGAAGTCCATGATCGCGGCCGGCGCGGCCGGCGTGCACTGGGAAGACCAGCTCGCCTCCGAGAAGAAGTGCGGCCACCTGGGCGGCAAGGTGCTCATCCCCACCGGCCAGCACATCCGCACGCTGACCGCGGCCCGGCTCGCGGCCGACGTGTGCGGGGTGCCGTCGATCATCGTGGCGCGCACCGACGCGGATGCGGCCACCCTGATCACTTCCGATGTGGACGAGCGCGACCAGCGTTTCGTGACCGGGGAGCGCACGGCCGAGGGCTTCTTCCGGGTCCGCAACGGCATCGAGCCGTGCATAGCCCGCGGCCTCGCCTACGCGCCGCACAGCGACCTGCTGTGGATGGAGACGTCCACGCCGGACCTGGAGGTCGCTCGCCACTTCGCCGAGGCGATCAAGGCCGTGTACCCGGACCAGCTGCTCGCCTACAACTGCTCGCCGTCGTTCAACTGGCGCAGGCACCTCGACGAGGACACGATCGAGAAGTTCCAGCGCGAGCTGGGCGCGATGGGCTACAGGTTCCAGTTCATCACGCTGGCCGGCTTCCACGCGCTCAACCACTCCATGTTCGACCTGGCTCGCGGGTACAAGGAAACCGGGATGCCCGCCTACGTGCGGCTGCAGGAGGCGGAGTTCGCCGCGGAGGCGGAGGGCTACACCGCGACCAGGCACCAGCGCGAGGTCGGCACCGGCTACTTCGACCTGGTGGCCTCGGCCATCACGCCGAAGTCCTCGACGGTCGCTCTGGAGGGCTCGACCGAGGCCGCCCAGTTCGCCACCGCGCACTGACCGGCCGGCGCGTTGACACGCGGCGCCGGCACATCTTAGGGTCGCCGTGTTCGCGCTCAGAACTTCTGTTCGGGGTGCAGTGAGTTCGGCCGATCGCTAGCGGCCGCGCCCGCGTGGGCTCGTACCCGCTGACCTCCGGCCCCGGACCGAGGAGCGGCCGTGGCATTTCTGGACGAGTCCACCTGGAGCGGCAGGGTATTCAGCGGCGGCTGGACGCCGGGATCGGGCGGCGAGGCCGCGGTCATCGAGCCGGCCACCGGAGCCGAGATCGGCCGGACCGGCCTGGCCTCGCCCGCCGACGTGACCAGGGCCGCGGCCATGGCGGCACAGGCACAGCCGGGATGGGCCGCGCGCCCGCACACCGAGCGCTCCGCGCTGCTGCGCCGGGCGGGCGAATTGTGGCTGGCGAACGCCCCCGAGATCGAGCACTGGGGGATCCGCGAGGGCGGCAAGATCCCCCCGGCCGTGCAGTTCGAGACGCACGTCGCGACCGAGGAGATCTTCGAGGCGGCGACGCTGCCGTCGCGGGCCTACGGCGAGCTGCTGCCCAGCGAGCAGCCGCGGCTCAGCTTCGCCGAGCGGGTACCCGCGGGCGTGGTCGGCGTGATCGCGCCGTTCAACTTCCCGCAGATCCTGGCCATCAGGTCGGTGGCCCCCGCGCTGGCGCTGGGCAACGCGGTGATACTCAAGCCCGACCCGCGCACCGCGGTCTGCGGCGGGGTGGCGATCGCGCGGGTCTTCGAGGAGGCCGGGCTGCCCGAGGGCCTGCTGCACGTGCTGCCCGGCGGGCCGGAAACCGGAGAGGCGGTGGTCACCGAGCCGCTGGTCCGCATCATCTCGTTCACCGGCTCGACCGCAGCCGGCCGCCGCGTGGGCGAGCTGGCCGGGCGGCTGCTCAAGCGCGTCCACCTGGAGCTCGGCGGCAACTCCGCGCTGATCGTCATGGACGACGCCGACCTGGATCTGGCGGCGTCGGCAGGCGCCTGGGGTTCGTTCCTGCACCAGGGGCAGATCTGCATGACCACCGGCCGGCACCTGGTGCAGGAGCAGGTCTACGACGAGTACGTGGCGAAGCTGGCCGCCAAGGCGGCCGGCCTGCCGGTGGGCAACCCGGCCGCCGGGCAGGTGGCGCTGGGGCCCGTCATCGACGCACGCCAGCGGGACAAGATCCACGCCCTGGTCACCGAGAGCGTGGACGCCGGCGCCAGGCTGGCAGCTGGCGGCCGCTACGAGGAGCTGTTCTACCAGCCCACCGTGCTGGCCGACGTTCTGCCGCAGATGCCGGCCTACGCCAGCGAGGTGTTCGGGCCGGTGGCCCCCGTGGTGTCCTTCGCCACGGCCGACGATGCGGCCAAGCTGGCCGCCGACAGCGAGTACGGCCTGTCGCTGGGCATCCTCACCCGCGACGTGATGCGCGGCCTGGACCTGGCCCGGCGGATCCCCACCGGGATCGTGCACATCAACGAGCAGACCGTGGACGACGAGCCGAACATCCCGTTCGGCGGCGTGCTGGGCTCGGGAACCGGGGCGCGATTCGGCGGCGCCTCCAACCTGGAGGCGTTCACCGACACCCGCTGGGTCACCATCCGCGGCGACATCACGCCGTATCCGTTCTGACCCTGCGCCACCGCGCGGCGCTCTAGACTTCCCGGAGCCGGATCACCTCGGGAAACTGCGGGACATGCCGGGCGCGGTGCTGGCCAGACCTGCCCGGAGCCGCAACACTCATGCGGGGAGGCTTATGCGCTCTCCCGCGCGGAAGGGACGCCCATGCACGAACTGCGCCTCGTCGCGGTGAGCGAGGATGGCACCTACGCCATTCTTGTGGTCCCGGGCCGAGGCGGTCGCTTCTCGCTGCCAATGGACGATCGGCTCAGGGCGGTGGCGCGCGGACAGTTCTCCCGGCTCGCCCAGTACGAGATCGAGGTGGAGAGTCCCTTGCGACCCAAGGAGATCCAGGAACGAATCCGCGCCGGAGAAAGCGCGGACGAGATCGCCGACGCGGCCGGCGTTCCGATTGAGCGGGTCCGCTGGTTCGAGGGGCCGGTGCTGGCCGAGCGGGCCTACAAGGCCCAGGAGGCGCAGTCCGCCATGGTGCGCCGGCCCGGCGATTCCGGACCCGGCCCGAGACTGGCCGAGGTCGTCACCGAGCGGCTCGAAGCGCTGGGTACCACCGCCGACGACGCGCAGTGGGACTCGACCAAGCGCGGCGACGGTAGCTGGCAGGTCCAGCTGGTGTTCAGCAGCGGCGGCCAGGTGCGGACCGCGGAGTGGATCTACGATCCGCGGCGCAGGCACGCCACGCCGATAGACGAGGGGGCGGCGATGCTGTCCCTGCCCGAGGCGGATCTTCCGCCCGATCCGGGCCACCGGCGCGGCCAGGCCACCGTGACTCCGCTCCAGCCGAGGCTCAGCACCGCGTCGGCGCCGGGCGCGCGTCCGGCCCGCCGGATGGCCGAGGCGCCGTCCAGGAGGACCGAGGCGGCTCCGCCGGCTCAACGCGTGCCGGACTCCAAGCCGGCCGCCGAGCCGGAGTCACGCCAGCCGCCGGCGGCTGCGGAGGAAGAGTCCCGCGGGGAGACCGGACGTGCGCCCGCCGCGACGCAGACCGGTCGGCGGGCGGCCGGCGGCCGGAGCAGGCGCGCACCGGTCCCGTCCTGGGATGAGATCATGTTCGGCAGCACGCGTCCCCGCGACTAGCCACGGCCTGGCGAGCCCGCCTCGCATAGGATCGCCTCACCGGGAGGCGCCGGCGATGATTGCGCTCGGGTACGGCCCGGGTGTCGGCCGCGCGCGGAGCGCCGCAGGCGGGAAAGGATGCAGCAACGCGTGTACCGGTGTACTCGCACATCCCGGCGGCTGGCCAGGCGGGTGGCGGCCACCGCGGCCGGGTGCCTGCTCGTCGTCGCGCAGGCCGGATGCAGCCTGCTAAGCGCCTCGATCACATTCTCGGGGGACGCGCCGGTCAAAATCACCGTGACCAGCCCGGTGGTCGTCAAGGGCGTTATTCCGGATCGTTACACGTGCCACGGAGCAGGACATAGCCCGCCTCTTCACTGGTCCGGGGCACCCCCCGGTACGAAAACGCTTGCCCTTGTCGTTGATGACTCGGACGCGCCAATCACTCCGTATATCTACTGGATCGTGTTCGATATCAACCCGTCGACCACCGACATTCAGGCTGGCCAGCTTCCCCCCGGTGCCCGCCAGGCCAGGAACAGCGCTGGTCGCGCCGCCTATGACCCGCTGTGTCCCAGCCATCATGCGCACTCCTACAGATTCACTGTTTATGCGCTTCGCTCGGCCCTTTCCCTGCCAAACCGCGCTGCTTTGATGTCTGCCTGGACGGCCATCGCCCGCGCCGCTATCGCCCGCGGCAGACTCACCGTTATTGCCCGGCCGTAATCATCCTACTTCGTAGTGTAATCAATCAACTTCGTAGCGTAAACAGGTTGTTTAATTTTTCTTCAACCGCAAGACAACGTCCATACCGGTGGGCCAGAATCAGCGGTTGGGTGATCAGCCCTGGAGGTATCCAGGGTGCTGGCGATACGGGGGAAGGCTCGCGTCCCGTGGCCGCGTGTGCCTCGCTGGCGCCAACCGTGCGGCCATGGCGTATTGGGTGGTGGGAATGCTTCTCCTCGTGGCGGGCCTGGTAGTGATCGTGCTCGTGATCCTCGTGGTCGTATTCCTCAGCGTCCGGTCCATGCGAGCCGAGGAGGTCAGCGCTCGCCCGGTCCGTTCGGCCGGACAGGAAAGAGCGGGCCGCGGCGACCCACGCCGCGGGGAGGCCGGGCGGGAGTCGGCCAGGCGCGGGCCAGCCGAGGATGACTGGCTGGCCAGCGACGTGCCTGATTTCGGCGAGCCAGAGCACGATCAGGCGCCCGGTACGCTGCCGCGACCGCGCGGCCACCAGCACGACGAGGATCCTGGCCGCCGAGCGCGGCCGGAGAAGCGGGCCGACGCCCGGCGCAGGCAGCGGCAGGAATCCGCGTCCCGGATGGCCGGCCGCGGCCGGGGCAAGTCCGGTGTTGACTCGATGGCCGGTGACTGGGGCGCGGTCTCGGACGAGCAGTACTGGGCGGAGCTTTCCGCCGACAAGCCGCTCGCCACCACCGCACGGTCCGCTCAGGCCGCGGGCGGCGCGCATCCGGACGCAGCCGCCTGGGGCGCAGGGGCAGACGAGGATCTGGCTGACACGGGCGGCCGCAGGGCACCCCGCGACCCGGCTGCGGACCGGTCACCGCAGGAACCGGCCCCGACCATGGCCGCCGCGGCAGCGTCCACCGCCCAGTTCAGCCTCCCCTCCCGGTCCGCACGGCCGGGCCGGCTGTCTTCCGGGCCGGCAGATCGGCCGGCGCCACCCGAGCCGTTCGCCTTCGCCGGCCCGGCCGCGGACGCGGAGCCTGCGACATCCCCGGAGCCCTGGGGCGACCCGACGAGCACCGGGAGCGTGGACACCGATCCGAGCATCGGCATAGGCCCCTGGCAGGACTCAGGCGACGACACGGCCGCGTGGCAGGCGCCAGGCCGGGATGAGCCGGCGGCGCAGGACTCGCGAGCATGGGCGGAGGACCCGCTGACCAGCCCGTCGTTCTCGGAACCGGGCTCTTACTCCATGGACAGCAGGTCATACCGCGGTTCGCATACCCGTGACCGGGGTCGGCTCGACGAGCCCGCGAACGGTTCCGATGGCTCCTCGTACGGTCACGGACACGACTCCCAGGCGGCTCCGCCCTGGCAGGACTCCTACGGCAGCAGCCAGGAGGATGGCTGGCGCGACCGGGGCCACGAGTACTCCGCCGGCCGGCTCGACCCGCTGCCCCAGCCGGCTGGCTCGGTGGCCGAGCCGGAGGGCAGCTGGTACTCCGCGCCGACGTCCCCGGGCGGCATCGCGTCCTACCGGCAGCCGTCGCATGAGTCGTGGGATCGCCGCGAAGCGGGCTACGACGGTGCCCCCCGGCCTGATCCTTACGCCGAGCCCGGCCGGCGGAGCTGGCCGGACCGCCACGAGAGCGCCGGCTATGACCCGTCCGGCTATGACCCCGATCATGGCCGGGATTCCGCGTCATCCGGGTATTACGGCGACAGCGGCTACGACCCGGCCGGATACGACCCGGCCGGATACGGCCCGGCCGAGAGCGGCTACGCGCAGCCGGATCACCGTCGCGGCGGCACCGGCTACGGCCAGCCAGGCTACGGCGCGGGCGAAGCTGAATATCGGCCGTCGGAACGGGGCTCGCCGGACGCCGGTTACGACCTGCCAGGCTACGACCGGGACTATCAGCGGCCAGGCCACGGGACCCCCGATGCCGATTACGGGCTACCCGCGTATGGATCCAGCGCGTCGCGCGGCGGCCTTGGTCAGGGGTCCGGGTACGGGCGCTACCCTGGCTCCGACGCCGGACGCCGCTAGCACCTGGCCGTTGCTCCGCTCACCGGGGGCAACGGCGCGCTTGCCGCCGCTGACGGCGGCGTCACCGGCAGCGGTTGACAAACCTGCCCGGGCGACGTGGAGAATGGGCCGACCGTATAAGGCAGGGCAGATGAAACGTGACGCACCCGATCATGCGCGGACCTACCACTTGCACCGGCTTGCGACCGCCCTGGACAACAGAGGCCTGTCGGCCACGGTGAAAACGACCTACCCGGCCGCGCTGCACGTATTCATGCCCGGTGCCACCATGCTCGCGGAGAGCATTGACTGCATCCCCGCCAACGACCGCGAGGGGCGGCTGCGCTGGTACTACCGCTGGTCCTGGGGCGAGGTACTGCATGACACCGAGGATCCGTCGGCCGCCGCGGAAAAGATCGTGGAAGTCCTGGCGGCTCACTGAGGCGGGCCCACAGTCCTCCGCCTGACGCTCCCGCCGTCCGGCCCGCGCCGCGGGGAAGCCCGGTCCGGAGGGCAGCGAGTTCCGCGTCGAGCGCAGCAAGGCCTGGTAGCGGCGCAGGTGCCCGGACCGGGCACCTGCGCCGGAAGTACCTGAGCGGCCATTCAGGGTAATCGTGCAAGGCGACGACAGGCGCGCTCAGAACGCCGGGTAAAAAGGACCTTAATCCCGCCTGTCCGACCCGTTCCGGTCAGGCGAAGGTCCAGCCGCCCCGGCCCGTGGCCAGCAGTTGTCCCGATGTCGAAAAGACCTGGTCGGTCGCGTGGTACATGCCGCAGCAAACATAGGGAATGTGCTGCGTGATCTCGACCGTCTGGTGCTTGGCCAGCGTAAACGTACCGTTGAATGCGCCGGTGAGCTGGGCGGAGAGCTTCTGCTTGACCTGGACCACCTCCGTCTTGCCCGTGCAGTTCGTGATCTGGTTCTGGATGGTCTCGGTACTGCCCGCCTGGGTGTTGAGGCGGGGCTTCGCGACCACTGCGACCTTGGCACAACCGGAGGAACCGGTCGCGGTCACGTGAGCCGCGGCGACCATCCCCCCGGCCAGCCCCGTCGAGCCCACGAGGAACCCGATAATCATGATCTTGACTAATAGTCCGGTCGGTCGCATGCTCTCCTCCTGAATGGTGTTCAACCGGTATTTCCGTTGGCCATCCTCCATTCGAGGGCCCTTATAACTCTGACGCGCAAGCCATTCTGCTGGTTGCCCGTTACCCCGGGGGTCGTGGATTTCCGGCTCAGCCGCCGACGGCAGCGAGCAGCGCCTTGTACGACCGGATCAGAACGGTCCGCTCCCAGGCGATCAGCGGGCTGTCCGAACGGCTGCCCTGCGTGACCCACTGGTCGGAGATCTCCATCGCCCGGCAGCGGTGGAAAGCGGCCGGCCGGACCACCGTTTCCGGCACCCCGAACACAAAGGCATACAGGCGGGTGAGCGCCTCCACCAGCTCGTCGCTCGCGCCGGCCGCCGCCTGCTGAGCCACCCGGTGGACGCGCCACCACTCGATCTCGAGGCGTGCCGATCCGGCCGGGTCACTCGGCTGGCCGCAGGCGGTCTTGACCAGCTCGTAGAACCGTTGCATGTACGCCTGTGCCCGCGTCGGATCATTGTCGTGCAGTGGCGCCCACAGCTTGATGGCCCGCAGCGTGTACCAAGCCGCGCGCATCGTGCGCGGCCAGCTCATTCCGAGTCCGGCGCGCATCAAGCCGACCGCCACGACCAGGAGCCTGAGCCAGCGGCGCTGGTAGTAGGCCACCCAGGCAGCACACTCCAGGCCCGCGACGCGCGAGGGATCGAAGGATCGCGGCCGGTTCGGCAGGACGGTGCCGCCGGCACGCGTCAGCGGCACGCGTGCCGGCCGTGTCGAACTGACCTGCCCGTCACCGTCCACGGCCGCCCTCCCCGCGACAGACCGGCCTGGCCCCGGCGCCCACGGCCGCCGGCGGACGGGGGTAGGACCTCGAATGCAGCGACATATGTCTCCTCGGCAGGGCGGGCGCCCATCAAGCGCCACGGCTTGGTGAGTTACTGCGGCGGAGCTGACGCTTGAGGGGGGCTGCGAGGTGCCACAGCCTGCCCCAGTTCAGCGGGGGCTTGGGCGGGATGACCCCGGGACGGTCCCGCGGCACCCACACGCGGAGCGCGCCGGGGCGGATCGTGCACAGCACCGGGGTGGACAGCGACACCGCCTCGCCGTCGATGCCGACCGGGATCCGGGGCGCGTCCGCGTTGATCTCGATCTTCGCCGTGACCAGTGTGCTGAGCCCCGCACCGCGGGTACCGCGGAGCAGGCCGACCGCCTGCCGCGCGCTGTCCACCGTGACCCCCACCACGCCGAGCAGGCCGCCATCCAGCCGGGCCCGGCGGCTCAGCCCGGCGATGTCCCCGGTTCCGTACGGGTTGTTGGCCACCAGCAGAGCCTGCGGCGCGGTGATCTCCACCTCGTCGGCCCGTGCTGAAAGCCGGGCTCCTCGGTGGCCGTCTAGCAGATCCGGCAGCAGGTTCAGGGTCGTGGCCAGCTTGTCGTCCCGGTAGGCCGGGGTCTGGACGACCTCGGCGTAGGCGCCGAACGACGCGTTGTTGACGAACGTCTGGCCGCCGATCACCCCCAGGTCGACCTGCAACTCGATGCCATCGGACAGCGCACCCAGGCACGCCGCGGGGTTCTCGCGGTCCAGACCCAGATCGAGGGCGAAATGGTTGCGGGTGCCCGCGGTGATCACCACGAACGGGATGCCGTGCTGGGCGGCGACGCCAGCCACCAGGGCCTGCGTGCCGTCTCCCCCGGCCACTCCCAGCAGGTCGGCGCCGTTCGCCACGGCCTGCCGGGCCACCTCGGCCACGTTCACCGGCTCCGGCCCCTCCATCAGGAACACCTCGGCGCCGAGCTGTTCCGCCTTGCCCTTCAGCCCGAACTTCCCGACCTTACCGCCGCCGGACCTCGGGTTCATGATCAGGTACGGGTGCGCGGCGGCCGGCTGCGCCGGGCGCTCGGGCATGCGCCAGTCCGGCTGGCTGCCGGCCAGGGCCCGGCGCGCGGTCAGGGCCGCCAGCAGCCACGCCGCGGCCGATACGATCGCCACCCACAGCAGGCTGGCGAGCGCGTAAACCACGATCACGGCGATCGGCGCCAGGACGAACGCCATCAGCGCCACCCAGCGGAGCGCCCCTCGCCGGGACAGGAAGAAGAACGCGGCGGCCAGGCTCACCGCGGCGGCCGACAGGCCGACGGCCAGCATTGTGATGCTCCGCAGGCCGGCAAAGACCCCCACGATGACCACCGCGAGGCCTGCGAACGCCAGGCTCGCCCGCGCCAGCCACCGCTGTGCGGGCCTGCCTTCGGCGGCCGACCGGGCCGTCGCCACCATCACCGCCGTCCCTGCCGCGCCGGGCCGCCCGGCCCGGGCCGGCTCGGCCGTCCATGCTGGCGCCGTGTCACGGGGCTGCAACCCGTGCCGCACACTCCAGTGAACCGCCGCACTCTTAACCGAACCGCGTCCGCCGTGCCCCCGAAAGCTGGACAGCGGTGCCCGCGTGCCGTCGGTCTTGGCTGGTCCACGTGCGGCGGCCCTAGGCGGTTACCTGCTGGCCACGCAGAACAGACGCGAAGACAACCAGGCCCAGGCCGCGGCCGTCCGCGCGGGGTGCGCCCCCTCCCCGGGCTGGCCTGGGTGTCGTCGACGTCATCGCTGGCCTCCGGCCATGATCGTAAACCTCTGGCCCCTCAGCCTGTCCGGGGCGCCGCAAGGTGTCGTCACCCTCCGGGGGTTATTCCCGCCTCCGGCGACGTCTATCGTCACGGCAGCGACAACGCGCCCGTGGAACCGCCTGGGTTCCCGGGCGCGTGGTGCCGGCTGCCTACTGCGCGGCCGCGTCGCCGTGCAGTGCTTCCTGAAGGTCCTGCTCGTCCTGCTTGGACAGCGAGGTCTTCAGCACCGTGCCGCCGTACTGGCTCATCGCCTCCACGGCCTTGTCCGGCGTCACCTTCTCCAGCATCAGGAACAGCGCCGAGTTGCCCGGCTTGATCATGTCCCGGACCTGGTCCTGGAACTGCTTGTCGATGCTGGTCTTGGCCACCTTGCCCATCAGCGCGCCCATCCCCGCGCCTATGGCCATGCCGAACACGGGGATGAAGAACAGCAGCCCGAACAAGAACCCCCAGAACATGCCCCAGGTCGCCCCGGCGCCGACCGGATGGTGGGTGGTGTGGACGTGGTAGCTGCCGTCCTTGTCCCGCACGATCACCGCGATCGCGTCCGGCTGGATGATCAGGTCCTGGGCCAGCCGCCGCGCCTCGGCGGCCGCTGCGTCCGCGGTCGCCTCATCCGGGTACCCGATGGCGATCAGGTCCGCCATGGCCTCCCCTTTCCCGTTCGTTGTCAGTAGCCTGGTCCGGCCGTGACCCGCCCCCGAGCGCCTGCGGGCCGGTTCGCCCCGGCGTCGTCGCGAGCACACGACACGCTGCTTAGCCTGCCGACGGCAGGCTGGCGCTTCCTCACCCCCCGTGGGTGAATTCAGTTACGGGTACTAAGGGGAGAACGAGGTCATGAGCGAATCAGTGAGCTTGGGCACCGTCGGCGCGCCGGCCCAGGACCGGACCCGGACGCTGTTCGGGCAGACGATGTTCTACGTCGCGGTCACCGCGGGCTTCTTCGCGCTCGGTTCCTACCTCGGACGCCATCTGTCCGAG
>Ga0070710_10000037_pt1 | contig 60871 bp, 63 predicted proteins | sample LARL52metaG_FD_65454 | JGI IMG/M metagenome (GOLD analysis project Ga0070710, IMG submission 65454) | Corn, switchgrass and miscanthus rhizosphere microbial communities from Kellogg Biological Station, Michigan, USA - LAR L5-2 metaG | ecosystem: Host-associated > Plants > Roots > Rhizosphere ...
ACCAGGCCCGGTTCGACGCCGTCTGGCAGCAGGTCGTGGCGCTTTCCGGCCAGTACGAGATGCGCCCCTGACCAAACGGGACGGAAGGGGGCAAAGCGACAGGCTTCGCCCCCTTGACGCATTGGTTGCACAAACGTTTCATGAGCACGCCGCCGCCTCCACAGCCACAAGGAGCGCGTGCACGGCAAGGGCCTCAAGTTCGGCATCTACACCAGCGCGGGCACCAGGACGTGCAACAAGGACGGCGGTTTCCCGGGCGGCCTGAACCACGAGGAGCAGGACGCGAAGCTGCGCTACACCGGCGGCAACGGCAAGTCCTACGACCACGCCGACTGGGGTGATCTGAGGATCACCTGCTAACCGGGCTCCTGGTAGCGCTCCAAGGCCGCGATCATGAGTTCGAGGCCGAACTCGAACTCGTGATCGTGGTCGTAGGTGCCCAGCTCGTCGAGCACCTCGGCGGACAACGGGAACGCCGACGCGTCAACACCTTCGTACGGCGACAAGGCGATGCCGCCGAGCTCCGGCGACGTCGCGACCTCCCTCATCAGCGTGCCCAGCAAGTAGGACACCATCGCCCGCATCATCCCGACGGCGATCCTGCCCCGGAAACCGGCCTTGTCGAAGTTCGTCAGCGCGGCCTCGATCGTGCGGAACCCCGCCTGGGAGCTCAGCCGCCGCGTCGCCAGCATCACGAACGCACGGGGGTGCTGCCGCGCCAGCTCCCGCACCGCCCGCGCGTGCGCCCGGATGTGGTCGCGCCAGTCGTCGCTGTCGACGTGGTGCGGCCGCGCCTCGGCCATGATCCGCTCGGCCGCGAGGTCCACCAGCACGGCCTTGTTCGGCACGTGGTTGTACAACGACATCGTGCCCGCGCCCAGCTCGGCGGCGAGGCGTCTCATCGAGACGGCCTCCACGCCCTCACGTTCGATCAACCGCACTGCCGCCTCCACGATGCGGCTGCGGGTCAACGGTTCGCGTGATGAGGCCACTGGCGCAGACCATATGACGTGGAGTAGCTTCCCTGCGACGTACGGCGTACGTAGGAGGGTCGGCCGACATGACCGAATCCAAGGCGCTCAGAGCGCTGCGCGAGGCGATCGTCCTGGAACACATGGAATGCCAGAACGACTTCGACTTCGACACCTCCCTGAACGCGTTCCCGCACCCCAGGTACGAGATCATGGCGTCCGGCCAGGTGCTGGACGGCGTGGACGAGGTCCGCGCGTACTGGCAGCGCACCCGCGCGACTTTTCCGGACCAGCGCAACAAGGTCATCGAGATCCACCACGCCGATGACGCGGTGGTCGTCGAGTTCGAGCTGTCGGGAACGCACCTGGGCAGCCTCCTCGGTGAGGAACCGACGAACAAGACCTTCAAGGTCCGGATGGCGGGTTTCTTCCTGTTCGAGAAGGACGTCCTGCTCTGCGAACGGGTCTACGGCGACACCGCGACCATCATGACCCAGCTCGGCCTGCTCAACGCGCCAGCGGAGTACGCAGGGCCCTACTGAGGCGTTCCCTTCCCGAACACCGCTCTGACCTCGCCGACCACCTGACCGCCACCCAGCACCGGCACGGACAGGTGTTCCTTGGCGGGTGACACGTCATAGCCCAGCGCGGCCAGCGCCGTGAGCCCGATCGCCGTGGTGGCCCGGGGGTTGCCGTCGAGCACCTTCACCGCGACCGCGTGCCCGGCCGCGGTCGCGAGCACCAGGACGCCCTCCGCGCCGCCCTTGGCCACCACGCCCGGCAGCAGTTGCATCACCACCGTGTTCACGTGCCCGGTTCCGCCCACGTACTCGGGAAAGTCGCGCATGGCCCCGGCAACCGGCGTGCGCACCAGGCCCTGCATCGCGCGCGCCAAGCCGTGCAACGACATCCCGTACACCGGCGCGCCGCATCCGTCGACCGCCGTGTGCGCCACGTGCTCGCCGGAAAGTTCCTCCACCGTCCGCAACACCAACTGCTGCAACGGATGCGTCGGCTCCAAATAGGTCTGGGTCGGCCACCGGGCCGCCACGCACGCGACCAGCATCGCCGCGTGCTTGCCGGAGCAGTTCATCCGCAGCCGCGACGGTTCCGTCAACCGTTGACGGGTGTTCTCGTCCTCCGGCCAGGAAACCGGGCAGCGCAACAACCCCACGGGCAGCCCGCCCATCAGCTGCATCACCAGCTCGACGTGCCGGTGCTCGCCCGTGTGCGACCCGGCCGCGATCGCCAGCGAGGGCCCTTCGAGCGGTGCCCCGGCGGACAGGCAAGCCAACGCCTGGAACGGTTTCAGGCACGAACGCGGCAGCACCGGATCATCGACCGCCCCCACGGACACACCGACCTCACCGGACGGCAGCAGGCCGACGACGCTCCCGTGGTGCAGGCTTTCGACGAAACCGCTCCTGGTGACCTCAGCGAGCAGTGCGGGCACGGCCGGCCTTTCCACGCAGTCTCCCCATGCCCGCGAAGCTACTGATCGCAGCCGACCGGGCACAAGACGCGAGGAAGCCGCCTGTCCCGAACGGGACAGGCGGCTTCTCGACAGATCAGATGCTGATCAGTTCAGACTCAGATGGCGCGAACGCCCTGGGCCTGCGGGCCCTTCTGGCCCTGACCGATCTCGAACTCGACCCGCTGGTTCTCCTCGAGAGCCTTGTAGCCGTTCATCTGGATCTCGGAGTAGTGGACGAACACGTCGGCGCCACCGTTGTCGGGGGAGATGAAGCCGAAGCCCTTCTCCGCGTTGAACCACTTGACGGTGCCCTGTACTGCCATCTTGCTACTTCTCCTCTAACAGGTGCCGGATCGCGCTCGCGACCACCGGGTCAAGTCGGAACAGCGACCTCTCCGGAACCTGGAGAACCCACTCGCTCGCGACCTCGTTCCGCGAGCGTGGGAAAGCACGAACACGAAAACGTACGACCATGGACAGTCAACCACGACCTCCCGCTCTCAGTCGAGCACTCGATCGCACTGCTATCGTGAGATGCCAAACGACCATGCGGAGGTACTCGTGCCCGAGCAACCGACGATGTCGATCAAGGTCGCGGTCGCCCCCCGGATCGCGGGCGGCCTGCACGCGCTCGCCCGCGAACACCTGGCCCGCGACCCCGCCGCGGAGAAGCCCGCGCGGACCGGGAGCACGGTCACGAACACCATCTCCGGCACCGTGCACGGCCGCGTGTACCAGGGCGGCGACGTGCACGGGCCGCTCTACCTCAACTGGGACCGGTAACCTGGAGGGTCGTTGACCCAGGGGGCCGTGCTTGACCGGCAGTGAGCGACTGCTCTTCTTCTTCATCGGCTTGGTGACCACCTTCGTGTTCATCCGCATCAGCGTGCGGATGATCCGGGCGAAGGTGCGCTGGTGGCCGCGCAACATCGTGCACGGCGACACGCACGTGCATCACGTGGTGTTCGGCACCGTGCTGCTGCTGCTGTCCAGCGTCACGAGCCTGATCATCCCCGACGACCTGCACGGCGCCCGGCTGGCGGCCGCGGCGGTCCTCGGGGTGGGCGCGGCACTGGTGCTGGACGAGTTCGCGCTGATCCTGCACCTGCGGGACGTGTACTGGACGAAGGCGGGCCGGCTGTCCGTCGACGCCGTCTTCCTCGCCATCGGCCTGACGGGCACGTTCCTGCTCGGCGCGCGCCCTCTCGGCTACGACGAGGTGCTGCAGCTGAACCCGGAGACGGCGCCGACCGACGCGTTCACGCTGCGGCTGATGGCCATCGGGGTGAACCTGTGCCTCGCGATCGTGGCGCTGCTGAAGGGAAAGATCTGGACGGGGCTGCTCGGCCTGCTGGTCCCGGTGGTGCCCGCCGTGGGTGCCGTGCGGCTCGCACGACCGGGTTCACCGTGGGCACGCTGGCGGTACCAGGAGGGCTCGCGCAAGCTCTCGCGGGCATACCGCAGGGAGGCGCGGCTGCGGCAGCCGATCATCCGCGCCAAGATCGCCGTGCAGGAGTTCATCTCGGGCCGTCACGACCTGCCGGACCACGACAGGTCGTGACGGTTCGGACTACTAGCCTCCGACGATGTCCTGCTGGGCGCACACCTGAGCGACGTCGCCCGCGCAGAGCTCCTGCGGCTTGACGACACCCTCGGCCACCAGCGTCCGCACGGTGTCCTTCTTGATCAACGTCGCGCCGAGCAGCACCGACTTGATGTCGCGTCGCGCGACGGGATCCCGCAGGTTGCCGGTGGCGAGGTCGTCGGCACCGGAGAGGTCGCCGCGAGCGACCGCGATCGCCAGCCGCGCCGCGGCCTCCGCCTCGTCGCGCACCGGCTTGTAGACCGTGATGCACTGCTCACCGCGCAGCACGGCCCGCAGACCGTCCACAGTGGCGTCCTGCCCGGTGACCGGGACCTTGCCCGCCAGGTTCCTCTTCTTGAGCACCGCGATGACCGCGCCCGCCAGGCCGTCGTTGGCCGCGACCACGCCGTCGACCTTGCCGTTGTTCTCGTTCAGGATCTGCTCGAACAGCTGCCCGCCGAGCTCGTTGTTCCAGTCGGCGACCGCCTGCGACTTCACGAGCCTGAGCGCGCCGCTGTCGTACTTGACCGACAGCCGCGACTTCTGGCCCTGCGTGAACAGCGTGGCGTTGTGGTCGGTCGGCGCGCCCTCGATCTCGATGATCTGGGCGCCCGGCTTGTCACCGAGGCACGCCATCAGGCCGTCCGCCTGGAGCTGGCCGACGTTCACGCTGTCGAAGCCGACGTGGTACTCCGCTTCGCCGCCGAGCGTCACGCGGTCGTAGTCGATGACCGGGATGCCCGCGGCCTTCGCCTTCTTCTGCACCGCCAGGCCGCCCGCCGCCGACAACGGCGTGATCATCAGAACCTTCACCTTGCGGCGGATCATCTCGTCGGCGATCTGTGCGAACTTCGCCTCGTCGCCTTCGGCGTTCTCCATGAACGGTTCGATGTCCGCGTAGTTGAACGCCTGCGTGAGCAGCGGGCGATCTTGTTCTTCCCAGCGCGTGGATGTCGTTCGGTCGGGAAGGATTACCCCGACGATTGGTTTGGGTCCACGCGCCGGCAGCGTCGGAGCACCCTGACCTGCACCACCGCAGGCAGAGAGGAGAAAGAGCAGGCACGCCGACGATGCCATTACCCGTCTTCGCATAAACGCGGAGTTCATCGCTTGAATGTTGTTAAGTCAAGATTTCCGCACATCCATCACGCTCCGCTGCCGATCGGCTACAGTTCGATTCCGTACGAAAGGCGCTGATGACAGGCTGATTTTCGTGTCAGTGTGTCGGACTTGGGCGGCAATCGGGGGCCGCACTGTGTTGTTGGATCCAGCCCTGACCGGGTGTGAGGAGACAGCTAGGTGAGAACGCGCAGAACCGTGATGGCGGTGGCGGCAGCGGTGTCGCTGATCGTCGCGGGCACTTCGGCGGCGGCGGGGGCGGCGCCGGCCTCGACCGCGGGCCAGCAGAAGGACACCGAGTACACCGTCCTGCTGGAGGAACCCGCGAACCGTGACTTCGCGATGGACGCGGTGCACAAGGCGGGCGGCGAGGTGCTGCGGGACAACAAAGCGGTCGGTCTGCTGACCGTCAAGGCGCCCGCGAACGGGTTCGTGGAGAAGGTCTCCGCGTCGAAGGAGATCGTCGGAGCCGCACGCTCCACGCCGATCGGCCACACCCCCGTGGCGAAGGCCGTGAAGGCCAAGCGGGACAACGTCGAGAAGGAGAACACGGCCGCACAGCCGAACAAGGCCCCTGCCGAGTCGAAGTCGACCGCGGGCATGGACCCGATGGACGGCGACCTGTGGGGCCTGAACCTCGTCCGCTCCAACATCGCGCGGGCCAAGCAGGCCGGCGACAAGCGCGTGTACGTCGGCATCCTCGACACCGGTGTGGACGGCACGCACCCGGACATCGCGCCGAACTTCAACAACGAGCTGTCGCGCAACTTCACCGTCGACATCCCGTTCGACTCCGACGGTGGCGAGTTCGACGGCCCGTGCGAGTTCCGCGGCTGCGTCGACCCGGCGAACTGGGACGACGGTGGCCACGGCACCCACGTGGCGGGCATCATCGGCGCCGCCGCCAACGGCTTCGGCATCTCCGGCGTCGCACCGAACGTGTCGCTGGTGAACATCCGCGGCGGCCAGGACTCGGGCTCGTTCTTCCTGCAGCCCGTCGTCGACGCCCTGACCTACGGCGCCGACATCGGCCTGGACGTCATCAACATGTCGTTCTACGTCGACCCCTGGTACATGAACTGCGCCAACGACTCCACCGCCACGCCGGAGGAGCAGCTGGAGCAGCGCACGATCATCGCGTCCGTGCAGCGCGCCCTGAACTACGCGCACCGCAAGGGCGTCACCCTGATCGGCGCGGGCGGCAACAACCACGAGGACCTGGGCAAGCCCCGCACGGACACCGTGAGCCCGAACTACCCGCCCGGCCACAACCGCCCGCGCCCGATCGACAACGCCACCTGCCTCAACCTCCCGACCGAGGGCGACCACGTCATCTCCGTCTCCGCCCTCGGCCCGTCGACCGCCAAGGCCGACTACTCGAACTACGGCGTGGAGCAGACCGCGATCTCGGCCCCCGGCGGCTACTTCCGCGACGGCTTCGGCACGCCGTGGTACCGCACCAACGAGAACCTGATCCTGTCCACCTACCCCCGCAACGTCGCCATCGCCGAGGGCAACGTCGACGAGGCCGGCAACATCACCGCGAAGGGCCTCGCCGCGGGCGTCAAGAAGGCCGTGCAGGGCGACAAGGTCGGCTACTACCAGTACCTGCAGGGCACCTCTATGGCCGCCCCGCACGTCACCGGCGTGGCCGCGCTGATCGTCAGCCAGTACGGCAAGAAGGACAAGGGCCGTCCCGGTCTGACCATGGACCCGGACAAGGTCGAGAAGATCCTCTACAAGACCGCGATCCAGCGCGCCTGCCCGAACCCGCGCACCGTCTCGTACGTGAACGTGGGCCGCACAGCGGAGTTCGACGCCACCTGCGAGGGTGACGCGAAGTTCAACGGCTTCTACGGTCACGGCATCGTGGACGCCTACGGCGCCGTGACGCGCGGCGGCGACTTCCTGTAACCGCATCCTGTTCTGACCGTTCCGCAGCTCGACGCGAAGGCTCCCGGTCCTTGGCCGGGAGCCTTCGTCGTGTCGGGGAAGCCATCCGCGGCAACGCGGTCAGTACTGAAACCGTTTGCAGGACAAGCATCCCACCGAAATGTCCGATTCGCGGAATAGTAAACCCTCTTGCCAATAAAGGTCTGGACCCCTTACCGTTGCTCTCACGCCGCCCGGGACCCCAACACCCTGCCCCGGAGGAAATCAGTGAAACTGTCAGGTCGCCTCGCGGCCGCGCTGCTGACGTGCGCCGCTCTGATCACCACCACCGCAACGACCGCTTCCGCGGCCAACCTCGACGAACCGCGCCTCAAGGACATCGCGATGCAGATCGTGTCCAGCGCGGAGAACTCCTCTTTGGACTGGCGCGCCCAGTTCGGCTACATCGAGGACATCAAGGACGGCCGCGGCTACACCGCGGGCATCATCGGGTTCTGCAGTGGTACCGGTGACATGCTCGACCTGGTCGAGCTCTACCAGACGCGCAAGCCCGGCAACGTGCTGGAGAAGTACCTTCCCGCGCTGCGCAAGGTGAACGGCACGGCCTCGCACGCGGGCCTCGACCCCAACTTCACCAAGGACTGGAAGACCGCGGCCAAGGACTCCGTGTTCAAGGCGGCACAGGAGTCCGAGCGCGACCGCGTGTACTTCAACCCCGCGGTGGCGCAGGGCAAGGCCGACGGCGTGCGGGCGCTGGGTCAGTTCGCTTACTACGACGCGATCGTCGTGCACGGTGACGGTGGCGACAAGACCAGCTTCAGCAACATCCGCAAGCGTGCGCTCGGCAAGGCGAAGCCGCCGTCGCAGGGCGGCGACGAGAAGACGTGGCTCAACGCCTTCATGGACGCCCGCGTGTGGGCCATGAAGCAGGAAGCGGCCCACGAGGACGTCTCCCGCATCGAGACCGCGCAGCGCGTGTGGCTCAAGGCCGGCAACTTCGACCTGAAGACGCCGCTGAAGTGGAAGGTCTACGGCGACAGCTACACGATCAACTAACCCGCACTTCTGCGATGAAGGGAACCTTCCTCCACTTGAGGTGGAGGAAGGTTCCCTTCATCGTTCACTAGATCGGGTTACAGCTGGGTCCAGTCCAGGACCGGCGCCGCGTGGTCGCGGATCGACGCCAGCAGGCCGAGCCTCGCCGCCTTCACGGCCGGGTCGTCCGACATGACCAGCACCTCGTCGAAGAAGGTGTTGATCGGGGCGGTCAGCCCTTCCGCGGCCGAGACGAACGCCGCCAGGCCGGTCACGTTCCGCGGCACCGCGGTGAACGCCTTGTGCAGCGCCACTTCCGCCGGTTCGGACAGCACCGCGGCGTCGTAGGAGGCCTCGGTGGCGGCCGGCACGATCCGGCGCACGCGCTGCAGAGCGGCCGCGAGGGCGTCGAAGGACTCGTTGCCCGCCAACGACTCCAGCTGCGTCAGCGTCTCGTCGGCCAGCACCGGCGAGTCGGCCAGCGGCAGCACCGCCTGGACGAACCGGTGCTCGTGGCCCGCGTCGAGCAACGCCTGCTCGTAGCGCCGCACCGCGAACTCGCGGGCGGTCTCCAGGGCCTCGGCCGGCACCTCAAGGCCAACTGCGGCAAGGGAAAGCGCCTGCGGCAGGGTGATCGCGCGCAGGTCCGGGAACGCCCGCAGCACCGACACCGCGCCCAGCGCCGCGCGCCGCAGGCCGAACGGGTCCGAGGAACCGGTCGGCTGGGCGCCGATGCCGAACAGGCCCGCCAGCAGGTCGAACCGGTCCGCGAGCGACAGCAGCGCACCCGGCACCGACGACGGCAGCGCGTCACCGGCCGCGCGCGGGAGTTCCATCTCCCACAACGCCTGCGCGACCTCCGGGGTCTCCTCCGCCCGCTCCGCGTACTCGCGCGCCATCACGCCCGCCAGCGACGACAGCTCGATCACCATCTGCGAGCCGAGGTCGAACTTGGCCAGCGCGCCCGCGCGGTCCAGCGTCTCCCGGTCGACGTCGACCAGCGAGGCGAAACGACCCGCCAGCGAAGCGATGCGCGAAGCACGGTCCGCCATCGAGCCGAGCTTGTCCGCGAACGTCAGCTTCGCGAGGCCCGCCTTCATCTCCTCCAGCGGCGTCTTGAGGTCCGCCCGCCAGAAGAACGCCGCGTCCTCGTACCGTGCGCGCAGCACGGCTTCGTTGCCCGCACGGACCAGGTCCGCGTCGACGGAACCGTTCGCCACGGCCACGAAGTGCGGCAGCAACGCACCGTCGGCGGTGCGCACCGGCAGGTAGCGCTGGTGCTTGCGCATCACCGTGGTGAGGATCTGGCCCGGCAGCTCCAGGTACCGCTCCTCGAACGACCCGAGGATCGGCGTCGGCCACTCGACCAGGTTCGTCACCTCGTCCAGCAGCCCCTCGACCTCCACGACACCGCCGACCGAGGCCGCGAGCTCCTGCGCGGCGGCCACGATCGCCGCCGAACGGGCGTAGGCGTCGACCTGGATGCCGTGCGACTCCAGGAAGTCCAGGTAACCGTCCGCGGTGGACACCTCCACCACGGGCCGTGTGGCGGTGCGGTGCACGCGCGTCGTCGTGCCGGAGGCCAGCGATCCCACGGCGACCGGCACCGGGGTGTCCCCGAGCAGCGCCAGCAGCCAGCGGATCGGCCGGGTGAACGACAGCTTCGGGTCGTTCCACTTCATGTTCTTCTCGGCGCGCAGGTCGGAGACGACCTCGGCCAGCAGACCGCTCAGCACCTCGACGGCACCGCGACCGGCCTCGGTCCTCGTCAGGGCGACGAACTCGACACCGTTCTCCTCGACCCGGCCCAGCGCGGAGACCTCGACGCCCTGGCCGCGCGCGAAGCCCTGCACGGCCTTCGTCGGGTTGCCCTCGGCGTCGAACGCGGCGGAAACCCGCGGGCCGCGCACCGTGCGCTCGGCGTCCGGCTCGCGCGGTGTCACGGTGGGCACGAGCACGACGATCCGGCGCGGCGTGCCGTGCACGGTCACCTCGTCGTGCGTCAGCCGCGTCGCGCCGAGCTTGGCGACGACGGCCTCACGCACCGCGTCGACGGTCCGCAGCACCTCGTGCGGCGGCAGCTCCTCGGTGCCGATCTCGAACAGCAACGTCGCCGGTGCGGCAACGTCCTCGAAGGAAGAGGGCTTCTCGGCCAGCGCGGGAACCTCCGCCACGCCGAGGGGATGCCCGAGCTCGGCGCGGCGCTCAGCCCACAGGGAAGCCACCTCGCGCGCCAGTCCGCGCATCCGGCCGAACGCGCGGGCGCGCTCGGTCGTGGAGATCGCGCCACGCGCGTCCAGCACGTTGAAGATGTGCGAGCACTTCAGCACGAAGCTGTGCGCCGGAACGGGAAGCCGCGCGTCGAGCATGCGCCGGGCCTCGGCCGCGAACTCCTGGAAGAGGCGCTTGTTCGCCTCCACGTCCGCGTCGTCGAGGTAGTACCGCGACATCTCGTACTCGGACTGGCCGAACGCCTCGCCGTAGGAGATGCCCGGCGCGTAGGCGATCTTCTTGAAGTGGTCGACGCCCTGCAGCGCCATCATGATCCGCTCGATGCCGTAGGTGATCTCCACCGACACCGGGTCGAGCGTCATGCCGCCGGCCTGCTGGAAGTAGGTGAACTGGGTGATCTCCAGGCCGTCCAGCCAGACCTCCCAGCCCAGGCCCCAGGCACCCAGCGCGGGCGAGGCCCAGTTGTCCTCGACGAACCGGACGTCGTGCGCCCGCACGTCGATGCCCAGCGCCTCCAGCGAACCGAGGTAGAGCTCCTGCGGGTCGCCCGGATCCGGCTTGAGGATCACCTGGAACTGGGTGTGCGTCTGCAGGCGGTTCGGGTTCTCGCCGTAACGGGCGTCGTCGGGCCGCACGGACGGCTCGACGTAGGCCACGCGCCACGGCTCGGGACCCAGCACGCGCAGCACGGTGGCCGGGTTCAGCGTCCCCGCCCCGACCTCGGTGTTGAAGGGCTGCACCACGATGCAGCCTCGGTCGGTCCAGTACTTGGTCAGCGCGAGCAGCGCGTCCTGCATCGTCAACACGGCACGAGTCTACGAAGTGGACAAAACCGCTGGTCAAGGGGCCTGCATCCGGTGGCCTTCGCCACTGTGTCACCCTTTGCACAACCGAGTGGAGTCTCCGCACGTCTACTTGGGGTACCCGGATGTGCTGAGAGGAGTGGGTGTGGACAACCGGCCGCCGCGGCCGGGAGAACCGAACGGTACTCCCAGGCGACCTTCCGCCACCCCGCGTCCCCCGGCGGGGCAGCCCCGCCGTCCCCAGGTGCCTCCGCGCAGCTCAGAGCCCCCGCGCCGGCAGCCGAACCGGGCTGAGCCGCCGCGCCGGGAGCCTCCGAAACGCGCCGAACCGCCTCGTCGTGAACCCCCGCAGCGCGCCGAGCCACCACGCCGGGAGCCCCCGCGCCGCGGTGAGCCGGCCCGCGCCACGTCGTCGGGCCCGCGCCCGCGTCCGGTGGCCGACCGCCCGACGGTCCGCACCACCCCGGCCAAGGCGAAGTCGCCGGCACCCGCACCCGCGCCCCGGCCGCGTCCCAGGCCCGCGACTCGCAGGCCGAGCACCGCGCACCGCGGCGCGTCCACCGGTGCCAGGATCTTCATCAGCCTGTTGTCCGCGACGATCCTGCTGGTCACCGGCATCGCGTGGCGCGACCTGAACTCGCTGACCGACAGCCTGACCAAGCAGGACCTGAACCTCGCCGACGCGGGCGAGAAGCCCGCGGACGGCTCGATCGACATCCTGCTGGTCGGCATGGACAGCCGCACCGACTCCAAGGGCAACCCGCTGCCGCAGAACATCCTCAACGAGCTGCAGGCGGGTGGCAGCGACGACGGCGGCTTCAACACCGACACGCTGATCCTGGTGCACATCCCGAACGACAGCGGCAAGGCCTACGCCGTGTCGTTCCCGCGCGACTCCTACGTGAAGATCGCGGGCGGATTCGGGCGCCACAAGATCAACTCTGCCTACGGTTACGCCAAAAATCAAGCGGCCCAGAAGCTGCAGGGCAGCGGCAAGCCCGCGCCCGAGATCGAGATGGAGTCCCGCAAGGCCGGGGCGAACAACCTGATCGAGACCATCCAGAACCTGACCAGCTACAAGATCGACCACTACGCCGAGGTCAACCTGGTCGGCTTCTACGAGATCACCAAGGCCATCGGCGGCGTCGACGTCTGCCTCAACAAGGACGTCCGCGACAGCTTCTCCGGCGCGAACTTCAAGGCGGGCCCGCAGAGCGTCGAGGGCAAGAACGCGCTGGCGTTCGTCCGGCAGCGGCACGGTCTGCCGATGGGCGACCTGGACCGCGTCGTGCGCCAGCAGGTCTTCATGGCGGGTCTGGCCAAGAAGATGCTCTCCGCGGGCGTGCTCACGGACAGCAAGAAGCGCACCGACATGATCAAGGCCCTGAGCGGCGCGATCGTGCTCGACGACGGCTGGGACATCACCAAGTTCGCCCTGCAGATGAAGGACATGACGGGCGGCAACATGACGTTCCAGACCATCCCGACCGGCAACCCCGACCTGCAGACGCCGGAGGACGGCTCCGCGGTCGAGGTGAACGAGTCCGAGGTCCACGCGTTCATGAAGAACCTCGGCAAGGACCCGGCGTCGACGTCGGCCGCGCCGGACCCGAAGTTCAACAACGCCTCGGTGACCGTCGACGTCCGCAACGCCTCCGGGACGCCCGGTCTCGCGGCCCAGGTGCTCCAGTCGCTCACCGGGAAGGGCTTCACGGGAGGCCAGACGGGCAACGCCGACGCCATGTCGAAGTCGGTCGTCCGCTACGGCAAAGGCGGCGAGGACGGCGCGAACGCGGTCCAGAAGGCCCTCGGCGGCCTGAAGATCGAGGAGGACGTGAACGTGCCCGCCGGACGGGTCCGCGTCTTCCTGGGCTCGGACTACTCGGGTCCGGGCGCGCAGGGTTTCACGGGTTCCGGAACGCTCAACCTGGACGGTGCGCGGCAGCAGCCGGCCTCCGACCCGAACGCCCCCAAACCCATCAGCGCAGACGGCGTGCGCTGCGTGAACTGATACTGAGAGTAGAGATGCATACCCCGTTCGGGGGATTATCCCAGCAAGTTGCGTAAGCGCCGAAGAACTCGCGCCTTCCATCACCGTGAGACCCGCTCACGGGGTGGAGGGACCAGTGCAGACTGCGACAGGCCAAATCGACACAGCGGCGTACCAGCGCGTGCTCGGTGATGAGATCCGCAGCCTTCGCAAGCAGCGCGGCTGGACCCGCAAGGAGCTGAACAAGCGGCTGCAGACCGAGATCTCCCTGCAGACGCTGGCCACCTACGAGCTCGGCACCCGCCAGTGCTCGGTCGTGCGCCTGGTGGAGATCTGCCACGCGCTCGACGTGCCGGCCCACGAGGTCCTCGCCCGGGTGCACGAACGGTTCTTCGGGGACACCCCGGCCGGGCACCTGACGCTGAACCTCACCGCCGTCGCCGCCACCGACGACCCGCGTCTGGTTCCGCTGAGGCGTTGGGCCGCGGGACGCCTGCACGTGCTGGCGCCGGGCGCGTCCTCGGAAGTGCACCTGGATCTGCCCGCGCTCGAAAACATGGCGCAGCTGTGCCAACTCCCGACGGTGGAGCTCATCCGAATCCTGCGCGCGCTGAGTCGTTAGTTGTACCGAACCCCGTTCACACCAACGCAACGACCGCCCGAAGAGGTCACTTCTCCACCGCCGGTAGCATCGCCGGGGTGAACGATTCCCCCGCCCGCCTCCCTCTGCGCACCGCGGCCGCAGTGAAACTGGGCAACCTGAGCTCCTCGCTGTCCCAGAAGATGGGTCTCGGCGCAGGCGGCATGATCGGCGGCCGGGTGGCGCTGAAGCTCGACCCGCAGGCGCTGAACCGGCTGACGCAGGGCCGCAAGGTCGCCGTGGTGACAGGCACGAACGGCAAGACCACCAGCACGATGATGCTGGCCAGGGCCGTCGGCGCGCTGGGTGAGGTCGCCACGAACCACAGCGGCGCCAACATGCCCGACGGTCACGTCACGGCGCTGTCGAAGCAGCCGGACGCGCCGTACGCCGTGCTGGAGTGCGACGAGGGCTACTTCCCCGCCGTCGCCGGTGCGAGCAACCCGGCCGTCGCGGTGATCCTGAACCTGTCCCGCGACCAGCTGGACCGGGTCGGCGAGGTGCGCACCATCGAGCGCTCCCTGCGCGACACCATCACCGGGCTGCGGAACTGCACGATCGTCGCCAACTGCGACGACGTGATGGTCACGAGCGCGGCCTGGAACGCCGCCAAGGTCATCTGGGTCGCCACCGGCACCGGCTGGCACCACGACTCGGCGAGCTGCCCCCGGTGCGGCAACCCGATCCGCTGGCAGGGCGAGCACTGGCACTGCACCGGCTGCGACCTCGCGCGCCCGCACCCGAACTGGATCACCTCCGACGAAGCGATGATCACGCCGGAGCACCAGAAGCTGGAGCTGCGCCTCACGCTGCCGGGCAAGTTCAACCAGGCCAACGCCGTCATGGCGTCGGCCGCCGCGAACGCCATGGGCGTGCCCACGGAGGAGGCGGTCGCGCGGTTGCGCGGCGTGTCCAACGTGAGCGGCCGCTACCGCACGATCCAGCGCAACGGCCGCAGCGCGCGTCTGCTGCTCAGCAAGAACCCCGCCGGCTGGAGCGAGACCCTCACGGTCGTCAAGGAGGCCAACCACCCGGCCGTCCTGGTGATCAACGCCCAGGAGGCCGACGGCCGCGACCTGAGCTGGCTGTGGGACGTGCCGTTCGAGCGGCTGCAGGGCCGCACGGTCATCGCGTCCGGCGAGCGCGCGACCGACCTCGCCGTGCGCCTCACGTATGCCGAGGTCCAGCACACGATCGTGCCCGACCCGCTGAAGGCCATCGACCAGATGCCCCAGGGCGCGGTCGAGGTCATCGCCAACTACACCGCGTTCCGCGACTTGAATGCCAGGGCTGCCGCTGATGAGTGAGTCGACAATCCAGATCGCGCTCGTGCTGCCGGACCTCCTCGGCACGTACGGCGACTTCGGCAACGCCGTGGTCCTCGAGAAGCGCATGACGTGGCGCGGCATCAAAGCCGAGATCGTGCCGATCAACTACGGCGAGCCGGTGCCGGACTCGTGCGACATCTACGTCGTCGGCGGCGGTGAGGACACGGCGCAGACGCTGGCCGTGAAGCACCTGCGCGAGCACCCCGGCCTGCAGCGCGCCGTCACGAAGAACGCCGTAGTGCTGGGCGTGTGCGCCGGCATCCAGATCTTCGGCGAGAGCTTCACCCGTGCCGACAACGTCACCCACCCCGGCATGGGCCTGATCGACTCGACCTCGCACGCGGGCGGCAGCCGGGCGATCGGCGAGGTGCTCGCGGAGCCCGCCAACGGCCTGTTCGAGGGCGTGCTGACCGGGTTCGAGAACCACCAGGGCCGCACGGTGCTGGGCCCGGCAGCCCAGCCGCTCGCGCACGTCAAGGTCGGCACGGGCAACGACGGCAGCGTCGAGGGTGCCGTGCAGGGCCGGATCGTCTGCACCTACCTGCACGGACCGGTGCTGCCGCGCAACCCGCAGCTCGCCGACCTGCTGATCGAGTGGGCCACCGGCACGAAGGTCGCTCCGCTGGACCTGCCCGCCGTCTCCGCTATGCGAGCTGAGCGGGTGCGGGCAGCTTCCTGAGCCGGTCTGCAACACCTGGCCAGATCACGGCCATCACGTAGTCGGTCGCGAGCGCGGGTCCCACCGAGGGCCTGCGCTCGCACCACACCGCGAGCCGTTCACACGCCCCGACGACGATCTCCGCGAACGCCTCCGCCTCCAGCGGGTCGATCTCCGGCGCGAACGACACCAGCACGGACCCGATCATGTCCGTCTGCTGCTGCCTGATCCCCTCGACCTCCTCCTGCGCCGACGGCACGGCGATCGCCGCCTCCTGCCGCAGCAGCGCCCAGGACTTCTGGTGGTCGACGATGAACTCGAAGAACGCCCGCAAGCCCAGCCGGAGGAACTCCTCCGGGCTCTCCGCGCCCGCGATGGCCGCCGCCGTCTTCTCGCGCAGCTCGGTGCGCGCACGGTGGATGCAGCCGATGAGCAGGCCTTCCTTCGAGCCGAAGTACTCGTAGAGCATCGGCTTGGAGACGCCGACGCGTTCGGCGATCTCGTCCATCGACGTGGCCAGATACCCCTGCTCGGCGAAGATGTCCTCGGCGACGGTGAGCATCTGCGCCATGCGCTGGGCCTTGGGCATGCGGCGCCGCGGAGCAGTCACGAACGGAGTCTACCGCCCGTAACTTACTTCGAGTAACCTACCGTGAAGTAGCCACTCGTGAGCGGAGGGACGTCCCCATGCACCGAGAGACGAAAGTGCTCGTCATCGGCACCGGCTTCTCCGGCCTCGGCATGGCCGTCGAGCTGAAGCGCCGCGGGGAGCACGACTTCGTGGTGCTGGAGAAGGCGGGCGACCTCGGTGGCACGTGGCGGGACAACTCCTATCCCGGCTGCGCGTGCGACGTGCCGTCGCACATGTACTCGTTCTCGTTCGAGCTGAACCCGAAGTGGTCGCGGATGTTCGCCGAGCAGGGCGAGATCTGGGACTACTTGCGGCGCGTGGCCGACAAGTACCGGCTGCGGCCGCACCTCCGGTTCAACAGCAAGGTCTCCGGCGCGCAGTGGGACGACGAGGCCAAGCGCTGGCACGTGACGACCGACCAGGGCGACACCTACACGGCGCAGGCCCTGGTCGCGGGCGTCGGCGCGTTGCACATCCCCAACGTCCCCGAGCTGCCCGGCATCGAGAACTTCACCGGGAAGACGTTCCACAGCGCGCAGTGGGACCACGACTACGACCTGACCGGCAAGCGGGTCGCCGTCGTCGGCACCGGCGCGTCCGCGATCCAGTTCGTGCCGAAGATCGCGCGTCAGGTCGGCTCGATGAAGATCTTCCAGCGCACCCCGCCGTGGATCATGCCCAAGGCCGACCGCGAGATCACCGGCCGGGAGCAGAAGCTGTTCCGCGCCTTGCCCTTCACGCAACGCCTCTACCGGAACTTCGTCTACTGGGTGCGCGAGTCGTCCGCGCTGGGGTTCGCGATCAACCCCCGCATCATGCAGTTCGCGCAGGGCATCGCGTTGAAGCACATGAAGAAGCAGGTACCGGACGCCTCGTTGCGGCGGAAGCTGAAGCCCGACTACACGATGGGCTGCAAGCGCGTGCTGATCTCCAACGACTACTACCCCGCACTGGGCCGCCCGAACGTCGACCTGGTGACGGACAAGATCTCCGAGGTGCGCGAGTCGTCCATCGTGGACAGCGCGGGCGTCGAGCACGAGGTCGACGTCATCATCTACGGCACCGGTTTCCACGTCGTCGACTCGTTCGACTACCTGGACATCCAGGGCAAGGGCGGCGTCGACCTCGCGAAGCAGTGGCGTGAGCAGGGCATCGAGACCTACTACGGCATCACGGTCTCGGGGTTCCCCAACCTGTTCTTCCTGCTGGGCCCCAACACCGGGCTCGGCCACAACTCCGTCGTGTTCATGATCGAGTCGCAGATCCGGTACATCTCGCAGTGCCTGAAGCTGCTGGACCGCCACCGCGCCGCCGAGCTGAACGTGCGACCGGAGGCCCAGCGGGAGTTCAACCGCGAGATCCAGCGCAAGCTCAGCAGGGGCGTGTGGACCCAGGGCGGCTGCAAGAGCTGGTACCTCGACGCGCAGGGCGTGAACCGCACCGTGTGGCCGGGCTTCACCTGGCGGTACTGGATGCGGACCAAGCGCGTGCGCGCCGAGGACTATGTCCTGACTACGGCTTCACGATGACCTTGAGGGCGGTCCGCTCGTCCATCGCCTGGTAGCCCAGCGCGACGTCGTCGAGCGAGACCGTCCGGTCGAACACGGGACCGGGGTCGATCCGCCCGGCGAGCACGTCGGCCAGCAGCTCGGGCAGGTAGGCCCGCGCGGGTGCGACGCCGCCACCGATGGCGATGTTGCGGCCGAACAGCTTGCCCAGCGGCAGCCCCGGCATCTCGTGCGGCACACCGACGTACCCGATCCTGCCGCCGTCGCGCACGATGCCCATCGCGGTCTCCCACGACTGCTCGGTGCCGACGCACTCCAGCACGGCCGACGCGCCGAGGCCGCCGGTCATCTCCTTGATCCGCTCGATCGCGGCCTCACCGCGTTCGGCGACCTGGTCCGTGGCACCGAAGAGCTTCGCGATCTTGGCGCGGTCCTCGTGACGCCCCATCGCGATGATCCGCTCGGCACCGAGCCGCTTGGCCGCGAGCACGCCGCACAGGCCGACCGCGCCGTCACCGACGACCGCGACCGTGCTGCCGGGCCCGACACCCGCACCCATCGCCGCGTGGTGACCGGTGCCCATCACGTCGGAGAGGCTCAGGAACGCCGGCAGCAGCTCGGCCGGCGCGTCCGCGGGCACCCGGACCAGCGTGCCGTCGGCGAGCGGCACCCGCACGGCCTCGCCCTGGCCGCCGTCGCTGCCCTTGCTGCCCCAGAACCCGCCGGACCGGCACGAGGTCTGCAGCCCGGCCACGCAGTACGCGCAGGTGCCGTCGCTCCACACGAACGGCGCGATCACGCGGTCGCCGACCTGGACCGACCGCACGTCCTCGCCGACCTCCTCGACGATGCCGAGGAACTCGTGCCCGATGCGCTGCCCGCCCTCGCGCTTGGCCACGCCCCGGTACGCCCACAGGTCGCTGCCGCAGATGCAGGCCAGCTCGACCCGGACGACGACGTCGGTCGCGTCCTTGACGGCCGCGTCCGGCACCTCCTCCACGCGGATGTCACGGGTGCCGTAGATCGTCGTAGCCCGCACCGGGCGCCTCCTCTTGTCTCGTGTCCCAACCGTTACATGGTGCTCCTGACCCGGTCTTCGCGCCGAATCGAGACGCTGTGGAATTGGTTACCCACGCTTACGATCGGCCATGTGCTGATCACCACGCGCGGTATCCGCTACGCGAAGGCGTCCCGTTTCACCGAGCCCGTGCCGTACGCGTGGGACGGCGTGCTCGGGTCCGCCGCACGCGGCCCCGCCTGCCCGCAACCTCAGTCGTCGCTGGCCCACGTGTTCGGGACCTCGGTCGAAGGCCTGACCTTCGACGAGAACTGCCAGGTGCTCTCGGTCACCGCTCCGGAGGACGCTTCCGGCCTGCCCGTCATGGTGTGGTTCCACGGCGGCGCCTACGTGACCGGCAGCGGTGAGTCGGTGAAGTACGACGCCTCGCTGCTGGCGCTGGAGGGCGTCGTGGTGGTCAGCGTGAACTACCGGCTCGGCGTCTTCGGCTACCTGCGCGACAACCTCGGCCTGCTCGACCAGCTCGTGGCGCTGCGGTGGGTGCGGGACAACATCGAGGCGTTCGGTGGCGATCCCGCGAACGTGACGGCGTTCGGGCAGTCGGCGGGCGCGGACTCGGTCTACGCGCTGATGCTCACGTTCGACGAACCGCTGTTCCACCGCGCGATCCTGCAGAGCGCCCCGCTCGGCGCCCGCTCCGGCGAACGCGCGGAGATGACGGCGGCCCTGCGCGAGTTCGTCGCAGTCGACGCCTCGACCCCCGTGGACGAGGTGCTGGCCGTCCAGAAGGACGCCATGTCGATGGCTGCTCGCTTCGGCCCGTCGGGAGGCATGCCGTTCGGCCCGGTGCTGGACGACGTCGACCTGTCCGCGGCCGCTTCGCAGGTCGAGTTGCTCGTCGGGCACACCGCTGACGACGGCAGCCCGTACGTGGCGGACCAGCCGGACGTCTGGGAGATCGTGACCGAGCTCGTCTTCGCCGGTCCGGCTCGTCAGCTCGCCGAGGGCTGGACGAAGGCGGGTGGGCAGGCCGCGACCTACAACTTCGAGTTCCGCCCCGAGGGCGCTCCGCTGGGCGCGTGCCACTGCATGGAGCTGCCGTTCCTGTTCGACCCGGCCGGGTGGGCGGGTGCGGGCATGCTCGCCGGACAGGAACCGGATCCGGAGCTGTCCGGGCTCGTGCGCCGAACCTGGGCGGACTTCGCGCGAAACGGGTTGGACGCGCTGCCGTCGCGGTCGCTTGAATTCGGCGAGTGACCGACCGCGAGCGTTTGCGCACCACGTTCGGAGCGGACGCGGCCCGCTACCACCGGGCTCGTCCCACCTATCCCCCGCAGCTGTTCGCGCAGCTCAGCGGCCCGCGCATCCTGGAGATCGGGCCGGGCACCGGTCAGGCCACCCTGCCGTTGACCGCGATCGGCGACGTCACGGCGGTGGAGCTGAGCCCCGAGCTCGCCGCCATCGCCCGCTCGCACGCGCCCGCGGCCCGCGTGGTGGTGGCGAACTTCGACGAGTGGCCGCTGCCGCCGGAACCGTTCGACCTGGTGGTGTCGGCTACGGCGTTCCACTGGCTCGACCCCGCCACCCGGATGGCCCGCTGCGCCGCGGCTCTGCGGCCGGGCGGCGCGCTGGCCGTGATCTCCACGCACCACGTCGCGGGCGGCACCGAACAGTTCTTCGTGGACGTCCAGGAGTGCTACGAGCGGTGGGACCCCTCCACCCCGCCGGACCTCCGGCTGTCGAAGGCGGACGACATCCCGCGCGAGTTCGACGAGAGCGACCTCTTCGAGGCCCCGGAGTTCCACCGGTACGAGTGGGAGCAGGCCTACGACACCGAGGCGTACGTCGACCTGCTGCTCACGTATTCGAACCACATCGCGCTGCCCGCCCGCGACCAGCTGATCGCGGACATCCGGCAGCTCGTCGACACGCGGCACGGCGGCTGGGTCACCAAGCGCTACCTGACCCAGCTCGCCGTCGCCCGCGTCAGGACCGCCGGGCCCGTCGCGTCATGACCACGCCGGCGCCCACCAGTGCGAGCCCGCCGACGGCGAAAGGCAGCACGTCGAAGCCCGTGAACGCGAGCTCGTTCACGGCAGCCGACTTCGCCGCGGGTGCCTGAGGCGCGCCCCCACCACCGGGCGGAGGCGGCGGCACCTCGGTCTTCTTCGTCGACGGAGGGGTCGTCGGCGGAGTCGAGGTCGGCGTCTCGCCGGGCTTGCAGCCCGTGTGGGCCGGGTTCGAACGCCCCACGCCGTGGTTGGAGTCGCATTCGTAGCCGGAGTTGGCGTCGGAACCGCCCGGCTGCTGACCGTTCGGGTTCTTGTTGTCGGCCTTGCCGACGCAGCCCGCGCAGGGCTTGCCCACGGCCTCGCCGCCACCGTTGCCGTTTCCCGACGGCGAGCCGTCCCGCGTCGAGTCGTACGGACCGTGCACGTTCGCGCCGTTGCCGCTGAAGTCCGCGTTCGACGGCGGCTGGGGCACGGAGGTGTCCTGGGTGGACTGTCCCGGTGGGACGTGCGGGTTGTTCGTGATCCCGTTCCCCTGGCCGGTACCGGGGTCGGCGAGTGCCATGCCGAGACCGGGCGCCAGCACCAGCGCGGCGGCGGCCGCGAGGGCAGGGAGGAGCCGAGTTGCTTTCATGCCCGGCATATAGGACGGGCTGTGAACCGCGTTACACGGTCCACAGTCCGTCCACACAAGACATTACGAACAGGTGATGCGGGGTGACGCCCAGTCGCCGTGGTCGGAGTTGATGCCGTCACCCGCGTCGGTCAGCACCAGCCGCAGGTTCTCGGCGTTCGTCAGCGGCGCGGTGAGCTTCTTCGCCGCGTCGGTGCCGGTCAGCACCCCGGAGTCCGCGACCTCCGTGTCGTCCGCGAACACCTGGAAGATCACCGAACCCTTGCCCGCGGCCACCTCGTCGTCGACGCCGACGTCCACCGCGAGCGAGGAGCACTTGCGGCCGAGGTGGAACTCGATCGTCGAGGCCGCGTGCGCGCCGAAGCCGCGCGAGTGCGTGACGCCGTTGATCGTCAGCGTCCTGCCGTCACCGGCGGCCTGGTTGCCCACGGACTTGTCGATCTCCACCGGCCCCCAGCCGTTCGTGGACGACGTGGCGTCGAACGCGGACAGGTCGGTGGTACCGGCCGGCGGGGTCGGGTGCGTACCGCCGTCGCCCTTCGAGACGCGGTAGATCACCGTGGCGAGCGGCGGCACCGAGGCCGAGATCGCACCGGTCGTGGTCCGCGTCGACTTGGTCCACAGGTCCTTCAGCGTCGCCGGCCCCGACATACCGATCTCGGACAGGGAGGTCGAGATCGTCTGCGCGGTGTCCGACTTGTTGAACAGCGCCACGGCCTTGTCACCGCCCGCCAACGGCTTCACGATCACGTCGACGCCGGTCTTGCCGGTCGTCCTGATCCGCTTGCCCTGCACACCGAGCTTGTCCTGGTCGACCGCGATGACGTCCTTGTTCTCAAGGATCGTGAACGTGTCCGCGGAGACCTTGCGCAGGTCCGAACCGATGAGCAGCGGCGCGGACATGATCGCCCACAACGAGAAGTGGCTGCGGTACTGCGTGGCGCTCATCTTGCCGTTGCCGACTTCGAGCATGTCCGGGTCGTTCCAGTGCCCGGGACCGGCATAGGAGTCCAGCACGACGTTCTTCTCGTAGATGTCCATCGTGCGCGGCCAGGTGTCGTTGATGTCACCGGTCGTGCGCCACAGGTGCCCGGTGTCGGCGGCCCACTCCCACGGCTTGTTCTGTCCCCACTCGCACAACGAGAAGACGATCGGACGGCCGGTCTTCTTCAACGCGTCGCGCATCTTGCGGTAGCGCTGCTTGGCGTCCACGCCCTGGTTGTTGCAGTTGTCGTACTTCAGGTAGTCGACGCCCCACGACGTGAACTGCTGGGCGTCGGACTCCTCGTGGTCCAGGCCGCCGGGGAAGCCGTTGTCCTTGTTGCACGTCTTGGTGCCGGCACTCGTGTAGATGCCGAACTTCAGGCCCTTGGCGTGCACGTAGTCCGCGACGGCCTTGATGCCGTTGGGGAACCGCGTCTTGTTCGGCACGAGCTTGCCCTGGGCGTCACGGGTCTTCTCGGCCCAGCAGTCGTCGATGTTGACGTACTCGTAGCCCGCGTCCTTCAGGCCCTTCGCCACGAAGAGGTCGGCGATGCCCTTGACGAGCGTCTCGTTGAACTCCGCGCGGCAGGCGGTGGTGTTCCAGTTGTTGAAGCCCATCGGCGGCGTCAGCGCCAGACCGTCCGGTAAGGCTTGTGCGGTGGGCGCTACCAGGACCGCACCGACCATTGTGGTCAATGCGGCCAGGGCGAGAGTGCGCATGGGAATTCCTCTCGAACGACAGGGGGTCACGCGGGCAGACCCCAGGGCTTGCCCGGGGTCGTGATGCTGACCGGCTTCACAGCCAGGTCGGGGCGGCGGCCCCTGGGATGCACCAGGACTTCCTGGCCGCGGCGCAACGGGATCTCGAACGTCCCGTCGCCGCGATCGTGGTACTGGACGGGACGACCACCCGGCGTCACCACGGACACCGGGCCGTCGATGCCGTGCCGCAGCACCAAAGGCTCACCCGCGCGGCTGCGGACGAGCACGAACCGCGTCCTGCCACCGGACCGGCGGGCCGTGACGGAGAAGCCGCCCTCGCAGGAGTGGTCGGCGATCACGACGTCCGGCCACACCGACGGCACGGCCGGGAACACCCTGACGACGCCGCCCCAGCTCTGGCAGACGAAGTCGTGGATGGTCTGCGCGCCGGACAGCGGGGTCTCGACGACCGGGCCCGCCTCGGTGTACATGGTGTTCTCCAGGACCGGGTAGCGCTTGGTCGTGTCGAACATCTTCAGGAAGTAGCCGTAGGCCTCGTCGCCGCGGAACATGCGCGCGGCGATCGAGCCGGAACCGGAGTAGCTGTAGCCGCGGTGCGCCGGTTCCAGGGACATCCAGTGGTGCAACGACTTCTCGATGAGCTCGCGGTTCTCCGGCTGCTCCCAGTTCACCGTCATGAGCGGGAACGTCGCGAGCAGGTGCGAGAAGTGGCGGTGGGAGTTCACGAACGGCACGCCTGCGCCGATCATGAAGCCGTTCTCGTCCACCGGGTACGGCGTGAGGTCGCGCAGCACCTCCGCCCACTTCGGCGCCAGCGGGTCGTCGATCTTCAGCAGCTTCGCCGAGTCGATCAGCGTCTGGCAGCCCCACCGGATGAGCTGCAGGTCGTAGTTGCAGTCGGGTGCGTCGCCGTACTCGGGCGAGGTGGTGACGTCGAGGTGCAGCTTGCCGTCGTCGCCCTTCTTGAGGAAGTGCAGGTAGTAGTTGATCGACCGGCGCAGCAGCGGGAACACGACGTCGGAGAGGATCCGGGCGTCCATGCTGTGCCGGTACGACAGCCAGACGTTGTGCAGGGCCCACGTGAGGTTGCCGAGCTCCTTCACGCCGGTGCCGCCCGTCCCCGGCTCGTAGACCGTGCCCAGGTTGGACGTGTGGCTGTCGGTGCTGCGCGCGACGCCCGCCGAGTCGTGCCGGTACTGCTCCTTGACGTTGGCGACGAGCTGGTCCTGGTTGTCCTTCAACGTGCTCGCGATCGAGTCCAGCTCCAGGTGGTTGGAGCCGTGGATCAGCCAGTACTCCAGCTGCACGTTGAGGTTCCACCAGGCCGCGGCCCACGGCGTCTTCTCCAGCCACGGTCCGGTCGTCGCCATCACCGGGCCGCCGGCCCGCGACCCGGACGCGACCTTGTAGAGCTGGATCCAGTAGAACGCCTGCAGCCGCTGGTCGCCGAACGACAGGAAGCTCTTGCGGTAGAAGTCGTTCCACCACTTGCGATGCGTGCGGGTCAGCAGCCCGCCGAGCAGCGCCGCCTCGCGCACGGCCCTCAGCACGATCTTGTCGGCACCGGCCTCGGGATAGGTGTGCGCGACCGACAGCAGCAGGCGTTGCCCGCGCCCGGTCGTGACGATCCGGAAAGCGGTTGCCGTCTGCCCGCCCGCGTTCAGGGCCTGCGTCACCAGCGTCTCGTGGCCGTCCGGTTTCGTCACGGGGTCGGGGTTGAGGACGTAACCGTCCGGCAGCGGGTTGAAGTCGGCGCGCGGCGGAATCGCCTTGGACGGCGCGAACTCCAGCACCGGCTTCTCGTCGCCGGTGGCGCTGACCTGCAACGACAGCACCGAACGCGTGCTGTGGACGTAGGCCGAGAAGGAGATCACGCCGAGCGACGTGGTCACGGTTCCACGCAGCTCCGCGTTCCACAGGTCGAGACGCCAGTCGACGGCCGTGACGGTGCCCGCGGCGGTCAGCTTCAGGTTGCCGACGGGAAGTCTGCACACGCCGAACTGGCTGCCGCCGCTGGTGCGGTGGTCCTGCACCTCCGCGTGCTGCACGGTGAAGCGGACGGTGTTGCCCTCCGCGTACACGACGCTGCCGAGCCGCCCGTCACCGAGGAACGGCGCCTGCCCGTACTGGGTCGGAGGCTTCTGCCAAACGAGATCCTGCGCCCCGACGAACTCTTCCCAATCGCGCTCCGACATGCCTTCGCAGCCGAAGACATCCGAGGATACGGTCTCCTGCCCGGCCGCCACCCCCGTCCGGGCGAGCAGCACCGCCGCTGTGGTTCCACCGATGAAACCCCGCCTGCCAAAGACCATTTCCGCTCCTCGCCCGCGCATGACGACAACAACCGTCCAGCTGCGCGGCGGTGCAGCCTGGTCCAGACAATCGGGAAAGGTAGGAGTTCTGGGCCACATCGCGCAAGACCCCACTACACGCAACACGAAGCAACAACCGGGTGCTCTTGCTCCTGCGAGAAGGACAAGGCGCCTAGGATGACCCGCCAAGGGGCGGGGAGACAGGCACGTGCCGTGCCCTGGCAATTGGGAGGTGGCATGGCCGTGTCGACAGCGGCGTACAACGAGGGCAGGGTCCCCCAGCGGGGCCGGCCTCGCGACGCCAGCAGGGACGACGCATTACGTCAGGCAGCACTGGAGGTGATGGCCGAGGTCGGGTACCGGGCCCTCACCATGGACGCGGTGGCAGCACGCGCGAGAGCGGGCAAAGCCACGATCTACCGGCGGTGGGAGTCGAAGCTCGATCTCGTGATCGACACGTGCACCCAGCTCGCCACGCAGAACCTCGCGGCACCGGACACCGGCTCACTGGCCGGCGACCTGCGCGAGTTCCTCTCGTCGTTCGCCGCGTTCCTCTCCGGACCGATCGGCAAAGCCGCCCAGGCACTCGTCGGCGAACTGCCGCACGAGCCCGAGCTGGCCTCGGCGTTCCGGGAGACCTTCCTGATCTCGCAGCGCGACGTGCTGCGCGGCATCCTCGACCGCGCCGCCGAACGGGGCGAGCTCAAAGCCGACGCCCCGCGCGGCATGGCCGTCGAGATCGCGGGCGCGGCCCTGATCTACCGGCTGATGCTCACGGGAGACCCGCTCGACGAGCCGTTCGTGGAGAAGGTCGTCGAGCAGGTCCTCCTACCGTTGGTGCACGCCTAGCGGAACAGCTTGCGCACCAGCGCGAAGCCGACCACCGCGCCAACCGCGATCAGCGTGTACTTGACCTTGGGCTGGCTCAGCACGTCGAGCACGGACGACTTGCCCTGCTCGACGAGCTTCTGCGGGTTCGCGCGTTCGCTGAGCTCGTCCAGGGTGGCGGCCAGCGCGGTGCGAGCCTGTTCGATCTCGCGCTGGATGGTGTCGGGATCGCGAGCCACATGTCCTCCTAGCAGCGGTTCTGCCGTTCACCGTAGTGGACGGCCGCACAGCCGGCTTCGAGCGACCCGAGAGAGCGAGTACATGAAGGGCCTATAGGCTTCCACGTGAGGGGTCGTAGCCCAATTGGCAGAGGCACTGGGTTTAGGTCCCAGCCAGTGGGGGTTCGAGTCCCCCCGACCTCACTCGATGGCGGCAGACCGCGTTCGCGGAGAGCGCTCACCAGGTCATCTCGTGGTGTTTTGCGGGGGCGAAGCCCCCACACCCCACCCGGCGGGCGTCACCCCCGGACCCCCGCGCCCGTCCGCGCGTTCAGCGGTGTGCCGACAAAGAGCGTCGGCCGCCTCGCTCCTCGTGTCTTCTGGGGGACGACCCCCAGACCCCCGAGGCTCTGGCGCTGGCGCCATCGCAGGCCCTCACGGCCACCCTGACCTCGGTGAATTTCCGCCACGTCATCCTCCCAGGCCGCCGCCGGACCCTCAGTGCTCGCCCGCGCGTTCAGCACCGCCCACCCCAGAAGACGCCAGCGTCATCGCGGGTCCGCACGCCACCCTGACCTCAACGAATCTCCGCCGCATCACCCTCCCGGGCCGCCGCCGGATCCCCGGTGCTCGTCCGCGCATTCAGCGCTGCCCACCCCCCGAAGGCACGCCAGCGCGGGTCCGCGCGCCGCCGTGACCTCACCGAACCTCCATCACTCCCACCACGCGCGGCGTTCCGAAACCCTCCGACACCCGGCTGCGCGGTGCCCAGGCTGTGGACCAACGGCCCGGCAACGCGTATACATCGGATCTGTCGCCGCCGCGACCGAGGTTCTGGAGGACTGGACATGCGGTTGACCTCCGCGCGATGGCGCGCGGCAACAGCGTTGGTCGTCGCGCTGGCGGCTGGCGCCACAACCCCTGCGGCATCAGCAGAAACAGCGGCGAAGGATGTCTGGCCGAAGGCGGTCGTGCAGCTGTCGAACGGTGTTCCGACGCTGTCCGTGACCCGTGGCGGCACCACCGTGCTGGAGCCGAGCCCGCTGGGCGTGGTGACGGAAAGAGCGGATCTTTCTGGCGGGCTGACGCTGACCGGCCACTCCGAGCGGCGGGTGTTCGAGCACTACACCGCGTCTTCGGGCAAGCAGCGGCAGCGCACGGTGGCGCACAAGGAAGAGCGCTACTCGTTCACCGGCGCGGCCCGGCTGGATCTCGTCGTGCGGACCGCGGCGGACGGCGTCGCATACCGGTACGAGCTGCCTGCCGGGCTGGGCAACGTGCTGCGCGAGACGTCGGCGTTCGTCGTGCCGTCCGCGGCGACGGCGTGGATCGCGAAGTACCGCCGTGACTACGAGAACCCGTTCGTGCAGACGAACGCGGCCACCGCGGAGTCCGCCGAGTACCTGCACCCGGCGCTGTTCGAGACGAACGGCGTGTACGCACTGCTCACCGAGTCCTCTGTGGACGGCCGGCACTCGGGCGCGCGACTGGTGCACACCGCCGGTTCGGGCGTCTACTCGATCAAGTACTGGGACGAGCAGGTGCAGGTGGACGGCGCGTGGCAGTCGCCGTGGCGCACCGCGATCGTCGGCACCCTGGCGGAGGTGACGGAGTCGACGCTGGTGGACGACCTGGCACCGGCCTCGAAGGTGCGCGACACGTCGTGGATCAAGCCGGGCAAGGTGTTCTGGAGCTGGCTCGCCGGTGGCCGCGAGGCCGGGCAGAGCCTCGCCATGCAGAAGCAGTACGTGGACTACGCGGCACAGCACGGCTGGCCGTACGCGCTGGTCGACGCCGGCTGGTACTTCGACCCGAACTGGGACTACGACCCGTCGTGGGAGCAGACCTCGTGGATCCCGCAGCTCGTGTCGTACGCCGCCGCACGCGGCGTGAAGATCCATCTGTGGGTCCACTACGACGAGCTCGACACGCCCGCGGAGAGCGCTGCCAGGCTGGCGTTGTTCGAGAAGTGGGGCATCGCGGGCGTGAAGATCGACTTCATGGACTCCGACGGCCAGGACCGCTACCGCTGGTACGACCGGATTCTCGCGGAGACCGCTCAGCACCATCTGCTGGTGAACTTCCACGGCTCGACGATCCCGCACGGCCTTCAACGGACATGGCCGCAGGTCATGACGATGGAGGCCGTACACGGTGGAGAGAAGTCCTCTGGCCTCACCGGAACGCACCTGACCTCGCTGCCGTTCACGCGCAACGTCGTCGGTGGCATGGACTACACGCCGTTGGCCTGGCACCGGCCTTCACGCACCACGTCCGACGCGCACGAGCTGGCGCTGACCGTGATCTACGAGTCGGGCCTGGAGAACCTGGCCGGACGCCCGGAGGACTACGCGGCGCGGCCCGCCGCCGAGCGGTTCGTCGACCAGGTGCCGACCGCGTGGGACGAGACGCGGCTGCTGTCCGGGCGTCCTGGCGACCACTCGGTGTTCGCCCGCCGGTCCGGTGACCGGTGGTTCATCGGTGGCGGGTACGCCGGGGCCGCCAGGACCGTTTCCGTGCCGTTCGCACTGCCGCCCGGTCGCTGGCTGGTGGAGATCACGCGGGACGGGCCATCCGGTCTCGTGAGGGAGTCCCGGACCGTGCGTTCGGGAGACGTGCTGACGCTCGACGTCGTGGCCAACGGCGGGTTCGCCGCGATCGCCTGCCGGGCGGGTTCGCGCACCTGCGAGCGACCGGTTTCCGCCGTGCCTTCGACCTCCGTCTCCGCCGCGTCCAACGGTTTCACCGTGACCGGGCTCTTCACGACGAAGCAGGACGTGCACGGGGTGACGCTGGCACCTCGCGTGCCCGCCGGGTGGTCGGTGCGCGGCGGGCCGGTGCAGGCCCGCTGGGTGCGGCCCGGGCAGGCGCTGTCCGGTTCGTGGACCGTCGTGCCGCCCGCGTCGCCGTCGTCCTACGGCTACTTCGACATCCCGGTCGTGGCGTCGTTCAACGGCGGTGTGGAGTCCGAGAAGACCGCACGGGTGCACCTGGTGCGGCCTCTCCCGGACGGCTGGTCCTACCTGACGGACCGTCCGTGGGTGTCCGCGGTCGGCGGTAACGGCCCGGTCGAGAAGGACCTCACCACCGGCGGCACCGCTGCCGGTGACGGCCGGGGCATCGCCATCCGCCGGGTCACCTACGGCAAGGGCCTCGGCACACACGCCTCGTCCGAGATCACCTACGCACTCGACGCGCGCTGCACCGCCTTCGCCGCCTCGGTCGGGGTCGACGACGAGGCGGGCCTGGACGTGGCCCGGCAGAAGGTGGGCGGCACGGTGTCGTTCCAGGTGCTCGGCGACGGCGTGGTCCTGACCGACACGGGCGTTCTGGGCGTGCGAACCCCTGTCCGCGACCTGTCCGCGGACGTGAGCGGCGTGAGGACTCTCACCCTGCGCGTCCTCGACGGCGGTGACGGCACGCAGAACGACCGCGCTTCTTGGGCCGACGCGAGGATTCGCTGCGCATAGCGGCTTCGCGGACGCCGGGGTGGGGTTGCCCTCACCCGGCGTTCTCCCGGCTCCGGATCCGTAACTTGGACTGCATGAACTTGGTCGACTGGGTCACCGACCTCATGAACACGGCCGGCGCCCCCGGAGCGGCTCTGGCCATCGCGCTGGAGAACCTGTTCCCGCCGCTGCCGAGCGAGGTCTTCCTGCCCCTGGCCGGTTTCACCGCCGGCCAGGGCAAGATGTCGTTGCTCGACGCCATCCTCTGGACCACGGCCGGCTCCGTCGCGGGAGCCCTGGTGCTCTACTGGATCGGCGCGCTGCTGGGCCGCGACCGCGTGCGCCGAATCGCCTCCCGCATGCCGCTGGTTCGTCTGTCCGATGTGGACAAGACGGAGGCGTGGTTCCTGCGCAACGGCTACCGCGCGGTGTTCTTCGGCCGCATGGTCCCGGTGTTCCGCAGCCTGATCTCGATCCCCGCCGGCGTCGAACGCATGCGGTTGGCCCCGTTCCTCGCCTACACCGCAGCCGGCAGCCTGCTGTGGAACACGGCGCTGATCCTCGCGGGCTACCTGCTGGGCGACAACTGGCACCTGGTCGAGCAGTACGTCGGCATCGTGTCGAAGGTCGTGCTGGTGCTCGCGGGCGTGGCGGTGCTGTTCTTCGTGGTGTCGCGCCTGGTGAAGGCGAAGAAGGCGGCCCGGACGAGCCGCTGAGCAGCCCTGCTTCACCCCTTCACGTACGTCCGCAGGTGCTGAGCCGTCAACGTCTCCCCGGACGCGATCAGGTCCTGCGGCGTCCCCGTGAACACCACCTTCCCACCGTCGTGCCCCGCCCCGGGCCCCATGTCGATGATCCAGTCGGCATGCGCCATCACCGCCTGGTGGTGCTCGATCACCACCACGGTGTTCCCGTTGTCCACCAACCGGTCGAGCAATCCGAGCAACTGGTCCACGTCAGCCAGGTGCAGCCCGGTCGTGGGTTCGTCGAGCACGTACACCGACCCCTTGTCGGTCATGTTGATCGCGAGCTTCAACCGCTGGCGCTCACCACCGGACAACGTGTTCAGCGGCTGCCCCAGCCCGAGATAACCCAGCCCCACGTCGACCAGCCGGTCGAGGATCACCTTCGTCGGCCCGTCGGAGAAGAACGAGGCCGCGGCAGCGATCGGCATCTCCAGCACCTCGGCGATGTTCTTGCCGTTCAACCGGTAGCCCAGCACCTTCTGCGTGTACCGCTTGCCGCCGCACTCCTCGCACACGGTGGCGACGCCGGCCATCATCGCGAGGTCGGTGTAGATCAGGCCGATGCCCTTGCAGTTCGGGCAGGCGCCGTCGGAGTTGGCGCTGAACAACGAGTCCTTGACGTTGTTGGCCTTGGCGAACGCCTTGCGGATGTGGTCGAGCATGCCCGTGTAGGTGGCGGGGTTCGAGCGCTTCGAGCCGCGGATGGGCGACTGGTCGACCTTGACCACGTCCGCACGCGAACCGAGCGAGCCGTGGATCAGCGACGACTTGCCCGAGCCCGCCACTCCCGTCACGACGGTCAGCACGCCGAGGGGGATGTCCACGGAGACGTTCTTGAGGTTGTGCAGCTTCGCCCCCTTGACCGAGATCTTGCCCCGGCCGGCCCGCACCTGGTCGCGCAGACCGACCTTGTGGTCGAGGTGCGTGCCCGTCAACGTGCCGGACTTGCGCAGACCCGCGAGGTCGCCGGTGTAGCAGAGCTCGCCGCCGTTCACGCCGGCGCCGGGGCCGAGGTCGACGACGTGGTCGGCGATCGCGATGGCCTCGGGCTTGTGCTCGACGACGAGGACCGTGTTCCCCTTGTCCCGCAGGCGGAGCAGCAGGTCGTTCATCCGCTCGATGTCGTGCGGGTGCAGCCCGGTGGTGGGCTCGTCGAAGACGTACGTCACGTCGGTCAGCGCGGAGCCGAGGTGCCGCACCATCTTCACGCGTTGCGCCTCACCACCGGACAGCGTGCCGGACTCGCGGTCCAGCGACAGGTACCCCAGGCCGATCTCGACCAGCGAGTCCAGCGTGTTCAACAGGTTCGCCAGCAGTGGCGCCACCTCGGAGTCGGTGATCTTGCGCAGGAACGCGGCCAGGTCGCTGATCTGCATCGAGGACAGCTCGGCGATGTTCCTGCCCTTGATCCTGCAGCCGAGCGCGGCCTGGTTGAGCCTGGTGCCGTCGCAGGCGGTGCACGTCGTGAACGTCATGGCGCGGTCCATCCACGCCCGCACGTGCGGCTGGACCGTGTCGCGTTCCTTGCCCGCGTAGATCCGGTCGAACTTGACCAGCAGGCCCTCGTAGTTGAAGTTGAACTTGTCCCGCTTGAGCTTCTGCGCCGGAGCGTGGAGGAAGAGCTCCCACTCCTTCTTCGTGAAGTTCTTGAGCTTCTTGTCCATGTCGAAGAACTCCGACATGTTGTAGGTCTGCCAGTACTGCGAGCGCGGGTGGAAGTTCGGGATCTTGATGGCGCCCTCGTTGAGGGACTTCTCGACGTCGTACATCTCGTTCATGTCCAGGCCGCGGGCGCTGCCGATGCCCTCGCACTCCGGGCACATGCCGTCGGTCGAGTTGAAGCTGAACGCGGTGGACGTGCCGATGTGCGGCCTGCCGAGGCGGCTGAACACGATGCGCAGCATGGTGTGCGCGTCGGTGGCGGTGCCGACCGTCGACCGCGAGTTCGCGCCCATGCGCTCCTGGTCGACGATGATCGCGGCGCTGAGGTTGCGCAGCTCGTCGACGTCGGGTCGGCCCAGGTTCGGCATCATGGCCTGAAGGAACGCCGTGTAGGTCTCGTTGATGAGCCGCTGCGACTCGGCGGCGATCGTGCCGAACACGAGCGACGACTTCCCTGACCCGGACACACCCGTGAACACGGTGAGGCGGCGCTTGGGGATGTCCAGCGAGACGTTGCGCAGGTTGTTCTCCCGCGCCCCGCGCACCTCGATCACGTCGTGGCTGTCGGCGGCGATTGGTTCCTGTCCACGCTTGCGGCTCATCGCACGACGGTCCCGCGCGCCGGTCGATCGTCACTCGAGCCGTGCTGGGGTCTCCAGGTGACGCATCAGTTCCCGGACGGCACCGCGTCCGGCTCGGTTGGCGCCGATCGTGCTCGCGGAGGGGCCGTAACCGACGAGGTGGATGCGCGGGTCGGCGACCACGCGCGTGCCGTCGACCTTGATGCCACCGCCCGGCGAACGCAGACGCAGGGGCGCGAGGTGGTCGAGGTCGTGCCGGAACCCAGTGGCCCACAGGATGATGTGGGCGTCGAAGTGCTCGCCGGACGCCCACACGACACCGTCCGGCGTGATGCGGTCGAACATCGGCTTGCGCTCCAGCACCCCGGACGCGATCGCGGCGCGCGTCCGGTCGTTGAGCGCCAGCCCCGTCACGCTCACGACGCTGCGCGGGATCAGCCCCTTGCGAACGCGTTCGTCGACCATGCCGACGACCCGGCGGCCGTGGTCCTCGGTGAACGGCCCTTCCCGCCACACCGGTTCGTGCCGCGTGACCCACCGAGTCTCCGCGGCGAAAGGGGCGAGCTCCATGAGCAGCTGTGTCGCGGAAGCGCCACCACCCACCACCACGACCCGCTTACCCGCGAACTCCTCGGGTCCCTGGTAGTCCGCGGTGTGCAGCTGGCGGCCGCGGAACGCCTCCTGGCCGGGGTAGTGCGGCCAGAACGGGCGGCGCCACGTGCCGGTCGCGTTGATCAGGCCGCGCGTGGTCCAGACGCCGCCGGGCGTCTCGACCTTGAGCAGCGAGCCGTCGTCGACCACCTGCGTGACGTTCACCGGGCGGATCACCGGCAGGTCGAAGAGCTGTTCGTAGCGGGCGAAGTACGACGGGATCGCGACGTTGGCGGGCTCGTCCGGCGAGGGCTGCTCGAACGGCATGCCGGGCAGTTCGTGGATGCCGTGCACGGTCCGCATCCGCAACGACGGCCAGCGGTGCAGCCACGCGCCGCCCGGAGCGTCGTTCGCGTCCAGCACGACGTGGTCGACGCCGCGGCGCCGGAGGAAGTACGAGGCGGACAGGCCGGCCTGTCCCGCGCCGATCACCACCACATCCGTCACACCACGGTCAACCGGGAGGAGGCCGCGAAACGTCCCAGCTGTGACACAAGGATCACTCACCGCGAAACGAGTTACCTGCATCACGGAAGAAGTCACGAAGTATCGGTGTTGATCGATGTATGAGCCGACTTCGTGAGATTCCGCTGTCCGTTCTCGACCTCGCTCCCATCACGGCGGGATCGGACGCCTCGACCGCACTGCGGAACTCTCGCGAACTCGCGCAGCAGGCGGAACGCCTCGGCTACCACCGGTACTGGTTCGCCGAGCACCACAACATGCCCGGCATCGCCTCGTCCGCGCCCGCCGTGCTGATCGGGCACATCGCGGACACCACGTCGACGATCCGCGTCGGCTCCGGTGGCGTGATGCTGCCCAACCACGCACCGCTCGTGGTCGCGGAGCAGTTCGGCATGCTGGAGGCGCTGCACCCCGGCCGCATCGACCTCGGCATCGGCCGCGCGCCCGGCACCGACCAGAAGACGGCACGGGCGCTGCGGCGCACCGAGGCCGGGCTGTCCGCGGAGAACTTCCCGCAGGAGCTCACCGAGCTCATCCAGTACTTCGAGGGCACCGCGGAGCTCAACGCCGTGCCCGCCACCGGCCACAAGCCGCCGATCTGGCTGCTCGGCTCGTCCGGCTACAGCGCGCAGGCCGCCGGTCTGCTCGGCCTGCCGTTCGCGTTCGCCCACCACTTCAGCGCGCAGAACACGTTGCCCGCGCTGGAGCTGTACCGGCGGCACTTCCGGCCGTCGGAGGTCCTCCAGGAGCCGTACGCGATGGTGTGCGCCTCGGTGATCGTGGCCGACACCGACGAGCACGCCCGGTACATCGCCGGTCCGGGAGCGCTGTCGTTCGTGCGGCTGCGCCAGGGACGCCCGGCACCGCTGGCCACGCCGGAGGAGGCCGCGGCCCACCCGTACACCGAGATCGACGAGCTGGTGATCGAGGACCGCATGGCCTCCCAGATCATCGGGTCCCCCTCAACGGTCCGCGCCGGGCTCGACGAGTTGATGGAGTCGACGGCCGCCGACGAGCTGATGGTGACGACCATCGTGCACGGTCACGAAGACCGCCTCCGTTCCTTCGAACTGCTCAGCGAGGTGGCTGAACGGACGCCGGTGATGGGCCGTTCAGCCGCACATACGTGAGTCGGCCACGCGTGACCTTCACGTTTCGTACGACTGACGCTGGTCTGAACGGGTGATAAACGGCTCCGCTTGTAGCGCCAGACACACCGTGGGCGATGATCGGTGTGAGCGCGCACGCCCCCCGACGCGCTCCCTAGCTTCACCAGGCGGACGGCGTGGGGCAGGCGCACTGTGTGGCGCCGCCCACGCCGCCCATCACGAGACGGCCACGGCCCGGCACCAGGTCCGCTTCAAGGCCCTCTTTCGGTCCCCGCCGCCCCTTCGGCACCGTCACAGTTGACGGGAGTCGTCCACACCCACCGCCGGGGTGGGAAAGGGGAGTTCGTGAAGTTCGCCAAATCGGCCGCGGGCCTGTGCCTGGTGCTGGCCGTGGCGGGATGTGCGGGCCCCCGTGTCGCCGTCACCCCGGACGAGAACCTGACCGTCGAACAACGAGCCGAGACGCCCAGCGCGTCCGGCGCCGCCGCGTTCGGCGCGCAGCGCGTGTGGGCCTCCGGCCTCTCCATCGTGGTGTCCGCTCCCCGTTCGCTCACGCCGTCCCCGACGGCCGTCCCGCCGGCCAAGCGCACCGCGGTCTTCACGATCACCGTCTACAACGGCTCCAAGGCGTCCTACCGCCCCTCCAAGCTCACCGTGCGCGCCACGGCCGACGGTTCCCCCGCCGCCGAACTGGTCGACTCCGCGCAGGGCCTCAACGGCCTCGCCGGCGCCGTCGCGGAGCTCCCGCCGGGCCGCGACACCCAGATCCAGGTGGCGTTCGCCGTGTCCGAGCTGCCGGTGAAGGTGCAGCTGACCGTCCAGCCGGGTGGTCAGGCGCAGGACGCGGCCACCGTCTTCGAAGGCCAGGCCTAGGCTCGGCTCGACGGCGCCCTAGGCTCGGCGGCATGACCAGTCGTCTCGAACCTGGAGACACCGCGCCCGCGTTCACGCTGCCCGACAGCGAGGGCAAGCCGGTGTCCCTGTCCGACTACCTCGGCAAGTCCGTGGTCGTGTACTTCTACCCGGCCGCGAGCACGCCGGGCTGCACCAAGCAGGCCTGCGACTTCCGCGACAACCTCGGCGTCCTCGCCGGCTCCGGCTACGAGGTCGTCGGCATCTCGCCCGACAAGCAGGAGAAGCTCGCCAAGTTCCGCGACGCGGAAGGCCTGAACTTCCCGCTGCTCGGCGACCCGGACAAGAAGGTCCTGACCGAGTGGGGTGCGTTCGGCGAAAAGCAGAACTACGGCCGCACCGTCCAGGGCGTCATCCGCTCCACGTTCCTCGTCGGCCCCGACGGCAAGATCGTCAAGGCCATGTACAACGTCCGCGCCACCGGCCACGTCGCCAAGCTGCTGCGCGAACTCCCCGCTTGAGGTTCCACCCTGCTTGATGCGCCACGCAGCCTGAATTTCCACGCTTCGTGTGACGCCGCCGCCGCAAGACTTGCGGCGGCGGCCCCTTCTTCGGGTATGGTCGAGGTGAGGGCGCGCAAAATGCCGCCCCTTGTTCCGGTGAGGGTGATACACCGTGTGTCGCTTGACGGCACCTCGTGGTCCCGACATCCCGTCTGATTTCGTCCTGCGCGTCCACTTCCCCACGCGCGGCGGTTGACCTGGGCTGATCAGCCCCGCCATCCGTTCGCTGTCAAACACGTGCGTTTCGCGTACGTGCATTTCGTGCTGGGAAAATTCAATGCTCAAGTGGATTCTGCTGACCGTCGCCGTGGGCGCGGAAGTTTTCGCAACCCTTTGTCTCAAGTACTCCGACGGCTTCACGAAACCGTGGCCCGTCGCCGGCCTGGCCGCCGGCTTCCTGACCGCCCTCTACCTGGAGTCGGTGGTGATCCGGATGGGCCTGCCCGTCGCCATCACCTACACGGTGTGGGCCGGCGCGGGCATCGCCCTGGTCGCCATCACCAGCCGCGTGCTCTTCGCCGACCCGCTGAACCTCGCGATGCTGACCGGCATGGCCCTCATCGCCGCGGGCGTGTGCGTCGTGTCCGTCGCGTCCCACGCGCAGGCGGCCGCGGTCTAACCTCGTTTGGGTGGGCTTACAAATCGTCGCGGTCTCCAAGCTGGGCCAGTCGGTGGCGATGCGCGCCGCCACCGAATGGCTGACCACTCCGGACACGCGAACCCTGCCACTGGCCGAGCTCGCCGCCCGGGAACTCGCGAAGCCCACCCAGCGAGCGAAGCTCGACACCCTGGTCCAGCACATCGGCCACCAGGTCACCGAGCAACTGGAAGCCGTCCTCGAACGGTTCTCCGACAACGACATCACCGCCGCCGTCGCCGCGGTGGAGGCGGCGCTGTCGTCCGTCGACCTGTCGGATCCCGCCGTGCTCGCCGACGACGCCGACCCGGAAGTGCTGGCTCAGCGCATCCGCCGCTCGCTGCCGCGCACGGATCTGGGGCGGTGCTACGACATCGCCCTGGACCAGTCGTGCCGCTACCTCGTGCAGATCCTCAGGCACCTGCCCTCCTTCCAGCCACGGGCACTGGCCGAGGTCCTGTCCCGTGCCACCGTCCAGACCGCCCTGCTCGAAGACGTCCTGTCCCGCCTGCCCCGAACGTCTTTGCACGCACCGCAAGGCACCGACAACGACGACGAGTTCCGCGACGAGTACCTGCGCTACATCGCCAGGACGTTCGACCGGCTCGAACTGCTGGGTCTGTCCATGAAGGACCGTCCGCGCCTGGCGCTGAGCGTCGCGTACCTGAGCCTCACCGTCTCGGGAGAGGAACGACACCGGCACAAGTGGTTCGACGAGACCGAACGCCACGCACACTCCGGGGTGCGCGTGGAGTCAGCACTGGTCAACCGCACCTTCGTACGAGGCGAAGCGGGATCCGGCAAGACGACGTTGCTGGACTGGCTCGCGATCACGACGGCACGCGGCGGTTTCACCGGCGACCTGCGCGCGTGGAACGAACTGGTCCCCTTCCCGATCCGGCTTCGCGCCTACGCCGACTCACCATTGCCGACCAAGCCGGAGGAGTTCGTCACCGGCTTGCTCCGCGGGCTCATGCCGGTGGGTTGGGTGCACCGCGTTCTCAAGGCGGGCAAGGGACTGCTGCTCGTGGACGGCGTCGACGAGGTGCCGCCGACGAAACGCCACAGCGTGCGCGAGTGGCTGCGCGAACTGATGAACGCATTCCCCGAAGCGCAGGTCGTGGTGACCGCACGCCCGGCAGCCGCCGACGGGAAGTGGTTGGCAGAGCTGCACTTTTCGTCCGTGGTGTTGGAGCAGATGAGTCCGGCCGACGTCAAGGCGTTCCTTCAGCGCTGGCACGAGGCCGCCGGTGCCACGGAGGAGACGCAACGACGGCTGATGAGCCAGCTCGACAGCCGCGAGCACCTGCGTGCCCTGGCCTCCTCACCTCTGCTGTGCGCAATGCTGTGCGCGCTGAACATGCGCCGGGTCGCCGAGCTTCCGCAGAACCGCATGGAACTGTATGCCGCAGCGCTCACCATGCTGCTCGACCTGCGCGACGCCGAGCGCGGCATCGCCCGCATGCTCACCACGTCGGACAAGACGGTGCTGCTGCGAGACCTGGCCTGGCGGCTCACCCTGGGCAACCGCAGCCAGCTGTCGACCGCGAAGGTCCGCGACCACGTCGCCCGCAAGGTCTGCTCGATGCCCAACGTGGACCAGCAGCCGGATGCCATCGTCACGCACCTGCTCGAACGCAGCGGCGTCATCCGCGAGCCCGTTCCCGGCCAGGTCGACTTCGTGCACCGGACGTTCCAGGAGTACCTGGCGGGCGAGGAGGCGATGCAGGACGACCAGATCGAGACGCTGGTCTCCCACGCCCACCTGGACTCCTGGCTACAGACCATCGTGCTCGCCTGCGGCCACGGACAACGAACCCAGGTGAACGAGTTGCTGACCGACGTGCTCGACCGAGCCGAGCGCGAACCGAGGCACGCAAGACGACTGCATCTGTTGGCGGGTGCGTGCCTGGAGACCGTCCAAGACCTCGACCCCGACGTTCACGACCGGGTTGACGACGTGATCAAGAACCATTTGATTCCACCTCGCAGCAAAAGGGAAACCAGGTCGCTCGCGACGATCGGCCACCGCATCCTGCGGTATCTCCCGCTGAGCCTGGAGCGACTGTCGGTCTCCACCGCACGCGCGACTGTCCACACCGCTGGCCAGGTGGGATCACCAGAGGCGATGGAGCTGCTCTCCCGCTATGCCGGAGATCCTCGCTGGGAGGTTCAGTTGGAGGTCATCGCGGCCTGGGAACACTTCGACCCGAAGCGCTATGCAGAAGAAGTGCTGGAGGATGCCCCGCTACTCGAAGGCAAGGTCTTCACCGCAGCTACACGCCTGCTCCCACACCTGACGACACTTCGTCGTTGCACCTCGGTAGAGGTGTCGCTCCCTGCTCACGAAACGCTACGCGACCTGTCCTTCGCTGCGGGGATCAACGGACTCAGTTATCTGCAGGCGCATCTCACGGGGCGCACGGACCTCAGCCCGCTGAAGATCTGTCGGGCCCTGGAGACGCTCTACCTTTACGGCGCTCAGGACTACGTCGAAGGTAAGCAACTGCCGGACAACTTGAGGGTTCTCGGGCTACACCAACTCGATCCGTGGCACGACCTCGGATTCCTGAATAGCCACGAGATCACGACCCTGGACCTCAGTGAAGTCGCGTCAGACTGCGATCTCTCCGCCGTGGCCGACATGCCCAGCCTCGAGGAATTCTGCTGCCGATCCTGGCAGAGTTTCGACGCGCTCATGGGGTTGCCGTACGTTGAGACGCTCGCGATCGTCAACATGCGGGCGCCAGTTGATCTGAGCAAGCTGCCCGAACTACCGGACGTCGGCACTCTCCTTCTGCGCAGCTTCGAAACAATCGACCTGCGGGCCATCGCCGGCAAGTCTGTGCGGCTTGACCTGAACCGGAAGCAGCGTCATGTCGGGCTCGAAGAACTCGGGCCCGACGTGACGATCCGCTGGGTCGGTTAGACCAGTTTGCGCAGGTGCGGGACCAGCAGCTTCAGGGCGCGGCCCCGGTGCGACTCCGCGTCCTTCTGCTCGGCGGTCATCTCCGCGGACGTGATCGAGTACCCCTCCGGCACGAAGATCGGGTCGTACCCGAACCCGTTGGTCCCGCGCCGCTCGCGCAGCAACGTCCCCCGCCACTCGCCCCGCACGACAACCTCTTCGCCGCCGGGCACGACGAGAGCCACGACCGACACGAACGCCGCGCCCCGGCGCTCGTCCGGCACGTCGCCGAGCTGCCCCAGCACCAGATCCAGGTTCGCCTCGTCATCGCCATGACGACCGGACCACCGCGCGGACAGCACCCCGGGCATGCCGTTCAGCTCGTCGACGGCCAGCCCGGAGTCGTCCGCCACGGACACCAACCCGGTGGCCGCGGCGGCGTCACGGGCCTTGGCCAGCGCGTTACCCTCGAAGTCGGGCGCGGTCTCGGGCGCCTCGGGGAACTCGGGCACGTCCGAGAGCGACAGCACGGAGATCCCGGACAACCCCTCGGCCGCCACGATGCGCTGCAGCTCGCGCAGCTTCTTGGCGTTGCGGGAAGCCAGCAGCAGCTTCATCGCCGGCCACCAGACTTCGGCTCGGGGAGCACGCCGGGGTACGGCTGCGCCAGAGCGGCGGCCTGGATGCGGTTCAGCTCGGCGCAGCCCAGCAGCGCGACGTCCAGCATGCGGTCCAGAGTGGACCGGGCGAAGGTCGCGCCCTCGCCGGTGCCCTGCACCTCGATGAGCGTGCCGGCGTCGGTGGCGACGACGTTCATGTCGACCTCGGCCCGCGAGTCCTCCTCGTACGGCAGGTCCAGCCGGACGCGGCCGTCCACGACGCCCACGGACACGGCGGACACCGCGCAGGACAGCGGTGACGGGTCGGCCAGGCGACCGGCCGCGCCCAGCCAGGTCACCGCGTCGGCCAAAGCAACATATGCGCCGGTGATCGCGGCGGTGCGGGTGCCGCCGTCGGCCTGGATGACGTCGCAGTCGATGACGATGGTGTTCTCGCCGAGGGCCGCCAGGTCGATGCAGGCCCTCAGGGAGCGGCCGATCAGGCGCGAGATCTCGTGGGTGCGGCCGCCGATGCGGCCCTTCACGGACTCGCGGTCGCTTCTGGTGTGGGTGGCGGACGGGAGCATCGCGTACTCGGCGGTCACCCAGCCGAGGCCCGAGCCCGAACGCCAGCGGGGGACGCCTTCGGTGACACTCGCGGCGCAGAGCACGCGGGTGTTGCCGAACTCGACCAGGACCGAGCCCGCGGGCCAGGTCTGATATCCACGCGTGATCCGGATGTCACGCAACACGTCGTCGTTCCTACCGTCGCTTCGCACCACGGCGGCTACCTTATTGACCTCCTCCCCGCCGCGAACGAGGGGGATTCCTACGGCTCGCGCCGCAGGGGTTTCTGCTTCGTCACCGACTGCCCGCCCGGAGTGCTCCGTTGAGGCCTTACACCGGCTCCACAGACTGTCACCGCCAGCCCGGCGGCCAGAATGTTGCGTGCCGCGTTCACGTCCCGGTCATGGGTCGCGCCGCAGGCACAGGTCCACGTACGCGCGTTCAGCGGCATCGCCGCCGCCAACGCACCACAGACCGAGCACAGCTTGGACGACGGAAACCAGCGATCGACCGCGATCACTTGCCGCCCGTGCCACCTCGCTTTGTACTCCAGCATCTGCCGGCACTGCCGCCAGCCCGCGTCACTGATCGCGCGGGCCAGGCGGCGGTTGCCGACCATGTTGGACACGGCCAGATCCTCGATTACGAACGTTTGGTTCTCACGCACGAGTCGAGTAGTGATCTTGTGCAGGTAGTCTGTGCGCCGGTCGGCCGTCCGAGCATGCACGCGGGCGACCTTGACGCGGGCCTTGGCCCGGTTGTTACTGCCCTTCTGCTTGCGACACAAGGCCCGCTGAGCCTTCACGAGCACCGTCCGGTCCCGGCGCTCGTGCCGGAGATTGCCGATCTTCTCCCCGGTCGAGAGAACGAGCAGGTGATCGAGGCCGAAGTCGATGCCCACCACCGAATCCACAGTGGGCACCGGTGTCACGCTCGGGTCTTCGCACAGCAGGGACACGAACCAGCGCCCGGCCGAGTCTCGCGACACGGTCACCGTCGAGGGCACCACCCCCTCCGGCAGCGGCCGGGACCAGCGAATGTCGAGCGGCTCGGTCATCTTCGCCAGCGTGAGCACACCATCACGCCAGCGGAAGGCCGAACGGGTGTACTCGGCACACGCACGCGCCTTCCGCTTCGACTTGTAGCGCGGGTACCGAGCACGCTTCGCCCAGAAGCCGACGAACGCCGCTTGAAGGTGCCGCAGCGCCTGTTGCAGCGGCACGGACGACACCTCGTTGAGAAATGCGAGTTCTTCGGTGCGTTTCCAGCCGGTCAACATGGCCGACGTGGCGCTGTAGCCGATCCGCTCCTGCTTCTGCGTCCAAGCCTCGGTGCGGACCTGAAGTGCCAAGTTGTACACCTTGCGAACACACCCGAACGTGCGCACCAACTCTGCGGCCTGCGCATCGGTCGGGTAGAAGCGGTACCTGAACGCCCGCTTCACGTACTCGCTCATCCACCACAGCCTAGCGACGTCGAAGAACATCGGATGAACCTGGCAGAGCGCCATGGCGTAGGGAGAGACATGACGATCGACGGTATTCCGCTTCACCCGTTGTTCGTGCACGCCGTGGTCGTGCTGCTGCCGCTCGCGGCGGTCAGTTCGGTCGCGATCGCGCTCGTACCCGGCTGGCGGCGCAGGTACGCCTGGCTGGTGCTGGGCGTGACGTTGCTCGGCGTCGGGGCCGTGCCGGTGGCCAAGGAGGCCGGTGAGGACCTCCAGCGCGCGCTTGAGCGCAGCGGTGTGCAGAACCCCGCCATCCAGACCCACGCGGAGCTCGGGGACACGCTGCTGCCCATCGCGCTCGGCTTCGGTGTCGCGGTGATCGCGCTGCTGGTCGCCGGTCGGCTCGCCGATCGGGAACGGACGGCGGAGGCACCCACCACGCGGACGTGGCGGGTGGTCTCAGTGGTGGTGTCCGTGCTGGTGGTCGTGCTCGCGGTCGGTGCGACGGTGCAGACCGTGCGCGCCGGTCACAGCGGGTCCACGGCGGTCTGGAGCGGCGTCGGGAGCTGAAGCGGCGCAGTCGCTGACTGCTTCAACGTGCGCGTGACCGTGCAGAACTGCTCCACGGCACGACGGACGACGATTTCGAGTGCCGCGGGATCCTCCACGGCGGACAGGTCGTACGAGAGCGTCACCGGGATGGAGATCACCTCGTTGCCGCTCTCGGACTGCACCGCGTCCGCGACCGCCGACAGCCGGTCGCCGCCGGTGCGGCGCAGGATCAGGGTCTCCGAGGTCACGAGCGCGCAGCCGGCCGCGGCCGCGACCAGCAGCTCGACCGGGCTGAACGAGCCCTCCTGCCCCTTGCGGCCGATCCGCACGGACGCCCCGCGCCCGTTCGTGGCGACGAACTCGTGCTCGCCGACTCTCTCCAGTTCGATCATCAGTGCTCCCCCACCTCGTACCGGCCGCCCTCGACGACCAGCTCACACGGACCGTCGAACGCGGCCTTGGCCTCCTCCAGCACGTCCTCCCGCGAGGTCCACGGCGGCACGTGCGTGACCAGCAGTCGCCCGGCACCCGCCCGCGCGGCCAGCTCGCCCGCCTGCCGGCCGGACAGGTGCAGGTCCGGCTGGCGGTCCGGCGCGTGCGTCCAGCTCGCCTCGCTGAGCAGCACGTCGACGCCCTCCGCCAGCGCGTCCAGCGCCGCGCACGGCCCGCTGTCGCCCGTGTAGGCCAACGTGACGCCGCCGCACGAGATCCGGAACCCGTAGGCCTCGCAGGGGTGCGCGACCAGCGCGGAGTCCACGGTGAACGGTCCGATTCGGACGGAAGAGCCCAGCTGGTGGAACGAGAAGACGTCGGTGAAGTCCAACGACGACCGCTCGGCCTCGTTCGGTGCGTAAGCCGCGACGAAACGGGACGGCGCCTCGGCGGGCGCGTAGACCGGCAGGACCGAAGCGGGCGGCGCCGGGTGGTACTTCCGCGCCACGTAGAGCGAGGACACGTCGACGCAGTGGTCGGGGTGCAGGTGCGAGAGCAGGAGAGCGTCCATCGCGAACAGCGGGCGCTCCTCCTGGAACCGCGACAGCACGCCGTTGCCGAACTCCAGCACCAGCGTGAACCCGTCCGCCTCCAGCAGGTACCCCGACGCCGCCGCGCCGGGTCCGGGAATGCTGCCGGAGCAGCCGAGCACGGTCAGCAGCACGTCAGCCCCATTGTTCGAAGGTAGGCAGGAACCGGGCCGCCAGCTTCGCGAACCGCTCGGGCGGACCAGTGCACGTCACCCGGTGGACGGGTGGGTCGACGGCGAACTCGTCGCGCTCCGTCAGCAACCGCACGACGTCCTTCACGGTCTCCTCGGCGCTCGACACCAGCGTCACGGCGTCGCCCATGACGATCTGGATCACGCCGGTCAGCAACGGGTAGTGCGTGCAGCCGAGCACCACGGTGTCGACCTCGGCGCGCTGCAACGGTTCCAGGTAGGCCTGTGCCAGCCCGAGCACCTGCCGCCCGGACGTGGTGCCGCGCTCGACGAAGTCGACGAACCGAGGGCAGGCCGCCGCCGTCACCGTCACGTCCCGCGCCGCCTGGAACGCGTCCTGGTAGGCGTGCGAGTTGATCGTGCCGACCGTGGCGATCACGCCGATGCGGTTGTTCCGGGTCGTCATCACCGCACGGCGCACCGCGGGGAGGATCACCTCGACCACCGGCACGTCGTAGCGCTCACGGGCGTCGCGGAAGCACGCGGCGGACGCGGTGTTGCACGCGATCACGAGCATCTTCGCGCCCTCGTCGACCAGCCGGTCGCAGATCTCCAGCGCGTGCTTGCGCGCCTGCGCGATCGGCAGCGGTCCGTAAGGACCGTTGGCCGTGTCGCCGATGTAGTGGATCGACTCGCCGGGCAGCTGGTCCATGATCGCTCGGGCGACCGTGAGGCCGCCGACGCCCGAGTCCATGATCCCGATCGTCACGCCGTGAATCTAGCCGGTGCGCTGCTGCGGTGGTTGTCACGAGCCACGCCCCACGCCGCGAGCACGCCGCCGATTGCGCCGAACAGGTGGCCTTCCCACGAGATTCCGGGCCGGCCGGGCAGCACGCCCCACAGCGCGGCGCCGTACAACGCGAACACGCCGACCGCGATCAGCAGTTGCAGCCACGACTTCGCGAAGATCCCGCGCACCAGCAGGAACGCGAGGAACCCGAACACCAGCCCGGACGCGCCGATGTGGCTGCCCGCGCTGCCGAACACCCACACGCCCAGCGCCGAGGTGAGCCAGATGACCACGGTGACCTGGAAGAACTGCTTGAGCCCTCCCGAGGTCGCGAGGAACCCCAGCAGCAGCAACGGAACCGCGTTGCCGGTGAGGTGGCTCCAGCCGCTGTGGATCAACGGCATCCAGATCAGGTTGTCCCACTGGCTGAAGTCGCGCGGCCGCACACCGTCGCCCTCCAACGAGTTGTTGGTCGCCACGTCGTACGCCTCGACCACGTAGAGGAGGCCGACGAACCCGGCGACGATGAGAAACGACAGCACGGGGTGCGGCGGAATGACCCGTTTCGCGAGAGCGGTGCGGTCCACCGTTCCAGCGTACGTGGCCATACAGTGATCGGGTGTCGATTGAAGTAGCGGTGCGCGCATCGGCCCAGCTCGGCGAAGGGCCGACGTGGGACCACAGCAGCTCCACCTTGCTGTGGGTGGACATCCTGGCGTCCGAGGTCCACCGCTACGCCCCCGCACGGGACGACGACGCGGTGCTCGAGCTGCCCCAGCACGTGGGCGCCGCCAAGCCTCGCGCGCAGGGCGGCATCGTCTGCAACCTGCGCGACGGCATCGCCCTGATCGACCGCGACGGCACCAAGTCCTGGCTCGTCTACTGGGCGCGCGAGGGCGTGCGCGGCAACGACGCGGGCATCGACCCGTCGGGCAGGTTGTGGGCCGGCACGATGCGCTACGACCAGGCCGCCGACGAGGGCTGGCTCGCCAGGGTCACCGGCGAGGGCGCGGCCAAGGTGATGGTGGGTGAGGTGAACACGAGCAACGGCGTCGGCTGGAGCCCGGACGGCACGCTCATGTACTTCATCGACACCCCGACCCGCCGCATCGACGTGTTCGACTTCGACAACGCCTCCGGCACGATCGCGAACCGCCGCCCGCTCACCCACGTCGGCCACACCGGCGGCTGGCCGGACGGGCTCACCGTCGACGCCGACGGGTGCGTCTGGGTCGCGTTGTGGGGCGGGCACGCCGTCCGCCGCTACACCCCGCGGGGGGAGCTGGACCGGGAGATCGCGGTGCCGGTGGACAACCCGACCGCGTGTTGCTTCGGCGGCACGGACTTCACCGACCTCTACGTCACGTCGGCGCGCGTCGGGTTGTCGGACGAAGCGTTGACGGATCGGCAGTTGAACGGCTCGGTGCTCGTGCTGCCCGGCATCGGCGCAGGCCTGCCCGGTGTCGCGTTCAACGGCTAGCGGATCCGGATAATCACTGCTCAGACGCGAGCCGACGAGTTAGGATCACTCGTCGGCTCAACGTCGATTTGTGAGCATTCTGGGGGATGCGACATGAGCGAAGATCTCGCCTGGAAGGGTGCCCTCTAAGCGGACAGCGGAGGGTTTCGTCACGCCCAGAGGTGGCCGTCCAGCCGGGCGGCCGCCTCGTCCAGCGTGCCGGCGTAGGCACCCGTGGACAGGTACTTCCACCCCGCGTCCGCGACGACGAACACGATGTCGGCGGTCTTGCTGGCGACCTCGGCCTTCTGCGCCACGGCGAGCGCGGCGTGCAGGATCGCACCCGTCGAGATGCCGGCGAAGATCCCCTCGGTCTCCAGCAGCTGCCGGGTGCGGCGCAACGCGTCGTACGAGCCGACCGAGTACCGCCCGGTCAGCACCGACTCGTCGTACAGCTCCGGCACGAAGCCCTCGTCGAGGTTGCGCAGGCCGTACACCAGCTCGCCGTACCGGGGTTCGGCGGCGATGATCTGCACGTCCGGCTTGGCCTCGCGCAGGAAGCGCCCGACACCGACGAGCGTGCCCGTCGTGCCGAGGCCCGCGACGAAGTGCGTGATCGTCGGCAGGTCCTTCAGGATCTCGGGGCCGGTGCCGCGGAAGTGCGCGTCCGCGTTCGCCGGGTTCCCGTACTGGTAGAGCATGATCCAGTCCGGGTTCTGCTTGGCGAGCTCCTTGGCCGTGGCGACGGCCTGGTTCGACCCGCCGGCCGCCGGGGAGAACACGATGCGCGCGCCGTAGGCCTGCAGCAGCTGGCGGCGCTCGGTCGAGGTGTTCTCCGGCATCACGCACACCAGGCCGTAGCCCTTGAGCTTCGCGGCCATCGCCAGGGAGATGCCGGTGTTGCCGGACGTCGGCTCCAGGATCGTCGCACCGGGACGCAGCACGCCGTCCCGCTCCGCCGCCTCGATCATGGCCAGCGCGGGCCGGTCCTTGATCGAGCCGGTCGGGTTGCGGTCCTCGAGCTTCGCCCAGATGCGCACGTTCTCCGACGGCGACAGGCGCGGCAGGCCCACCAGCGGTGTTCCGCCGAGCGCGTCCAGGAGCGAGTCGTAGCGGGCCATGGTGGAGATCAGCCGCCCGCGACGGCCGGGAGGATGGTGACGTTGTCGCCGTCCTTCACCCGGGCGTCGAGGCCGCCGGAGAAGCGCACGTCCTCGTCGTTGACGTAGACGTTGACGAAGCGGTGCAGCGCACCCTCCTTGACCAGGCGGGCCTTGAGGCCGCCGTGGTTGTTCTCCAGGTCGTCGATGACCTCGGCGAGCGTGGCGCCGTTGGCGGACACCGACTTCTCGCCCCCGGTGTGGGTGCGCAGGATCGTCGGGATCGACACGGTGACGGCCATGATGGTTCTACCTCCGCAGAAATGTGGCTCAGGACTCGATGATCTTGACGGGTTCCTCGGTCACGACACCGTCGACGATGCGGTACGACCGCAGCTCGTGCTCGATCGGGTCACGCGTGGAGACCAGCACGTAGTGGGCGTCCGGCTCGCCCGCGAACGAGATGTCGGTGCGGGACGGGTACGCCTCCGTGGCGGTGTGCGAGTGGTAGATGACCACCGGCACCTCGTCGTTGGCGTCCATCTCGCGCCACACCTTGAGCTGCTCGGCGGCGTCGAACCGGTAGAACGTGGGCGACCTCTCTGCGTTCTCCATCTCGATGAAGCGCTCAGGACGGTCGGACCCGTACGGCCCGGCGATCACCCCGCACGCCTCGTCGGGGTGGTCGCGGCGCGCGTGGGCCACCATCGCGTCCACCAGGTCACGGCGAATCACCAGCACGTCGTCAATCCTACGGGCTGGCGGGAGTTGTCTCGGTATGCGAGATAACCACGTCGTAGTGCTTGTTTTAGCTCTGGCTAATATTAGTGACAGCTACTACAGTGCGGCTCGTGCACGCGTTCGACGTACTGGGCGACCCGGTCCGCAGGCGAATCCTGGAGCTGCTCGCCACCGGTGAGCGGGCGGCCGGTGACGTCGGCGGAGTGGTCCAGGCCGAGTTCGGGATCACCCAGTCCGCCGTCTCGCAGCACCTCAAGGTGTTGCGGTCGAACGGGTTCGTGCAGGTCACGGCCGCCGGAACGCGACGGCTGTACTCGGTGGCACCGGCCCCGCTGAGGGAGATCGACACCTGGCTGGACCACTTCCGGCGGTTCTGGGAACCGCATCTCGACGCGCTCGCGACCGAACTGGCCCGCGGCAGGCGCGAACGCAGGCTTCAGGAGGAGGCGGAGGATGACCGACCGCAGCTTTGAGGACGGCAAGCTCGTCATCCGGCGGCACTACAAGGCCGGTCGTGAGGACGTCTGGGACGCCATCACCACACCGGAACGGCTGGTCCGCTGGTTCCTGCCGATCAGCGGGGACCTCCGGATCGGCGGGCGCTACCAGCTCGAAGGCAACGCGGGCGGCGAGATCGTGCGCTGCGAGCGCCCGGCCGAGATCGGCCTGACCTGGGAGATGGGCGGCGGCGTCACCGAGGTGGTCGTGCGGCTCGAAGAAGAGGGCGAGTCCACGATCCTGACGTTGTCGCACTCCCCCGTGCCCGGCGAGCTGATCCCGAACGCGTCGGCGACGGCGTGGGGGCTCGGCGCGGGCTGGGAGATGGGCCTCGCCGCGCTGGAGAAGTTCCTCGCCGGCGAGCTGCCGGACGGTCCGGCGAAGGACTGGGTCGCCGCCGCGGCACCGGAGGAGCTGATGGCGGCGGGCGAGCAGGCCCAGCGGATCAGTGCCGAATGGACCAGGGTGCTCGGCGACGCCTAGAGGTCGCGGAACGCCGTGACGCCGTTGAGGGTGGTGGCTTCGCGGGTGCCGGACACCACGGCCTCCGCGAACATCTCCGCGGCGGCCGCGCACAGTGCGTCCAAGGCGAACGGCCGCGGTTCCGCCAGCGGCACGGCACCGGTGGCCAGCGCGAACACCGTGTCGCCGTCGAACATCGAGTGGGCGGGCCGCACCGCGCGGGCCAGACCGTCCTGCGCGGCCATCGCGAGCCGCTGGCACTCCGCTTTGGACAGTGCCGCGTCCACCGCCACCACACCGATCGTGGTGTTGAGGCCTTCCGGCTTGCGTTCGGGCAGCTCGACGGACGTGGTGCCGAGCGAGGGCAGCCACGGCAGACCCGTTGCGCGGTCGACGACCTCACCGGCCGCGTTCACCACGGCGAGCGCGCCGACGTGGTGCTCGCCGACCTTCGTGGTGGCCGTGCCGACACCGCCCTTGAGCGAACCGACCCGCGCACCCGCACCCGCACCGACGCACCCCAGCGCGAACTCCTCGGCGGCGGCTTCGCAGGCCGCGTAACCGAACGACGAGTCCGGCCGGTTGCCCCACTCCGACATCGGCAGGTCGAAGATCACCGCGCCCGGCACGATCGGCACGACGTGGTGGGGTTGTGCGCCGACCTGGAAGCCGATCGAGCGTTCCGCCAGCCAGCGCATGACGCCGTCCGCGGCCGCGAGCCCGTACGCCGAGCCGCCGCTCAGGCAGATGGCGTGCACCTGCTGGACGAGGTTCGCCGGGTCGAGCAGGTCGGTCTCGCGGGTTCCCGGCGCGCCGCCGCGACCGTCGACGGCACCGACCGCACCGGCGGGGACGAGCACGACGGTCGTGCCGGTGGCCCAGCCGGGTTCGACGCGGTGGTGGTGGCCGACGAGCACGCCGGGAATCACGGCATCATCGCTTCCACCAGCGTGTCCTGCACCCAGGTCAGCCAGTGGTACACCCCGAGGTGCGGCGACCGCGGGTCCTCCGGCGGCAGCTCGTCGGGCATGTCCTCGGTGACGTCCAGCGCGGTGCCCAGCGCGAGCCGCACGTCGTTCAACGACGCGAGCCAGGCCTCGGCCTCGCCGATCGACAACCGGATCTCGCCGCCGTCGGGCGAGCAGGTCTGCAGCACGATCTCGGCCGCGCCGGTCTTCTGGTCCAGCAGCTCCGGCTCGTGCAACGAGCGCAGCGCCGCGGCCGAGTTGACCTCGTCCGGGTCGGGCGCGTCGTCGTCCAGCCGATGGAAATCAGGCAGCAGACGTCCGAGGATCGGGTCGTCGGGTGCTTCCGACGGGCCTGTTCTGATCCCGGTCAGCTCGGCGAGCTCGTCCTGGGGCGCTTCCTCGGCGCGGGCCAGCAGCATGTCCTGGATCTGGCTCACCAGACCGCGCACGACCGCGGCCTCCTGGCGGTCCAGTCTGCCGATGACGACGTCACCGTCGCGGATCCACCGCTTCACGAGGCCCGCTGCATGGTCGCCCAGAGCCCTGCCGCGTGGAGCTTCGCCACGTCGGCCTCCACCTTGTCCTTGGTGCCCGATGTCACGATCGCCTTCCCCTTGTGGTGCACGTCGAGCATCAGCTTGGTCGCCTTGTCCCTGCTGAAGCCGAACAACTTCTGGAAGACGTACGTCACGTACGACATGAGGTTGACCGGGTCGTTCCAGACCACGGTCTGCCACGGCCGGTCCTCGGCCGCGATCTCCGCGCCGATGGCCTCTGGCTGCGTCCGTTCCTGTTCGACGGGCGTGGTCATACCGCCAATGGTGTCATGTTCGCCGCAGTGGCGGAGACCGCGTGCGGCTAAACCGGACTCGACCTTAGGGTTGGTGACCATGAACTCGACGGCGTTGCTGACCGACCACTACGAGCTCACCATGCTCGCGGCCGCGCTGCGTGACGGAACCGGTGACCGTCCGTGCGTGTTCGAGGTCTTCGCCCGCAGGCTTCCCGACGGCCGCCGCTACGGCGTCGTCGCCGGGGTGAACCGGTTGCTGGACGCGATCGCGGACTTCCGCTTCGGCGAGGAGGAGATCGACCAGCTGCGCCGCAACGCCGTCGTCGACGACACGACGCTGGAGTGGCTCGCGAACTACTCGTTCTCCGGTGAGATCGACGGTTATCCCGAGGGGGAGCTGTACTTCCCCGGTTCGCCGGTGCTCACCGTGCGCGCGTCGTTCGCCGAGGGCGTCGTGCTGGAGACGCTCGCCCTGTCGATCCTCAACCACGACAGCGCGATCGCGTCCGCCGCGGCGCGCATGGTCACCGCGGCGAACGGCCGTCGCATGATCGAGATGGGCTCGCGCCGCGCGCACGAGGAAGCCGCCGTGGCGTGTGCCCGCGCGGCCTACCTCGCGGGTTTCACCGCCACCTCCAACCTCGAAGCCGGACGCCGTCACGGCATCCCGACGGCCGGCACGTGCGCGCACGCGTTCACGTTGCTGCACGACAGCGAGGAGAAGGCGTTCCGCAGCCAGGTCGAGGCGCTGGGTGCCGGCACGACGTTGCTGGTCGACACCTACGACATCACCGAGGGCATCAAGACCGCCGTCGCGGTCGCCGGTCCCGACCTGGGCGCGATCCGGATCGACTCCGGCGATCTCGGCGTGCTGGCACGGCAGGCCCGCGACCAGCTGGACTCGCTGGGTGCCCGCAACACCCGCATCGTCGTGTCCGGCGACCTCGACGAGTACTCGATCGCCGCCCTGCGCGCCGAACCCGTGGACGCGTACGGCGTCGGCACGTCGGTCGTGACCGGTTCCGGCGCACCGACCGCGGGCATGGTCTACAAGCTGGTCGAGGTCGACGGCAGGCACGTCGAGAAGCGCAGCACGTCCAAGCAGTCGCGCGGCGGCTGGAAGAAGGCGTTGCGGCGGCACAAGGACACCGGCACGGCGCTGGAGGAGGTCGTGTTCCAGGCGTCCACCGAACCCGAGCTCGGCGAGTGCGACCGGCTCGTGCAGATCCCGCTGATGCGCGCTGGACAGGTCGCGCCGGAGGTGCCCACGCTGGAGCAGAGCCGCGAACGGTTGCGCGCGGCGCTGGTCAGCGTGCCGTGGGAAGGCCTCAAGCTCTCGCGCGGTGAGCCCGCGATCCCGACGACCTACCTGGAGGAGTCCCGATGACCAAGGCGCTGATCGTCGTCGACGTGCAGAACGACTTCTGCGAGGGCGGTTCGCTCGCGGTGTCCGGTGGCGCGGCCGTCGCGGCGGCCATCTCCCGTCACATCACCACGTCGTCCTACGACCACGTCGTGGCGACCCGCGACTACCACGTGGATCCGGGCTCGCACTTCTCGGAGACGCCGGACTACGTCGACACCTGGCCCGCGCACTGCGTCGCCGGCACGCCCGGTGCGTCGTTCCACCCGGAGCTGGACGTGGCACTGGTCGAGCAGGTCTTCACGAAGGGCCGGTTCGCCGCCGCGTACTCGGGGTTCGAGGCGGAGAACGACCTCGCGGGCTGGCTGACCGACAAGGGCGTGACCGAGGTGGACGTCGTCGGCATCGCGACCGACCACTGCGTCCGCGCGACCGCCCTCGACGCGCAGCGCAACGGCTTCCGCACGACCGTGCTCGTCGGCCTCACCGCCGCCGTGGCCGAGAACACCCGCGACACCGCTCTGTCCGAGCTGCGTGCCGCGGGTGTCGCCGTCGCTTGAGCGATGAAGGGAACCTTCATCCACGTGTGGTGGATGAAGGTTCCCTTCATCACGGTAACTACGGGGTCGGTGAGCAGGCCGCCGCGCCGACGGTGATGCTGCCCGAGTAGCCGGACGACGGCTCGAACGTGATCTTCAGCAGCGTCATGGCGAGGCTGCCGTCGTTCGGCACCGGGAACACGGTGTCGGTGAACTTGGCCCTGGCGAGCACGGTTCCGGTGCTCGACTTGACCTCGTACACGTACCCGGACGGGATCTGCTGCGGCAGCCCGGCCCAGCCGGACATGCCCTTGAGCTCCCACCCGGCCGCGGTGCCCTCCTGCGTGGCCTCGCAGGTGATCTTCCACTCACCGATCTTGAGCCGCGGCCCCTTCGCCGCGACGAGCGCCGACAGCTCGAACCCGCCGCCGGTCGCGACCGACTTCGTCCTGGTGATGGACTCCGCCTGGTTCACGACCTCGGTCGTGCAGGTGGAGGACGTCTCACCGATCTTGAGCCCGTTGCGGTTCTGCGCGGGGCTCGACCCGGTGACGGTGCCCGCCGCGTCGGGGTTGACGTTGCAGACGGCCAGCGGGTCGACCTTGAACGTCTGGTCCGCCTTGGCGAAGTCGGCGGATCCGGCGGACGCGGTGCCGGGTGGGTTGTTGGCGAGCGCGGGTGCCGCGGCCGCGAACGTCAACGCGACCACCGCTCCTGCGACCAAACTCCTGCGCACTGTTGCCTTCTCCCCTGCGGCTCGAATTCCCACCGCCCGATAATGGTGGTGATGCGCGGTGCTGATAACGGTTCGGCACCCCATGTCACCCATTCGTGAATTCGCGATTACACGAGCGGGTGACGGGTCAGTGAACGCCCACCAAGGTGGCGAACGGCTCCCGGCGCGGCAGAGCGGTCGGCAGGCCGGCCAACCTCTCCAGTGCGGCACACACCCGGACCGCGGCACGCCCGTCGCCGAACGGGTTGCGCCCCAGCGGAAGCCGCAGCCGGGAGCCGAGCACCCATCCCGCTTCCGCCAGAATGCGGGTGGTGTCGGTGCCGACGAGCCAGGCGCACCCGGCGTCGACGGCGAGCATGCGTTCGGTGGTCTCCCGCAGCACCAGCACCGGCACCCCGAACGTGGGCGCCTCCTCCTGGATGCCGCCGGAGTCGGTCAGCACGAGGGCCGCGCGCTTGAGCGCCCGCACCAGGTCGGGGTAGTCCAGCGGGTCGGTGATGACCACGCGTTCGTGGCCGCCCAGCACCGACACGACCTGTTCGCGCACACCGGGGTTCGGGTGCGCGGGGATCAGCACGTGCACGTCGGGGTGGCGGTCGGCGATGGAGCGCACGGCGTTCAGCACGCGCATCAGCGGACGGCCCCAGGACTCGCGGCGGTGCACCGTGACGAGCATGAGCCGGCCGCCGGTGGCGTCCAGGGTGCGTTCCAGGGCGACGAGGTCCGGGCTGGACGCGGGGAGGTTGACGGACGCCACGCGCTGCACGGCGTCGACGACGGTGTTGCCGGTGACGACGATGTGGCTGTCCGGCAAGGACTCGGTGTTCAGCGCGTTGGCGGCGTCGTCGGTCGGCGCGAGGTGCAGCGAGGTGATGCGGGAGATCATCTGCCGGTTCCCCTCCTCGGGGAACGGGCCGTAGAGGTCACCGGTGCGCAGCCCGGCTTCGAGGTGCGCCACGGGGATTCCGCGCCAGAACGACGCCAGTGCCGCGGCCAGCGTGGTCGTCGTGTCGCCCTGCACGAGGGTGACCGCGGGGTCGCGTTCCGCCAGCACGGCGTCGAACTCGGGCAGCAGCCTGGAGACCAGCTCGGCCTGGGTGCCGTTGACCCTGGGCACGTCCAGCCGCACGTCCGGCACCAGGTCGAACGCGCAGAGCGCCTGCTCGACCATGCCCGAGTGCTGTCCGCTGTGGACGATCGTGGGGCGCAGGCCGGGGTGCCCCCTCAACGCGATCGCGACCGGGGCGATCTTCACGGCTTCCGGCCGCGTGCCGGCCACCAGCAGAACTTCTTTGCTCACCGTTGTCCTCTCTCGGGGAGACCGGGTGGCCCGCCTGGGACCGGGGGCAACCCCAGGCGGGCCGGATCAGCCAGCTCGGTTTCTGGTCTTCGCCATGGCGGCGACGCGCTTGCGGCGCGTGCTGTGCAGCAGGAACGCGCCCACGAGCAGGAGGACGATTCCCGCGGCGATCCACCAGGTCACGTCCGCGCCGGTGACCGCGAGGGCTCCGACACCCGTGCCGACACCGATGCCGGTACCGGGGACCTTGTACATCCGCCGCTCCTTCAGGCCACGCTCAGCGACGCGCGGCGGCGCAGCGCCACGAAGGCGACCGGAGCGGCGACGACACCGAGCAGGCCGAGGCCGATCCACAGGCCCGCACCCGACGCCATCGGGATGGGCAGCGCGGCGGGACCGCAGGTGGCGGACGAGATGATCACGTCGCCGGTGCCGAGGGAACCGAGCTTGCCCTGCAGCAGCTTGAGGTGGATCGCGTTGACCGTCAGGCTGCCGTCGTCGTTCCTGAGCTGCTCGTTGAAGATCACCTCAGCGATCTTGACGCCGGCCAGCTGCACGTCGAGAACGGTGTTGGCCGCCGGGTCGGCGCTGACCTGGCCGAGCTTGCCGAGGTTCACGCCCGCGAGCTTGGACTTGCCGGCGAGCCCCTTCTGGGTCGCCGTGCACTCCGCCTCCACCAGTTCGGCGGAGATCTTGCCGGTGACCTTGGCGAGCAGGTCGACCCGGACGTCCGCGGTGCTCGCCCGCGAGTACACGCCGCCGGACTTGTCGTCCCGCGACGCGGAGGCGTTGATGACACCGGTCTTCAACAGCCCGGGCAGGTCAACGCCGACGAACGTGTTCTGCGTCGGCCCGTTCGCGTTGGCGGCGGCGAACGGTTCGGCGTTGACCGCCGGGTTGCCGAGCAGCGTCACGTTGAGCCTCGCACCGTAGGCCGAGGCGTCCCCCGGAGCGGCCGAAGCAGGTGCGGCACCGACCAGGAGTGCGGCAATCGCGATGACTCCTGCCAGTCCCGTCATTCGGACACGCATGAAACTCCTTCCCTTGATTCCTCCGACCCCAGGGCGTGGTGATACCAATCTGGTTTCACGCTTTCCGGGGGCAATTACCGGCATCGGCTTTCTTTCGAGGGAACTGAGGGTTACTCCCCGTATCGGGCGACACGACCACTCGTCTCGCCCAATGAACGCCACTCATCGTGGATTTTTTGATCAATTTCCGGTCACGGCGTCACCCGATCCGGGGGTGAGGGCTGACGTTCCGTCAACCGATGGAACGTCAGGTAGCCCGTCTGGGCGCTCCCTCATCGGTGGAAAGGATCCTCGGGTGACGCTTGCCGTGCGCCGCACCGCATTCCCGAGCCGGGTGACGGTGGTCGTCCTGCTCGCCGCAGCCGCGGGACTCGTGTTCGCACACCGCCTGTACCGCACGGCGGAGATCTCGCTGTCCGGCGCGATTCTCAGCGTCATCAGCTCGTACGGCGTGGACGTGGCGGCCGACCGGCAGACCGTCTACTTCGGGCTGGGCTCGGACACGCCGCTGGGCCTGCGGATGACGCCGGAGTGCACGTCCGCGTTCCTGGTGCTGCCGCTGATCGCGGTGGGCGCGATCATGATCGCGTTGCGGCCGCGGATCCAGTCGCGCGTGCTGGTCGCGCTGGGCGTGGCGGCACTGGCGGTCGTGGTCGTGAACCAGTTCCGCGTGCTCACGCTGGTGGGCCTGGTGAGCTGGCTCGGCATCGACACGGGCTACTACTGGGGCCACACGCTGCTCGGCTCGATGGTCAGCGTCTTCGGTGGCGCGGCCGCTCTCGTGGCGTTCGTCTGGCTGGCCACCCGCAAGTGAGCCTCGACCTCGTTCTCGGATTCACGCAGGCGCTCGCCCTGACGATGAGCGTCGCCTTCGTGACGTACGTGCTCGTGATCGTGGTGCCGTACCTGCGGCGCAAGCCCGCGCCAATTGGTGAGCCTTCGTCGCTGGAGTGGCACTTCTTCGTGCCGTGCCGCGACGAGGAAGCCGTCATCGGTGACACGATCAGGTATCTGCGGACGACGTTCCCCATCGCGCACGTGTGGGTCATCGACGACGACTCCGACGACCGCACCGCCGGTGTCGTGCGGACGTTGAAGCGCAACAGCGGTGTGCGTGACCCCCACATCCACCTCGTGCAACGCCAACGCCCGTATGCCCGCACCGGCAAGGGCAACGCGTTGAACGACGCGTACCGGACGTTGAAGATGTGGATGGGCCGGCGTGCGGACGCCGACCGCGCGATCGTCGTCGTGGTGGACGCGGACGGCCGTCCGGCACCGAACTGCCTGGAAGTCTGTGCGGCACAACACCTCTTCGGCAACCCGCGGATCGGGGCCGTGCAGGTGGACGTGCGGATGATCAACGCGGGCCAGCGGCAACCGGGCGTGTCGTGGTGGCGCAGGGCGTTCGGCGCCGGGCTGGTGCGGATGCAGGACCTGGAGTTCCGCACGGCCATCGCGGCGATCCAGATGTCGCGCGGCACCACCGGCACGATCTCCATGGGCGGCAACGGCCAGTTCACCCGGCTGTCCGCTTTGGACTCCATCGCCGGGCCGACCGGCAGCCCGTGGCGCGGTTCGCTGCTGGAGGACTTCGAGCTCGGCGTGCACCTGCTGACCGCGGGCTGGCACACGGGGTTCTCGTTGGACACGCACGTGAACCAGGAGGCGCTGTACTCGTTGCGCCGCTTCCTCGCCCAACGCACGCGGTGGGGCCAGGGAACCATGCAGTGCATGCGTTACCTGCGGCGGATCTGGGACTCCGAGCACCTCACCACGCTGGGCGCGGCCGAGATGATGTACTACCTCGCGCAACCGTGGATGCAGTTGCTCGGCACGCTGATCTACCCGATCCCGATGGCCTTGATGGCTTACCGGTTCGTGGTGTCGCCTGCCGAGGTCGTGACGTGGTTCTTCGACGGCGCGTGGATTCTCTTCACCGTGTACGGCGCGTTCGGACTGTTGCCGTTCGTCCTGTGGGGACCGGTGTATCGCGCACGTTGTGTGCCCGTGAGCTTCTGGAGGTCCATCGGGTACGGACTTGGCTACGCGCTGTACATCTACACCTTCTACATCACGTCGTGGCGCGCGCTGATCCGTTTGGTGCGCGGCAACAACGGCTGGACCAAGACGCGGCGCAACACCGACCGCGCGGCGGGCAAGGTCGCCCTCGATGTGTAACCCGTCACTTTGTCGAGTTCCGACAAAGACGTTCGCGAGTTTCCCTGGTTAACCTCAGCTCCTCCGCCGCTTTCCGCCAGGGAGGGAACGTGACTCTCGCACTCGCGCCCCGTCGCACCGTGCTCGCCGACTTCGTGCCGGGCGCGCTCGTCCGCGACCTGACCCTGGTGGTGGCCGGTGCCGCGTTGACCGGTCTCGCCGCCCAGGTGTCGTTGCCGATCCCGGGCAGCCCGGTGCCGTTGACCGGCCAGACGTTCGCCGCGCTTCTCGTCGGCGCCGCGCTGGGTTGGCAGCGCGGCGCGACATCGATGCTGCTGTACCTGATCGCGGGTGTCGCGGGCGTGCCGTGGTTCCAGGGCGGCTCGTCGGGCGCGCCGGTGTCGCTGGGTTACGTCGTCGGCTTCGTGTTCGCGGGTGCGCTCGTGGGCGCTCTTGCCGGACGTGGTGGCGACCGCACGCCGTTGCGCGTCGTGGGCACGATGGTGCTCGGCAACCTGGCGATCTACGCCGTCGGTGTGCCGTGGCTGATGGTCATGACCGGGATGTCGCTGTCGAAGGCCGTTGCCGTCGGTGTGGTGCCGTTCCTGCTCGGTGACGCGCTGAAGATCGCGCTGGCCGCGGGCGTGCTGCCGGGAGCTTGGGCGCTCGTGCGCCGTCGGTGAGGGCGGTTCCCGAAACCCTCGGAACCGCCTCCGAAACCGAGGAACCCTCACTCTGTTCAACTTCAAGATCTTCGGGCGCAACCAGAACGGCCAGGAGGTGCAGACCGGTTACAGCCTCGTGCGGGGCGGCGGGTGCACTTTGCAGGCCGGCTGGTGGTGGGCGGTCGACAACTACGTGCAGATCATCTTCAACTTCGCCGACAACCCGATCCCGCGAGGGGACCGCGCCTTCTGCACCCTGGAGTCGGGCCTGCGGGACGGCAGCACCAAGACCTGCCGCATCAGCTGATCGGTAGCTTGGACCGGGTGATCACACCTGGGGAATACCTGTCGTTGCTGGACGCGCGCCTGCCCGGTCTCGTGGTGGGCGCGCACGTCTACGGTTCGCGCGTGCTGGACGACGTCGTGGCCGACTCCGATCTCGACATCGTGATCGAGCTGTCGTCCGAGGCCGAGCTGCCCGCTGTCGACGGTGCGGACGTCGCGGTGGTGCTGGCCGGGTCGTTGGAGAAGCCGGTGTCCGAGGTGACACCGTTGGCCGGTGAAGTGACGCCGGTGCTGTGGCAGCAGCTGCGGACCGTTGGTCAGACCGTGCGCGGCGCACGGCCCGCATGTCCGGGCACCGCCGCGGAGGTCGAGGCGTACTGCCGCGGCAACCTCGACACCTACTGGCGCAAGCACATCGACTACGCCAGGTTCTCGATCGAGAGCCGTCCCCGGGACCCGGAGGAGGAGCTGGCCAGGGATCCGGGACTGTGGATCGGCCTGGGACCGGCGCGGCTGTGGCACACGATCCGGACGGGCGAGATCGTCAGCAAGTCGCGCGCAGGTGAGCTGGCGGCGGCCCGCTGGCCCGACCTGCCGGTCCTGGAGCTGGTAGCTGCTCGACAAGACGCGAGCAAGGTGTTGACCATGCGGCACGCACGCGCTGCCATCGAGCTGTTCGACCGGATCCTCGCCGACCTCTGACCGGTCAGAAGTTCGCGGACAGGGCCCGGAAATTCCTTCGGCAACAACGGAATCGCTCCTCTGCACGTGGATGCCGCCGTCCACCGTCACGTTCACTGGTCCGGAAACGACGGGGTCGGATCGTGGCCCCGCAGCTGAACCTGAGGAGAGATCAATGGTCCGTCCAGGACTCAAGGCCGTGGCGGCTGTGCTGGGGTCAGTCGCCCTCGCCGGTGTCGTGGCACCGCCGGCGGCCAACGCCTCGGAGCCGTCGGTGCAGGTCGAGGTCTGCAACGACACCGGGCGCCGCATGGGCGTCGCGATCGACGGACGCAACCAGCACGGCCAGTGGACGAAGATGGACAGCTACGGCTCCGTGTGGGCGGGTGGATGCGCCCTGATGGGTGGCTGGTGGTGGTCCATCGGCCATTCGGTGCAGATCTTCTACAAGCCCGACGCGTCGAGCCAGCAGCCGGCCACCACGTGGTGCCACCTGGAGACGAGCCTCAGGGACGGCAGCACGAAGACCTGTCGCATCAGGTGATTCGACCGGGTCCTCGCCGGTCTCCGGCGAGGACTGTCGGACCCTCCGGGTACGGTCTTGTCCCGTGCCTGAAGTTCCCCCCTCGCTGAGCCTGCTGGAGACCGCCGTCCGCGCCGTCGGTGGTGCGGAGCGCCCTGGCCAGGTGGAGATGGCCGAGGCCGTCGACCGCGCGATCCGCACGGGCGAGCACCTCGCGGTGCAGGCGGGGACCGGCACGGGCAA
>Ga0070710_10000038_pt1 | contig 60347 bp, 62 predicted proteins | sample LARL52metaG_FD_65454 | JGI IMG/M metagenome (GOLD analysis project Ga0070710, IMG submission 65454) | Corn, switchgrass and miscanthus rhizosphere microbial communities from Kellogg Biological Station, Michigan, USA - LAR L5-2 metaG | ecosystem: Host-associated > Plants > Roots > Rhizosphere ...
CGCAAGGCGATCCGCGCGGCGTTCCTGCAGCACGTGATCGGCGGCAAGGGGCTGTCGCGTGGTCCGCGGTTCCGGCAGCTCGTGCGTGCCGTGACGCCCGACGCCGTGTTGGCGGGCGTGTCACGGTTGGCGGCGCAGGACCGTGAGGGTGCGGTGTTGGTGGTGGACGTCGGCGGCGCGACCACGGACGTCTACTCGGCGGTGTCCACTGCGGACAGCGAAGGTCTGGAACGGACCGTCGCGCTGCCACCGGACCGCCGCACGGTCGAGGGCGACCTGGGCATGCGCTGGTCCGCGCCGGGCGTGGTGAAGGAAGCCCACGCCGAACGCCTCACCACCGAAGACCTCGCGCACGAAGCTCAACTGCGAGCCGAGAACGTCGGCTGGCTGCCCGACGACCCGGCGGTGGACGTGAAGCTGGCGTCGTTCGCGGCGATCCTGGCGGTGCGCAGGCATCTCCGCCAGGTCGACGGCCAGCTCGGACCGCACGGCGCGGGCCTGCTGGTGCTCTCCGGCGGCGTCTTCCGGCACGCGGAAGACCTCACGCCGGTCACCGAAGCGTTGCGGGGCGACCCGGTGCTGCGACCGGTGCTGCGCTCGGCCGAGATCACCGTCGACCGCGACTACGTGCTGGCGCCGGTGGGCCTGCTCGCCGAGTCGGGACGGCTCGAAGCCGCCGACCGGCTGGCGAAGCGCCTGACGTGAGCCGTGCAACCGCGGGACGGTGCGTTCCGTGTGCACAAGCATGAAGCGAGCAACGGCATCGGCCGCGGTGATCGCGGCGTCCGCGGGAATCCTGCTGGGCAGCGCGGGCACCGCCGCCGCCCAGGAACCCTGGGACAAGTACCCGACGAAGGAAGTGTGTCAGATCGCCGGGGGAGTCCTTCTCTCCAGCGGTGCCGCCAGAGCCTACGACTGCTGGCAGAACGTCCACGCACCCGCCAGCCAGCGCTGGTGGCTGTACATCGTCTGACCCGGACGCCAGCCGGTCACTCCTCCTCGTCCACGAACTCAAGGAGGTCGCCCGGCTGGCACTCCAGCACCCGGCACATGGCCTCCAGGGTGCTGAACCGCACGGCCTTCGCCCGCCCGTTCTTCAGCACCGCGACGTTGGCAGGCGTCAGCCCGACCTTCTCCGCGAACTCGCCGACGCTCATCTTGCGCTTGGCCAGCTCGACGTCGATGCGCACGATGATCGCCATCAGATCACCGCTTCCATGTCGGACCGCAACGTCGTGGCGCGTTGCAGCAGCGCCCTCATCACGATGAGCACGAGCCCGATCACGGAAACCCCTGTCGTGAACAAGAAGAACAGCACCAGCACACCGGGGTCGTCGGCGATGAAGCCCAGGTAGACGAACACCCCCACCAGCACGACCCACCCGGCCGCGATCGCCCAGACCATCACGTTCACCCACTTGATCGCGGCGTCGGTGAAGATCAGATCCTTGCGCACCAACGTGAGCAGCTTCCACGTGGCCACGATCACCACCTGCACGCAGACCACCCAGAAGATGGCGACGACCATCGACACGAACTGCTCGGAGGCGTGCTCCGGGTGCTGCCCGGCCGAGTACCGGTACGAGCCCGGGATCGACAACGTCTCCAGCACGACGAGGATCCCGAACAGCGCCACCAGGAAGAACCGGAGGGCGAGCACCGCCCAGCGCTCTGAAATCATGCATCGAGTATCGGTAGCCATCTATCGAAAGTCAATCGGTAGTGATCGTGTTGCAACAGGTCTCTACAGTGATCGCCGTGGGACTGCGTGAGCGCAAGAAGACCGAGACCCGAGCCGCACTGGCCGCCGCCGCGTTGCGCCTCGCCCTGGAGAAGGGCGCCGACAACGTGCGCGTGGACGAGATCGCAGAAGCGGCCAACGTCTCGCCGCGCACCTACAACAACTACTTCGCGAGCCGCGACCAGGCGATCGTCGCGGGCATCACGGCCTCCCGCGCCCTCGCCGTGGCCTCCGCCCTGCGCGCACGCCCGTCCGGCGAGCCCCTGGTCGACTCGATCATCGCCGCGTTCGCCGAGCAGTACCGCGAACCGCCGACCGAAGCCCTGACGCTGATCACCTCGACGCCGTCGCTGCGCGAGGCCTACCTCGACTCGACCGCCTCGATGGAACCACCGATCGCCGAGGTGATCGCCGAACGGCTGGGCAAGGACTCGGTCGGCGCCGAAGTGCTGGCCGCCGCGGTGTCGGCGGCGGCGCGGATCGCCGTGCAGCGGTGGGTGGACCAACGCCCGTCCGGCCTGGTCGTGGTGTCGACGGCGTCCGTCGAGGACCACCTGCGCGAGGCGATCGGCCACCTCGCGCCCGCGCTCGGGTGAGCTCGTCCCGCGGCACGCATGTCGCGGATCTTGCGCGCCGGACTGCTGGGGCGTGACCTTCTAGTCAGCGGCAGTAGTGCGGCGCGTCGGCGTCCTCGGGTTCGAGGAGACGGAGTCAGACAAGATCGCCGGTCAACACGACGTGCAGACTAGGAACCGCCCAACGCGTCCCGCGACCGACTTTCCGGCCTGCGCGCGAACGGCAACGGAGGCGACTCCGGTGTCTCCACGTCCAGCAACCCGGCCGCGATCGCCACCGCCCGATCCCACTCCGGATCCGACGTGTAGTCCGAGTGCGCCGCCACCCCGGACCGCCACCGCCGCCCTGGGAACGGTCCCCGTTGCGGATCCGGCAACCAGTGGTCGCCGCCCAGCACGAGTGCCCCGGTCGGCCCGCGCAACGCCGGCGCCAGCGCGCCCTCCGAGCCGTCCGGCCGGTACCCGACGCCGAGCAGCATGCCGTCGAACACCTGCCGCCGCCACGTCATCACCGCGCCGCCCAACGGGTCCGTGCCGCGGCACAACGCGCGCCAGCGCCCGTCGAGCCCACCGGCCAGCCGAGCCAGCGACGCGTGTGGCACCACGGCGGGAAACGCCCGCGGATAGGCCCACTGCAGCTGCGATCCGGCCGTCACCAGCCCGACCCGTTCGCGGTCCTGCGGCGGCAGGTCCTCCAGCAACCGCGCGGCCGCGACGGCGACCAGCAACGATCCCTGCGAATGTCCACACAGGACCACTCGCGTTCCGGGGTCGCGCAGGTGGTCCTCGACGCGGGAAACCAGCTCCGGCACGACCTTCAACGCGTAGCAGGGCGGCACGATCGGGTGAGCTTCACGCGGCCAGAACTGGGCGACGTCCGCGATGATGCCCAGCCGCCGGCCCGACTCGGGCTGCCGTGCCGCCAGGTACACCGCCCGCAGCAGCGACACGGCCAGCAGGCCGAGCACGAACACGCCGAAAGCGGAGAACGGTGCCGTCCACGGAGGCGGCGACACGCTCCGCACCCGCAGCAGGGTGGCCGGCACGGCACCGACCACCAGCACCGATGCGACGATCATGATCAGGTGATGGCCATGGTTGCGTTCCCAGCGCGCCCACCACCAAGCGCGCGTCGCGGTGCGCAGGTCGCGCATCCGGCCAGAGTGCAGCAACGAGGCCTCGCGCGCCCACACCTTGCCCTTGCGGAACGCCTGCCACCGCACCGCGCCGGTGAACGACACCACGGCGAACGTGCTGAGCAACGCCAAAGCGCCCGCCACACCCCACAAAAAGGTGATGTACGCGTACCCGTCCGGCAGGTCCAGCCCGTCGCCCAGCGCCTTGCGCACCGGCAGCGCGACCCCGGCGCCGAACCCGCCGCCCAGCAGTCCGGCGATCGCCAGCACCGGCGCGGAGAACCAGCCACCGGCCCACGGCCGCAGTTCGCGCGGCAGCGAGGCCCAAGTCTTGCGCGCCAGCAGTGCCGCGGGTATCAGCAGGAGCCCGAACAGCACCAGCACGAACGCCATCAGCAACGCCAGGACCTGCACGGTCACGTCCGCGCCCGGCACCCGCACCGGCAGCTGCTCCTGCAGCCCGAGCGTCGTCAGAACCAGCACGGCGGACAACGCCATCAGCGCGTGCCGAGGCCGCCGGCCCAACGCCGCCCGCAGCCACCGTCCACCGCGATGGGGAGCACCACCGGTCGGGTCGTCGAGCAGCAGCACACCGAGCATCGACAGTCCGATGAACACCAACGCGACGATCCACGCCACGGTGATGGCCACACCCATCTGCCCGGAGGCCGTGAGCTGCTTCAACGGCCCGCCGAGAGCGATCAGCGAGGTCACCGCCAAAGCCGTCACGACGTGCAAAGAGCGCAAAGCGGGCGTGTCCGGGTCGGTGGCGACGTGCGCGCCGGGCAGACCGGACACGGGCTGCCGTTCCTCGTCCTGCGCGTCGGCGATCTCGCGCCGCTCGATCCGCCACTCGACGTGCGAGATGCGCCGCATCACCGAGATCAGCACGACGACCGGCAGCAGCCCGAGGAAGGTGCGGAACCACGGCAGCAGCCGCACGTCGGTCGGAACGCTGGTCAGACAGGCCGAACCCGGCCGCAGGCACTGCGCGGCGAGCAGGTCGAGGCTGACCACCGAGACCTGCGCGACCAGCAGCGCCGTCAGCAGCAGCGCGAACACCCGCAGCAACGACCGCAGGCAGAGCCCGAGCAGGTGAGCGGCCAGGTTCCCCTCCCGAACGGGAGGCAGCATCCAGTGTGCGACGTTCGCGATGCTGAACGGGAACAGCAGCGCCCAAGTGGCCTTCGCCACACCTCCGGACGTCATGCCGCCCCAGAGATAACCTTCGACCACGCGCGGCACGGCGCGTCCCTCGGCCTGCAGCACCGGGCCCGGCGCAGGTCTGCGGAGCCGGTCCGCGGGACGCACGATGCGTCCGAGCCCGTCTCCCGCAACGTCCACGGCCGCGACGGCGTCGACCAGCGTCTGTGGCGTCGTGCCCTGCACGCCGTGCACCCGCAGCTCGACGACGCGCGTGTCCGGGCCCGCGATCAACACCCGAGACCTCCCTCACCAGAAGTAGGGGTCATAGTGATGCATCCGCGGGCGGTATGGTCGGAAGACACCCTCTCTGAAGTGCCTTGGAGGACTTCGCATGACTGCGGACCGCTTGCAGACCCGCAACGGGATCGACTTCGCCGTCGCCGATCTCTCGCTCCACGAGTTCGGCCGCAAGGAGATCCGCCTGGCCGAGCACGAGATGCCCGGCCTGATGGCGTTCCGCCGCGAGTACTCCGGGGTGTACCCGCTCAAGGGTGCGCGTGTCTCGGGCTCGCTGCACATGACCATCCAGACCGCCGTGCTCATCGAGACGCTGGTCGACCTGGGCGCGGAGGTGCGCTGGGCCTCCTGCAACATCTTCTCGACCCAGGACCACGCGGCCGCGGCCGTCGTCGTCGGCCCGTACGGCACGGAGGAGGAGCCCAAGGGCATCCCGTGCTTCGCGTGGAAGGGCGAGACGCTCGAGGAGTACTGGTGGACGGCCGAGCAGATGCTCACCTGGCCGGACGGCAAGGGCCCGAACATGATCCTCGACGACGGCGGCGACGCGACGCTGCTGGTCCACAAGGGCGTCCAGTACGAGGCGGCGGGCGTGGTGCCGAACGCCGAGGACGGTGACGCCGAGGAGTGGAAGATCATCCTCGAGACGCTGCGCAACTCGCTCGCGGCCGACGGCAAGAAGTGGACGAACATCGCGTCCGGCATCCGCGGCGTCACCGAGGAGACCACCACGGGCGTCATGCGCCTGTACCAGCTGGCCGCGGCCGGTGAGCTGCTGTTCCCGGCCATCAACGTCAACGACGCCGTCACCAAGTCGAAGTTCGACAACCGCTACGGCATCCGCCACTCGCTGATCGACGGCATCAACCGCGGCACCGACGTCCTGATCGGCGGCAAGGTCTGCGTCGTCGCGGGCTACGGAGACGTCGGCAAGGGCGCCGCGGAGTCGCTGCGCGGCCAGGGCGGTCGCGTCATCGTCACCGAGATCGACCCGATCTGCGCCCTGCAGGCCGCCATGGACGGCTACGACGTCCAGCGCCTGGAGGACGTCCTCGACAAGGCCGACATCATCATCACCACGACCGGCAACAAGGACGTCGTGATGGTCGAGCACATGGCGCAGATGAAGCACCAGGCGATCGTCGGCAACATCGGCCACTTCGACAACGAGATCGACATGGCCGGCCTCGCCCGCTACCCCGGCATCCGCCGCAACAACATCAAGCCGCAGGTCGACGAGTGGGTCTTCCCGAACGGCCGCTCGATCATCGTGCTGTCGGAGGGCCGCCTGCTCAACCTCGGCAACGCGACCGGCCACCCGTCGTTCGTCATGTCGAACTCCTTCTCCAACCAGGTGATCGCGCAGATCGAGCTGTTCACCAAGCACGAGGAGTACGACAACGAGGTCTACCGCCTGCCCAAGGTCCTCGACGAGAAGGTCGCCCGCATCCACCTGGAAGCGCTCGGCGGCAAGCTCACCAAGCTGACCAAGGAGCAGGCCGAGTACATCGACGTCGACGTCGAGGGCCCGTTCAAGCCGGAGCACTACCGCTACTGAGCACGTCCTGACAGGGGCCTCCCGCGCGCGTCGCGGGAGGCCCCTGTTTCATGTGCGTCGTGGGATTCTTCGGGACTTACGCGTTCGAGCACGGCCAGTGGAAGACGTTGTCCGAGGGCGAGCTGCCGCCGTTGGACGAACCGTCGCTGTGGATCGACATCCACGACAGCGACATCACCTCGGTCGTCTACGCGCCTGCCGGTCCGGGCACCGGCGTCGCCTACCTGGGCCTGACGCCGCGCACCTACTTCGAGAACCCCAACGCCTCCGACCCCACCGACGTCCTGCGCGAGGCGGCGGGGCTGGCCGCGTGGTGGGCGCTGCAGAACTCCGGTGACGTCACCGCCAAGCAGGCCGAGATCCTCGGCTACCTGGCGTCGGACGAGAACCCGGAGGACTTCTCGTTGGACGAGGAGGAGGACGTCGAGGACGTCGACGTGTTCGTCGAGCTCAAGACCAAGCAGTTCCTCGCGGCGCTGGACCTGCCGCTGCCTACCGAGCTGAGCTGACTCAGACGACGGCTACCTCGTGCAGGTGCGGGAAGTCCTGGGGGATCAGCCCACCGTGATCGAGATAGGCGGTGAGCACCGCCCGGACCGTGTCCAGCGGGACTTCCTGGCTCACGGGCACCAACGTCTCATGGCCCTGGAAGTCGTACACCACGTCGCCCGACGCGTTCGGGTCGCCTTGTGTCGCCCGCAGCTCGTCCCGGCCGCTGACGCGGACATATCCGTGATTCGCACCGATGCCCGCGTTGAGAGTCGGGAAGCCGTAGGGGTCCTCCGCGATGGACACCTCGATCAGTGATGGGCATGGTTGGGCCGTCGACCGTGCACTCACTCGGTCGATGAAGGCGGACAACTCTTCCTGCGTGGCGACGATGATGGCTGGGTCACCTGGGCCGTAGTCGTTTTCCGGCATCTGGTCGTACCAGATTTCTAGCGTTGCCACGGCGGACGCTTCCCTCCTGTGAACGTCTTGCGGTAATTCGGCCTGTACACCGTCAGCGTGCACCCCTCGGGCAGGAGTACTGGCACCAGATTGTCACAACCCCACTTCAGGCGGCATGGGATGTAGTTGATGACCACGCTCGCGTGCTTGATGTTCTCGCGCCGCATTCGCACGGCAAGTTTGGTCTCGACGTGCGTGATCGTGATGGGCGGCCCCTTTTCTGGGAACCGCGCGTCTTGCAGCGCCCGCCAGACCTCTGCGGACTCCGCGTCCTCACCGCTCACGATGGAGCGCGCCTGATCGCTGCCCGGTGTGAACCATCGACCGTGCGTCTTCTGCCCACTGCCTGACTGCACCGGGGGTGGAAGCTGGCTGCGCAAGGCCTCCACCTGCTCAGCGGGGCCGGGTGAGGGCTGTCGCCCAGCCGGAGTCCGACCACCGGCGATTTCGTGGGTGATCCCGTGACGCTGCAGGTAGGAGCGAATCTCATCGGCGACGGTCGCGAGCGTGGACACCTGACCTTCCGGTTCGGTGATCCCCTCGATCACACGGGTGAACCACGCGCAGGCTTGTTCCACGTCCGCCTGATTGCTGCCAGAACCGGCGACGCTGAGCAGCTCTCGCGCTTGCTCAGCGAGATTGGATGCCTGATGGTGTGCCGCTATCGACCGGTCGACAGCGGCGAGCACACGCCGCAGCGCGTCGCCGAGATCGCCGAGAGAAGCCACACCGAGTTCTCCATCTACCGAGCTCCGATGAACCCCTGCCAGGCCTCGACGCTGAACTTCAGCTCGGGACCGGCGACGTTCTTGGAGTCACGAACGCGCACGACCTGCGCAAACGTCACCTCAACGCATTCGTCGCCAGCGTTGCCACCGCTGTAGCTGCTCTTACGCCAGGTGCAGTTTCCGGCCACTGAGGTCCTCCCGCGATCGGCTGGCGAGGTCCGCCACTGTCGATCGCGATTGTTCCTCACTGAGAGCCAGCGCATCCAGCCGCGCGAAGATCGACTTGCAGTGCTTGACCCCGCGTAGATCCTGCACGAACACCTGGGCGAGGTCTGACTCCGTATAGGCGACGCTGCTGCGCTTCTCGTACTCCCACAGTACGTAGGGAGCTGCGAAGACCCCTGCGGGACCACTGGACGCCGACACGATCCGAATGACGTGATTGTGGAAGAGCAGCCTCATCAGTTGGTCTTCCATGACCTGATCACTGCCGACCTTGAGCCGCAGGGCGTTCTCGTGGATGTAGAAAGTGCACTTCGGGCGATTCGGTCGTCGGAGAATGGCCTGCCGTTCGATCCGGAAGCGAACGTGCGCCGCGATTTCGTCCGGGCTGACCGTTCCGCAGGCTTCGATGAGCGCCGTTGCGTATTCCTCGGTCTGCACCAAGCCGGGAATGGTCGTCAGGCTATAGCTGGTGATCTTGTCGGCGCTCGACTCGGCCATCGTCACGGTGCGCAAGTTGGTCGGAACCTGCACGAAGTAGTGGTCGAACGCGGACCGGTACCGGTTGAGGAAGTCCTCGATGAACGCCTGCGGGCGCCCGCACCGCCCCAGGTACTGGACGATGTCGATCTCGCTGGCACGGGTCTTGCCGTGCTCGATGTTCGAGACCTTGCCCGGATCCCACCCGAGCATGCGGGCGATCCGCCGACCGCGGAAAGTCGTGTAGCGCTCCCGCACCTGGCGCAGTTCATCGCCCAGGTCACGGCTGTACGGAGTCGACGGATCGCCGTTCATTGCCCCGACGTTAGGTGATGGAGCCGGAACAACCTCGTGCCCGAACGGGTGGAATTATTTGAGGTGCCTGTCGAAGAACCGGTTTGCGTTAGGACCCTCGAACGCCGGAATCCCGGTGTGCCCGCCCATGTTGGCGTGCAACGTCTTCTCCTTCGAACCGAAGGCATCGAACAGGTCGAGCGCCATCTGCCGGTCGTTGCCCTCGTCGTCCCACTGCAGCAGGACGAGCAACGGCACGGTGACCTCCCGGGCCTCGGAGAACATGCTGCGCGGCACGTAGCTCCCGGCGAACAGCAGCGCGGCCGCGATGCGTGGTTCGACCGCGGCCAGCCGCAGCCCGATGGCGAGCACGCCGCCCGAGATGCCGACCGGGCCGTCGCTGATCTCGGGCAACGTCAGCAGCGCGTCCAGGGCGGCCTGCGACTCCGGGACGGCCTTGTCGACCAGCGGCAGGACGAGTCGCGTGACGATCTCGTCGGACACCGGCTCACCGGCCTGCACCGCCGCGCGCAGGTCGGCGCGGGCCTGTTCGGCGTCGGGGTCGAGTGGCCGGTCGCCGCTGCCGGGCAGTTCGATGGTGGCGGCCGCGTAGCCCTCCACCACGGTGCCGCGTGCCCTGGCCGAGAGCCGGGAGTACATCCGGTCCAGGCCGCCCTGGTTGCCCATGAGGATCAGCGGCGCCGGTTCGGACCCGTGGGTCCACAGGATGCCGGGGATGTCGCCGAGGGTGAACCTGCGTTCGAGGACGCCGTCGTCGAGGAGTTGTTCGGAAGTGAAGTGCATGGTCGTGCCTTTCCGGGAAGCGAACGGCGCTCCCGGACGACGACCTATCGCCCGACCGTGACCCCGCGGGGGAGCACCCATGTCGAAACGTTCACGGGTACCACCTCCTCGGTCTCTCGCACGGTCGCCGGAAAGCTAGCACCGCGGTCGTCGCCCGACCAAGCGTTTTACGGTTGACGTGCGGGTTTTACTGACCGGGTGCGGACGACCATCATCAAGAAGACCTTGCGCGTGCCCCTGTCGGACGGCGCCGCGGGTGATGGCGGCACGACCGCCAGGCAGCTCGACGCCGTGTTGCTCAAGGTGGGCTTCAAGGCCTCGCGCGAGCTGCTCGAACACGTCTCCGCGGTGGCCGGGGCCGAGTACGCGCAGACGATCGTCCTGGCGGTCAAGGAACTGGTCGGCGCACAGGCCCAGCACAACCCGTACTTCAGGGACTTCCCGCACAACGTGCCGGACACCCTCGACTTCTGGCTGGACTGCGTCTTCGAGCTCTCCACGTACGGCCGCGTCCAGCACACCTACGAGGAAATGCTGGCCAGGCACGACGAACTCATCCCGTCGCTCAAGGACCGCGTCACCGTCCTGAACCTCGGCGGCACGCTCGACGACGAGATCACCCGCCTCTACCTGGAGCTCGCGGCGAGCCCGATCCCGCTCGGCGAGGACGACCGGGCACTGCTCGGTGAGCTCGCGACCCAGCGCCTCGACCTCACGCCGGAATCGGTTCCCACCAGGGAGAACCGCGCGATCCTCAACGCCGCCCGCCTCGTCGCGCAGCGGCCGCTGACCGGCATCGACACGGTCACCGACGTCCTGCGCCTGGCCGCGGAGGCGTCCGGCGGCGACGTGACGCTGCGCGAACCGACCCGCTTCCGGTCGTTCCGCAGGCCTGAGCGCCGGGCGCTGCTCGCCGCGCTGAACGAGGTGGCGCCGAGCAAGTTCGGCGACGTGGGGCAGCACCGCGAGGCGTGGAAGCGGCTCGGGGAACGCCTGCACCCGCACGAGCACCCGTTCGAGCAGGCCCAGGACGTGTTCGCGGTGGCGCGCAGGGAGAAGACCGCCCGGTCGTTCGCCGGGCAGGTCGAGATGGCGTTCGCGGACAACGATCCCGACCTCGCGCTGCGCATCCTCTCGAAGGCTCCCGGCATGCTGCTGCGCCAGGTGGACCGCTTGCTTCGCAACGGCGCCTCGGGTGTCGCCGACGCTGTCCGCGTCGCCGTGCCCGACGTGTCCGGACGCGTGCTGGCGTCGGTGCTGGAGCACCTGTCGAACCGTGGAAAGCCGCACAGCGCAAGGATTTTCGCGAACCGCGCGCGCAAGGTGTGGATCGCCGACGACACCCGCCCGCCGATCGATGCCACGGCGATCGTCGAGGTCATCGAGGACGAACTGGTGCGCAGGCTGCCGGACTTCTCGTCGCTGACCGTCGATCCCGAGCTGCTCGACGTCGTCGTGCCGGTGTCAGGCACGGCCACGGAGGACGGCTTCGGTGTGCTGCCGCGCGGTTCGAAAATGTGGCTGGAAGGCGATGTGCTGCGGTTCTTCGTGCATTGGCGGCAGACGTCCAGGAGCACCGACTACGACCTGTCCGCCGTGCTGCTCAACGAGAACTTCGAGTACAAGGGGCAGGTGTCGTGGACGAACCTGAAAGCCGGCGGGGTCGTCCACTCAGGTGACGTCACCGATGCCACCGACGGCGCGACGGAGTTCCTGGACCTGCATCGGGACGCGATCGGCGCGAAGTACGTCGTGCCGCAGGTGAACATCTACTCGGGGGAGAGGTTCGACGAGGTCGCCGAGTCGACGTTCGGGTTCATGAGCCGTGACCTCGACCAGATGGGCAAGCCGTTCGAGCCGAGCACGGTGCGCGCCCGCTCTTCCATGCGCGGCAAGGGAAAGGTCGCGCTGCCGGTGATGTTCGAACGGCAGGGCGACCTCTGGTTCGGCACCTGGCTGCACCTCTACCTGCGCGGCGCTTCGTGGGGCAACCGGGTCGAGGCGAACCGCGACCTGGTCAGGCTGATCGCCGCGGCGGCGTTGCACCGCAAGTACTTCACGGTCCGCAAGCTCGTGGAGCTGTTCGAGCGCAAGGGTGCCACGCCAGGCGGTCGATCGATCCACATTGGACCCTTGGCGGAACTGGCCAACCTGCTGTCGGACTGAGGGTTTCGCTGCTAACGTGGCACGAGCGAGGCCATGAGAGAGCTTCCTCCCAACTTCCTGTAAAGAATCAGCGCTCTCGCTTTCCTCGCGCCGAACGTCAGGACCACTCGACGGCGATGCCAGCAATTCCGGGGCCGACCTCGCCGAAGTACGCGCTGACCACGCCGCCGAGTCCGCAGACCAGCTCGTCGACGTCGACCGGCGTCGCGTCGGCCGAGGCCCGGAACTGCTTGATGCAGCGCGCCGGCATCGCGCGTCGGTGGAACGACAGCTGCACCAGGTACGAGCCGCACGCGTCGCGGAACGTGCGGTGGTGGCCGGGCGTGGCCCCGCCGGTGTCGTCGACGATCGTGAAGCTGAAGACGTGTTCCTCACCGGCCGCCAGTCGCCGGTCGAAGAGCATCTCCACGGCCAGGTTGCGGGAAGCGCTTTCCCGGCGCAGCCTGCCCTGCCGGCATCCTTCCCCGGCTCTCACCAACGCGTTCTCGATCAGCGAGCCGTCGTCGCCGCAGTGCACCGCGAGGTACCGGTCAGGCCCCTGCCGGACGGCCCGCACGACCAGCCGCGTGGTGATCGAGCGCTGTTCGCGGTGCATGCCGATCTGCACGGTGTCGTGCACGGACAGCACTTCGAGGTCGGCGTTGCCGCGCGCTGCCTCCGGTACGGAGTCGAACGTCGCGAGCAGCGGCGCGGGTTCCGGCCAGGTCGCCACCGGGCGCGGCAGGTAGACGTTGGCGGTGCGCGGGCCGATCAGGTCCAACAAGGACGATGGCGGCAGACGCAACACGGACTCCAGCGCGCGCACCGTGCTGATGGCGCGGGGGACCTCGGGATGGCGCAGACCGCGTTGCCAGTAGGAGAGTGTCGACTGGCCTACCTGGACACCGAGTTGTTCGAGGTGGGCGCGCAGCCGGGCGAGCGAGAGGCCCCGGTGGGCGATCGCCTCGCGCAGGGCGCGGTGGAACGGCCCGTAGCGGAGCGTCTCGGCGAGAGGGGTCGGCAGACCCCCGGTCGGGTTACCGATCGGCTCGTCGACCGACCCGGCGTGCCCGGAATCCGCGGCCACCGCGGCACCTACCCTTCACACACGCGCCGTGTGACTGTTCACCGTAGTCACTCGTTCTGGTGATCGAAAGATCGGATTTCGCCCGTGTGGGGGACGAGTGGCGGCCATGTGAGTGGCCACTAGGGTTCGCCTGGTGGGAAAGCTCGTGGTGATCGAAGGCCTTGACGGCGCCGGCAAGCGGACGCTCGCGAACGGACTGACCGAGGCGTTGCACGCTCAGGGCAGGACCGTGACCAGCCACGCGTTCCCGCGCTACGGGGTCAGCGTGCACGCCGACCTGGTCCGGGACGCCCTCTACGGCAAGATCGGCGACCTCAGCGACTCGGTCTACGGCATGGCCGTGCTCTACGCGCTGGACCGGCGCGGTGCCGCCGACCAGATCCGCAAGGACCTGGAGGAGCACGACGTGGTGCTGCTCGATCGGTACGTGGCCTCGAACGCCGCCTACAACGCCGCGCGGCTGCACCAGGACGAGCACGGCGAGTTCGTCGAGTGGGTGCGCGCGCTGGAGATCGACCGCTTCGGCCTGCCCGTTCCCGATCTTCACCTGCTGCTTCGCGTGCCCGTCGAGGTCGCGGCCGAACGCGCGGCCAAGCGCGAGCAGGACGACGACACCCGCGCCCGCGACCTCTACGAGTCCGACGGCGGGCTGCAGGCCAGGTGCGGTGTGGTTTACGACGGATTGGCGAACATCAACTGGCTCGCTCCCTGGCAAGTGGTCGACGGGCGGTCAAACGTGAACTTCTCTTCGCTTTTGGCACCGATCTTCACTCCTTGAGTGGTCGCTCACGTGCGTACCGATTGGCACGATCGTGGCTCCGGCATGTCACTGTGAGTGAACGGGAGATCGCAATTTGAAGCGTGTTCTGCAGCGCCCCCCGGTCGGAGTCGCCCGCACGGCTGTTCTGATCGCTGCCGCCCGCGCCACCGAGCAACGTCATCTCCGTCCCCTCTTCACCGATCCGCTGGCCGCGGGACTCGTGGAGGCCGCCGGCTCCGCGAGCGACCTGAACGGCGTCCGGACCCTCGCGGGCGAGCACTTCGTCCTGCGCACCCGGTACTTCGACGACCAGCTCCTCAGCTCGGCCCGGCCCCAGGTCGTGATCATGGCGGCGGGCCTCGACACCAGGGCGTTCCGGCTGCCGTGGCCGCCGGGCACCACGCTCTTCGAGCTCGACCTGCCCGAGCTGGTCGAGTTCAAAGAGGACGCTCTGCACGACCTGCACGCCCGGCCCAGCTGCGAACGGATCCCGGTGCCCTGCGACCTGCGTGACGACTGGGCCTCGGCGTTGATCCGCGCGGGGTTCGACCCGAACAGGCCCACCGCCTGGTTGCTGGAGGGCCTCTTCATGTTCCTGCCGCCGGACGCGGGAGACCGGATCCTGTACTGGGTGAGCGCGCTGTCCACTCGGGGCAGCACCCTCGCGCTCGAACACGTCAACCGCGCCTTCCGCGAGCTGCCGCAGATGAGAGCCGTGCACGAGCGGTTCGACGCGCTGGACGCCCGCTGGCGGTCCGACGTGGAGGACCCGGTCGAGTGGCTGGCAGCCCACGGCTGGCACGCGTCGGTGACGCACCCGGCCGACCTCGCCGCGCGGCACGGGCGCGCGGTGCCGGCGATCACCGACCCGGCGAAGGTGGGTGACGCGCGCATCTGGCTGGCCTCGGCGCTCCACACGGTCTGACCACACCGGGTAACGAAAGGTGACCGTCGCGCGGATACTCCGGCGACGAGCAGGCCAAATCGGGCGAGGTGGGGCACGTGGAGCGACAGTTCCGGCCGGTTACCGAACGACCGCACACCGCCACCAGCGGCAACGGAACCTGGGTGGTGCGCGAACGCGCGGCCGGGAGTGCGACGATGTTGAGTATGAAGGCACGCGTGCTCGTCGTCGATGACGACCCCGCCCTGGCGGAGATGCTGACGATCGTGTTGCGCGGGGAGGGCTTCGACACCGCGGTGGTCGCCGACGGTGCCCGTGCCCTGCCCGCGCTGCGCGAGCTCAAGCCCGACCTCGTGCTGCTCGACCTGATGCTGCCGGGGATGAACGGCATCGACGTCTGCAAGGCGATCAGGTCCGAGTCGGGCGTGCCGATCGTGATGCTCACCGCCAAGAGCGACACGGTCGACGTGGTGCTGGGCCTCGAGTCCGGTGCCGACGACTACGTGGTGAAGCCGTTCAAGCCCAAGGAGCTGGTGGCCCGCATCCGGGCGCGCCTGCGCCGGACCGAGGCCGAGCCGTCCGAGGTGCTGCAGATCGGCGACCTCACGATCGACGTGCCCGGCCACGAGGTGCTGCGCGAGGGCAGGCCGATCCAGCTCACGCCGCTGGAGTTCGACCTGCTCGTCGCACTGGCCCGCAAGCCGCGCCAGGTGTTCACCCGCGAGGTGTTGCTGGAGCAGGTGTGGGGTTACCGCCACGCCGCCGACACGCGCCTGGTGAACGTGCACGTGCAGCGGTTGCGTTCCAAGGTCGAACGGGACCCGGAGCACCCCGAGGTGGTGTTGACTGTCCGCGGTGTCGGCTACAAGGCCGGCCCTCCGTGACAGGTGGCGTATGAAGTTCGTTCGTCCGGTCGTCGCGAAGGCGCAGTTCCTCGCCGAGGAGGCGCGCAAGCGGTGGGCCGCGTTTGGTGACCTGTGGCGTCGTTCGCTGCAGTTGCGCGTCGTCGTGTCCACGCTCGCGTTGTCGTCCGCCGTGGTGTTCGTGCTGGGCATGGTCCTGCAGATGCAGATCACCAACCAGCTGCTGAACACCAAGGACGAGGCCGCGGTGCGCCAGGCGATGGCCTCGCGCAGCCTGATCCAGTCCGATCTGGTCGGTCTCAACCCCGGCCCGGACAGCGTGCAGACGCGGTTCACGAGCGCCATCAACAAGCTCGCCGTCGGTGGTTCCGGTACGGACGCCACCACGGCGGGAGCCGGTGCGTTCGAGCCCGTCCTGGCCGACGGCCTCGGGTCGGCCGGTGCCGGGCGCGTGCCGGCCGTCGGCCCGCTGGAGGACGTGCCGCGCGGTCTGCGCGACATGGTCGAGAACGGCGACGAGGGCACCCAGATCCACACGGTGCAGCGCGACGGCACACCGACCACACTCTTCGTCGTGGGCCTGCCGATCAGCACGTCCACGCGCTCGATGCAGCTGTACCTGATCTTCCCGCTGACCGCGGAGCAGCGCACCGCCGAGGTCGTGCAGTCGACACTCGCGGTCGGCGGCATCGTGCTGCTGATCCTGCTCGCGCTCATCGCGAACCTCGTGACGCGCCAGGTCGTCCGGCCGGTGCGGCAGGCAGCCGAGGTCGCGGAACGCTTCGCGGACGGCGTTCTGCACGAACGCATGCACGTCGTCGGCGAGGACGACGTGGCGCGCCTGGCCGAGTCGTTCAACGAGATGGCCGAGTCGATCCAGGCCCAGTTCAAGCAGCTGGAGGAGTTCGGCCAGCTGCAGCGCCGGTTCACTTCGGACGTCTCGCACGAGCTGCGCACGCCGTTGACGACCGTGCGCATGGCCGCGGACGTCCTGCACGCCTCGCGCGAGCAGTTCCCCGCCGGGCTCGCCCGCTCCACCGAGCTGCTGGTCGACGAGCTCGACCGGTTCGAGTCGCTGCTGGGCGACCTGCTGGAGATCTCGCGGCTGGACGCCGGCGTCGAGGAGCTGACCGCCGAGCAGGTCGACATCCGCGTGCTCGCGCGCCGCGCGCACGACTCGGTGCGTGCGATCTCGTCGAGCGCCGGTTCGCCGGTGGTGCTGGACCTGCCGGACTCGGAACTGGTGGCCGAGCTGGATTCCCGCCGCGTGGAACGGATTCTGCGCAACCTGCTCGCCAACGCCATCGACCACGGCGAGGGCCAGCCGGTCGAGCTCACCATGCGCGGCAACGACGACGCCGTCGCGATCACCGTGCGCGACCACGGCGTCGGGCTGCGGCAGGGCGAGGCCGAGCTGGTGTTCAGCCGGTTCTGGCGCGCCGACCCGTCGCGCAACCGCCGCACCGGCGGCACCGGCCTGGGCCTGTCGATCTCGCTGGAGGACGCACGGCTGCACGGCGGCTGGCTGGAGGCGTGGGGAGAACCGGGCCACGGCGCCGTGTTCCGGCTGACCCTGCCGCGCCGGCACGGCGAGGAGGTGCGGGAGAGCCCGCTGCCGCTCGCGCCCGCGATCGCGCTCGCTCCCGTCGCGGTGGTCGAGGAACCCCAGGCGGCCGAGGAGCCGGAAGAGGTCGAGCTGACCCCGGAGGAGATCACCTGGCAGCCCGCCGAGCCCGTCGACGGGGTGCCCGTCGAGAAGCCGAGTGAGCAGTCAGAGGTTTCGGAGGAAGTGCGGTGAAGCGGCTCGCGTTGCTGATGCTCGTCCTCATGACCGTCACCGCGTGTGCGGCGATCCCGACGAACACCCAGCCGAAGCCGATCGGGCCGAAGGACAACAAGGCCACCAAGACGTTCTCGGCACCAGAACCGCCCCGCGACATCGACCCGCTCATGCTGGTGCGCGACTTCATCGACGCGACCTCGGACCCGCACAGCGACTACGCGGCCGCCCGCGCGTACCTGACGCCGGAGGCCAACAAGAACTGGAACACCAAGAACCCGATCATCATCGAGTCGGCCTTCAAGACGGTGCCGACGTCTCAGGCGCCGCAGGACAAGACGCAGTTCGTGCTGCTGCAGGGCAAGAAGGTCGGCCGCCTCGGCGGTGACAACGCGTTCGTGCCCGAGGTCGGCGACCTCAACGAGTCGCTGAAGCTGGAGCGCAACAGCGACAACCAGTGGCGCATCTCGGCCGCGCCGTCGGCCGTCTACCTGCCGCTGAACGTCTTCAACGACAACTACCGCCGGGTGACGCTCTACTTCTACAACCGCGAGTTCAGCGTGCTGGTGCCGGACCCGCGCTACGTGGTCGTGCCGCCCGCGACGAGCATCCCCACGCGGGTCACCGACCTGCTGATCAAGGGCCCCAGTGACACGCTGCGGGACACGCTGGTGAGCGCGCTCAGCCCGGACACCGACACGTTCTCGGTCACGAAGGAAGCCGACGACGGGGCACTCGAGGTCAACCTCACCAAGGTCGGCAAGGACCTGACGCCGGAGAAGCGCAAGCAGATCGTGGCGCAGGTGGTGAAGTCGTACTCCGCGGTCACGACCTCGCGGGTGCGCGTGCTCGTCGACGGCCAGCAGATCCTCCCGGACCAGCGGGACTACCGGCCGTCCGACGTGTCGGCGACCGCGGGCGAGGCGTTGCTGGCGTTGAACGCGAACCTCCAGGGCATGTTCGTGGCGGACGGGGCGATCAGGTCGCTGACCGACGGCAACCCGATCAAGGGCCCGGCGGGCACCGGTGCGTACGGCGCGGTGAGCGCGGCGCAGTCCCTCGACGGGTCGAGACTCGCCGTGGTCTCCCGCGCGGACGGCGGCATGCGGCTGCGCGTCGGAGAGCTCGAACAGGACCTGTCCCAAGTGGACCTCCAGGCGACGACGCTCACCAGACCCACGTGGCTGCTCTCCAGCGGCCCGAAGGAACCGGGCACCGAGGTGTGGACGGTGGCCAACGGAACCTTCGTGAACCGCGTGACCCGCGCCGACAACGGCAGCTGGACGGCCAAGGGCGTCAACTTCACCGGCCTGTCGCAGTACGGCTCGATCAGCGACCTCCGCCTGTCCCGCGACGGCACCCGCGCGGCGCTGGTGATCGGCGGGACCCTCTTCGTCGCCTCCGTCGTGCGCAACAACGAGGACGTCGCGCTGCGCGCACCCCGCCCCATCCAGCAGTCCGTGCTGGGCTCCTCGGTGCAGTCCATCGACTGGCTGTCCCAGGACGTGCTGGTCGTGGCCTCCTCTCTGCCGTCGTGGCCGGTCACGAAGGTCGACACCGACGGGTTCAAGCTGGACCGCTACAGCCAGTCGAACCTCACCGTGCCGGTGGCTTCGGTGGCGGCGGCGCCTGCCCGTCAGGTGCAGGTGATCGACCCCTCGGGCCTGTGGTCCGCGTCGGACATCACCGACGTGTGGAAGTCGAGCTCGATCCGGGTGTCATCCGGCTCGCTGGTCTTCTACCCGGGCTGACCGGCGGTTCGCGGCGTCGTTCGTCGCCTGGGTGGGCTGGTGGGTCGTGTCTGGTCGGCTCGTTGACGTGGGCGGCTCCTTCGAGGTGTGCATGCGGGCGGGTCGTGCCGGTCTGCCACCTGGGCCGACTCGCCTGTGGTCGGCAGTTCGCTGCGTTGCTCGTTGCCTGCGCGGGCTGGTGGGCCGGGTCGTGGGTTGTTCGTCGCGTGCGTGGACTCGCGGTCTTGCCGAGCCGGATCGCCGGCGCCAGCAGGCGCTGCGTGGCGGGCCACGTCGTTCCCGCGCTCCCGACTCGTCACCGCGCGGCTCGGGCCAGTCGCGCGATTCACCCGGTCCTCTACCCAGGCTGACTTGGCCGGGCCGACGTCAGCGCGAGCACGGCGTGCGTGCGCACCCCCGCGTGCCGCAGGGCACCGACACAGGCCGATGCAGTCGCACCCGTGGTGACCACGTCGTCGAGCAGCACGGTGGTGCCCGGCGGCGGTCTGCCGTCGACCAGGACGCGGCCCGCGAGGTTACGTCTTCGTTCGACGGCACTCAGCCCCACCGAGTCGCTGACGCCGGGCGCGAGCCGCAGGATCTGGGCCACGGTCGCGACGTGGACGGCCCGCGCGACTCCCAGCATGTGGTCACCGCCGCGGTCGCGGGCGGCGCTGCGGCGTGACGGCGCGGGGACGAGCGTCCACGGCGCAGGGCCCACCGCGACCAGCGCCGCCGCCACCAGAGCGCCGAACCAGGCCGCCAGCGCCCGTGCGCCGCGTTCTTTGAAGGCGAGCACGAGTTCCCTTGCGGCGCCGTGATAGGCGGCCAGCGTCCACACCGGCGGCCCGACACCGGGGACCTGGAGCCGTGTCGGCGGACCGAAGGCGTCGAGGCAGGTGGCGCAGCAGTCGGTGCCGGGGCGGTCGCAGCCGGCGCAGGCGGGTGGCAGGAGCAGGTCGAGTGCGGTCATGGGACAAGGATGACGACGGGGTCTGACAAAAATCGCGGTCGCGGTGCCAGGACCGCGCAGGGGACTTTCGGCACCGCCCACAAGGGTGAAGTTCCGGTTGCGTTGTCGATCACCGCTGGGTCCGGGGTGGACGCATCGGCCTAGCTCGCTGCGAGTTCTGTGACGGCGTCCCAAGATCCGGAACTCGTTTCGGCCCGTTTGTCCCAGCGTCTGTTGAGCCCGTGTTTCAGAACTGAGGGGTCCGCAGGTCTCGCATCTCGACTGGTCGAGCACCTGGTCGTGGTGGTGCCCGAGGTGTTCGCCGCCGGTGGCCCGCAGCGGCGTCCGCAGGTGCCCATCGCGGCCGGTCCTGGTTAACGACTATTCACATGCGGATCTGACCAGGGGTTATTCCTGGAAATGCCGCGGTGTCCGGTCGTGTCGGTGATCAACGGTCTTGTCCGGCATTGGGTGAAATCCCCCGTTCAGGTGGGCGTGACTGGGTCGTGATCGGTCATCGGTACCGATCGGTTCAGTCGCAAGAAGTGAGGTTCGGTCCCAGTTCGTGGATCGGAATCGATCTCTTCGAGGTTTCGGGAACATGACGCGCGGGTCGCCCGTTGGCTGGGTATGAGGCCGCGACTGGACCCGTTCGACGCAGCGAGACTGCCGTCGAGTGCCGGTCTCCGGCTGAACCGTACGGGTGAGCGAGATGCCGGTGAGCAGGGTTCGTGGCACGCTCGGGACATGACTGGCAACGCGCTGTCGTCGCGCTGCGTAGTCACCGAAAAATCTCGTTGTTCCCCCGGCAAGGGGGCTTACGCGACGGTGAATCCCAAGCTAACGTGCACCGCTATCAGCGTTCCCGGCTCTCGGGGAGGAGGCGAACAGCCCATGACCCTGGCGCCGTGAGAGCTGCGGAGGACGACCCTCCGCGACACAATCCGCGATCCGAGATCGCCACGGCGCACTGAATCAGTCCAGCCAAAGCTCGCAGCAAAGCGAGGGAGGTCGTGTATGGACATCGTCGTTAAGGGCCGCAACGTCGAGGTGCCCGATCACTACAGGGTGCACGTCGCCGAAAAGCTGGCCCGGCTTGAGCGCTACGACCGCAAGGTCATCCGCTTCGACGTGGAGCTTTTCCACGAGCCGAACCGCCGACAGTCGAAGAACTGCCAGCGGGTCGAAATCACCGGCAAGGGACGTGGACCCGTGGTCCGTTCCGAAGCCTGCGCGGGTGACTTCTACGCCGCGCTCGATTCTGCGGTCGCAAAGCTCGAGAACCGCCTGCGCCGGTCACACGACCGCAGGCGAGTCCACCACGGGGCCCGAGCCCCGATCTCGGTGGCCGAAGCGACAAGCGGACTGGGGGATCCCTCCGCCGCTGGCGAAACCATGACGTCACGCCGCGCGAAGACCGCGGTGCTCGACGCACCCGAGGCCGACTACGAGGGCATGGCGGAAGTGCCCGCGCAGCGGTGGGACGACGGCCTCGACGACAAGTTGCCCGGACGCGTCGTACGCGAAAAGGAGCACGCCGCCAAACCGATGACCGTCGACCAGGCCCTCTACGAGATGGAACTGGTCGGACACGACTTCTACCTGTTCGCCGACACCGACAGCGGGCGCCCGAGCGTCGTCTACCGCCGGAAGGGGTTCGACTACGGCGTGATCAGGCTGGCCTGACCCGGTAACCAACACCTTCGACCGCCGCCGCCCTCACACCCCTCGCGTGTGAGGGCGGCGGCGTGCGTCTACCGCCATCCGGCCGCACCCCGCGCCCCGACGTTCACCGTGAAGGTGAATCTCGCCCGACCAGGAACCTTTACGCGGGCCTCATGCGTTCTCCACATCAGTAGCCGAGGTGGCGGGACGTCCTGCGGATGGGCTTGACCTGCGTATACCAGGTCGTGCGGCCCAATCCGCCTGTGTCTGTGCGCACATCTTGGCGACCTGCCTACGATGGGCAGGGGAAAGGCGTCCGACGTGGGCGCGCCGCGATACAGGTGATGAGGTCTATCCAGATGGTGCTGTCCCGACTGCTCCGCTCCGGCGAGGGCAAGATGCTCAAGCGCCTCCGCAACATCGCAAACGCCATCAACTCGCTCGAAGATGACGTGGTCGACCTCTCCGACGCCGAGTTGCGCGCCAAAACCGACGAGTTCAGGAAGCGCCACGCCGAGGGCGAGTCGCTCGACGAGCTGCTGCCGGAGGCGTTCGCCGTGGCCCGCGAGGCCGCGAAGCGCACCCTGGGTCAGCGCCCCTACGACGTGCAGCTGATGGGTGGCGCCGCGCTGCACCTCGGTCAGATCTCCGAGATGCGCACCGGTGAGGGCAAGACGCTGACCTCGGTCATGCCCGTGTACCTCAACGCCATCGCCGGCAAGGGCGTCCACGTCATCACCACGAACGACTACCTGGCCAAGCGCGACGCGGACTGGATGGGCCGCGTGCACCGCTTCCTCGGCATGTCCGTCGGCGCGATCCTCTCCGAGATGACGCCCGAGCAGCGCCGTGTGGCGTACAACTCGGACATCACCTACGGCACGAACAACGAGTTCGGCTTCGACTACCTGCGCGACAACATGGCGTGGAGCCTGGACGAGTGCGTGCAGCGCGGCCACTACTACGCGATCGTCGACGAGGTCGACTCGATCCTCATCGACGAGGCCCGCACCCCGCTGATCATCTCCGGCCCGGCCGAGCAGTCGGCGCGCTGGTACACGGAGTTCGCCCGCCTCGCCCCGCGGATGCGCGGCATCGACGTCACGCAGCTCTCCCAGAAGGAGCGACTGGAGGTCGTCGAGGAGAAGTCGAAGTCGTACCACTACCAGTACGACGAGAAGAAGCGCACGATCGCCGTCACCGAGCTCGGTGTGGAGTTCATCGAGGACCAGCTCGGCATCGACAACCTGTACGAGGCGGCGAACACGCCGTTGGTGGGCTACCTGAACAACGCCCTCAAGGCGAAGGAGCTCTACAACCGCGACAAGGACTACATCGTCCGCAACGGTGAAGTCATGATCGTCGACGAGTTCACGGGTCGTGTGCTCGCCGGCCGCCGCTACAACGAGGGCATGCACCAGGCCATCGAGGCCAAGGAAGGCGTGGAGATCAAGGCGGAGAACCAGACTCTCGCCACGATCACCCTGCAGAACTACTTCCGCCTGTACGAGAAGCTCGGTGGCATGACCGGTACCGCCGAGACCGAGGCGGCCGAGTTCCACCAGACCTACAAGCTGGGCGTCGTCCCGATCCCGACGAACCGCCCGCCGCAGCGCAAGGACCAGCCCGACCTCGTCTACAAGAGCGAGGAGGCGAAGTTCGACGCCGTCGCCGACGACATCGCCGAGAAGCACGAGAAGGGTCAGCCGGTCCTGGTCGGTACGACGAGCGTCGAACGCTCCGAGTACCTGTCGAAGCTGTTGGTGCGCAAGGGCATCCCGCACGAGGTCCTGAACGCGAAGCACCACGAGCGCGAGGCGTTGATCATCGCGAAGGCGGGCCGCAAGGGTGCCGTCACGGTCGCGACGAACATGGCCGGTCGCGGTACCGACATCGTGCTGGGCGGCAACCCGGACATCATCGCCGACCACGAGCTGCGCGAGCGCGGCCTCGACCCGGTGGAGACGCCGGAGGAGTACGAGGCCGCGTGGGCGAAGGTCGTCGAGGAGCTGACGATCCAGGGCAAGGCCGAGGCCGACGAGGTCCGCGAGGCCGGCGGCCTGTACGTGCTCGGCACCGAGCGCCACGAGTCGCGCCGCATCGACAACCAGCTCCGCGGCCGCACCGGCCGTCAGGGCGACCCCGGTGAGTCGCGCTTCTACCTGTCGCTGCAGGACGAGCTGATGCGTCGCTTCAACGCGTCCATGGTCGAGATGGTCATGACGCGCCTGAACGTGCCGGACGACGTGCCGATCGAGCACAAGATGGTCACCCGCGCCATCCGCAGCGCGCAGACCCAGGTCGAGCAGCAGAACTTCGAGATCCGCAAGAACGTCCTCAAGTACGACGAGGTCATGAACCGCCAGCGCACGGTGATCTACGCCGAGCGCCACCGCGTCCTCGCGGGCGAGGACCTGCGCGAGCAGGTCGAGCACATGATCATCAGCGTCGTCGAGGAGTACGTCAACGGCGCCACCGCCGACGGCTACGCCGAGGACTGGGACTTCGAGAAGCTCTCGACCGCCCTCAAGACCCTCTACCCGGTCTCGGTGGACTTCAAGGAGCTCCTGGAGTCCGATGAGGACATCACCCGCGAGTACCTGCGCGAGCTCCTCGTCGAGGACGCCCTGAAGGCCTACCGCGACCGCGAGGCCGACATCGACGGCCGAGTCGGCGAAGGCGCCACCCGCGAACTGGAGCGCCGCGTCCTGCTGTCCGTCCTGGACCGCAAGTGGCGCGAGCACCTGTACGAAATGGACTACTTGAAGGAGGGCATCGGCCTGCGCGCCATGGCGCAGCGCGACCCCCTCATCGAGTACCAGCGCGAGGGCTTCGACATGTTCAACGCGATGCTGGACGCGTTGAAGGAAGAAACCGTCGGCTTCCTCTTCAACCTCCAGGTGGAAGCTGCCGAGCCGGAACCGGCCGAGCCCGAGGTCCCGGTGACCCTGAGCGCGGCCCCGCAGACCCTCCCGCAGGTCTCCGGCAACGGCGGCGGAGCCCGCGCCCGTGCCCGCGCCGCAGCGGCCGCCCAGCAGCAGGCGCAGCAGCAGCCCCAGGCACCGGCAGGCCCGGCCATGGCCCAGCTGGCCAGCGGCAACGCCATCCCGCCCGCCCTGCGCGGCAAGGGCCTCGGCGGCCCCGGCGAGCAGCACCTGAGCTACAGCGGCCCGGCCGAAGACGGCGGTGTCGAGCAGCACGGCGAGGCCACCGGTGGTGGAGCCCAGCAGGGCGGCACCCGCAAGGAGCGCCGCGAGGCTGCCCGCCAGGCAGCCAAGGACCGCAAGCGCCGCTGACCCTTCCGCACCACCACACCGTAGGCCGCGTTCCTCCGGGAGCGCGGCCTACGCGGCGTTTCGGGGCCTGGCAGGTGACGCACCCGCCACGGGTGAGGCGCGCGTGCCCGACGGTGCGACTCCGGCCGTTCGTCGCGGTGGATGAAGGGAACCTTCATCCACTTGGGGTCGATGAAGGTTCCCTTCATCGACAACGGGAAGGCCCCAGTCACTCCAGCACCGAAAACACGGTCAACCACCACCTCCCACCCCGATGCTCAGCCCGAGCCGCAACGGCCACCACCCGCCCATCCCTCCGAACGGTCACCGACATCTCGGCGACCGACCGCGAAGGATGACAAACCCGAGGCGCCCGAACCAGCCGAGTGGTCCGCACCCGAACCAGCCGCCCCAACCGGGCAACCAGCGCAGGCACGGCAACCTCGCGCAACACCCGCGCCGGCCGCCGCGAGTCCAACACCTCCAGCACCACCCAGATCAACCGGGCAGCGTCCAAGGCGGGTGGCGGAGGTTCGGGCACCGGCACCCAAACAGGCCGCGGACGTGGCCGCGGCACGAACGCCACCCCGACAGGTGGCTCATAGGCAGGCAGACGACGAACGACTGGGGGCATGCCGAACCAGGCGACGCACCGGGCCGCATCAGGACACACACCACTCGAAAGTGGGTACCGTCCCAGGGTGCTCAAAGCTCTGGTGCTCGACTACGGCGGCGTCCTGACCGACCCCGGCGAGAACAACGCGAAGGAACCTCCGCTGCTCACGGCCCTCAAGAAGGTCAAGCGGCACGGCCTCAAGACCGCCCTGCTGTCCAACGCGGACGGCTGGTGGCAGCCGCCTTGGCAGAACCTCTTCGACGCCGCGGTCATCTCCGGCGAGGTCGGGCTCGCGAAGCCGGATCCCGAGATCTACCTGCTCACGGCCACCAAGCTGGATCTCGAACCCGGCGAGTGCGTGTTCGTCGACGACCTCGCGATCAACGTCAGGGGCGCGGCCGAGGCGGGCATGGTCGGTGTCCACCATCGGTCGACCGAGTCCACCCTCGAGGAGCTGGAAATCCTGCTAGCGATCGCGCTCCGCGATTAGAGGTTCACCCCGCAGCGTAATTGCCCGGTATTCGGACTTCGCACTACGGTCGATTTGGGCAAGCAGTCGAATGCATAGGGGTTGGAAATGCGAAGAATTGTCGCTTGTGTTGCAGCCGCCATTGCAGCCACGGCAATCGCAGCACCCGCGCAGGCGCAGGCGCCGCGCGATTGTTACGACGAATACCAGCGCAACGGGCGCAGTGTCGAGGTGTTCTGCGACCACGGGGCGCCGAGCCGGTTCCAGGCCGTCGCGCACTGTTCCAACGGCCTGGGGTTCTACTGGGACCAGTACGGCACGGTCGGGCGGGTCAGGGGCGCGTCGTCGTTCGCCGAATGCACGTCATTGCTCGGCAACCCGCAGATCGACGATTATCACGTCCGCTGGCTCTGAGCGCGGCGCACCAGTTCGAAGCAGAGCACGGCCGCCGCTGAGGCGACGTTCAGCGATTCCACGCCGGCCGCCATCGGGATCGAGATCCACGACGTGATGTGCGGGCGCACGTCGTCGGTGATTCCGGAGGTTTCGCTGCCCAGCACGAAAGCGGCGCGGCCGTCGAAAGACGCGGAATACAGCGTGTCGGACGCGTGGGAGTCCAACGCGTGAAGCGGGAACCCCGCGGAACGCAACAAAGCCGAGGCCTCCGCCGCGGTGCCGCAGCGCAGCACGGGCGCGCGGAAAGCCACCCCGGCGGAGGCCTTCACCACCAGGGGATCGATCGACGCGACGCCTCGGCGCGGCACCACGATGCCGTCGATGCCCGCGGCGGTCGCGGTGCGCAGGATCATGCCGACGTTCGCGGGCGTGGTGATGCCGTCCAGCACCAGCACGGACCGCAGCCCGCCCTCTTCCAGCGCCAGGGCAAGGGGCTTCATGCGGGGCGCCACCACGTCGGCGAGCACGCCCTGGTCCTGCTTTCCGTTGCCCGCCAGGACCTTCACGCGCTGTGCGGTCGCGCGCTGCACGGCAACGCCGCGTGAGCGGGCCGCGTCGATGATCTCGCGTGCCGCCGGGCCACGAGCGGTGTCGGCGAGCACCACCTTGTCCACCGAGAGCGCCGGGTCGTCCAGCGCCTCCAGCACTGGCTTGCGGCCGTAGACGGTGACGAAGCGGTCCTTGGGCGAGATCTCCACAAGCAAGAGGGTGACAGAAGAGGGTGCGGACGGCTCAAACGGGTGAAGAGCGCGACTAGAGCCGTTCGGCCCTTGTGCTTTGGATCATATGCATGATGATCGTCACATGACGGCAGGTATGCGCAGCGTCGCGCAACGTCAACATCTCGCGAGCGGTCAGGACTCGGACGTGTTCATCCGGTCCGACGGCTTGCTGGTCAAACGCACGCGCACCGGCCGTGACCTGCGGCGCGAGGCCGAGATGATGCGGTACCTGAGCGGTCACGGCATCCCCGTCCCGCGCGTGCACGAGGCCACCTGGGACGAACTGGTCATGCAGTACGTGCCCGGTCCGCGGATGTCCGAGGAGATCGGCCGCAAGCCGTGGCTCGCCGGCAGCCTCGGTACCCAGCTGGCAGACCTGCACCGCCGCCTCGACGCCGTGAAGGCCCCCGACTTCCTCGGCGGTGAGGGCAACCTGCTGCACCTCGACCTGCACCCCGGCAACGTCGTGCTCGGCCCGGACGGCCCCGTGGTCCTGGACTGGGCGGAGGCCACCAGGGGCGACCGCCGGCTCGACGTCGCGCTCAGCTGGGTCTCGCTCGCCGTCGCACGCCTCGCGCCGGTCAAGAAGCTGACGCGGTGGCGGTTCCTCCGGTCGTTCATGGCCAACGTGGACCCGAGGGCGCTCGACGCGATCCCGGAGGCCGCGCGCATCCGGCTGGAGCGCCGCGACCGCGACCCCGCCGAACGTGCCGCACTTCAAAAGCTCATGGACCGCGAACGCCACTAGGCTGGCGGCATGCCGGACCGACTGTCAGCGTTGGACGCCTCGTTCCTGTACCTGGAGGACTCCACGACGCCGATGCACGTCGGTGGCGTCGCGGTGTTCCGCAGGCCCAAGGCGGGTTTCGACTACGACAAGCTCGTCGACCTCATCGAGCAACGCCTGAGCCTCGTGCCGCGCTACCGGCAGAAGGTCGTGCACGTCCCAGGACGCATCGCACGCCCGGTCTGGGTCGACGACCCGGACTTCGACGTCACCTACCACGTGCGCCGAAGCGCCCTGCCCAAGCCGGGCAACGACACCCAGCTGCACGACCTGGTCGCCCGCCTGATGTCCCGCCCGCTCGACCACTCCCGCCCGCTGTGGGAGATCTACCTGGTCGAGGGGCTCGCGAAGAACCAGGCCGCGGTCATCACCAAGACCCACCAGGCCATGATCGACGGCATCGCCTCGCTGGAGATCGGCCAGGTCATGCTGGACGTGTCACCGTCGCCGCGCACCAACGTCGAGAACCTCTGGATGCCGCAACCGGAACCGAGCTCGCTGCAGCTCGTGGCCGACGCCGTCACCGACATCGTGCACAGCCCCGGCGAGCTCGTGGAGAACGTCCGCAGCGCCGCGCTGGACACGGTCGCGACCGTCGAGAAGGTGTTCAACGCGTTCGGTGCCGTGGCCGCCGCCGTCCGCACCGCCGCGACGCCCGCGCCCGGCAGCCCGCTGAACGTCCGCATCACGTCGCCGCAGCGCCGGTTCTCCGTCGCGCGCGCCCAGCTCGACGACCTGCGCGCCATCCGCAAGACGCACGGCGGCACCGTCAACGACGTGGTGCTCGCCGCGTTGAGCGGTGCTCTGCGCAACTGGCTGCTCAGCCGCGGCGAGATCGTCACCGGCAGCACCACGATCCGCGCGATGGCACCGCTGTCCGTCCGCGAGGCAGATCCGGACTCGGGCAACAACGTCAGCGCCTACCTCGTGGATCTGCCGGTCGGCGAACCGAACCCCGTCGTGCGGCTGCACCACGTGTCGCACGCGATGCGCGCGCACAAGGAGTCCGGTCAGTCCGTCGCCGCCGACGCGCTGGTGAAGGTCTCCGGCTTCGCACCGCCGACGCTGCACGCACTCGGCGCGCGGGCGGCGAGCTCGTTCAGCCGCCGGCTGTTCAACGTGATCGTTACAAATGTTCCCGGCCCGCAGGTGCCGCTGTACGCGGCGGGCGCGAGAATGACCGAGATCTTCCCGGTCGTCCCGCTCGCCAAGAACCAGGCGCTGGCCATCGGGGTGACGTCGTACGACGGCGGTGTGTACTTCGGGCTGAACGGCGACCGCGACGCCATGTCCGATGTGGACGTTCTCGCGACCATGGTCGAGGAGTCGGTGGAGGAACTGATGGGGACGGCGAGCGCGTCATGAGGGTCTACATCCCGGCCACGGTGCCGATGCTGCGCACGTTCGTCGACAGCGGCGAACTGGCTCCGATCGGTGGCACGGCCTTCGCGCTGACGCCCGCGCTGCGCGAGTCGTACGCGGCGGGCGACACCGAGGAGCTCGAGTACGCCGCGATGCTCGACGCCGCACGGGCTTCGCTGCGCCTGCTGGCGGGCGAGGAGAAGGCGGAGCCGCGTCGTGCGGTGATCGCGGTCGACATGGACGACGTGACGCTGCGTCCGGACCTCGACCACTCGGTGGTGAAGGTCGCCGGTTCGGTGACGATGAAGGCCGTCGCGTCGGTGCACCTCGACACCTCGGAGGCCGAGGAGGACGTGCGTGCGGCCGCGGAGGTCGTGGACGCCGCGGACATGGGTGACCCGGACGCCGAGTTCACGCTGGGCAGCGCCGAGGACCACGAGCTGGCCTGGTACGCGCCGCAGGAGCTCGCGTTCGTGCTGGAACTGATGTAGGCCGGATCCCGGCCGGAGAAAGACAGGAAACCCGTGAGCGACTTCAACACGCAGGTCATCGAGGAGTTCCGGGCGAACGAGGGCCGCGTCGGCGGCCCCTTCGCCGGGGCCCCGATCGTGCTGGTCCACCACCGCGGCCGCCGCAGCGGCAAGGAGAACATCTCCCCGATGATGTACCTGCCGCACGAGAGCGACGACGTCATCTACGTCTTCGCCTCCAACGGCGGTGCACCGCAGCACCCCGCCTGGTACCACAACCTCGTCGCATCAGGTCAAGCCACCGTCGAACGCGGCACCGACACCTACCCCGTCAGCGTCCGTGAGCTCACCGGTACCGAACGCGACCAGCGCTACGACCAGCAGGCGAGCCTCTACCCCGGCTTCGCCGAGTACGCGGAGAAGACCGCCGGCATCCGCACCATCCCGGTCCTGGAGCTCACCCGCGCGTAGCTACATGCCCTCCGCGGGCTCCCACAGCTCGATCCGGTTGCCCTCGGGGTCGACGCACCACCCGAACCGCCCGAACTCCGAGTCCTCGGTGTCCGGCAGGACCTCGACCCCGCGGGCCTTCAGCTTGGCCATCAACGACGGCAGGTCGTCGACGCGCAGGTTCAGCATCGCGCGCTGCTGCGGTTCGCCGATGTACTCGGTGTCCTGTGCGAACAACGCCATCGTCGTCGTGCCGGGGTGTTCGGACGTGGCCGTGTCGAGCCAGTGGAAGGTGACGGTGCCCTTTTCGCTCATCGGTACGCCCAGATTCTCGCGGTACCAGGCGGCTAAGCGCACCGGATCTCTGGAACGCAGGAAAACCCCACCGATCCCAGTCACCCGCGCCACCCGACGGACCCTACTACCGCGTGCCACGATGGGGGAATGGACGCCGTGACGTCTGCACCCGAACCGGTCAACGAGCCGGTGCACACCTACGCTCCAGGCAGCGCCGAACGAGCGAGCCTCCAGCAACGCATCGCGGAACTCGAGGGCACCACCCACGAACTCACGATGACCATCGGTGGTCAGCAGCGGATGGCCGGGGGTGACCGCGTCGACGTCGTTCAGCCGCACGACCACCGGCACGTGCTCGGGGTGACGGCGCAGGCGACCAACTCCGACGTCGCGGAGGCCATGAGGGCCGCCCAGCACGCCGCGCCCGGATGGCAGGAGCTGCCGTTCGACGAACGCGCCGCGGTGCTGCTGCGGGCGGCCGACCTGCTCGCCGGACCGTGGCGCGACACCCTCAACGCCGCCACGATCCTCGGGCAGTCGAAGTCCGTGCAGCAGGCCGAGATCGACTCGGCGTGCGAGCTGATCGACTTCCTGCGCTTCAACGTCCACTTCGGCCGCCGGATCCTCGCCGAGCAGCCGATCAGCGGCCCCGGCGTGTGGAACCGGATGGACCACCGCCCGCTCGACGGTTTCGTCGTCGCGATCACGCCGTTCAACTTCACCGCCATCGCCGGCAACCTGCCGCTCGCGCCCGCGCTGATGGGCAACACCGTGCTGTGGAAGCCGTCCCCGACGCAGCAGCTGGCCGCGCACTTCACCATGCGGCTGCTGGAGGAGGCCGGGCTGCCGCCGGGCGTGATCAACCTCGTCACCGGTGACGGCCGCGCGGTGAGCGAGGTGGCGTTGCGGGACAGGTTCTTCGCGGGCCTGCACTTCACCGGCTCCACGCGGACGTTCAAGGCGCTGTGGCAGACGATGGCGGCCAACCTCGACCACTACCGCGCCTACCCGCGCGTGGTCGGCGAGACCGGCGGCAAGGACTTCGTGCTGGCCCACGCCTCCGCCGATCCGCAGGCGCTCGTCACCGGCCTGGTCCGCGGCGCTTTCGAGTACCAGGGCCAGAAGTGCAGTGCGGCCTCCCGTGCCTACGTCGCGCGTTCGTTGTGGGAGAGCGAGGTCCGCGAACGGTTGCTCGACGTCACGAAGTCCTTGTCCTACGGCGATGTCACGGACCTGTCGGCGTTCGGCGGCGCGGTGATCGACCACCGCGCGTTCGCCAAGCACGAAGACGCGCTGCTGATGGCGTCCGCGTCCACCTCGGTGGAGGTGCTGGCGGGCGGCACGTGCGACGACTCGGTGGGCTACTTCGTCGACCCGACCGTGCTGCTCGGCACCGACCCGCACCACGACATCTTCACGACGGAGTACTTCGGTCCCATCCTCGCCGTGCACGTCTACGAGGACGCGGACTTCCCGGACATCATGCAGACCATCGACAACTCCACGCCGTACGCGCTGACCGGTGCCGTCTTCGCGCGCGACCGGGAGGCCGTCGCGCAGGCGCACAAGGCGTTGCGGTTCGCGGCCGGCAACTTCTACGTCAACGACAAGCCGACCGGCGCGGTCGTCGGGCAGCAGCCGTTCGGCGGCTCTCGTGGTTCCGGCACCAACGACAAGGCGGGCTCGATCTACAACCTGCAGCGCTGGACGAGTCCGCGCGCGGTCAAGGAAACCCTGGTGCCGCCGACGAACCACACCTACCCGCACATGGGTTGACGGGGTTTCACTTCGGCAACCTCTCCAGCACCTTCGCGGCGAGCCCCTGCGTGGTCTGGCCGAGCACGTCGGGGCCGACCTGCTCCTGCGTGGCGACGGCCATCTCGAAGTTCTTCCGCTCACCCGCGTCGACGATCGACGTGCACTCCACGCGCTCTTCCGAGGCGCTGCAGTCCCGCACCATCGGCCGATCACCGATGACGGCCCCGTAGCCGCGGTCGCCGAACGCCTTCCGCGCCTCGTCGAACGTCTGGGCGTGCAGCCGCACGGTGACCCGCATCGCCGTCTTGTCGCTGCCGAACTGGAAATGGCACGCCGTGCCGTCCTTCAGCGCGAACGTCCGCATCCTGCCGTCCACGTCGTCGGACTTGAGCAGCGAGCAGGCGTCGATCTCCTCGAACTTCGGGGGAGCGGGCTGCTCCGGTGCCGCGGTGCACGCCGTCAGGGCGAGCAACGCGACTGCCCCCAGGGTCTTGTTCACGCCGGAAGTGTGACCGATGGCCGCAACTTCAGTCCGCGTGTTCGTCCAACCCAGCCCGCGACGCGAGCAACCGGCGCAACGAGGCGAGGCGACCGGGTGCGTCCGGCACCAGCTCGTCCAGCATGCAGCCGGGGTCCTCCGGTGCGCCGAGGTGGCCGCAGCCGGGCGGGCACTCCTCGGCGGCCTCGGCGAAGTCCGGGAACGCCTTCACGATGTCGTCCGGAGTGATGTGGGCGAGGCCGAACGAGCGGATGCCCGGCGTGTCCACGACCCAGCCGCCCTCGGGCAACCGCAGCGCCACGGCCTGGGTGGACGTGTGCCTGCCCTTGCCGACACCGGACACCACGCCGACCGCGCGGTTCGCGTCCGGCACCAGACGGTTGACCAGCGTGGACTTGCCGACGCCCGAATGGCCGATGAGGCACGACACGGTGTCCGCCAACCGTGCGCGCAGCTCGGTCGGCTCCTCGTCGAACCGCGTCACGATCACCGGCACGTCGAGCTCGGTGTAGAGCGCCAGCAGCGAGTCCGCGGACGCCAGGTCCGACTTCGTCAGGCACAGCACCGGTTCCAGGCCGCCCGCGTACGCGGCGACCAGGCACCGGTCGATGAAACCCGTGCGCGGCGGGGGATCGGCGAGCGCGACCACCATGATGAGCTGGGAGGCGTTCGCGACGACGACGCGCTCGAACGGGTCGGTGTCGTCCGCGGTCCGGCGCAGCACCGAGGTCCGCTCCTCGACGCGCACGATGCGGGCGAGCGTGTCCGGCTGGCCCGTCGTGTCACCGACGATGCCGACCTGGTCGCCCACCACCACGGGCGTGCGGCCGAGTTCGCGCGCGCGCATCGCGGTGACGACGACACCGGTGTCCAACGCGCACGTCCAGCGGCCGCGGTCCACGCCGATCACCATCGCGCTCTCGGCGTCGGCGTGTTCCGGTCGCCTCTTGCTGCGCGGCCGCGTCCCCTTGCCGGGGCGCACGCGCACGTCGGACTCGTCGAGCTTGCGCCAGTCCCGCTTGCTCACGTCAACGCGCCCCCGCGAGCATGGCGTTCCACATGCCTGGGAAGTCGGGGATCGTCTTCGTCGTCGACCCGATGTCGTCCACCGAGACGCCGGGCACCACCAGCCCGATGATCGCGCCCGCGGTCGCCATCCGGTGGTCCGCGTAGGCCTTCCACACGCCGCCGTGCAGCGGCACGGGGTTGATGATCAGGCCGTCCTCGGTCTCGGAGGCGTTGCCGCCCAACGCGTTGATCTCGTGCACGAGCGCCGCGATCCGGTCCGTCTCGTGGCCGCGGATGTGCGCGACACCGCGGATGATCGTCTGCCCCTCCGCCAGCGACGCCAGCGCGGCGATGGTCGGGGTCAGCTCGCTCTCGTCGTGCAGGTCGATGTCCAAACCGGACAGTTTCGCCGGTCCGCGCACGGTCAGACCCCGGTCCGACAGTTCGACCTCGCAACCCATCTGGGTCAGGACGCCGCCGATCGCGTCACCGGGCTGGGTGGTGCTGCTCGGCCACAACGGGATCGTCACCTCGCCACCGGTCACCGCGGCCGCCGCCAGGAACACCGTCGCGTTCGACAGGTCCGGCTCCACGGTCCACGTGCGCGCGGCGATCGGGCCCGGCTCGACGTGCCACAGGTTCGCGCCCGTCTCCACCCGGACACCGACCGAACGCAGCGTCTCGACTGTCATCTCGATGTGCGGCAACGAGGGCACGGGCTTGCCGTCGTGCCGCACCGTCACGCCCTTGTCGTACCGTGCGGCGGACAGCAGCAGCCCGGACACGAACTGCGACGAGCCCGACGCGTCGATGGTCACCTCACCACCGGGCAGCGATCCGGTGCCGCGCAACGTGAACGGCAGCGAGTCGCCCTCGACGTCCGCGCCGAGCGAGCGCAACGCGTCCAGCACCGTGCCCATCGGCCGCGTGCGGGCGTGCGGGTCGCCGTCGAACCGGATCTCGCCCTCGGCCAGCGCGGCGGCGGGCGGCAGGAACCGCATGACCGTGCCCGCGAGGCCGCAGTCGACGTCCGCCGGACCGCGCAGCGCACCGGGCGTCACGTCCCAGCCGCCGTCCTCCCGGTCGGCGAAACCGACGCCCAGGGACGAGAGCGCGGCGGCCATCAACACGGTGTCCCGGCTGCGCAACGGCGCGTGCACCGTGGACGGCCCGTCGGCCAGCGCCGCGAGGACCAGAACGCGGTTCGTGATCGACTTCGAGCCGGGCACCGGCACGGTCGCGTGGACTGGGCCTGCTGCGCTGGGGGCTGACCAGTGCTGAGTCATGCACCAATGATCCCGCACCTCCCCAAGGGCGGCTCGCACAGGTGTTCCCGGCGTGCGACGATGACGACTTCGGAGGTGATCGGTTTTGTGCGGTAGGTACGCCTCCACCAAGGACCCGGCGCTGCTGGCGGCCGAGTTCGACGCGGTGGACGGAACCGGCGACGAGGCGCCAGGGGCGGACTACAACATCGCTCCCACCAAGCACGTCATGGCGGTGGTCGAGCGCAAACCTGAGGACGAGGAGCTGGAACGCAGCATCCGCGTCATGCGCTGGGGGCTCGTGCCGCACTGGGCCAAGGACCTCTCCGGCGCGGCCAAGATGATCAACGCGCGGGCCGAGAGCGTGCTGGAGAAGCCCGCCTACAAGCAGTCCGCGATGAAGCGCCGCTGCATCCTGCCCGCCGAGGGTTGGTACGAATGGCAGCCGGGCGAGGGGCGCAAACAGCCGTACTTCATCACTCTCGGCGATGGCGCGTCACTGGCGATGGCCGGCATCTGGTCGGTGTGGTGGAAGGACGACGTTCCGACCGTCACGTGCGCGGTGCTCACCACGGACGCCATCGGCGCGATGACCGAGGTGCACCACCGCATGCCGTTGCTGCTGCCTCAGGACCGTTGGTCGGCGTGGCTCGACCCGGCGTCCCTCGACCCGTCCGAGCTGCTGGCCCCGGACCCCTCGATCGTCGACGCGCTGGAGCTGCGTCCTGTGTCGACGGCGGTGAACAGCGTGAAGAACAACAACCCGTCCCTGATGGACCGCGTTTCTCTCGACGAAGAAGAGAAGCCCGCACCCACGTTGTTCGAGCAGTCGTGACGACGTTGTTGGTGGACACGCCGCACGGCCCGGCGAGGGCCTCACTGCACTGTGCCCACGAACCGCGGGCGGCCCTGCTGCTGGGGCACGGCGCCGGTGGTGGCGTCGAGGCCCCGGACCTGGTGGCCGCCTGCCACGCCGCGAACGCGGTCGGCGTGCACGTGGCCCTGGTCGAACAGCCCTACCGCGTCGCGGGCCGCCGTGCGCCCGCACCGGCCAAGCAGCTCGACACGGCCTGGTTGTCCGTCGTCGAGGACCTCGGCGAACGCTGGTTCGACGGCCTGCCCCTGGTGTTCGGGGGCCGGTCGTCGGGCGCGCGGGTGGCCTGCCGCACGTCGGTCGAGGGTCAGGCCGTCGCGGTGCTGTGCCTCGCGTTCCCGGTGCACCCGCCGGGCAAGCCGGAGAAGTCGCGCCTGGCCGAGCTGGACGCCGTCGAGGTGGCGACCCTGGTCGTGCAGGGCGAGACCGACCCGTTCGGGCAGCCGCCGTCCGGCCACCACCGGGAAGTGGTGCTGCTGAAGGGCGACCACTCGCTGAAGGCGTCCGTCGCGGACGTGGGCCGGTTCGTCGGCGAGTGGCTGGACCGCGTGCTGAGGCCGTTGGACTAGCGCGCCATCCGGGTCCACGTGTGCCGGCGGCCGCGCACCGCCACCGAGTACGCGTAGAGCAGCTCGGGGTCGCCCATGCCCGGCAGGAAGCAGTCGCCGATGTGGTGCGCGTCGACCCCGATCTCCTTCGCGGTCAGCGCCAGGTGCGGCACCACGTTGGTGTGCGCGCCCTCCTGTGACGTGCCGATCGCGCCCATGACCACGGCAGCCCTCTCGTGGACGGCAGTGACGGCTTCGGCCGCGGCTTCTCGGGTGACGCCGGGCAAGGTGCCGGGAATCGGCAGGATCACGCCGTCCGCTCCCGCGTCGACGAGGTTCACGAGCTTCTGCGCGGTGATCTGCTCGGGATGACCGGCGTGGTGCATCTTGCCGGCCCACAGCGCGGCTTCCGTCCGGATCTGCTCGGTGGCGCGAGCCATGCCGTCCAACGAGCCGTCAGTGCTCGGGTTGGCGGTCAGCACGATCAGCGCGGCACCCGCGCCGGCGAGCCTCTCGGCGTTGTCCTTCGTCGCCTTGCGCAGGTCCGGGACGGTGCCGGGTTCGAGGTTGACGCCGATCGGGCGGCCGATCTGCTCGGCCAGGGCGGTCAGGCTCGGCAGCTCGCCGAGACCGGGGAAGCGGAACGTGGTGCCGTCCCAGACTCGGTCGATCATGTTCAGCACGATGACGTCGGCACCGAACGCGGCCATCAGCTCGGCGTTGTGCACACCGGTCCGGCCGTCGAACGACAGCGCCGCGCGGTCCGCGAAGACCTCCGCCACCATGGTGCGGCCTTCCGAGGCCGCCACGGCCTGCGTGAGGTCAGGCCCCCGGAGCGCGGCCAGCCCGGTGCGGTCGAGGTCGAGGATGCGCACGTCTGCCTCCACTGTGGTCTAGACCATGTGGTGGCACTCTACGACTTCGGCTGGGATCACGCCCATGAGCGACTTCGACGAGCAGGGCAGGCCGGAACCGCCGATGGACGGCGACGAGCTCGCCACCCTGGTCGGCTTCCTGGAGTTCCACCGCGCCACCCTCGCGTGGAAGACCGACGGCCTCACCGCGGAGCAGCTGAACCAGACCACCGCGAAGTCGTCCATGACCCTCGGCGGTCTCCTCAAGCACATCTCCTACGTGGAGCAGGAGTGGTTCAACCACGTCCTGCTCGGCCGCGACCGCACCGAGCCGTGGGCGAGCGTCGACTGGCTGAGCGACATCGACTGGGACTGGCACTCGGCCCGGCAGGACTCGCCGGACCAGCTGCGCGCGCTCTGGCGGGCCGCCGTCGAACAGTCCCGGCGGGACCTGGCCGAGGCGCTCGAAAGCGGTGATCTCGGTCAGCTCGCCAGGCGCCCGCCGTGGAAGGACGGACGCACGCCGTCGCTGCGATGGATCCTCACCCACATGGTCGAGGAGTACGCGCGACACAACGGCCACGCGGATCTCATCAGAGAAGCCGTCGACGGCGAAGTCGGAGAATAGAGCGCGTTCCTCCGAACGGTCGCGGGCTCGGCCGAAAGTACGAAAACGATTCTTCGTGCAACCCGGTGCATCTCCGAGGCGTCCACCGATCTGTAAGGCGAATACGCCAACCGAGACGAATTCGGGGGACTGACACGTGAGCAACTTCCGCACGATCGCGACCGCTGCCGCCCTGGCCGGTGCCGCCGCCCTGGCCGTGGTGGCGACCTCTGTCGCGCAGGCCTCCGGCACGACGGCGGCGAGCCCGTGGTGCACCGGCGGCGATCTGGCGATCGGTGTCTACGACATGCACTCTCCGTCGGCCAAGAGCAAGGCGCACGAGATCAGGTTCGTGTCCGCGGAAGGTTCCTCCTGCACGATCGGGGGCTCCCTGAGCAACGTGCGCTTCCTCGACAGCCACGGCAAGGACATCCACGCCTCCCAGAACGGCGGCCAGCCTCCGTACACCGAGACGCCGGTCAACGAGGACCGCTCTGCCGTCGTCTACGTGGCGTCGGACAGCGAGGGGCCTCAGCTCACCCCCGCGTTCGTCCGCTTCAACCTGCCCGGCCAGGGCAGGGCGGGCGACTTGGTCACCATCCCGTGGCCGAAGTCCGGCATCGGCGCGAACGTCCGGATGGGCGGCGTCACGGCGCCTGTCTCCTAAGCACTGATTCTGGCGACCAGCGCATTGGTGAGCCGCACCAGGTCGGCAGGCGTGATCTCGACTTCGAGACCACGCCTGCCGGCGCTGCAGAAAATCGTCTCGAATTGCAGTGCCGACTCGTCCAGTGCGACCGGCAGACGCTTTTTCTGGCCGAGCGGAGAAATGCCGCCGGCGACATAGCCCGTCGCGCGTTCGGCATCGGCCACCACCGCCATCTTGGCCTTCTTGCCCTTGAGCGCAGCCGCCAGGCCCTTGAGGTCGAGCTGCCCGGTCACCGGCACGACGCCGACCGCGAGCTTGCCGTCCACCTCGGCCACGAGCGTCTTGAACACGCGTTGCGGCACCAGCCCGAGCGCCTCCGCCGCCTCCAGCCCGTAGGACTCGTGGCGGGGGTCGTGCTCGTACGAGTGCAAGGTGTGCGCCACCCGCTGCTTGTCCAGCAGCGCTGTGGCGGGCGTCCCACGTCCGGCCATGCCGGAATTACTACCAGCCCTTCCGTTGTTGCGAAGGACGTGGTGACGAACACGCTCGAGCGGCCCCGCGTAGAGTCGGTCCCGACCCGGAACCTGTGGGAAGGGAGCGCGGTGCCCGCCACCGGCACGACGGAGACGACGGCGGAGCGAGCCGCGCGGTTCGAGCGCGACGCCATGCCGATGCTCGACCAGCTCTACTCGGCGGCCCTGCGCATGACGCGCAACCCGGCTGATGCCGAGGACCTGGTGCAGGAGACGTTCCTCAAGGCCTACTCGGCGTTCGAGTCCTTCTCGGAGGGCACGAACCTCAAGGCGTGGCTGTACCGGATCCTCACCAACACCTACATCAACGGCTACCGCAAGAAACAGCGCCAGCCGATCCAGCAGCCGACCGACGAGATCACTGACTGGCAGCTGGCGCAGGCGGAGAGCCACACCTCGACCGGGCTGCGCAGCGCAGAGGTCGAGGCACTCGACAACCTGCCCGACAGCGACGTCAAGGAAGCATTGCAGCGGTTGCCGGAGGAGTTCCGGATCGCGGTCTACCTCGCCGATGTCGAAGGCTTCGCGTACAAGGAGATCGCAGACATCATGGGCACCCCGATCGGCACGGTGATGTCCCGGTTGCACCGGGGCCGTCGCCAGCTCCGCGACATGCTGGCGGACGTCGCGCGTGAGCGTGGATTCCTCCGAGGCGGCAACGGAGACGCGTCATGAACTGCGGCGAACCCCACGACACGGACTGCTCAGAGGTGCTGTCCGAGGTCTGGCTGTTCCTCGACCGGGAGTGCGACCAGGAGCGCCGTGCGGCGTTGCAGACGCACCTCGACGAGTGCCACCCGTGCCTGGAGCAGTTCGGGCTGGAGGAGCACCTCAAGGCTCTGCTCGCGCGCAAGTGCGGCGGGGACCTCGCCCCGTCCGAGCTGAAGGCGCGCATCCGCGCCACGATCGTGGAGATCCGCACCGAGGGCTGAGGCTCCTCCGCGCACACAAAAGGCCCTGGTCACGCTTGTGACCAGGGCCTTTCGCAGCACTCAGGCGTTGGGGCGCTTCCCGTGGTTCGCGCCACCCTTCTTGCGGTCGCGGCGCTTGCGGGCACGCTTCGACATCGGTGTCTCCTAGGATCGAACTGCTGTCCCCCCAGTTTCGCATGGAGGAGTTCTGAGCACGCTCACGGACCTGCTGGCCGAGCACACGAAGCTGTCCGGTGCCGCCGTCGACCACCTCCAGCTGGTCGTCGCCGAGTGGCAGCTCCTCTCCGACCTGTCGTTCGCGGACTTCCTCATGTACGTCCCGCTGGACGACGACAAGTTCCTCTGCGTCGCCCAGGCCCGTCCCACCACGGCACCCACGGCCCACCCGGAGGACGTGGTCGGCAGCGAGGTGGAGTCCGACGAGCACCCGCAGCTGCGCAGGGCGATGGACGAGTCGCGGATCTGCCGCGAGGAGGACCCGCGCTGGCACCTGGGCGTGCCCGTGCGCCGCGAAACCATCCCGGTGCGGCTCGGCACGCAGGTCATCGCGGTGCTGAGCCGCAGCACGAACCTGGCCGTCCCGCGCGTGCCGTCGCCGTTGGAGATCTCGTACCTCGGGTCGGCGGCCGACCTGTGTCAGATGATCGCGGACGGCACGTTCCCCGCGCCCGAACCGTCCCCGGACGTGCACACCAGCCCGCGCGTCGGTGACGGCCTGATCAGGCTCGACCCGTCCGGAGCCGTGGTGTTCGCCTCGCCGAACGCGTTGTCGGCCTATCACCGCATGGGGCACGCGTCGGACCTGGTGGGCGTGCACCTGGCGCCGTTGACGCGCAGCCTCATCGGTGACCCGTTCGACGCCACCGAGGTCGCGCAACGCATGAGGCAGGCGCTCGACGGGCAGCCGTCCATGCGCATGGAGGCGGAGTCGCGGCGGGGCGCGGCGGTGCTGTTCCGGGCGTTGCCCCTGCGGCCGCGCGGGCAGGCCGCGGGCGCGATCGTGCTGTGCCGGGACGTCACCGAGGTGCGCCGGCGTGACCGCGCGTTGATGTCGAAGGACGCCACGATCCGCGAGATCCACCATCGGGTGAAGAACAACCTGCAGACCGTGGCCGCGTTGCTCAGGTTGCAAAGCCGCAGGCTGAGCAACCCGGAGGCCAAGGAGGCGCTGGCCGAGTCGGTCCGCCGTGTGACTTCCATCGCACTGGTGCACGAGACGTTGTCGATGTCCGTGGACGAGCGAGTCGATCTTGACGACGTGGTCGACAAGGTGATCCCGATGATGAGCGACGTGGCGGTCACCGAGACCCAGGTGAAGGTCCGCCGCGAGGGCGGGTTCGGGATCGTTCCGGCCGAGATCGCGACCCCGCTGGTGATGGTGCTGACCGAGCTCGTGCAGAACGCATTCGAGCACGCGTACGCCCCTGGCCAGCGCGGAGAGGTCGTCGTGCACTCCGAGCGGTCCGCCAAGTGGCTCGACGTGACGATCTCCGACGACGGCAAGGGGCTTCCGCCCGGTTTCTCCCTGGAGCGGACCGATCGTCTCGGTTTGCAGATCGTTCGGACCCTCGTCGATTCCGAATTGAGGGGGTCGTTGAGCTTGCGGCGAAGGCCCCGAGGAGGTACAGAGGCGGTCCTGCGCGTACCGCTGCGAGGGCGGCGCTAAACTAACGCCGTGCACACGTGACGACCAGCCTCAGCGGTCTCACGTGGTCATGCGGGAGGGTGTGCAAACAAAGAAGAAGCCCGACACCTGGCACGGTGTCGGGCTTCTACTTATACGTGCTGTTTCGCGGCTAACTGCCTGTTCAGGCGTTGCTGCGAGCCCGCGTGCGGGCGTTGCGGCGCTTGAGAGCGCGGCGCTCGTCTTCGCTCATCCCGCCCCAGACGCCGGCGTCCTGGCCGCTCTCCAGCGCCCACGCGAGGCAGTCGGAGACGACGGGGCAACGGCGGCAGACGGTCTTCGCCTCGGCGATCTGAAGCAGCGCGGGACCACTGTTCCCAACGGGGAAGAACAGCTCGGGGTCCTCGTCGCGGCAGATCGCGCGGTGGCGCCAGTCCATTGGAACTACTCCTCAGCTAGGCGCGCACAAGGGCACGCCGGTTGTCAGCGGTCGTTTTGGGGTGCTTGTGAATGCTTTCACGAACGGCTGGGATGTCAAGGGGTTAGCACTGACCCGGTGAGTGAACTCACCCAAAAGATCGACAGCGTTCACCTGGGGTTTCACGCTCTGCTGTCACTCGACTGCAGTACATCCCGGGTGGGTACCGAGACGGTCACGAACCGATCACGGACTGTCAAGTTGTGGCACGTCTGGGCGCTCAGCGCCCTGACATCGGGGTCTGCGGCGTCGTCTCCGCAAAATCACGCCGGCCACGTCGGCTGGCGCTCTCCGCGGGCAGACCTCACCCGTGGGTGGCAACAGTCAACGCGTCGGGGACTGCTCGGAACTCCACTGCAGTCGTCCTGCCGAGGAAATCACCGTCGACCTGGAGGTTGGCGGGCTCCTCGCACTTCACTCTGACATAACCGACGTCGTCCCGCCGAACGAGATTCCCGCCCTTCGGGTTACCCGTGGCGAGCACTTGGGCCACATAACGCCCGACGGTCGGCACGCGCAGGGTCTTCAGCGCGGTCAGGCCCAGGCCGCCGTCGAACGACGTGCTGGGGTTGAGCTGGATTGCGCGGTCGCCGAAGTACGTCCACGGGTCGGTGTTCGACACGAACACCATGCCGACGTCGTTGAACTGCCCCTCGCCCGGAACCTCGACCGTGAAGTGCTGGGGCTTGCGCACGTTCTGCGCATACGCCCTGAACGCGACGGAGAGGTACAGGGCAGGACTCGCGTTGTGGCCCTTCGCGCGCTTCTTCTCCACACCGGCGACGACGTCGGCGTCGAGACCCATGCCGGCGTTGAAGGTGAACCAACGACCTCGGCCGTCCTCGACGACGTCCGCGAAGACCTGGCCGAGCCCGATCCGGCGACTGGTGCCGTGCTCGATCGACTGGAGCAGGACGTGGGTGGCCTCGACGGGATCGCGCGGGATGCCCAGCGCGCCCGCGAAGACGTTGGCCGAACCGCCGGGCACGACGCCCAGCATCGGCTTGTTCGGGCGGGGGCCCTCGCGCAGGATGCCGTTGACGACCTCGTTGACCGTGCCGTCGCCACCGTGAGCGATGACCAGGTCGAACCCGTCCTCCGCCGCCTTGCTCGCGGCGTCCGCGGCGTGGCCCCGGTACGAGGTCTGGACGATCTCCAACTGCACGTCGCTGGCCAGCGCGTGCGCCAACACGTCACGGCCCGCCGCCGTCGTTGTAGTCGCCTGCGGGTTCACCACGAGAAGAGCGCGCACTACTGCAGAGTAAGACAGCGCGTGACCGTGAGCGGCGCGCATGTCCTCCCTCAGGGTGGCTCCAGCCTCACGAAAGTGGCGTAGATCTCCCTTCCGCTCGCACCGCGTAGGCCCGCAGGCGAGTGCACCCCGGACGACCGCCGGCTCGCTGAAGGCCCCTTGATCTTCCCCCGTCAGGTGTGCCATGTGAGACCTCCAACCGGGTGGCCTACGATCCGTGACCAGTACAGAACGTGAGGAAAGGTGTCCTGTGACCACTGGGACCCAGGCGCCGCCGCGGGCGGTGCGGACTGCCGCCGCGCTCACCTTTCTGCAGGGCCTGGGCGGCATCGCCTTGGCCGTCGCACTCGTCGTGCGCGTGCTTCAGGGTGCCCCGTCCGGTGGCCCGATACTCGGTGCCGCCGGCGTGCTCGTGCTCTGGTTCGGCGGGGTGATCTTCGCGTCGGTCATGTTGTCCCGCGGCCACCAAGGCGCGCGCACGCCCGTGATCGTCACGCAGCTGCTGCTGCTCGGTTGCGCCTGGTACGCGTACGGGCCGTCGGACCAACAGCTGCTGGGCTCGTTGGGCGGCATCTACTGCGCCGTTGTGCTCGTGCTGCTGTTCACCAGCGACGGACGCAAGTGGGCGATGGGCCACCTCGAAGTGCCTGAAGGCGACAAAGCCGACTGACGGAGGTCAGGCCAGCGTCGCGGCCACCTCGAACTGCGCCGGCATCGACCACGGCCCGCACCGTGACTGGATCCGGCGAACCGCAGGCGTGTGACCAGCCAGAACTCTGAGATGGCCCTCGACTCCGATCGGAGGCCATCACCCTATGTGTTCACGAATGGTGGATGGACACGAACGGAGTAGCCGGTTACCGTGCTGCCAGCGTTCGCGCCGCTCGGGAGCAGCAGGGTGAGGTGCGCAGTGCAGGACGGCCCGAAGCGGGTGACGACAAACGGCGGTTCCGAGCGCCCAAATGTGGCCCGCCTCTTCGACTACTACCTCGGCGGCGCGCACAACTTCGCCGTCGACCGCGCCGTCGCCGAGGCGAGCATCCAGAAGTTCCCGGTGGCCGAAATGGCCCGCACGATCCGCTCGTTCTCCCGCCGCGTGGTGCGCCTGTGCGTGGAGGAGATGGGCATCCGCCAGTTCCTCGACCTGGGCAGCGGCATCCCGACGGCGGGCAACGTGCACGAGGTCGCCCAGTCCGTCGACCCGTCCTGCAACGTCGTCTACGTCGACCACGACCCGGTCGCCGTCGCCCACGCCCGCACCATGCTGCGCGACAACCTCAACGCCGCCATCGTGCAGGCCGACGTGTGCGACGTCGGCGCCGTGCTGCGCCACCCGGAAACGCGCCGCCTGATCGACTTCACCAAGCCGACCGCCGTCCTGATGGTCGGCGTCCTCCCGTACATCGTCGACGAGCCCGCCGGAGTCGTCGCGCGCTACCGGGCCGCCCTGTGCGAGGGCAGCGTGCTGGCGTTGACGCACCTGACCAAGGACGTCGAACCGGATCTGGTCGACCAGCTCGTCGAGATGGTGGACGGCATGGAGTCCGAGCTCGTGCCGCGGTCCAAGCAGGACGTCGAGGAGTTCGTGTCCGGGCTGAAGCTGCTGGAGCCGGGCCTGGTGCTCGCCGCCCACTGGAGGGCGGACGGCGAGCTGCCCGGCACGTCCGCGGCCGCGGACGCGTCCACCTACGGCGCGGTCGGCGTCATCTGACGCTCAGCAGCAGGTAGCGCTCGTCGTCGATCTCACGTCCCCACAGCGCGGGGTCGGTCAACCGCGTCACGGTCGCTTCCTGGCGGACTGAGCGGACGAGGGCCTCGGCTTCGACGGCGGTCAGGCCGGAACCCGTCGACCAGCGGCCTTCCACGAGCACCAGCCGTCCGCCGGGCCGGAGCAGCCGCACCCACGCTTCGAGCGCGGCCGCGGGGTCCGGCAACGCCCAGAGCACGTGGCGCGCCAGCACGACGTCCGCTGACCCCGGCGGGTACGGCGGCTCAGCGGCGTCGCCCTGCACGAACTCCGCCACCACGTCCGCGGCGCGTGCTTTGGCCGTGGCAGCCGCGACCATGCGTGCGGAGAGGTCAACCCCTCTCACGCGATGGCCTGCCGCGGCCAGGAGCACCGCGAGACTGCCGGTGCCACACCCGAGGTCGACGACCTCCGCTGAACTGGACGGCATCAGCGGCAGCAGCAACTGCGCCCATGCCGCTCGCACCTCCGCATCCCGCAGACCGTGGTCTGGCTCATCGTCGAAGGTTGCCGCCTGTTCGTCCCAGAAGGTCGTCACACCCCCTGTCTAGCTGGTCTTGGTGCGCAACGTCTGGCCGTTCGTCGTCGTGCTGTCCGTGACCGACGTGCCGCTGCTCTTCCGCCACTGCAGATCGGCAACACCCGTGCTGCGTTCCACCTTCACGCCGCTCAACGAGATCCCGGCAACGCTGTCGGTCGTGAACGCCGGCCGTCCGTCGTTCTTGTCGTACTCGATCGTGCTGTCGACGAACTTCACGTCGGTGGCGTTGCGGAGCCAGAAGCCGAACGCCGGTCGCGGGCCGAAGATGCGCGGCGGGTACTCGCCGGAGACCTCCGGCGGGTTCTTCGACGCGTCGCCCTCGCCGTGGCCGCCGGGGACGGTCAGCCTGACGTTCTGGAAGGTCAGGCCGGTGATCTTCGCGTCGGCGCGGCCGGAGACGGTGGACGCGTACTCGGGGTCGCCGGGGATGTCGCGGGGTGCGGTGAGGTTCGTGCCGGTGATGTCGCGGTAGGTGATGTTGCGGATCTTGCCGGTGGGCGGGTTGCCGGGGCAGCGGCCGCGCTTGCCGATGTCGATGAAGATCGGTGAGGCGGTCCTGGTGAGCTGGATGTTGTCGTACAGGACGTCCTCGATCGTCGCGCCGTCCATCGACACCATGCCGAGGCCCGCCTTCGAGGCGCCGGTGACCTTGAGGTTGCGGAACTGGATGTTCCGGAAGCTGCCGCAGGTCTCCGAGCCGAACTGGACGGCGTTGTTCTCGGTCGACTGGATCGTGGAGTCGCGGACGACGTTGTTCTCGCTCAGGAACGTCTTGCCGGTCGCGTAGTCGGACTTGAACGCCACCGCGTCGTCGCTGGAGGTCACCGTGGAGTTCGACAGCTCGATGTTGGAGCTGTTGATGAAGTTGATGCCGTCGCGGTCGTCCGGGGTGTCGACGGTGATGCGGTCGAGCTTCATCCCGTTGCAGCCGTTGGTGATGATGGCGAAGTGACCGGCCTCGCGGAACGTCACGTCGGTGATGTTGACGTTCTTGCAGAACTTGAGCGACAGCATCTTGTCGCCCTTGCCGGCCGGGATGTCGTCGCCGGTCTCCAGCTTGTTGGCGCCGTCGATCACGCCCTTGCCGGTGAAGTTGACGTTCTCGACGTTCTCGCCCCACAGCAGCGCGTTGCGGAAGTGGCTGTGGCCGAAGTCCTGGTACTTCGAGTTCGGGTTGGCCTCCGGTGCGTCGATGCCGCTGCCGGACGCCACGATGCGCGCGCCCTGCTGGAGGTTGATGGTGACGTTGCTGCGGAGGTGGATCGAGCGCGACAGGTAGGTGCCCGGTGGGATCTCGACGATGCCGCTGCCCGCCGCCGACGCCGCGGCGATGGCCTTGTCGATGGCGACCGAGTCGATCGCCTTGCCGTCGCCCTTCGCGCCGTAGTCCTTGACGTTGAAGCTGGCCGCGTTCGCCACGCCCGCCGGTGCCACGACCACCGCTAGCGCGACGAACGCGCCGGTCAGTCGACGCCTCATCGTTGAGAGGTCCTTCCTCGTCGTGCGTCGAGGCGGCGGCAGCTCGGCGTCTGAAACATTCTGAAAACGATTTCATTTCTGACCATAGTGAAGGCCGGGCCCGAAGTACAGACCCGGCCTGAGTTCACTCAGCCCACGTAGGCGCCCGGCTGCTGCAGGGCGGCCGGTCCGCGGTACTGGGCGTTGCCGAACGCGAGGATCGCCGCGCCGATCACGCTGAAGATGATCAGGCCGAAGACGGCGAACACGGTGTCCTTGCCGAACGACTTCGCGAGGTCGAGCGCAACGATGATGAAGATGATGAAGTTCACGAACGGGATCAGCATGAGGAGCAGCCACCAGCCGGGACGGCCGACGATCTTCAGCAACACGTAGGTGTTGTAGATCGGGATGATCGACGCCCAGCCGGGCTGGCCGGCTTTGGTGAAGATCTTCCAGCCGATGATGATTCCGACGACCCAGGCGATGAGGCCGAAGACGGCGATGGTGCCGAAGATGCCGGTCGCGACGGTCGGGTCGACCTCGGTCATGGTCGGGTCAGTGGGCACGGTCTTTCCTTCTTTCCACGCTTACTCTTGGCGCCGGGGGATCGGCGAGCGGGGACGCTGCCAGGACCGTGCACCCGGCCTGTGTGGAATTCACGTTTCGTGAGCTTTTCGAGACCTTCCGTCAACCTTCGGGGTGAACGGAGCCCAGCTTCTGCAGCGCCTCGTCCGCCACTCGCATCACGGTCCACTCGTCCATTGGGAGGGCACCGAGCGACTCGTAGAACCTGATGCTCGGCTCGTTCCAGTTGAGGACCGACCACTGCAGCCGCGTGTAGCCCTTGGCGACGCATTCCCCGGCGAGAGTTTCCAGAAGCTTCTTGCCCAGGCCGTTGCCGCGTTGCTCCGGCGTGACGTAGAGGTCTTCGAGGTAGATGCCGTGCACGCCGTCCCAGGTCGAGAAGTTGAGGAACCACAACGCGGTCCCGACGACCTGACCGTCCACTTCGGCCACATGTCCGAACAGCGCGGGCGCTGGGCCGAACAGCGCCGTGTGCAGCTGTTCCGAGGTGAGGTGGCACTGCTCCGGCGCCCGTTCGTACAGAGCGAGCTCGTGCACCAGCTTCACGACCGCGTCGACGTCACGCGGTTCCACCCGCCGGATCATCACACCTCCCAGGCAGGCACGTTGAGCCTGCGCACCTGCGGGTCGCCCCGCTCGTCACCCAGCTGGCAGATGCCGGCCGGATCCAGTCCGAAGTGGACACCCTGGTCGGATGCCAGTCCCAGCCACGCCGCGATCAGCACGCGGCTGAAGTGCCCGTGCCCCACCAGCACCACGTCGCCGCCGGGCAGGACCTTGCGCACCTCGCCGAGCACCTTGCGGGCCCGCTCCTGCACCTCCGCGTGCGTTTCGCCGCCCGGCATCGGGTGCGTCCACACCGTCCACCCCGGCACGCGCTCGCGGATCTGCGGCGTGGTGATGCCTTCGTAGTCGCCGTAGTCCCACTCGGCGAGGTCCTCGGTCATGCCGTTGATCTCCAGACCGGCCAGCTCCGCCGTCCTGGTCGCGCGCTGCCGCGGGCTCGTCAGCACGAGCGCGGGGGCCTGGTCCGTGCCTCGCAGCCAGGCGAGCGTGGCGCCCGCGCGGCGTGCCTGCTGTTCGCCCTCGGGCGTCAGCTCGATGTCGGTGCGTCCCGTGTGCCTGCCGCTCTCGGACCACTCGGTCTGGCCGTGACGCAGCAGGTAGAGGTGGGTGCTCACCTGTTCGATCCTAGGCAGTGACCGGGACCACGTTTGGGGGAGTCCTCTTCGGAGGTACCCCGCTCGCCATGACCGCCGAGCACCCCGACCACGGCGCCCCCGACGAGGTAGATGCCCAGGAGATCCGCGAGGCCTTCGGGGTGCGCATCGCGCGCATCCGGGCCGAGCTGACCTCGACGTGGAACAAGCTGCGCCAGAACCAACGCGATCCCGGCGCCGGGGAGCGGTGATTTCCTGAAGCGCTCGGTTCTGGTCCGAACGGCGTAATACCTGGGTCTGGTTCTCGTTTCGTTTGGCAGTTCGACGGCAGAACATCGCTAGAAATGGGTGGTATTCCTTTTTTGAGGGGACCGCTCATGCGTCGATCAGCCGCACTGTTGATCTCCGCCGTGCTGGCCGCGGTGGTACCCGCGCTGCCGGCCGCGGCCGCGCCGCAACCATCGTCGACACCGGGCTGGGCGGTCGCCGGTGACGTGATCCGCTGGACCGCTCCCGCGCCGATGCCGCTGTCGGACGCGGGCGTCGAGTTCTGGGAGGGCGACCGGCTGCTCGGCACCGCCGGTGAGTCGGCGGACCTGCGGACCTTCACACTCACGGCCCGGCTGACGGACCCCGCCGCGCTGCAGGTGCGGTCGGCGGGCAGGCGGCTGGACGTGCCGGCACCGCCGCCGCCCGCCCAGCTGGCCGTACCGGAGTTGCCCGCCTTGTCGCCGGAGTCGGCGGTGGACCCCGGCAAGCCCGGGCGGTACGCCACGACCAGGGGCGAGTACTCGCTGGACCCGATCCGGCTGCCGGACTACGCGGCGCCGATCGAGATGGACGCCGTCGTGGTCGCGCCCAAGGGTGCGCCGGGCAAGCGGCCGTTGGTGCTCTTCCTGCACGGGCGGCATTTCACCTGCTACAGCAAGACGGATCCGAAGCAGATGGTCGCCGCCTGGCCGTGCCCGCCCGGGTTGACCGCGGTGCCGAGCGATCGCGGCTATCTGAAGGCGCAGGAGTTGCTGGCGTCACAGGGCTACGTGACGGTGTCGATCTCGGCCAACGGCATCAACGCGCAGGACGCGCGGACCTTCGACGCGGGTGCGCAGGGGCGTTCGTCGTTGGTGCGCAGCCACTTGGCGAAGTGGGCGGACTGGTCTGCCGGTCTCGGCAACGCGCCAGAGGTGGTCAAGTCCGCGCCGGCGGACATGTCGAAGGTGTTGCTGGTCGGGCACTCGCGTGGTGGTGAGGGGGTCAACCGGGCCGCGACCGACAGCCTGAACCCGCCGCCCGGCGACACCGGGTTCAGCGGGCCGGTGCGGTGGCACATCCGCGGTACCGCGCTGATCGGCCCGACGATCTTCGGGCACAACCCGCAGCCCGACGTGCCGTCCGTGACGTTCCTGCCCGGCTGCGACGGTGACGTGGCCGACCTGCAGGGGCAGATGTTCGTGGACCTGACCCGCGGCGTGAGCCGAGGTGCCGCGTTGCACAGCGCGCTGTACGTGGTGGGTGCCAACCACAACTACTTCAACAGCGAGTGGACGCCCGGTCAGGCCGAGGCGCCGGCGCTCGACGACTTCTGGCCCGGCCAGCAGCCGGACCCGATCTGCGCACCGGGAGCCCCCACCCGGCTGACCGCGGACCAGCAGCAGGCCGCGGGCGCCACGTACCTCGCGGCGTCGGCCCGGCTCTTCCTCGCCCGCGACGAGTCCGTGCTGCCGCTGCTCGACGGCTCCGGCGTCCGCGCGCCGTCCGCCGATCCGGCCCGCGTCCTCTCGCACGCCGTCGGTGGCGACCGCAGGCCGTTCGTCGTGCCGGACACCTCGACGGTTGCTTCCGGCAGCGCGAGGGTCTGCGCTGAGGTGACGACCGATCCCGCTGCCGCGTGCGGTACGCGCTCGCCGCACCTCGTCCGCTTCCGCTTCGCGACGACCCAGCCGGAACGGCAGGCGGTCGCGCTCAAGTGGACGGCCGCCGGCCAGGCAGGAGTCGTGACCCCGGCCGAACCCGTTTCGCTGCACGGGTCGAAAGAACTCGCGCTGCGCCTCGCGGTTCCGCCGAACGCGCCGGCCACTCGGTTCGGCGTCTCCGTGACTGACCGAAATGGACAGAAGTACTCGCTGGGCGCGGTGTCGGTGACCGGCCTGCCCGGCAGCGACCGCCTGTCCGCCACGTGGGCTCAGGAAGTCCGCGTTCCGCTGCCCGCGCGGCTCGGCCGGGTGGCGTCGCTGGAACTGCTTCCCGAGTCCGCGTCCGGCGAGGCGCTGCTCATCGACGCCCACGGCTACACCAAGGGCCTCGTCCCGGTCTTGCCGGTCAGGCTCGGCCGCGTCGACGCCACCGTGACGTCGGTGCTCGAAGGCGACGAGGGCACGGTGACCCAGAACGTGGCCGTCACCGCCACCGGCAACGGGACCCGCACCGTCCGGCTCTTCTACAGCGACTCGGCCAACGTCCCCGTCACCAGGCTCGTGACGCTGAAGCCCGGCGAGCACCGCGTGGACGTGCCGATCACCTACACCGCCAACACCCGCTGGAGCGCCGACACCCGGTACCCCATCGGCGTAGTGGCGCTCCACAACGCCGTGGTCGGCGCCGCGTTCGGCGGTCTGCTGGTGCGCAACGACGACCCGATCCCGAAGCTGACGGTGACCCCGGTCGCCGACAGCGTCGCGGAAGGCGGCACGTTGCGCTGGAAGCTGACCCTGTCGGAGGCGGCGGACGCCTCCTTCACCCTCGTCGGCCGGCCGGTGGCGCCCGGTGGTGCCGAACTGTCCACAACGGACGTCAACGCCGAGTGGTTCTTCCAGAACTCGGACGAGGATCCGCTGCCGTCACGGGCGTTGTCCTCGACCGGGCTCCAGCTGTGGACCGTGATTCCGCCGGGGCAGACGTCCGTGGACGTCGAGGTGCCGACCGTGACCGACAACGAGGCCGAAGGCGAGGAGCAGATCCGGCTGAAGTTCGAAGGGCTGTCGCCGACCGGTACCGACTTCGAGGTGACCGGCAAGGTCACGAACGCCGCGTAACGCCAGAGCGGTGCCGTCCGAACGGCAGATGGTCGTGCCCACGACGTCGTGCACGTGTCAACCTGGTACCTCGACAACCCGTGCGCCGGTGGAAGGCGGTGTGGTGGGCGTGGCGAAACCCGCAGAACGAAGATTGACGGTGCCCGCTGTGCAGCACGGCGTCCCGGCGGGGACCGCGGTGCTGGTGGTCGGCTTCGACGACCAGGCCGCCAGCCTCGCCGCGCTCCGCACGGCGGCTGATCTCGCCTGCCGTCTCCGCGCCGATCTGCACGTGGTGCACGGCGTCGACCTCCGCGACTACCCGATCGATCCCGACTCCGACGTCGAGATCTGGGAAGCCCACGCGCGCAAGGCGCTCGAGGACCTGCACCTGAAGGCCGCGGAGGCGCTGGCCGCGCATCCGGGCGCCTGGACGTACCACGCGTGGAGCGGCAACCCGGTGCGGTTGCTGGTGTCCGTGGCCGACGAGCAGCAGGCGCTGATGATCGTGGTGGGAACGCACCGGCACCGGTCGCTGGCCCGGATGACGCGGGGTTCGGTCAGCCACCGGGTGGCGAGGTCCGCGCACCGCCCGGTGCTGCTGGTCGCCGATCCCGGCGGCCGGTAGCGGTGCCGATCAGTTGACGAGCGCGGCGGTGCCGGCGTAGGCGAGCAGCACGGCGCCGAGCCCTGCGGCGATGCTGACCACGGCGTTCAACACCGCGGAGAGGTACGCCCTCTGCTCCACCAACCGCATGGTCTCGTAGCTGAAGGTGCTGTAGGTCGTGAGCGCCCCGCAGAACCCGGTACCGGCCAGCGCCAGCACGTGACCGGGAAGAGCCGTGCCGGCTCCCGCGAGGGCACCGAGGATCAGGCAGCCGAGGACGTTGACGCTGAGAGTGCCCCACGGGAACAGGCTCTCGTGACGTGACTGCACGAAGCGGTCGGTGAGATACCGCAGCGGTGCGCCGACCGCGGCGCCGAGGAACACCAGCAGTGCCGTCATGCCCTCGTCCCCCCAGTGCTCCTGGCCAGTGCTCGGGTCGCCCAGGCCCCGGTGACCACGGCGACCATGGCGCCGAGGAACGTCGCGGCGAGGTAGACCGCCGCCAGACCGGCCCCGGCGTGCTGGAGCAGGTTGCGGATCTCCACCGCATAGGTCGAGAAGGTGGTGAACCCGCCCAGAACTCCGACACCGAAGAACGGGCGGACCAGGCGGTGAGCGGTCCACACATCGGTGATCAGGACCATCAGCACGCCGATCAGCAGGCAGCCCGCCGTGTTGACGAGAAAGGTCCCCCACGGGAACTCGCCCGGCCGGGTGGGCAGCAGCAACCCCAGTCCGTAGCGGGCGAGCGCCCCGAGCCCGCCGCCGATCGCGATGACGGTGAGCACCGGCGCGTGGTGGCGCACGAGTTCGCGACGCTGGGCGCCGACGTGCAGATCGACATCCGGATCGACGGGATCAACCAACTCGGCCTCGTCGTTCAGGGACACGCACAGCCTCCTACTCCGTCACCGGACATGGCACGGCCCGGTCTGAGTAGGGACTGTCGGCAGCAGACGCTGCGGTTCTCCGAAATGGAGCGGTGAGCCCCACCACCGCTGCCGTGCACGGTACTAAGTCCATCACTCGGCGCACTTCGCGATGTGGGCAGGCTCACCGCGGCAGGTCGCTCAGGACAGTTGACGAGTCAAGGGTTCCCTCAGGACACCTCAGCCGATGCCGGGGGAGGTGTGCGCCGCAGCAGGAGAACGACGAACCCGAGAATTCCGCGGTAGCCGCCCAGCCAGCTGGTGCGATGGGCCGCTGACGTCCGAAGGGCGAGGTCGCTGCCGGGGTGTCCGGGATGGTCGAGGGCCCACTGGGCGAGGGTGCCGGTCCAGCACCATTCGTACTCGTCCCACTCCGCGATGGTGCTGATGTATCCGTAGACCGGTGTCCATCCGTCGGCGACGACTTGGGCCACGGTGGTCGGGAGATCCGCGTACTTCTGCGGACCGTCCTCCAGTTCCGCTCGGACGGCGGCGTCGGGCTCGCGCTCCCAGAAGCAGTCGCCGAGCAGGAGCATCCCGTCTTCGGCGAGATGTTCCCGAGCGGCGTGCAACGTGGGGAGCAGCCCGCCGAACGCGTAGGCGGCTCCCACGCTGAGCACCAGGTCCGCTTTCCTGGTCGACCGGTACTCGGCGACGTCCTGGCGGCGCAGTTCGAGCCGATCTTCCAGACCGAGCCGGGCGGCCTCGTTCAGGGTGCGGTCGAAGCCTTCACCCGAGATGTCGACTCCGACAGCCGTTACGCCGCCGTGCGCCTGTAGCGCGCGTAGCAGCCAGGTGCCCTCGCCGCAGCCCAGGTCGAGCAGGTGATCGTCCTGCTCGCGGATGGCCCGGTGGAGAAGGTGTGCCACCGTGCTGTCGCTCAGCGGAGCCGAAATCGGGTGGTCTATGTGCGCGATAGCGCTGAGTTTGCGTCGGTCCACCAGCGCTGTCTAACAGAATCCTGATCTTGTGTCGCAGGCGTTCGGCGGCGGTGATGCCGGCACGGATCGTCCCCGTGGACCCGCGCCAATGCTGTCCAATGTGGACTGACTTGGGCCGTCCGGGGGCCGTGGAGCAACCCCAAGGACGAGAAACGACGCTGACCGGCGAAAGAAGTTTCCGCTGGTCAGCGTCGTTCGCAAGGCTTTGGGCTCAGCCCTGCTTGGTCTCCCAGAAGATCTTGTCGATCTGCGCGATCAGGTCCAGCAGCTGCTGGCCCGTCGCCGGGTCCATCGACCCCTTGGTGCCCGACGCACCCGCGGCCTTGGTGGCGCGGTTGAAGAGGTCGTGCAGCTCGGGGTACTTCTCGAAGTGCGGCGGCTTGAAGTAGTCCGTCCACAGCACCCACAGGTGGTGCTTGACGAGCTCGCTGCGCTGCTCCTTGATCAGGACGGCACGCTCCCGGAACTCCGGGTCCTCGTTCGCCTGGTACTTCTCCTGGACCGCCTTGATCGACTCGGCCTCGATGCGGGCCTGCGCCGGGTCGTAGACGCCGCAGGGCAGGTCGCAGTGCGCGGTTGCCTCGACGCGCGGGCGGAGAATGCGCGACACGAGTCGCATCGTTCCTCCCAGAGTGAAAACAGTGGATGCTCCGACAAGAAGACCCTACTCCGGCTGATCGAAGGGTGATCGTTGAGACCGCGCCTCTCCACCGTGCTCGTGAAAGGTCCGTCGATGGTGCCGGCCCTGCGCAACGACGACATCGTGCTGGTCAGATGGGGTGCGCAGGCCAAACCGAACGACGTGGTGCTCGTGCGGTGGGCCGGCAGACCCGGTCAGTTGTCGGTGAAGCGCGCCTCCCACCCAGTGGACGGCGGGTGGCACGTGGTGGGAGACAACCCGTTCGCCAGCACCGACTCCGAGCAGCTCGGGCCCGCCGAGGTGCTCGGAGTCGTCAGGGCGCGGTTGTGGCCGAGGCCACGGATCAGGCTTTGAGCGACGCGTACAGCGCCAGGCAGTCCTCGTAGCGCGGCAGGGCGCCGGCCTCGTGGGCTTCGGCCAGGGTCGGCGCCGACCTGTCCTTCTCCGAGAGCAGGAACTCGAGCTCGCGCGGCCACGGCAGGTCCAGGGCCGGGTCGAGCGGGGTCAGGCCGTGCTCGCCGGTCGGGTGGTAGACCGCGGAGCACAGGTAGTTCATGGTCGTGCCGTCCTCCAGCGCGATCATCGCGTGGCCCAGCCCCTCCGCCACGTAGACGGCGTTGCACTTCTCCGACGACACCAGCACCGCCTCCCACTGGCCGAACGTGGGGGAGCCGACCCGGATGTCGACGATCACGTCGATGAACGAGCCGCGCGGGCAGAAGACGTACTTCGCCTGGGACGGCGGCACGTCCGCGTAGTGGATGCCGCGGATGGTGCCCGCGCGCGAGACGCTGTGGTTCGTCTGCGCGACCCGCAGGGGGTGGCCGACCGCCTCGGTGAAGGCGGCCTCCTGGTACGGCGAGACGAACACGCCGCGGTCGTCGGGAAATGTCCGAGGGGTGAACTCGAACGCGCCGTCAATTTTCAGCGAACTCGCCTGCATGCCGTCACTCTAAGGCGTCAATCTTTCTTGACCGATCGGGTGCTTCCTGCCTGCATAAACCGACCGGTCGGTGCAGAAAACCGGACAGACGTCTTGCTACATGCCCTCTGACCTGCGGAAAAAGTGTGATCCCCGCCGCAGACAGGCGAGCGCGACCCTGCCACACTTCCGTCACCCGCAGCACTCGGGCTGTTCTCCGACGCAACTCGTCGGAGTGCCTCGACCGAGTTTCCAGGCCCCGTGTACCCGGCGTGACAACGCTGGGCCGGTGCGCCGTTTGGTGATGAGCCCAAGTTGGGCTACTACGCCGCCCGCACCGCAGGAGGGACGCCGTGACAGCAGTGAACGAAGCCCGTACCGAGAACTCCGATCCGACGAAACTGACGGACGAGGAGATCTTCAACGCGCACGTGGGCGGGAAGCTGGAGGTCGGCGCGACCGCCTCGCTCGCTGACCCGAAAGCGCTGTCCATCGCGTACACCCCCGGTGTCGCACGAGTGAGCAGGGCCATCGCCCAGGACGCCTCCCTGGCCGCGAGGTACACCTGGGCGCACCGCCTGGTCGTCGTCGTGAGCGACGGAACCGCGGTGCTCGGCCTCGGCGACATCGGTCCCAGCGCCTCGCTGCCCGTCATGGAGGGCAAGTCGGCGCTGTTCAAGACGTTCGGCGGCCTCGACTCCATCCCGCTCGTGCTGAACACGACGGACGTGGACGAGATCGTCGAGACCCTGGTCCGGCTGCGCCCGTCGTTCGGCGCGGTCAACCTCGAGGACGTGTCGGCGCCGCGCTGCTTCGAGCTGGAGCAGAAGCTGATCGAGGCGCTCGACTGCCCGGTCATGCACGACGACCAGCACGGCACGGCCGTCGTGTCGCTCGCCGCCCTCAACGGCGCGAACGAGGTGCTCGGCAAGAACATCGGCGACCAGCGGGTGGTCATCTCCGGTGCGGGTGCCGCGGGCATCGCGATCGCCAAGATCCTCCTCGCGGCCGGCGTGGGCGAGGTCACGCTGCTCGACTCGCGCGGCATCGTCCGCACCGGTCGCGCCGGGCTCAACCCGGTCAAGGAGGAGATCGCGGCGGTCACCAACGGCAGCAACCTCGACGGCGGCATCGAGGTGGCGCTGCGCGGCGCGGACGTCTTCATCGGCGTCTCGTCGTCGAAGGTGCCCGAGGACGTGATCGCGAGCATGGCGAACGACTCGATCGTGTTCGCTCTGTCCAACCCGGACCCCGAGGTGCACCCGGACGTCGCGGCCCGGCACGCCGCGATCGTGGCGACCGGTCGCAGCGACTTCCCGAACCAGATCAACAACGTGCTCGCGTTCCCCGGAATTTTCCGGGGTGCGCTCGACGCGGGTGCGCGACGGATCACCGAGGGCATGAAGCTCGCGGCCGCGGATGCCATTCTCGCCGTTGCGAAAGATGATTTGGGTCCAGATCGAATTGTTCCGTCCGCACTGGACCCGCGGGTCGGACCCGAGGTCGCGGAGGCTGTCGCCCTGGCCGCGAAGGCCGACGGCGTGGCCTGAGCCGACCGGAAATTCGCCACCTTTTCGCATCTTCCCGGGGACCGGAACCACGAACGTGGCTTTTCGTTAACCCGTGCAGGGGTGGGCGATGACGCTCTGAAGCGCTACCGTCCCTCTCCTCGGGTGTTCACCCGAGGAGAGGGTTCGTGTTTGCCGCCGTTCGGGTGCCGTTGTCGTGTCCACCCGAATTGCCGCGGGCGGCGGATGCGGGAGAGGGTGGGCCGGTGCCCAAGTGGGTAGGACGCGCGACGGTGGTGAACGGCCGTGCACGGACGGCTGCGAAACCTCCGATGACGCTCGACGGGCTGACACTGCCCGACGCGCCGTCGTTGCTCGTCGACGTCAAGGGTGTTGTCATGCAGGCGAACCCCGCCGCCGTGGAGCTCGCGGCCGCGCAGGGCGCCGACGACCTCGTCGGGCACCCGCTCGGTGAGCTGCTGCTCGGCGACCAGTCCGACCTGCGGTTGCTGCGCGGCGACGGCACCGAACTGCCGGTGCGCGTGGCCAGGCACGCCGTTCCCGGCACTGGCCTGCAGGCCGTGCTGCTGATCGACGTCTCCGACCTGTCCGCCGCGGCGGACGCACTGCGCGACGAGCAGCGCCGGTTGCGCAAGGTCCAGCGGGTCGCGGAGCTGGGCTCGTGGGAGTACGACCCGGAGACCGGTCTGACCGTCTGGTCGGACACCCACTACGAGCTGCTCGGCGTCGAACGCGGCACGGTCGTCCCCGGCGCGCAGGCCGTGCTGGACGTCGTGCACCCCGACGACTACGCCATGGTCGAGTCGTACTGGCAGGGCCGCGAGATCACCGGCGACCCCATCGACATCGAGTACCGGATCGTGCGCCCCGACGGCCAGCTGCGGTGGATCCGCGGTGTCGCCGAAGCGCGGCTGACCGACGTCGGCCAGCTGGACAAGATCACCGGGTACATCCGCGACATCACCGAGTCCAAGCGCGCGGCCATCGAGCTCGCGCAGGAACGCCGGCGGTTGCTGGAGGCGCAGCGCATCGCCCGCATCGGCAGCTGGGCGTACGAGACGGGCACGCGGGCCGTGCACCGCAGCGAAGTGCTGATGGAGATGTACGCCGAGCTCGGCATGACGCCCGACGACGACCTGCTCAGCGGCGTGCACCCGGCCGACAGGGAGCTCGTGAAGGACCTGCGGCACCAGTTGCTGCACGCCCAGGACGACGAGCCCGTCGAGGTCGAGGTCCGCAGCGAGATGGGCGAGCGCGTCTACATGTGCCGGGCCCGCGCGGAGATCGACTCGTCCGGTCGCATAGAGCGCTACCACGGCACGATCCAGGACGTCACCGAGGCGCGCGAGCTGGAACGCCAGATGCGCGAGGACCGCCGAAGACTGGCGGACGCGCAGCAGGCCGCCCGCCTCGGCATGTGGGAGTGGAACCCGGCGACCGGCGACGTCGTGTGGTCGGACATGCTGCGCGAGCTCTACGGCATCCCCGCCGACGTGGTGGGCACCTACCAGCACTACCTCGACCTCGTGCACCCGGAGGACCGCGGCTGGGTCGACGACCTGTGGCGCCAGCTCGCCGTGGACGAGGTCGCCGTGCAGTGCGAGCACCGGGTGGTCCTCCGCGACGGCACGACCCGGATCTTCCGCTGCCACGGCATGATCGTCCGCGATCCGCAGGGCGCGCAGCTGGCCGTCGGCACCGCGCAGGACGTGACCGAGCAGCGCGCGGCCGAGGCCCGCATGAAGCGTTCCTCGCAGCGCTTCACCGACCTGGTCTCCGTGACGCCGGTCGGCATCGGCCTGTTCGACGAGGCCGAGCGCCTGGTCGACGCCAACGACGCGTTGTGCGACCTGCTGGGCATGGAGTTGGAGCAGCTGCGCGGCATGACCGCCGAGCAGCTCACCCACCCCGAGGACACCTCGCCCGGCCTGCAGTGGGCCGCCGAGCGCACGCAGAAGATCCCGCAGCGCATCCTCGTGCGTCCCGACGGCGAGAAGGTCTACTGCGAGCTGCACATCGCGTTGTCCGTGCAGGACGACGGCCGCCGCTTCTGGCTGATCGTGTTCCTGGACATCACCGAACGCCGCCGGACCGCGGAGGCGTTGCGGCACCAGGCCACGCACGACGAGCTGACCGGCCTGCCGAACCGCGCGCTGGTCAAGGAGATGCTCGGCAAGCTGCTGGACGGTCCCGGCCGGTCCAAGGTCGCCGTGTTCTTCTGCGACATCGACAACTTCAAGCGCGTCAACGACTCCCTGGGCCACGACGCGGGCGACGAGCTGCTGGTGGCGCTGGCCCGCCGGCTCGAAGGCGGTCTTCCCGACGGCTGCACGGCCGCGCGGTTGTCCGGCGACGAGTACGTGATCATCTGCGAGGACATCGACGCGGTCGGCGGTGTCGACGCGCTGGCCACGCGGGTCGCCTCGTTGCTGCGGACCGCCGTTCCGGTGCACGGGCAGCTCGTCCGGGTCTCGGCCTCGATCGGCGCCGCCGTTCCCAACGGCTCGCGGGCCAACGGAGCGGACCTCCTGCGGTTCGCCGACGCCGCCATGTTCGAGGCGAAGCGCAACGGTGCCGGGCGGGTGTCGCTGGCCTCGGCCGCGTTGATCGCCTCCGCGGACCGCCAGGTGCACCTCGAAGGCCAGCTGCGGGACGCGTTGCAGCACGACGG
>Ga0070710_10000039_pt1 | contig 60337 bp, 57 predicted proteins | sample LARL52metaG_FD_65454 | JGI IMG/M metagenome (GOLD analysis project Ga0070710, IMG submission 65454) | Corn, switchgrass and miscanthus rhizosphere microbial communities from Kellogg Biological Station, Michigan, USA - LAR L5-2 metaG | ecosystem: Host-associated > Plants > Roots > Rhizosphere ...
GTGCGTATTGCGGTGACCGGCTCGATCGCCACCGACCACCTGATGACCTTTCCCGGCAGCTTCGCCGAGGCGCTGATGCCGGACAAGCTGGACAAGGTGGCGCTGTCCTTCCTGGTAGACGACCTGGAAATCCGCCGTGGCGGGGTGGCCGCGAACATCTCGTTCGGCCTGGGGTGCCTGGGGCTGCGGCCGCTGCTGGTGGGCTCGGTCGGCGGTGACTTCATCGATTACCGGGCCTGGCTGAACGCCCACGGCGTGGACACCAGCGGGGTCAGGCAGTCCACGACCCGGCATACGGCCCGGTTCGTCAACACCACGGACCTGCACGGCGCACACATCGGGTCGTTTTACGCCGGTGCCATGGCCGAGGACGCGGTCATCGAGCTCGCGCCGATCGCCGAGCAAGCCGGCGGCATCGACCTGGTCCTGGTCGGGGCGGGGGATCCCGAGGCCATGAAGAGCTTCACCGCCCAGTGCCGCCGACTGGACATCCCGTTCGCGACCGACACGTCATGGCAGGTCGCCCGGCTCGACGGCACGGACGTCCGCACGCTGCTCGACGGGGCGCAGTACCTGTTCGCCAACGAGTACGAGGCGGCGCTGACCGAGCAGAAGACGGGCTGGAGCGCCGAGGAGATCGTGAACCGGGTCCGGGTCCGGGTCACCACGCTCGGCCAGGACGGCGTCCGGGTGGACCGGGCCGGGCAGCAACCGCTAATGATCCCGGCCGTCCTCGCGCAGCCGAAGGAGCCGACCGGAGCGGGGGACGCGTTCCGGGCCGGGTTTCTGGCCGCGATCGCGAGCGACCTCGGCCTGGAGCGGGGCGCGCAGCTGGGCAACCTGATCGCGGCGTGCGCGCTGGAGACCGTCGGCCCCCAGGAGTACGAGGTGAAGCCGGAGCCGCTGATCTCGCGGTTCGGGGCCACCTACGGCAGCGCGGCCGCCGACGAGCTGGCCGTCCTGCTGAATGACCGCCCCTAGGCCATGTCTTGTGACCCGGCTCTGCACCCTGGGTGACGCCCTGCTGGACGTCGTGGTCGTGACCCGTTCCGGGCTGGCGCACGGCACCGACACGCCGGCGGCAACCACGGTGGTGGCCGGCGGCCAGGCGGCCAACGTCGCCGCCTGGACGGTGGCGCTGGGCGGCCAGGCTCGCGTGGTGGCCAAGCAGGCCGCCGACCTGGCCGGTCGCCTGGTCGCCGACAGCCTGCGCGAGCGCGGCGTGCAGCTGGCGGGCCCGGTCACCGAGGGGACGACCGGTGTCGTCGTCTCGCTGTCCGACGGCGGCGGCGAACGCTCGATGATCACCGACCGCGGGGTGTGCCCGCTGCTGTCGGCGGCGGAGCTGCGGGACGAGTGGTTCGCCGGCTGTGACCGGCTGCACCTGCCGCTGTACAGCCTGGTGGACGCGCCGATCAGGGCGGCGGCGCTGGACGCGGCCCGGCGGGTGCCCCGGGTGAGCGTGGACCTGTCGTCCATCTCGGTGCTGCGCGAGATCGGCGCGGCGGAGGTGGGCCGCCTGCTGGCGATGCTGCGACCGGACGTGATCCTGGGCAACGAGCCGGAGACCCGGCTGGCCGCCGCACCGTCGGCGGCGACCGTGGTGGTGAAGCTCGGCCCGGCCGGAATCCGGCTGAACGGCAGGCACTGGCCCGCGCACCCGGCCGTGCCGGTGGACAGCACCGGGGCCGGAGACGCGTTCGCCGCCGGATTCCTGCTCGGCGGGGTGGAGCTGGGCCTGGAGGGGGCCGCCCGCGCGGTCAGCCGAGTAGGCGCGATGCCATGACAGCCGACCGCGGCGTGCCCGGCGACCTGCTGGACGTCTCGGCCGAGGTCGAAGAGGCGCTAGCGGCCGGCGGCCCGGTGGTGGCGCTGGAGACGACGCTGGTCTCGCACGGGTTTCCCGGGGCACGCGGGCTCGATGTGGCGCTCGAATCCGAGCGCCGGGTGCGGGCGGCCGGGGCGGTGCCGGCCACGGTGGCGGTGATGGACGGGCGGATCCGGGCCGGCATCGGGGCCGCGGAACTGAGCCGGCTGGCCGCCAGCCCGGACGCGCGCAAGGCCGGGCCGCGGGATCTGGCCAGTTGCGTGGCCGGTGGCGGCCTCGGCGCCACCACCGTGGGGGGCACGCTGGCCGTGTGCCGGCTGACTGGGATCGGCTTCATGGGCACCGGCGGTATCGGCGGCGTGCACCGCGGCTTCGCCACGACGCTGGACATCTCTGCCGACCTGGCCCAGCTGGCGCGCACCCGGGCCGTGGTGGTCGCTTCGGGACCGAAGTCGCTGCTGGACGTGCCCGCGACCGCGGAGCTGCTCGAGTCGCTGGCGGTGCCCGTGCTCGGCTGGCGCACGGACACGCTGCCCAGGTTCTACACCGCGGCCGGCGGTCCGGCGGTCTCGGCCCGGGTGCAGACCGCAACGCAGGCCGCGCGGATCGCCCGGCTGCACTGGCGGCTGGCCGGCGGTGGCGTGCTGGTCGCGCAGCCACCCCCCCGCAGCCTGGACGTGGACGATCTGACGGAGCAGGCCCTGGACGCCGCGCGGCGGGCTGGCGCGACGGGCCAGGCGGTGACCCCGGCCGTGCTCGCGCACCTGCACGAGGCCACCGGCGGCGCCACGCTGGAGGTCAACGCGGAGCTCATCGCCGACAACGCCGGCCTGGCGGCCGAGCTGGCCGTCGCCTACGCGGCCGATCAGTAACGGTAGCGTGGCGGTCATGGCAGTCGCGGCCGCCGCCGTCGGCTATCACGGCCCGCCCGAGCTCACGCTGGCTCGCGCGTTCACATCGTGGACGTTCGACCCGTGGGTGTGCGCGGCCGTGCTGCTGCTGGGCGCCGGCTACCTGACCGCGGTGCGGCGGGTACGCCGCCGCGGCCAGCCCTGGCCCACCGCGCGCGCCGTGTCGTTCGCGGGCATCGGCCTGGGCACGGTGGTGGTCGCCACCATGTCCTGGACCGGGGTGTACGCGGGCGTGCTGTTCTACGCTCGGGCCGCGCAGACCATCCTGCTGCTACTCCTCGCGCCGCTGTTCCTCGCGCTGGGCCGGCCGCTCACCCTGGCCATCGCCGTGGCTCCTGGGCGCGCCGGGGCCCGGCTGGAGGCGGCGATACGCAGCCGGACGGCGCGAGCGCTCACGTTCCCCGCGATCACCACCCTCCTGCTCGTCGCCGTGCCCTTCGCCGTCTACTTCTCACCGTGGTACACCGCGTACTTCCACAGCACCGGGATCCGGGAGCTGACTTACCTGGCGCTGATCATCCCGGGCCTGGTGTTCTTCTGGACCCTGATCCGGACGGATCCGGTGCCCTGGGCCTACCCCTACCTGGTGACCCTCTGGATCATGATCGGCGAGGTGATCGGCGACGCCATCCTCGGCGTCGCGGTGATCAGTGACTCGCACCTGATCGGCGGCGAGTACTACCGGGCGCTGGCCACGCCCTGGGGCCCCAGCCTCCGATTCGACCAGATGCTCGGCGGCGCCACGCTGTGGGTCCTCGGTGACCTGGTGGGTATCCCGTTCCTCGTGGCGGCCCTGATCTACATGATCAGGGAGGACGAGACGGAAGCGGCCGAGGTCGACGCCGAGCTGGACGCGAGGGACGCGGCCACCGCGGCGGCCACCGCGACCGCGGCGACTGCGTCAGCCGGGCCGGCCCCCTCCACCTCCGCGGAGGGGGCCAACCCGGCCGGACGGCCGGCCGGTCCGCCGGCGGACCGGCCGTGGTGGGAATCCGACCCGCGGTTCACCGGCCGGTTCAGCCCGGCCGAACCCTCGCAGGATCAGTGAACCCGTCCGCGCCTGGGCAGGCCGGCGAACAGGGTCGCCGCCCTGTTGCCTGGTGCTCTCAGTAACAGCGGCGGACCAGGAACGACCATCCGCTGGGCAACGCCGTCTCCAGCACGAACTCGTGCGACTTCAGCCCGCACCAGGCGGGCAGGTCGGTCCGTGCCGCCGGGTCGTCCGCGAGCACGGACACCACCGAGCCGATCGGCACCTCGCGGATCCGCTCGGCCAGCATGATGATCGGGATCGGGCACTTGCGGCCGAGAGCATCGATGGTCAGCGCCGGAACCGGCGGCGTCGCGGTGGTCATCTGGTCACCTGGTCCATCCTGGGGCGCGTGTCATGCCGGAGGATCGGGTTGTCGGCTGCCTGCGGTTACTGTGTGAGTACCCGACGATAGCGATACCCCAGCCGCCATGGGGTAAGCACACAGTAAGCACGGGGTCGGCTGATGCACCGGGCCTGGTTCGCGGTAATGTTTCCACGACACGCTGTAGGAGGAGTCGCAACCGGCCACGGCCGCCCGAGGGCAGCCGGCCGGAGTCGTCCGCTGGGAAGGCAATCAGTGAGTCCGATCCGCCGCGAGCCGCGAACGGGACGCGCACGCATCGCGCGCCGCCTGGCGGCCATCGTCCCGGATTCCGGTCCTGCGGACCCGGATCCCGGGCTTCGGGTACCTGCGGACTCCGGGTGCGTCCCGCCTGCGCCCAGTACCCGCCTCCCCCCGGACTCCGGGTGCGTCCCGCCGAGCACCACGACCCGCCTGCCGGAGGACTCCGGCTGCGTGAGCTTGCCGCCCGGCAGCAGGCCGCGCTCGCGCGGCCGGCGCGCGCTGTCGGCCGCGGCGCTGGGCCTGCTGGTGATCGCCCTGTCCGGCTGCACCAACAACGAATTCACCCGGCTGGGCTGGCCCGACCCGATCACCAAGCAGGGAAAGGTGATGCTCACCCTGTGGCAGGGGTCCTGGATCGCGGCGTGGGCCGTCGGGGCCGTCGTGTGGGGCCTGATCATCTGGGCGTGCATCTTCCACCGCAAGCGCAGCGATGAGCTGCCACCGCAGGTGCGCTACAACCTGCCCATCGAGATCATGTACACGGTGGTCCCGTTCATCATGATCGCCGTGTTGTTCTACTTCACCGCGCGGGACGAGAACTACGTGAACGCGGAGTCCTCGCATCCCGACGTTTTGATCAACGTAACCGGGTTCCAGTGGAGCTGGGAGTTCTCCTACCCGCAGTTCAAGGTGCCTGGCTCCGCGGCGGGCGACGTCACGCTCACCGGCCGGCAGTACCCGGGACCGCTGCCCCTGCTGATCCTGCCGGAAAACGAGACCGTGAAGTTCACCCTGAACTCACTGGATGTCGTGCACTCGTTCTGGATACCGGAGTTCGTGTTCAAACGCGACGTGATTCCCGATCACACCAACTCCTTCCAGGTCACGGCCACTAAGACGGGCACGTTCACCGGTCACTGCACCGAGTTGTGCGGTGTCTACCACAGCCTGATGCTGTTCAAGGTGAAGATCGTGACCCCCCAGCAGTTCCGCACGTTCATGGTGGCTCAACAGGCCCGGCAGAAGGCGGGAGGTGTGCAGTGACCGCGACCGAGCATGGCATCACCGACCCTGAAACCCGGCTGCTCAGCAGCCCGCGAAAGGGCTCGGTGCTCGCTTCCTGGCTGTCCTCGACAGACCATAAGATCATCGGTTACCTGTACCTGATCACGTCATTCGGCTTCTTCCTGTTCGGCGGCATCCTGGCGATGATCATGCGGGCCCAGCTGATGGGCCCGCACAACCACATCGTGTCCGACCAGCAGTACAACGAGCTGTTCACGATGCACGGCACGATCATGCTGCTGCTGTTTGCCACGCCGCTGTTCGTCGGGTTCACCAACGTGATCATGCCGTTGCAGATCGGCGCGCCCGACGTGGCCTTCCCCCGGCTCAACCTGCTCAGCTGGTACCTGTTCACCTTCGGCGGCCTCATCCTGGTGGCCAGCTTCCTGACCCCCGGCGGTTCGGCGGCGTTCGGCTGGTACGCCTATGCGCCGCTGACCAGCTCGGTGTACTCGCCAGGGGTGGGTCCAGATATGTGGATCATGGGCCTGACGCTGTCCGGCCTCAGCACGATCCTGGGCGGGGTCAACTTCGTCACCACGATCTTCTGCATGCGGGCCCCGGGCATGACCATGTTCCGGATGCCGATCTTCACCTGGAACGCGCTGCTCACCAGCATCCTTGCGCTGCTGGCCTTCCCGGTCCTGGCCGCTGCCCTGCTGGTGCTGGAGATCGACCGCAAGCTCGGGGCGCACGTGTTCGACGCCTCCAGCGGCGGCGCGCTGCTGTGGCAGAACCTGTTCTGGTTCTTCGGCCATCCCGAGGTGTATATCGTCGCGCTGCCGTTCTTCGGCATCATCACCGAGGTCTTGCCGGTGTTCAGCCGCAAGCCGCTGTTCGGCTACAAGAGCCTGGTCGGCGCCACGATCGCGATCGCGGGCCTGTCGATGACCGTGTGGGCGCACCACATGTTCACCACCGGCGCGGTGCTGCTGCCGTTCTTCTCGTTCATGACCTTCCTGATCGCGGTCCCGACCGGGGTGAAGTTCTTCAACTGGACCGGCACGATCTGGCGCGGGCAGCTCACCTTCGAGCCGGCCATGCTGTTCGCCCTCGGATTCCTGGTCACGTTCCTGTTCGGCGGGCTCACCGGGGTCATCCTGGCCTCGCCGCCGCTGGACTTTCACGTCAGCGACACCTACTTCGTCGTGGCCCACTTCCACTACGTGCTGTTCGGCACCGTGGTGTTCGCCATGTTCTCCGGCTTCTACTTCTGGTGGCCGAAGATGACCGGCAAGATGCTGGACAACCGGCTGGGCACGTGGCACTTCTGGACGCTGTTCCTCGGGTTCCACGGGACGTTCCTGGTACAGCACTGGCTGGGCGTGATCGGCATGCCGCGCCGCATCGCCAGCTACCCCGACCTGCCGGGGATCGCGACCACGCTGAACGACGTCTCCAGCATCAGTTCCTTCGTCCTCGGTGCCTCCACATTCTTCTTCCTCTACAACGTGTACAAGACGTCGCGCTTCGGCGAGCGGGTCACGCTCGACGACCCGTGGGGCCATGCCAACTCGCTGGAGTGGGCGACATCCTGTCCGCCGCCCCGGCACAACTTCACCAGGATCCCGCGCATCAGGTCGGAACGGCCCGCGTTCGACTTGCACTATCCGAACGTCAAACAGGGCCGGGCCTCGCTGGGGGTCAAGCAGTCGCTCTCGGTGACGGCGACGTCGAACGAGTCGCCACCGCCATCGCACTAACACCTATCGCGCTGGCACGGCCACAACCAGTACTGGGGAGGTAGCGGATGAAGGTAGAGGGAGGCCTGTTCATCGGCTGCGCCGTGTTCTTCGCCGGTGTCGACGTCGTGTACTGGTACTACTCGCACGATCCGACCGGCACCGCCGCGCTCGCCTTTGCGGTCGGGCTCGGCTTCCTCACCGGGTTCTATGTGCTGTTCACCGGGCGCCGGCTGCCGAAGCAGCTCCAGGACGACCCCCAGGCCGAGATCGAGCAGGGCACCGGGGAACTGGGATTCTTCAGCCCGCACAGCTGGTGGCCGCTGTTCGTGGGCGCGTCCGCCGCCACGGCCGCCCTCGGCGTCGCGATCGGCTGGTGGCTGTTCCTGATCGGCATGCTGTGCCTGCTCTTTACCACGATCGGCTTCGTCTTCGAGTACTACCGCGGCGAGTACGCGCACTGACGGCGCCGCGCGGTGCCCAACGCTCCGGCTCGCCCGGCTAGCGCCGGAGAGCCCGCGAGCTACGCGGGGACGAGCCCGGCCCGGTAGGCGATGATGACCAGCTGGATCCGATCGCGGCAGTCCAGCTTGGTCAGCAGGTGCGCGACGTGGGTCTTGGCGGTCGCCGGGCTGATGCTCAGCTTCCCGGCGATCTCAGCGTTCGACAGCCCCTGCGCCACCAGGGTGAGGACCTCCCGCTCTCGTTCGGTCAGCTCCCTGAGCTGCTCCAGGCCCGCCGGGACCTGCGGCGGGGACAGCTCGGGCCGGCTGGCGAACTCGCCGAGCAGGCGCCGGGTCACGCTGGGGGCCAGTAGCGCGTCGCCCGCCGCGATGACCCGGATGGCGTTCAGCAAGTCGGCCGGCATCGTGTCCTTGAGCAGGAAGCCGCTGGCGCCGGCCCGAAGCGCGGCGTATACGTACTCATCAAGGTCGAAGGTGGTCAGGATCAGTACCCGCACGTCCTGCGTGCGCGGGTCCGCGGTGATCCGGCGGGTGGCCTCGATGCCGTCCATGACCGGCATCCGCACGTCCATGAGGACCACGTCGGGCCGGGTCGCGCGGGCCATGTCGACCGCGTCCGCGCCGGTCCCCGCCTCGCCGACGACCGCCAGGCCCGGCGTGGCGGCGATGATGCCGCAGAAGCCGACCCGCACCAGAGCCTGGTCATCGGCGACCACCACCCGGATCGTCATGAGCCGGCGTCCCCGGTCGGCAGCCGCGCCGCCACCCGGAATCCGCGCTCCGGCTGCGGGGCTGCGCTGAGCTCGCCCCCGTACAGGCTCACTCGTTCGCGCATCCCGATCAGCCCGTGCCCGCCGGTCATTTCCTCGCCCCCTTCATCGCCGGGCTGGCCCGCGCCGGGGCTGCGCGGTCCAGGCCGTCGCGCGGCGGTCGCGGCGGGGACCCGGCTGCCCCGGCCCTCGTCGGTGATCTCGACGGATAGCTCGTCCGTACCATAGCCGACGATGACCTGGCAGGACGGCGTGTCCGCGTGCTTGACCACGTTGGTCAGGGCCTCTTGCACGATACGGAACGCCGCGAGATCGATCCCGGGCGGCAGTTCCCGGCGGCGGCCGCGCACCTGCAGGTCCACCCGGACTCCGGCGCGCGCGATCCCCGCCACCAGGCGGTCCAGATCGGCCAGGCCGGGCGCGGGCACCAGCGGAGCCGCCTGTCCGGGGCTCGCGGTGCGCGGGCCTGCCGGCTGCCCGCGGCCGTTCGCCGCGGGCGGTGCCGCGGGCGCCGCAATTGCGGGCGGGCCGGCGGCGCGGCGACGACCGGACCCGATTTCCGGCCCGAACGGCTCCGGTCCGGACCGGCGCAGCACACCGAGCATGCGCCGCATATCGGCCAGCGCTTCCCGGCTGGTGGCCTGGATAGCGCCGAGCGCCTCGCGGGCCTGGCCCGGTTGTTCCTCGATCACGTGGTGACCGTATCCGGCCTGCACGGCGATCACGGTCATGCTGTGCGCGACCACGTCATGCAGTTCCCTGGCGATGCGCAGCCGCTCCTCGGTGACGGCGCTGGTCGCCGCCTGGTCGCGCAGTTGCTCAGCGTAGATCCGCCGCTGGCTGACCGCGTAGCCGAACCCCCAGGTGATGATCACGATGAGGGCGGCCGGAACGGCCACGCCCGGGATCCGTCCTGGGTGCACGAACAGTTCGGAGGCGAAGACCAGGGCTAGCACCGCGCCGAGCGCGGCCGCCGATACCCGGCGCGACGAGACGACGGCCACCACGAAGAGAACGTACGTGGTCGGCAGGTAGAAAAAGGGGCCGTTCGGCGTCCGGAGCAGCACGACGGCGAGCGTGGCGGCCGCCACGGCCAGGCCGAGGGCGACCAGCGGACGGCGGCGGCGCAGGGCGACCGGCAGGGACATGGCGACGGCGAGCATGAACGCCACCAGCACGCCGTCGATGCTCGGCTGGAACACGCCGTTCTGGATAATCTCCCCCCGCAGCGACGCGGTGAGGATCAGCGTGCACACCGTGGCGGCGAGCACATCCAGCGCGACCCAGTGGCCGGGGCGCAGCCGTTTGGTCAGCGGCGGCCGGGGTCGCCGCTGCGGTGCCTGCGACGGGCTGCTCACGCATCTACCGTAACCGCACCTGCCCGGCTTGACGTCAGCCTGCGGGCGTAGGCCGGGCGGCGCAAGGCAGACCTGCCTGTGCTCGCGCCGCCGATCACAAAATCAGCCTGAGGGCTGACGACTGTGATCACGATCCGCGACAGTCTGGGATCGGCCGCCACCGGGGGGCGCCGGGCCAGCCGGGCCGGCGCGAATGCGGCCGGCGGTGCGACCGGAAGCGAGGACGGCCCATGACCACACGCGCCCAGGGCGCGGTCACCGAGACGGCGGTCATCGAAACTCAGGCGCTGACCAAGCGGTATCCGGGTCCTGTGACCGCGCTCGACGGCCTCACCGTCGCAGTCGCGCCGGGCATCACCGGCCTGGTCGGAGCCAACGGCGCGGGAAAATCCACGCTGATCAAGATCCTGCTTGGCCTGCTCGAGCCGACCACTGGACGGGCCACGGTGCTTGGTCACGACTGCCAGCTGCACGGCGAGCGGATCAGGACCCTGATCGGCTACATGCCCGAGCACGACTGCCTGCCGCCGGATGTCACCGCCACCGAGTTCGTCACCCATCTGGGACGGATGTCTGGCCTGCCGGCCACCGCAGCGAAAGAGCGGGCGGCCGAGTCGCTGCGGCACGTCGGTCTGCACGAGGAGCGGTACCGCCAGATCGGTACCTACTCCACCGGCATGAAGCAGCGGGTGAAGCTGGCCCAGGCGCTGGTCGGGGACCCACGGCTGCTGCTGCTCGACGAGCCGACCAACGGCCTCGACCCGGCGGGGCGGGCGGAGATGCTCGACCTGATCTTCCGGATCGGCACGGAGTTCGGCATCTCGATCGTCATCGCCTCGCACCTGCTCGGCGAGATCGAGCGCATCTGCGACCACCTGGTGGCCATAGAGGCCGGCCAGCTGCTACGCGCCGACACCATCTCCAGCTTCACCGAGGTACGCCGGGTGCTGCTCGTCGAGGTGGAGGAGGGCGTGACACCGCTGGCCGATGAGCTGGCCCGGCGCGGGCTCGACGCCAGGCCGTACCGGCGAGCGCTGCTGGTGCCGCTGGCGGGCGATGCCACCTATGACGCGGTACGCGACGCGATCGCCGATCTGCGGCTGCCGCTCGGACGGCTGGAACAGCGGCGGCACCGTCTGGAGGAGCTATTCCGTGACGACGGCGAGCCCGCCCTCGCGACGACAGAGGTGTCCGATGCCAGCTAATGACGCGTTCTCTTCCGGTCCCGGGGCCGGCCTGGCGAGCCAGCCCGCCGGCGGGGTCATCTACGACCGTGGCTATCGCCGTTACGACGACGTGCGGCTGGGGCGGCCGCAGATTGCCCTGGCCCTGTTCTGGCACAGCCTGCGGTCCTCGTTCGGCATCGGACGCGGCGCGAAAGCCAAGATCCTGCCGGTGATCACATTCGCCGCCCTGTGCCTGCCGGCCGTCGTCAACGCGGTCGCGGTGGCGAAGGGAGGCCCGCCGGTCGTCTTCTACGGCACCTATACCTTCCCGCTGCGGGTCGTGGTCATGACGATCTTCGTGGCGGTGCAGGCGCCCGAACTCGTCTCGCGCGACCTGCGCAGTCACGTCCTGCCGCTGTACTTCTCCCGGCCGCTGCGCCGGAGGGACTACCCGGCCGCGAAGTACGCAGCGTTCACCGTGGCCTGCCTGCTCATGATCGAGCTCCCGCTGCTCCTGCTGTACCTGGGCACGATCATCTCGGCGAACGGCGGCAGCGGCGTGTGGCACCAGACCAAGCTGCTGGCCGGGGGTCTCGGCGTCGGGGCGCTGTGGGCGGTGCTGCTGGCCGCGATCGGGCTGGCGCTGGCGTGCCTGTCCGCGAAGCGCGCCTACGCGACGGGTGCGGTCGCGATCTTCTTCTTCCTCACCTGGACGCTGGCCCAGATCATCTACTCGGTCGCCGGGCACCCGGTCGTGGTGCACCCGGCCGCCGGGCATCCGCTCCCGCCCGGCGTGGCCGCGACTGCGGCCACGGGCATCACCTCGGGCCAGCGGCTGGCCGGCTTGATCAGCCCGTTCACGGTGCTGGACGGCGTCAGGCAGTGGCTCGGCGGCAAAGTCCCGGGGCCGATGGCCCCGCCCGGCCACTACGGGGCCGTCTACGGCGTGATGTTCCTCGTACTGCTCGCGGCGAGCCTGACCATCCTCGCGGTCCGGTACCGGAAGGCGGGTGTGGAATGACCACCATCGAACTGGCGGATGTCTCCCGCTGGTACGGCAACGTCGTCGCGGTGAACGACGTCACGATGACGATCGGCCCCGGAGTGACCGGGCTGCTCGGACCGAACGGCGCGGGGAAGTCGACGATCATCCATATGATCAGCGGATTCCTTGAGCCGTCCCGCGGCAAGCTGACCATCGGCGGCGCGCCGAGCTGGGACAACCCGGATATCTACCGCACACTCGGCCTGGTCCCCGAGCGGGACTCCGTCTACGCCTTCCTCACCGGCGCGGGCTTCGTCCGGGCCACCGCCCGGCTGCAGCAGCTGACCGATGTCGACGGCGCCGCACGCCGCGTCATCGACATGGTGGAGATGGCCGAGGCGGCCGACCGCCGCATCTCCACCTACTCCAAGGGCATGCGACAGCGGATCAAGGTAGCCGCCGCGCTGGTGCACGATCCCGAGGTCCTGCTGCTGGACGAGCCGTTCAACGGGATGGACCCGAGGCAGCGGCTGCACATGATGGATCTGCTCGACAAGCTGGGCGCCGAGGGACGGACGATCCTGTTCAGTTCCCACATCCTCGAAGAGGTCGAAAGGCTCTCCGGGACGATCCAGGTGATCGTCGCGGGGCGGCTGGCGGCCTCGGGGGACTTCCGCGCGATCAGGCGGCTCATGACCAGCAGGCCGCACGTGTTCACCGTCCGCTCCTCGGACGACCGGCTGCTCGGCGCCACGCTGATCGGACGCCCGGCGGTCAACGGGGTGGAGGTCACGGCCAGCGGGCTGCAGGTCAGGGCGTCGGACTACGGCGCCTTCTGCCGTGAGATCGCCGTCCTGGCCCGTCGGCACGACATCCGGCTGCTGGAGTTGCTGCCCGACGACGAGTCGCTGGAAAGCGTCTTCGCCTACCTCGTCTCGTCGTGACGCCCCCACGCCCGCACCGGCCAGGCCCAACCAGAAGAGGGCAGTGATTACCATGTCCCGCGTTTTCAACCGAACCGTCGCCGCGATCACGCTGCGCGCCGCGCTGGGCCGCAGGCGAGCTTTCCTCCTCGCGATCCCGCCGGCGATCCTGGTGCTCGTCACGCTCGCGCTCAAGGCATCGCACCCGGTGGCGCCGTGGCCGGGCCGGATCCTCGGAGACTTCGGGTTCACCGTGGTTCTCCCGCTGACCGCGCTGGTGATCGGCAGCAGCGTGCTCGGGGCCGAGATCGACGACGGGAGCATCGTCCACCTGCTGGCCACCCCCGTCCGCAGGTCCGCGGTCATCGTGACCAAGTTCGTGATCGGCACCGCGGCCACCATGGTCTTCGTGGCGGTGCCGGAGCTGATCGCCGGCATCATCGCGACCAGCGGCGACAGGCTCCGGGGCGGCCAGCTCGTGACGACCGTCGGCGGCCAGATCGTGCACGTCGGCGGGAACCGCAATCTCGCGCTGGGGCTATTCGCCGGCGCGCTGGTCGGCGCGGTGTTCTACAACGCGCTGTTCATCATGATCTCCGTCGTGACCACCCGGGCGCTCGCCGTCGGCCTGCTCTACGTGCTCATCTGGGAGGGGCTGCTCGGCAACTTCGTCGGCGGCGCGCGCGAACTGTCGATCGGCCAGTACTCGCTGGGCGTGGCGAACTCGATCGCTCATGATCCGGCCCTGAACGCGACGCTGAGCCTGACTACCGCGCTGGTGATGGGGATCATCGTGACGGTCGCGGCGCTGGCCCTGGCGTCCCGTCGGCTGGCCCTGTTCTCCCTGCGCGGCGACCCGGTGTGACCGCGCGCAGTGACCCGGCGTGGCTTCGCGGCGATGTGACGGTCGGCCCCGTCAGGATTCGTCCGGTGGTGCGATCGCGTCTTCCTCATGGCCGGCGGCGATGGCCGTGCGCTCTGTCTCGTCGCCGTGCTCGCCGTCCGGGCCGTGTCCGTTGCCGCCGTTCACCGGCACCTTCTCCGAGAGCACCCGGTTCGCCGTCGCGCGGAGCCTGCCGCTCAGGCCGCGCGTGGCCGGGGCGGGAACGCCGTTCTCGTCCACGGTCCCGCCGGGCAGCGGCAGCGGCTCCTTGTTGCTCAGCAGGACGGCGCGCTCGTCTTCGGAGACCGGACGGTGCACCTCGATGAACTCACCGGTCGGCAGCTGCCTGATGATGCCGGTCTCCAGCCCGTGGTGCAGCAGTTCCCGGTCCTTGCGCTGCAGCCCAAGGCAGATCCGCTTGGTCACCACGTAGGCGATGGCCGGGCCGAGAAAGACAGCGAAGCGGGCGATCCAGGTGACCGTGTAGAGCGGGATGTGCAGGAAGTCGGCGATCAGGTCGTTGGCACCTTCCAGCAGGAAGATGAGGTAGAACGCGATTGCCGCCACCGCGATCGCGGTCCGGGTGGGCCCATTGCGCGGCCGGTCGTTGACGTGATGCTCGCTGCGGTCCCCGGTCGCCCACTGCTCGATGAACGGCCACAGGGCGGCCCCGGTGAAGAATATCCCGAGCGGCACGAGGGCGGGGATGAGCACGTTCCAAGCCACGGTATGGCCGCCCACATCCCACGTCCAGCTGGGGAAGACGCGCAGCGTCCCCTCAAGGAAGCCCATGTAGAAGTCGGGCTGCGACCCCGCGGAGATCGACGCGGGCGTGTACGGGCCGTACAGCCAGATCGGGTTGATCTGGGCGATCGTCGACAGCAGCGCGAGCACGCCGAAGATGAAGAAGAACCACGCGCCGGTCTTCGCCATGAAGTACGGGTAGAACGGCTGGCCAATCACGTTCTGGTCGGTGCGTGCCTTGCCCGGCATCTGAGTGTGCTTCTGGTGCCACATGATGAGCAGGTGCGCGGTGACCAGGCCCAGGATCAGGGCGGGGATCAGCAGCACATGGATGATGTACAGCCGGGGGATGATGTCGTTGCCGGGGAACTGCCCGCCGAACAGGAAGAACGATGTGTAGGTGCCGATGACCGGGATCGACAGGATCACGCCCTCGAGGATCCGCAGCCCGGTGCCGGACAGCAGGTCGTCGGGCAGTGAATAGCCGAACAGCCCTTCCAGCATCCCGAGTACCAGCATCGTGATCCCGATCAGCCAGTTGACCTCGCGTGGCTTGCGGTAGGCGCCGGTGACGAAGATGCGGAGCATGTGCGCGAAGATCGCGGCCATGAACAAGTCCGCCGCCCAGTGGTGGATCTGGCGCATCAGCAGGCCGCCGCGGACGTCGAAGCTAATGTTCAGCGTGGACGCGTACGCCTCGCTCATCCGGACGCCGTCGAGCTTGGTGTAGGTGCCGTGGTAGACCACGTCGGTCATGCTCGGCTTGAAGAACAGCGTGAGGAACGTGCCGGTGAGCAGCAGGATGATGAACGAGTACAGGGCGATCTCGCCCAGCAGGAACGTCCAGTGGTCCGGGAAGACCTTCCGGAACCACTTGCGGAAGATCTGTGCGCCATGAAGCCGGTCGTCGAACCAGCCGCCGGTCGCGGTGAGGGCCTTCTCCGTGGCGGACTGCTCGTCCTGCGTGCTCATCCGCGCTCCCAGAAGCTCGGGCCCACGGGCTCGGTGAAGTCGCCGTCGGCGACCAGGTAACCCTCGGAGTCCACGGCCAGCGGCAGCTGGGGCAGCGGCCGGGGCGCCGGGCCGAACAGGACTTGCGCGCCCCGCGGTGCGTCGAACGTGGACTGGTGGCACGGGCAGAGGATCTTGTGCGTGGTCTGCTCGTAGAGCGCGGCCGGGCAGCCCACGTGCGTGCAGATCTTGGAGTAGCAGACGATGTCTTGCACGCACCAGCTCAGGTTGGTGGGCGGCTGCAGCTGGCCCGGGAAGAACTTGATGATGATGGCCGTCGCCTTGGCCAGCGCGTTCAAGTTGTCCTGGTATCCCTCGGGCACCACGGTGATCAGGCTGCCGGGCGTGTCGAACTCCTCCGGCTTGATCGGCCGGTTGGGGCCGTAGATGAGTAGCCGCGTGCCCTTCTTCCATACGGTGTACCGCAGCAGGCCGTGCGGCAGCGGGCCCATGTCACGCAGCAGCACGATCGGGGCTATGGCCAGCGGCACGGTCGCGGCGATGAGCGTGCGCCGGATGATCGGCCGCTTGATGAACTGGCTCTGTTCGGCCCCTTCCACGAAGGTCTCCTGGAAGGCCTGCCTGTCCTGCCGCGACGAGGCGAGGGGATGACGTGCCTCGGTGACCTCTACGTTCGGCATCAGCCTCCGGACCCAGATCACCGCGCCCGCGCCCACGGCCAGGAAGGCCACCGTCATGGCCGAGCCGAGCGCCAGGTTGGAGTGGAACACCCTGGTCACCGAGCCCGCCGGCAATCCGATGTAGGCGGCGATGAACCCGATGCTGGCCAGCATGGACAGGATGAACAGAGCCGCGACCGCGCGTTCGGCCCGCTTGGCCTTCGCCGGGTCGGCCGGCTCGATCTCCCGCCGCGGGCCACCGTGACCGCCGCCGTCCCCGGTGTCGAGCAGTGTCCTCGGGCCACTGGCGCCGCTGGTCTCCGGTCCGCCGCCCAGCATGCTCCGCGCGACCGCGGGCGGCGGTGTGCCGATCACCCGGTGCGGCCGGGCCGGCTCCCGCCCCGCTTCCGCGCCGGGCTGGGCTGCTGGTGTCTGGTCGTCTTCACTCATGCGTCTCGCTGCTTTCCGACGATCCAGATGGATATGAAGATCAGCAGGCCGATGCCGCCGATCCAGATCACGAGCCCCTCGGTGACCGGGCCGACCCGGCCCAGGCTGAACCCGCCGGGGTTCGGCTCCGCGCGGGTCTGGGTGATGAAGGCGATGATGTCGCGCTTCTCGCTCGGGAGGATCGTGGTGTCGCTGAACGCCGGCATGGCTTCCGGGCCGGTGAGCATGGCCTCGTAGATCTGCACCGGGGTGGCCTGGTTGAGCGAGGGCGCGTACTTGCCGTTGGTGAGCGCCCCGCCGGCACCGACGAAGTTATGGCACGCTGCGCAGTTGGCGTTGAAAATCTGCTGGCCGAGCCCGGGGTTCGCCCCGACGGGGCTGGCCTGGGCCTCGGTCGGGACGGGCGGGCCGCCGCCCAAGGAGGCGACGTACGAGGCGATGGCATTGATGTCGTGCGGGGAGAACACCACCGGCCTGCGGTCCATCTCCGCGCCCTGCTCCTTCGCGGGCATCCGCCCGGTGCTCATCTGGAAGTCCACGGACGCGGCCCCGGTCCCGATCAGGCTCGGGGCTACCGAGGTGCCCTGCGCATCCAGGCCGTGGCAGCTTGAGCAGCTCTGCTCGAACAGGTACCTTCCCCGGGCGATGTTCTGCTGCAGGGGAGGGGGAGCAGACGCCGCGGCCTGGCTGCCCGGCCCGGTCAGGCTGGCGTACATCACGCCGATGGCGGCGAGTCCGAGGGGGACGACGGCGTAGCCGGCTACCCGGTGTCTGCGCCGCGCGGTGATCCAGCTCACTGCAGTCCTCGGTTTCCGGTCAGTGGATCAAGTAGATGGTCGTGAACAGGCCGATCCACACGACGTCAACGAAGTGCCAGTAGTACGACACGACGATGGCGCTGACTTGCACCTCGTGGGTGAGCCGCTTGGCCGCGAAGGTGCGGCCGAGCAGGAACAAGAACGCGACCAGGCCTCCGGCCACGTGCAGACCGTGGAACCCGGTCGGGATGAAGAACACCGAGCCGTAGGCGCTGGAATGCAGGCTCAGCCCTTGGTCCTTGAGCAGGGAGACGTACTCATAACCCTGGCCGATCACGAAGTACAGGCCCATGAAGAACGTGAGCACGTACCACTCGCGCAGGCCCCACCTGGTGGCCTGCCAGATCCGTCCCGACCGCCGGATCTGCCCCCGCTCCACCGCGAAAACACCCAGCTGGCAGGTGACGCTGGACAGCAGCAGCACGGTGGTGTTGATGGCGCCGAGCGTGAGGTCGAGGTGCGCTCCCGGCCATTTGAGGCCCTCGCTCTTGTCCACCGAACGGATGGTGAAGTACATCGCGAACAGCGCCGCGAAGAACATCAGCTCCGAGGAGAGCCAGATGATGGTGCCCACGCTGACCAGGCTCGGCCTGCTGGTCGGCCCGCGCGAGGGAGTCTGCGTCGCGCTTGCTGTCGCCACGAGAACATTATTACGACAACACGTAGGGGAGCGAAGCCCGACCCCCCGAACCGATGTGCTCCATTACCCGGCGATCGATAGCATCGCAGCCATGAAGGTCGTTGTGTTCAGCCATGACGCGGATGTGCGCGCTCAGATTCGGCTGGCCATCGGGAGCAGGCCCGCGCCGGACGTGCCCGAGGCCGAGATCATCGAGGTGGCCACCGCGCCGGCTCTGTTCCGGCTGCTCGATGCCGGCGGCACCGACGTCATGGTCCTGGACGGCGAGGCACAGCCCGCCGGCGGCATGGGGATCTGCCGGCAGGCCAAAGACGAGATATATAACTGCCCACCGGTACTGCTGGTGATCGGGCGGGCGGACGACGGCTGGCTTGCCACCTGGTCGCGCGCGGACGCCGTGGTGTCGCACCCGATCGAACCGGTCGTGCTCGCCGAGGCGCTGGCCGGCTTGATGCGCGGTCTCGCGGCCGGCCGCGCACTGCGGTCCGGTGGCTGAGCCGGCCGGGGCGTCCGGCCAGGCTAGCTGGCCCGCGCTGATCGGCGCGCTCATCAGGGGCGAATCGCTGACCGTCGGCGAGGCCGCCTGGGCGATGAACGAGATCATGGACGGCGCGGCCACGTCCGCACAGATCGCCGGGTTCGGAGTCGCGCTGCGGGTCAAGGGTGAGACAGTCGAGGAGCTCAGCGGACTCGCCCAGGCCATGCTCGACCACGCCACCCCCATCAGCGTTCCCGGCCGGGTGGCCGACCTGGTCGGGACCGGCGGGGACGGGGCGCACACGGTGAACATCTCCACGATGGGCGCGATCGTGGCGGCGGCCGCGGGAGCGCGGATGGCCAAGCACGGGAACCGCGCCGCCAGCTCCGCATGCGGCGCGGCCGACGTGCTGGAGGCGCTCGGCGTCGTGATCGACCTCCCGCCGGCCGCCAGCGCACAGCTCGCCGAGGAGATCGGGATCGCCTTCCTGTTCGCACCGCTCTACCACCCGGCGCTGCGGCACGCCGGGCCGCCGCGCCGCGAGCTCGGCGTGCCCACCGTCTTCAACTTCCTCGGCCCGGTGGCCAACCCGGCGCGCCCGCAGGCGCAGGCGGTCGGCGTAGCCGATCCCCGGATGGGCGAGATCATCGCCGGAGTTCTGGCCGCCCGCGGCTGCTCGGCGCTGGTCTTCCACGGCGACGACGGCCTGGACGAGCTCACCACCACGACCACCTCCACGGTCTGGGCCGTGCACCAGGGCGGCGTGAGCCGGCTCGTCCTCGACCCGGCCGAGCTCGGGCTCACCCGCAGCCACCCCGGCGATCTGCGCGGCGGCGACGCGGCCCGCAACGCGGCGGTGGTGCGGGCCGTGCTGGCTGGGGAGCACGGCGCGGTGGCCGATACCGTGCTGCTCAACGCGGCCGCCGCACTCGCTGCCCATGACGGGATTCCGAACGCTGACGCGGTGATCCCTGCGCTCAGGGACGGTTACGCGCGGGCCGGCGAGGCCGTCCGTTCCGGAGCTGCCGCCCGGCTGCTGAACCGGTGGGTGGAGGCCAGTACCAGGCTGGCGACCGAAAACTAAAAGCCCCGCCTGGCGGCCAGAGATAAGGCCGGGTCGGGTCGGCAGGCCGGGTCAGGCCGGCCCGGGTCGGGCAGGCCGGGCACGCCGGGTCGGGTCGGGTCGGGCAGGCCGGGTAGATCTAGTCTGCCTCGGTGAAACCGAGCGCGAACGCGGCCTCCAGGTCGTGCCTGGAATAGGTGCGGAAGGCGATATGCGTCTCCGTGTGGGTCACGCCCGGAACCTGGTTGACCCCGCCGGGGATGACATCGGCGAGTTCCTCGTGCGCCCGGACCCGGATGATCGCCACCAGGTCAAACTCGCCCGTTACCGAGTACACCTCGCTGACCTGCGGGATCTGCACGAGTTCCTGGGCGATCTCGGGGATGCGCTGGACCTCGGTCTTGATCAGGACGATCGCGGTGACCACCGGCCGCCTCCTTCGGTCATCATCTGAGGCCGAGCGTACTAGTACCGCGAGCAGCCACGCCTGCCGGCGGGCCAGCCGCTCGCTCCGGGGTTGTCGATGGCACTTCGCCGCCCCTGGGGTGTCGGCAACCGTACATCGATCTTGGTAGCAGGGGCGGGGTCGCGTGAAGTCCGGTCACTCAGACGGATATCTCGGCCAGCGTGCGCACGCCGGACGCGGCCAGCCGCCCGATCAGGCCGTGCAGCACCGCGGCGGTAGCCCGCGCGTCGGCCAGGGCGCGATGACTCGGCGCCGTCGGTGTCTGAAAGAAGCTCGCCAGTGTGGACAGCTTGCAGTCGGGTACCTCGGTCTCACCGAGCACCTGCCGCGCCAGCGTGACCGTGTCCAGCACCGCCAGATCCGGCCAGGGCAGGCCGCAGTCCCCGCACGCTGCGATGAGGAAGCTGACGTCGAAGGGGGCGTTGTGCGCGGTGAGCACGGCACCGCCAGTGAAGGCCAGGAAATCGGGCAGCACCGCCTCGATGACCGGAGCGCGCGCCACCATCGCGTCGCTGATCCCGGTGAGCGCCGCGATGTCGGCCGGGATCGCCTCACCCGGGTTGATCAGTGTGCAGAACTCCCCGGTGACCCGCCCGCCGGTGAACCGGACCGCGCCGATCTCCGTGATCCGCGCGGTGTCCGGCGACCAGCCGGTGGTCTCCAGGTCGACGACGACGAAATCGGTGTCGGCGATCCGGTGCGTGCCGCAGGCCAGCAGCGCGCTGCAGGCCTGTGAGCCGTCGGCGCTGGCGACCGGCCACCGGAGCGCGGGGCCGGCCTGAGGGGCCGGCCTGCGCGACGTCCGGCCCCGCCACCGCGATGTCTGGCTCGGCCATCGCGACGCCCGGGTCCGCTGGCGCGAAGCCCCGCCGAGCCGGGATGTCAGCCTGCGCCAGATATTCACGGTGCCCACGGTAGGGCTGGGTACCGACACTCTCTGCCAGGCGCGCCGGAATGTCAGTACCCCTTCCTAGCCTGGTATCAGCAAGAAACCACGCCTCCGGAGGGAAGGGTCATGCAGGACGACGGCGACCGGCGCGAGATGGGCGGGACCGCGGGCCCGGATTGCGTGATCGCGATCCTGCCCGACGGCCAGACGATCGGGGCGGCCGAGCGCCGGGCACTGCGGGCGCTCGCGGAAGCCGGACTCATCCCCGAAGCCGGGCTGATTCCGGCGGCCGCCTGATCCTGGAAGCCGACCTGATCCCAGTGGCCGCCTGATCCTGGAAGCCGGCCTGATCCCAGTGCCAGCCTGGTCCCGGAATCCGGTCATATCGCTCACACGGGCTGTTCGGCCATCAGGATCCACTTACGCAGAGTCAAAGACGCGCCCGGAGTAGTGGAATCGGTTGAACCGGCCCTCTCGCTTCACTAATGTCACACCTCGAGCCGCATCGTTCCGCAATCGCCACACCGGCGATAACGATCGGCCGACGCCGAGTCCTTGCGGCCGACGTTCTGTGTTGGCTGCGGAGCCGGGTCATCGGCAGGCGCCACGCTGGCACCGGCCGAAGGGCGAGTTCTTCCACCGCCCCGCGCCCCTAGCTCACCCGGTAGGCGAGAGTGGAAGAAGGAGCGTGTCCCGCACGTGAATACGCGGCCATCAGCCAGGCTTTCCCTGGTCAGCCGCTGTATCACCGGAGCCGCCGCGGTGGCCCTGATCGGGGGCCTGGCCACTTACTCGGTTTCTGTGAGTGCTTCGCCGAAGCCGACGATCACTCAGGTGACAGCGCAGGTCAAGACCCTGTCGAGCCAGGCCGACAAGGCCATTCAGCAGTACGACCAGATGAAGCAGCAGCTGGCCGAGGCCGGCCAGCGGCTGAAGCTGATCAACAACGAGGTCGCCAAAGACCAGGCGCAGTTCAACATCGCGCGCCGCGGCGTGGCTGCGGCCGCCGCCACCGCCTACGAGGACGGCAACCTGACGTCGATGGCGGCGCTGATCACCTCGGCCAGCCCGCGGACCGTGCTCAGCCGGGCCAGCATGCTCGTCCAGCTCTCCTCGACCAGGTCCGCGCAGATGCACCAGTTCATCACCGCAGCCCGGCAGCTCTCCGGAGCTCAGCAGGCCGCCAAGCACACCAAGGCGGCGATCACCACGCTGCGCAACCAGGCCCACGCGCGGGTCGTCTCCGCGAACAAGTCCCTGAGCCAGAAGAAGTCACTGCTCGCCACGCTCACCGCGCAGCAGCAGCGGACGGTCGCCGCCGCGGCCAGCCCGGCGGGCGGCCAGACGTCGTCCACCCCCGCGACTAAGAAGGCCCCCCCTCCGGCCCCGGCCAGCGGCAACGGGGGCAAGGCCGTCGCGTTCGCCTACGCCCAGCTTGGCTGCCCCTACGTGTACGGCGGCACCGGACCGTGCTCGAGCGGCTACGACTGCTCCGGGCTGGCCCAGGCCGCGTGGGCGTACGCCGGGGTGTCCATCCCGCGCGACACCTACGAGCAGTGGGCCGCGCTGCCGCACATTCCGCTGTCCCAGCTCCAGCCGGGCGACCTGATCTATTTCAACGGCGAGAGCCACGTGGCCATTTATGTGGGCGGCAACATGATCATCGACGCCCCGACACCGGGCCAGAACGTGGAGAAGGTTTCTCTTTCCGGCTGGTACGCGTCGACCGAGGACGGTGCCGTCCGGCCCTAGCCTTACCCTGAGCCATGGGCAAGACGCTCGTGGTCACCAACGACTTCCCGCCTCGGCGCGGGGGGATCCAGTCGTTCGTGCACGCGCTGGCCTGCGGGCTGTCGGCCGGCTCGGTGGTCGTGTACGCGCCCTCCTGGGAGGGCGCCGCCGAGTTCGACGCCCGCCAGCCGATGCCGGTCATCCGGCACCCGACGTCGCTCATGCTGCCGGTGCCGTCGGTGACCCGCCGGGCCGTAGCCGCGCTGCGGGAGTATGACTGCGACCGGGTTGTGTTCGGTGCCGCCGCTCCGCTCGGCCTGCTGGCTCCCGCGCTGCGCCGCGCGGGGGCGGAGCGGATTGTCGCGATCACCCACGGGCACGAGGCGGGCTGGGCCGCGTTGCCCGCCGCACGCGGTCTGCTGCACCGGATCGGCGACGCGGTGGACGTGGTGACCTACCTGGGGGAGTACTTCAGGGTGCGGCTGGCCCGGGCCCTGTCCGCCGACGCGGCGGCCCGCATGGTCCGGCTGGCCCCCGGCGTCGACGTGACGGCTTTCCATCCGGGCGGGGGCGGCACCGCGGTCCGGCGTCGGCTCGGCCTGGACGGCCGGCCGGTGGTGCTGTGCGTGTCCCGGCTCGTGCCGCGCAAGGGCCAGGACACGCTGCTGCGGGCCTGGCCCGCGGTTCTTTCGGCCGCGCCGGATGCCAGGCTGCTGCTGGTCGGTAGCGGGCCGTTCGGTAAAAAACTGCGCCAGGTGGCCGAACGGCTCCGGGTAACGGACTCGGTCCATTTTGCCGGCGCCGTCCCGGGGCGGGATCTGCCCGCTTACTACGACGCCGCCGACGTGTTCGCCATGCCCTGCCGGACGCGCAGAGGCGGGCTCGACGTGGAGGGGCTGGGCATCGTCTACCTGGAGGCCTCCGCCACCGGGCTGCCGGTGATCGGCGGCGACTCCGGCGGCGCGCCCGACGCCATCCGCGACGGCGAGTCAGGCTACGTGGTCCCCGGCCGCAGCGTGACCGCCGTGGCGGACCGGATCATCGGCCTGCTCACCGATCCGGACCGGGCCCGGGCCATGGGCGAGAAGGGCCTGGCCTGGGTGCAGCAGGAGTGGCGCTGGGACCTGGTGGCCGGGCGGCTTGAGCAGATCCTCGGCGGCTAGGTCAGGAGTACAGCGCCTCGATGTCGGCGGCGCACTCCTTGACCACCACGCTGCGGCGCAGCTTGAGCGACGGGGTGAGCTGACCGCCGGCCTCGGTGAAGTCGATGTCGAGGATCCGGAACCGGCGGATCGCCTCCGCCCGGGACACGGCCTTGTTGGCGTCGTCCACCGCCTGCTGGATCTCGGCGACAAACTCCGGGTCGTCCTTCAGCTCGGCCAGCGTCGCGTCAGACGCCTTGCCGTGCTGCTTCTTCCAGTGCGGCAGCGCCTCCTCATCGATGGTGACCAGGACCGCCACGTAGGGCCGGCCGTCGCCCACCACCATGCACTGGCTGACCAGCGGGTGGCTGCGCAGCCTGTCCTCGAGCACGGCCGGCGACACGTTCTTACCGCCGGCGGTGATGATCAGCTCCTTCTTGCGGCCGGTGATCCGCAGGAAGCCTTCGTCGTCGAGCGAGCCGATGTCGCCGGTGTGGATCCAACCGTCGCGATCCAGCACGTCGGCGGTGGCGGCGTCGTTGTGCCAGTAGCCGGAAAAGACGATCGGCCCCTTGATGAGGACCTCGCCATCGTCGGCGATCCTGATGCCGGCGCCGGGTATCGCCAGCCCGACCGTTCCGATCTTGTTGCGGCTCGGCCGGTTGACGGTCGCCGCCGCGGTGAGCTCGGTCATCCCGTAGCCCTCGAGGATCGTGATCCCGGTGCCGCGGAAGAAGTGGCCGAGCCGCTCCCCGAGCGCCGCGCCGCCGGAGACCGCGAACCGCACCTGGCCGCCGACCGCGTCGCGCAGCTTGCCGTAGACCAGCCGGTCGAAGAGGCGGTGCCGGAGCATGAGGGCGGCGCCCGGCCCGCGGCCGCCGCGGGCCGTGGAGTCGAGCGCCTGGCTGTGCGCGATGGCGGTATCGGCCGCGGCCTCGAAGATCCGGCGCTTGACCGGGCTTTCCGAGGCCTGTTGCTGGGCGGTGTTGTAGACCTTCTCGAACACCCGGGGCACCGCGAGCAGGAACGTAGGCCGGAACGAGGCCAGGTCGGACACCAGGTCCGAGATCGACGGGGTATGCCCGAGCACGATGCCGGACTCGAGGCAGGCCACCTGGATGATGCGGGCGAACGCGTGCGCTAGCGGCAGGAACAGCAGCGTCGAACCGGAGAAGTCAAACAGCTCGGTGAGCGCGCCCGCGGTCGCGTTGCGCGTGTCCGCGAGCAGGTTCGCGTGCGTGATCGAGCAGCCCTTCGGGCGGCCGGTGGTGCCCGAGGTGTAGATGATGGTGGCCAGGTCGCCCGCCGTGATCGCGTTGCGGCGCGCCTCGGCTTGCTCGTCGTCGATGACCTCGCTCCGCGCGGCCAGCTCCGGTAGCGACTGGCCGTCACCCGCATCGCCCTCGATCCGCCACGACATCTCCAGGCCGGGCGACTGGGCGCGCAGCGAGCCGATCGTCGCCTCGTGCGCGGCGGTCTCCACGAACACCGCTCGGGCCTGCGAGTCGCTGAGGATCCACTGCACCTGCTCGGCCGAGGACGTCTCGTAGATGGGCACGGTGACCGCGCCCGCGGCCCAGATCGCATAGTCGATCAGGGTCCACTCGTACCGGGTCCGCGACAGCAGCGCGATCCGGTCCCCGGGCTGAATGCCGGCCGCGATGAGCCCCTTGGCCAGGGGCAGCACCTCGTCCCGGAACGTGCGCGCGGTTACGTCCTGCCAACTCCCGCCCTCGCCGACCCCGTCGGCATCGGGGGGCGCCTTCCGCCGCATGATTACGGCGTCCGGCTCTTCGGCCGCGCGGCGGAACACCACGTCGGCGAGGCTGGCCGACGCGGGGACATCCACCAGGGCCGGGGTGCTGTACTCGCGCACGGCGCCTCCTCAATCCGACTGTGCTTGTCTGGAGGCTACCGCTTGCCCGGGCGCCATCGTCACTTGCTACCGATGGGTAGCGGGGGTCCTGAACTCTAGTCTAGGTGGCATGCGGGTTCACGTGGTCAGCGACGTGCATGGCCGGGGCGATGCGCTGGCCCGCGCGGGCGAGGGCGCGAACGCCGTCATCTGCCTCGGCGATCTGCTCCAGTTCCTGGACTACGCCGACAGCCGGCACGGAATCTTCGCCGAGCTGTTCGGCGCCAGCCAGGCCAGCAAGCTGATCGAGCTGCGGACCGCGCAGCGATTCGACCAGGCGCGGACGTTCTCCCGGCAGCTGCTGGCGGGGCTGCCCGGGGATCCCGGCGAGCATTTCCGGGCCGCCGCGGCCCGGCAGTACGACACGCTGTTCGCGGCGCTGCCCGAGCCGGCCTTCCTGACCTACGGCAACGTCGACCTGCCCGGCATGTGGGCGGCGCGGCTGAAGCCGGGTCACCGTGTGCTCGACGGCGAGCGGGCCGAGCTCGGCGGCCGGACGTTCGGCTTCGTCGGCGGCGGCCTTCGCTCCCGGTACCGGACCCCGCATGAGCTCGACGATGACGCCTACGCGGCGAAGATCGACGCGGTCGGCGAGGTGGACGTGCTCTGCACCCATATCCCGCCGGCCGTGCCCGAGCTGCTGTACGACACGGTGGCGCGCAGGCTGGAGCGGGGCAGCGAGGCGCTGCTCGAGGCGATCAGGAGGACCCAGCCCCGGCTGGCCCTGTTCGGCCACGTGCACCAGCCGCTCACCGCGCGGGTGCGGGTCGGCCGCACCGAGTGCGTCAACGTCGGTCACTTCGCCGCGACCGGGATTCCCTATCCCCTGGAGTGGTAGGGCCTAACCGAGTAATGTCGCGTTGGCGGTACGCTCTGAGCATGGCTGATAAGACCGCGTCGAGCGTCACTGTGGCGGCGCCAAAGTCCGACGTCATGGCGGTGATCGAGGACTTCGCCGACTACCCGAGCTGGGCTGCCGCGCTGCGGTCGGCCGACGTGCTCGAGGCCGGGCCGGATGGCCGGGCCAGGGCGGTGCGGTTCACCCTCGACGCGGGCGTGCTGCGGGATACCTACGTGCTCGCCTATACCTGGGACGGCGACGAGCAGGTCAGCTGGCAGCTCGCCGAGCCGGGGACGGTCATCGCGGAGATGACCGGCGCGTATCACCTCACCGACCACGGGACGGGTGCCGAGGTCAACTACGAGCTGACGGTGGATGTCCGGATACCGATGCCGGGACTGCTCAAGCGCAAGGCGGAAAAAATGATCATCGACACCGCCCTGAAGGGCCTCAAGGCGCGAGCCGAGAGCCTGGCCGACGGCGGAAGCACGGGAGGCACCAGGTGACCAACGACGCCAGGTCGTCGGGCAGTGACCCGATCGGCGATTTCCAGCGCTGGCTCATGCGGTCAAGCGCGCGGAGCCTGAGCCGGGAACTGAAAGGCCAGGCTCGCCGGACCTTCGGCGGCGGTTCGGGCCGCAGCGACGTCTGGGAGACTGCCACCGCGGAACCCATCCCCGATGAAGCGCCCGAATGCGCGTGGTGCCCGGTGTGCCGGGCCGCGCGCCGGGTCAGGCAGTCCGGGCCCGGGCTGGCCTCGCACGTGGCCGGGGCCGGAGACGCCCTGCTCACCGTGGCCCAGGACACGCTGTCCGCCTTCGAGGCCACGCTGTCGGCCCGCCCGCCCGAAGGCGGGTACGAGTCGCGGACCGGGCCGACGCGGCATGCGGAGTCGTCGGTAGGCACCGGCTGGCCCGACGAGGCCGCCCCGCGCCCGGCCCGCACCTCGACGGAAACGACAGCGGGGGCTGCGGAAGCCGGAGAGGGCCAGAGTGCGGAGCCCGATGGGCCTGACCGTCGGTCTTGACGTCGGAGGAACCAAGGTCGCCGCGGGGGTGGTGGACCGCCGGGGCACGATCGTTGAGAAGCTCAAGCGATCCACGCCCGCGGCCGAGCCCTCGCGCACCGCTCAGGTGATCGCCGCGGTGGTGACCGAACTGCGCGGCCGCCACCCGGTGCAGGCGGTGGGCCTGGGTGCGGCCGGGTTCGTGAACTCCGCCCGTGCGGCCGTGATGTTCGCCCCCAACCTCGCCTGGCGGGACGAGCCGCTCAAGCAGCGGGTCGAGGATCTGGTCGGCCTGCCGGTCGTCATGGACAACGACGCCAACGCCAGCGCCTGGGCCGAAGTCAGGTTCGGCGCCGGCCGGGGCTATGAGAATATCGTTTTTCTCTCGATCGGCACCGGCATCGGCGGCGGTCTCGTGCTCGGCGGCGAGCTGTACCGCGGCGGCTGGGGGATGGCCGGCGAGCCCGGGCACTGCCGGGCCGTGCCCGAGGGTCGGCTGTGCGGCTGCGGCAACCGCGGCTGCTGGGAGCAGTACGCCAGCGGGAGCGCGCTGGTCGCGGAGGCACGCGAGTTCGCCAGGCGGACGCCGGAGGGAGCCATCAGGCTGCTCCAGCTGGGCGGCGGGCACCCGGAGGGCATCGGCGGACCGGAGGTCACCCAGGCCGCACGGGAAGGCGACCCGGGGGCGCTGCGCTGCTTCCAGATCGTGGGCGGGTGGCTCGGGCAGGGCATGGCGGACCTGGCCGCGATCCTCGATCCGGACTGCTTCGTCATCGGCGGGGGGGTGTCGGAGGCGGGCGACCTGCTGCTCGCCCCGGCTCGGGCGGCGTTCGAGAAGGCCCTGACGGGCCGCGGCTACCGGGTCTACGCCGACATCATGATTGCCGAGCTGGGCGCCGACGCCGGGCTGGTGGGCGCGGCCGACCTGGCCAGGGTCTCGCTGCTCAGACGACCGCACCGTCGTCTGGATCCGAGTCCCGGTCGCGATCGTCTCCGACGTGCAGGACCAGCACGATGAAGCCGGCGATGAACGCCGCGACCGCGCCGAACCCCAGCCAGCCGGGAATCGTCCAGCCCGCCATCGTCGCGGCGAGCAGGTAGCCGGGACCGCCGAACAGCGCCACCCAGGCGCCCTTGGTGACCGGCGAGAGCCGGGGCAGCGGCGGGGGCGGCGGCGGCACGTAGTGCTCCTCGTCCTCCGCCGGCGGATCCGGGGGCGCCGGAACCACTCCGCGGGATGCGGACCCGGCTCCGGATGTAGGCCCGGCTCCGGGCGCGGACTCGGCCCCAGTCGCGGGGCCGGTGGGCCCGGCCCCGGTTGCGGGTGCGGTGGGCCCGGCCCCGGTTGCGGGTCCGGGCGGCCCGGTCCCCGCTCCCGACCCGGCCCAGGGCAGGGGCCCGGCCCGCCCGGCCGCAGGCGGGGGTCCGGTGGGCCAAACCCCGGGCGGGGGGTTGTTGGGCTCGGCCCCGGGGCGGGGTCCGGTGGGCCGAGCCGCGGGCGGGGAGGCGGTGGGCCCGGCCCCGGACGCGATTCCGCCCGGCGCGGGGGCGGGCGGAGCAGGCAGGTTCTCGCTCTCCGGCCAGGGCACGGGCGCGCCGCCGGTAGTGACCGGAGCATCGAAGCGGCCGACCAGATCCAGCCACGCGGCCTCTTCCTCGCTGCCGCCGTGGGCTACTTCTTCGCTGTTGCCGTCGGTCACGTCTGGCGCCCTCACCCCTCGTCAGTGTCAAGGCCGCCGGGCCCGGCCTCATTCCTTCGCGGCGGCCCTCTCTTCGGGGCGCCTACTCTTTCAGGGCGGCGCTGTGCGCCCGCACGAACTCCAGGCTGCCCGAGAAGATGGTCGCCGCGTCGTTATCCAGGGTGGCCACGTGATAGCTGTTCTGGCAATCCCGGACCGTCAGCTGGCTGGCCGGGAGTGCGTCAGTCAGCAGCCGCATGCTGAGCGGGCCGACCACATGATCCTCGGTGCTGCGGTAGGCGAGCACCGGCTGGCTGAGCTGGTCCAGGCCGTCCTGGGTGGCGCGCCACAGCCGCGGCAGCGTCGCGGCCGCCTTCACCGGCACCCGGTTGTAGCCGAGCTCTTGCGCATCCTGCTTCTTGATGTCGCTGGCGATCCCCTTCAGCGAAGGTACGAACAGCTTCATCACCGGCGCGAACCAGAACAGCTTGGTGTCCGCGGTGATCGAGGGGTTGACCACCACCAGCCCGCGGACCGCCGCGCCGCGTAGCTCGGCGATCCGCAGCGCGATGCAGCCGCCGAGCGACAGGCCCATCAAGAAGATCTCGTCGGTCTTCCCGCGCAGCTCCTCGAAGCTCCGCTCGGCCTCCGCGAACCAGTCTTCCGAGCGGGTGCGGTTCATCTCCTGCCAGGTTGTGCCGTGCCCGGGCAGCCTCGGCACGGACACGGTCAGGCCGGCGTCGCAGAGGTATTCCGCCCACGGCCGCAGCGACTGCGGCGTCCCGGTGAACCCGTGGCACAGCAGGACGCCCACGGGCCCGCCGTCACGGGTGAACGCCTCAGCCCCTGGGATCACCGACATCCGGTCCGTCCCTCCAGCCGTCGCTGGCGCCAATGTCTGACCGCCAATGCCCTGGCCATACTCGCACGACCGGAAGACGCGTGCGAACATATGGGCGTGTTCTACTGGGTGGTGAAGGCGATCCTCTACCCGTTCCTCAGGCTGGTGTTCCGCCCCTGGGCCGAGGGAATCGACAACGTTCCGCGCGAGGGGCCGGCCATCATCGCGAGCAACCACCTGTCGTTCTCCGACCACTTCTTCGGGCCGCTGCTGCTTCCGCGCAAGGTCGTCTACCTGGCCAAGGCGGAGTACTTCACCGGCCGTGGCATCAAGGGCCTGGTCAGCAAGGCGTTCTTCCACGGTATGGGGCAGATCCCGGTCGACCGTTCGGGCGGCGAGGCCGGCGAGCGAGCGCTGCACACCGGGCTGCGCGTCCTGGCCCAGGGCAACCTGCTGGGCATCTACCCCGAGGGCACCCGTACTCCCGACGGTCGGCTCTACCGTGGCAAGACCGGCGTCGCCCGCCTGGCCCTGGAGGGCCGCGCCCCGGTGATCCCGTGCGCCATGCTCGGCACCTACGACCTGCAGCCGCCCGGCACGGTGATGCCCAGGCTGCGATTCCGCCCGGGCGCCCGGTTCGGGAAGCCGCTGGACTTCTCCCGCTATTACGGCATGGAGTCCAATCGGCTAGTGCTCCGCGCAGTCACCGACGAGATCATGTACGCGCTGATGGACCTGTCCGGCCAGGAGTACGTGGACATCTACGCCGCCAGCGCCAAGGCCGCCCACTCCAGCCAACGCCGACTCCCCCTCCACCGCTGACCCCAAGGCATTAGTGAGAATGATCATCCATCCGGCGGCGGGGACGCTGCGCTGGCCCAGCCCTTGGCGCGGGTGACCGCGGTGCGCCATCGGGCGTAGGCGGCGTCGTCGCGCGAGGCGGCGGGGGAGAAGCGCTTGCCGAGCCGCCAGATCTCCGAGAGCTCGGCTGTCGATGACCAGACCCCGGTGGCCAGGCCGGCCAGGAACCCGGCGCCCAGCGCGGTCGTCTCCGCGATCACCGGGCGTTCCACGGCCAGCCCGAGCTGGTCGGCCTGCAGCTGCATCAGCAGGTCGTTCTCGCTCGCTCCGCCGTCCGCCTTGAGCGCTCGCGGCCTGGCCGACGAAGCCTCGGCCATGGCGTCGCACACGTCCCGCACCTCGAACGTGATGGCTTCCAGCGTGGCGCGGACCAGGTGCGCCCGGCTCGTCCCCCGGGTGATCCCGAAGATCGCGCCACGGGCGTCGGGATCCCAGTCCGGCGCGCCGAGCCCGGTCAGCGCGGGCACGAACACGACGCCGCCGCTGTCCGGTACCGACCGGGCCAGCGCCTCGCTTTGCGCGGCGTTGTCCAGCAGGCCGAGCCCGTCGCGCAGCCACTGCACGGCCGCGCCGGTGACGAACACCGACCCTTCCAGCGCGTAGCTCAGCACGCCTTCGGGGTCCATCCAGGCCACCGTGGCCAGCAGCGAAGCGCCCGGGTCCGGCCGCTCCGAACCGGTGTTGACCAGGACGAACGACCCGGTTCCGTAGGTGCACTTGGTGTCGCCCGCGGCGAAGCAGGCCTGGCCGAACAGGGCGGCCTGCTGGTCGCCGGCGATGCCCGCGACCGGCACCGACAGGCCGAGGAAGGCCATCGGGTCGGTGTGCCCCTCGGCGCCCCAGGACGGCACCACCTCGGGCAGCGCGTGCGGCGGCACCCGCAACAGCTCGCACAGCTCGGCCGACCACTGGCCCGCCGAGATGTCGAACAGCAGGGTCCGCGACGCGTTGGAGGCGTCGGTCACGTGCCGCCGGCCGCCGCTCATCCGGGCGATCAGGTAGGAATCCACCGTGCCCACGGCGAGCAACCCGTCCTCGACCCCGGACCACAGTTCGGCGTCGTTCTCGGCCAGCCAGGTGAGCTTGGTCCCGGTGAAGTAGGGATCGAGCCGCAGCCCGGTCAGCTCGGTGATCCGGGGTTCGTGCCCGGCGTCGCGCAGCCGCTGGCACAGCTCCGCGCTCCGGCGGTCCTGCCAGACGATCGCGCGCCGCGGCGCGGTGAGCGTGGCGCGGTCCCAGATCACCGCGGTTTCCCGCTGGTTGGTGATGCCGATGCAGGTCACCGCGTCGGCGTCGGCGGGGTCGGCGGCACCGGCCCCGGCCCGTTCGGTAGCCATGGCACAGGCGGCCAGCGTGGCCTGCCAGATCCCTTCGGGTAGATGCTCGACCCAGCCCGGCTGCGGGTAGTACTGGCGGAACTCCTGGTAACCCCGGCCCGCCACGGTGCCGTCGGGGCGTATCACCAGGGCGGTTACGCCAGTTGTGCCTGCGTCGATCGCGAGAACGCTCATGGCCCACCAGTGTGCTCCAGCGCACCCGGCGGCGGGACCGGGCGCACTAGTCTGGCCCGTATGCGAGTCGGAGTGCTCACCGGCGGCGGAGACTGCCCCGGGCTGAACGCAGTGATCCGGGCCGTGGTCCGCAAGGGAGTGGCGGAGTACGGGTTCGAGTTCGTCGGATTCCGCGACGGGTGGCGCGGGCCGCTCGAGGGTGACACCGTCCCGCTGGACATCCAGGCGGTCCGGGGCATCCTGCCCCGCGGCGGGACCATCCTGGGCTCGTCGCGGACCAACCCGCTGCGCGCCGAAGCGGTCGGCGGCGCGGGGTCCGGCGTGGACCGGATCAAGGACAACCTGGCCGGCCTGGGCGTGGACGCCCTGGTGGTGATCGGCGGGGAGGACACCCTCGGCGTGGCCTCCCGGCTGTGCGACGAGGGCGTCAGCGTGGTGGGCGTGCCCAAGACCATCGACAACGACCTCAGCGCGACCGATTACACGTTCGGCTTCGACACCGCGGTCAACATCGCCATGGAGGCCATCGACCGGCTGCACACCACGGCCGAGAGCCACCACCGCGCGCTGATCGTGGAGGTGATGGGGCGCAGCGCCGGCTGGATCGCGCTGCACGCGGGCATCGCCGGCGGCGCGAACGTCATCCTGATCCCGGAGAAGCCCTTCTCTATCGAGAGGGTCTGCGCCTACGTGCAGCACCGGTTCCAGACCAGGTACGCGCCGATCGTGGTGGTCGCGGAGGGCGCGCACCCGGCCGACGGGGAAGGCGAGATCGGCCGCGAGCAGCTCGACTCGTTCGGTCATATCCGGCTGGGCGGCGTGGGCCAGATGCTGGCCGAGGAGATCGAGAAGCGGACCGGCAAGGAGGCCCGCTGCACGGTGCTCGGCCACATCCAGCGCGGCGGCACGCCGACCGCTTTCGACCGGGTGCTGGCCACCCGGTACGGCGTGCACGCGATCAGCGCGGTCCGCGACGGCGCGTTCGGGATGATGGTGGCGCTGCGCGGTACCGACATCATCCGCGTGCCACTGGCCGAAGCGACCCGTGACGTCAAGCTGGTGCCCGAGGAGCGGTACGCCGAAGCCGAGGTGTTCTTCGGCTGACCGGCTGCCGGGCTACGCGATCCATGGTTGCCACGCCATGACGACAGGGCGGCTGGAGGCATTCAGCGACGGCGTGTTCGCGATCGCCGCGACCCTGCTCATCCTGGGGGTGCACGAATCCGCCGGCCCGCTCGGCCGGTCCCTGCTGCACATCTGGCCCAGCTACGTGGCGTACGCCGTCACGTTCGTGACGATCGGCATCATCTGGGTCAACCATCACACTGTGTTCGGGCAGGTGGCCCGCGTCGACCGGCGGTTCCTGCTGATCAACGTCGGGTTCTTGATGCTGGTCGCGTTCATCCCGTTCCCCACCGGACTGGTGGCCGCGCACTTCCGCGGCAGTGAGCTGGAGCCGGCCGCGCTGGCCTACGGGGCGACGCTGACGGTCACCGCGGTGCTGTTCAACACGCTGTGGTTCTACGCGGCGGCGGGGGACCGGCTGCTTAAGGCGGACGCGGACCGCCGCGTGGTCACCGGCATCTCCCGCAGCTACCTGCCTGGGCCGTTCATCTACCTGACCGCCACGCTGGTGGCACTGGCCAGCCCGATCGCCAGCGTGATCATGTACGCCGCGATCACGGTCTTCTACGTGCTGGAGAGCTCCATCTTCGGCCGCTCGTAGCGCCGCCGCTCAGCCGCCCGGCGACTCGCCGGCCAGCTCGACGGGCTCGCCGGCCGGCGTGACAGGCTCGCCCGCCAGCGTGAGGCGCTCCCCGGCCAGCGTGATGGGCTCGCGCGCCAGCCCGGCGGGCTTGCCGGCCCGGCGGTGCCTGCGCGCCTCGAGGACGACGTGCCGGTGGTGCAGCGAGGCCGGCCACCAGTTCCACCGCCCGAGCAGGACGACCACCGAGGGGACGATGAGCGTTCGCACCACGAACGTATCCAGCGCCACCCCGATCGTGAGGCCGAGGCCGATCTCCCGGATCTGCGCCCCCTCCGAGCCGGTCGCCCCGGCGATGGCGAAGACCAGGAAGGTCCCGCCGAGCACCATCCCCGCCGAGGTGACCGTGGTGCCGGTGACCTCGATCGCCCGCACCACCGCGTCACGCAGCGGCAGGTCATGTGCCTCCTCGCGGATCCGCGACATGACCAGGATGTTGTAGTCCTCGCCCAGGGCGAGCAGGAAGATGAACATGAGGAACGGCAGGATGAAGCTCAGCCCGTAGCTGCCGCCGAGCATCTGGAACACGATCACCGAGACGCCGAGCGAGGCGAGGTAGGACAGGGCGACGCTCACCACCAGGTAGAGCGGGGCGATCGCACTGCGCAGCAGCAACGCGAGGAGCAGCCCGATGACCAGCACGGCCACCGGCACCACGTGCATGAGATCGCCCTGCGAGGCCGAGCGCACGTCGTACAGCGAGGCTGAGTCGCCGGCCACCCCGGCGGCTGCGGCGTGGGCCCGGGCGGCCGCCACGGCGAGCGCGCCCCGGATCGCGGGCACCGCGGAGATGGCGGCGTTCGAGTCCGGGCTGCCGGCCCGCAGGCTCGCGAGGAACTGCACGGTCCGCCCGTCGGGCGCGATCACCTGGGTCGTCGCCCGGTAAGCCTGGTAGAGGGCGGGCGGCAGGGCAGCCGCCGGGCCGTGTTCGGACTGGGCGGCAGGCACCCGGCCCGGCGGTCCGAGGATGCGGTGCAGCCTGGTGAGCTCGGCCGGGGTGATCGGCGTCCCGTTCGGGTCCAGCGGCGCGATCACGCTCGAGAATTCCGAACGGCGTTGCAGATAGGCACCGGCCAGCGCGAGCGGAGCCGGGTCGGACCATACCGGCCGGTTGAATCTCAGCACCAGATTGATCGGGTTGCTGCTGGCCAGCGAGAAGTGCTCGACCAGCATGGCCTGGCCCCGGGCCGAGTCGGTCCCGGGCGGAGCCGAGATCCCCCCGCCGAAGTTGGTGGCCCGGTCGGCCATCGCGAACCCGGCCAGCACCGAGAGCCCGACCACGCCAATGAGCAGCGCGGCCAGCGGGCGGCGGGCCACCCGGCCGGCCACCCGTCCCCAGGTGCCGCTGGTCCGCTGGCCCGCGGCCGGCTGGGCCGGCCAGAACAGCGCCCGGCCGAAGATGGCCAGCACGGCCGGCACCAGCGTCACCCCGGCCAGGACCATCAGCCCGATACCGATGGCAAGCGGGATGGCCAGGCCGTGATAGACGCCGAAGGTCGCGAGCAGCAGGCTGAGCAGGGCGGCGATCACCGTCGCGGCGGAGAACACGATCGACTCGCCCACCCGCTCGACGCTGCGCTCGATGGCCTCGTGGTGGCCGAGACCGCGCCGGCGTTCCTCGCGCACCCGGAAGACCAGAAACAGCCCGTAGTCGGTCCCCGCCCCCAGCACGAGCACGATGAGCAGCAGCTGGGTGATGCTCGAGACCCCGATCCAGAGTCTCGCCACCTCGGCCACCACGGACTCGGCGGTGAGCAGCACGAGCACGGCGGGCAGCAGCGTCGCGACCGTGGCCAGCGGCGAGCGGAACACCGCGAGCAGGACCACGACGATGAGCAGGATCGACAGGTATTCGGTTCGCGAGCCGAGGCCGCTCGCCTGGCCGGCCTGGTCGGCGGTCACCGCGAGGTTGCCTGCGGTATGCAGCACCAGCCCGGGCGGCGCGCCGACCGCACCGAACAGGGCCCGGAGCGAATGGGCGAAGGCGACGTCCGGCGAGTTCGTCCGCTGCGAGAGCGAGGCCCGGATCTCGATCAGGGCGGCTTGGCCGTCGCCGGAGAACTCGGCGATCCGCGCGGTCCGGGTCCGCGGGAGCCGGCCGGCCATGGCCGTCAGGCGGGCGATGGCCGCGTTGTCGGCCCGGCTCAGCCGCTGGTGGTCGCGGGTGGCCGCCACCACGAAGGCGTCGTCGTTGTTGGACGCGCCGTAGAAGGGCGCGGCCAGCCGGGCGGCAACGTTGCTCGGCGCGCTGGCCGGCAGGAACTGCGTGTTGTTGTTGTTCACCGCGGCGGCCAGCGACGGCAGGAACAGCACCGCGGCCACGGCGCCGCCGGTCCAGGCGGCGACGACGAGCCAGCGGTAACGGATGGACAGGCGCCCGAGCACGGCGAACAGCGATCTCATCAATCCGGCTCTCCGGGGTTGACAGGACATCTCGGCGGGCGGACTGACATGAGCGTCAGCCGTGGTGCTAGAGCAGTCAACCACAGACCAGCACTGCCGTTGCCCAAAACCGGACCATCACCGTGGAAACACGCAAACCGGCAGGTATCGCGGGCCGAAGACCGGCCGCCGTCCGGCCGCTGTGGGCGCGGTCAGCGCGGACCGGCCGCCGTGGCCGGCTTCCCGGCGATGCGCCTGCCGCCCGCGGTGCGCCGGCCGTCTGCGGTGCTCCCGGCGTCCGCGGTGCGCCGGCCGTCTGCGGTGCTCCCGGCGTCCACGGTGGGCCGGCCGTCTGCGGTGCTCCCGGCGTCCACGGTGGGCCGGTTGTCTGCGGTGCTCCCGGCGTCCGCGGCGGGCCGGCCGTCTGCGGTGCTCCCGGCATCCGCGGTGCGGTCGTCGGCTGCCTTGCTCCCATCCGCGACGAGCTTGCTCACGGCGCGGCCGCCGACGGCGCGCGCGCCGAGCTGACGCAGCTCCGGCAGAGACGCGAGCGCGAACGGGAGCGGTAGCCACAGGCTGAGGATCCGGTAGACGAAGATCCCGGAGATGGCGATCGCCAGCGGGGCCCCGCTGACCCACAGCGTGACCGGCAGCACGAGGGCGAGGATGCCCGCGCCGGCCAGCGGCGCCGCCCGGCGAGTGAAAATCATTCCGGTGGCGACGCCCACGATGAACCCGGCCACGCTCATCCTCAGGTCGAAGGCGGCCAGGGCGCACCACGCGGCGAAGAAGTCAGCGGCCCAGAACAGCGCCATCCCCGGCACGGCGCCGGCGTGCCGCCGGCCCGGATCCAGGAACAGCCTGCGCACCAGGTGAATCGAGTGCAGGAAGATCCCGAGTTTGCCGGGCGCGCCGGACCTGTCGCACAGCCGCCCCCGGTAGCGCTCGGCCAGCCAGAAGGCCAGCAGGAAACCCGGCACTGGGATGACCGCCCAGGGCAGGGTGAAGTTGAGCGGCGGGACGCTGCGCCCAGCGACCAGCAAGACGATGGCCGCGACGCAGGCGGCCAGGCTGAGCACTCCCTGCTCCAGGCCGGACAGGCCCCACACCCGCACCGAGGCTTCCCTCTTCTGGCACCCGGCCGACGTCAGGGCGTGCGCGTCCAGGCCGGCGCCGCCGTGGGAAAGGAATCCGCCGAAACCGGCCGTGACGACCACGCGCATCTGGCGCGCGGTCAACCGGGGGCCGTGCTCTAGGTTGAATATCCCGTCGTAGGCGAAGTAGTACCCGACGAACGACACGACCAGGCTGCCGGCCAGGCCGAGCAGCCACGGCCAGTGTTCCAGCAGGCCGCCCAGGACATGCTGCACGGCGGCGAAACCGGCCACGTAGGCCAGGCCGACCCCCGCGGCCAGCTCGAGCACGGCCGACAAGCCGATCAGGAAGCCGATCTCTCTACGCCGTCGGTCAAGCAGGTGGCCGGAACGCCAGAGCTCGCCGAACCGCATGCATCCCATCCATCTGCCGTTACCGGGCACCGGCGCTGCGGTGCCTAAGGGCCAGCGCTACCCGCCCCGCCGTATGGCAAACCGTAGCCGGCCGCGCACGGCCCGCGTCGTGGTTACCTGAAGCGATGGACAGGCTACCCGAGGAGACGGGGTGCTCGGAGGCAGATGTCCGGATCGCGGGCGATCTGCTGCTCTTCCTCGCGCCCGGGCGGCGGCGCCGCCGGCTCCGGTTCAGCTGCGCCGGGACGTCGTCGCTGGGCCACGTGATGGAGGCGCAGCTGCGGCCCGGCCGCTCGGCCGCCGGCCTGCCGGGCCGGCCGCTCAGCGCCAGGGCTCGACGACCGGCTTGATGGTTCCCTCCCTGGTCACCGCCCGCAGTGCCTGCTCGGCCTGCGCCAGCGGGAAGCGGTCGGTGACCAGCTCATCGAGGCTGACCGCGCCGGAGGCGGCGAGCGCGATCGCGGCGGGCCAGGTGTGGGCGTACCGGAAGGTCCCGGTCACGGTGATCTCCCGGCGCTGGATGAAACCGAACGGCAGGACCAGCTCGTCCGGGCCCATCCCGACCAGCACGGCCCGCCCGGCCGGGCCCAGCGCCCGGATGCCGGCCGCGATCGCGCCCGGGGCGCCGGAGCAGTCGATGAACGCGTCGAAGTCCCGGCAGGCGTCCGGCACGTCTGAGGCGGGCAGCGCGGCGGTGGCTCCGCTCCGCTCGGCGGCCGGGAGGCGGTGCGGGGCGATGTCGCTGACCACGATCGTGGTCGCGCCGCGGGCCGTGGCCACCTGAGCCGTCACCAGGCCGATCGGTCCGGCTCCGGCGATGAGGACCGAGCCGCCGGGGGCGATCCCGGCCTTGCCGTTGGCCCAGATCCCGACCGACAGCGGTTCGAGCAGCGCGGCCGCGTTGTCACTGACCCGGTCCGGCAGGTCGAACGCCAGGTCGGCGCGCACCAGCACATACTCGCCGAACGCGCCGTCCACCGGCGGGGTGGCGAAGAACCGCATGTCCGGGCACAGGTTGTACCGGCCGGCCCGGCACTGCGAGCAGCGCCCGCAGCCGGCTCCGGGCTCGATCGCGACCCGGCGGCCCACCCGGCCGGGGTCGACGCCCGGGCCAGCCGCGACGACGCGGCCCGACACCTCGTGCCCGAGCACCAGCGGATCGCGCACCACGAAGTCGCCGATCCGCCCGTGCTGGAAGTAGTGCACGTCCGAGCCGCAGACCCCCACGCTGCGCACGGCGACGAGCACGTGCCCGGGGGCAGCCTCGGGCACCGGCCGTTCCTGCAGCTCCAGCTGGCCGGGACGGTTGAGCACCGCGACCCGCATCCGGGCGGGAACCTCGCCCTGCCCGGCGTCGGCCGGGGCGGTCACGGGCGCGCCGCCTGGTCGTAGCCGGACCGGACGGCGTGAACTTCGGCGACGTGGCTCGCGGACCAGCCCTTGATCGCGCGTACTGCCGGCGGCAGCGCCCGGGGGGTAACCGCGATAACCACGTCTGGGAGCCCTTCTGCGCGGTGAAGAACGTTAGTCGAGCGCGAAGCGCCGGCGCAGCTCCGCAATCCACGTGCTCTGCGGGAAGAACGTGATGCCGTACCGGGAGGAGAGCTCGTCGAACCTGCCCTCGTCATCGTCGTCGAGCGCGGCGATCTCCTCGAACCACCGTTCCGTGCCGCCCGGCGTGAGCACCTCGATAATGTGCGCCGGCCGTTCGGCCGGGTTCCACATCGCGTGCTGCACGTCCCGGGGCTTGAGCGCCCAGTCGCCCTGGCGCGCGGTCCTGACCTCCTCGCCGACCAGCACTCCGATCTCGCCGGACAGCACGTAGACCCAGACGTCGTTCAGGTGCACGTGCGGCGGGATGAAAGCCTTCGGCTGGAGTGTCTCTTCGATCGCGGCCATGACGCCGTTTGTCTGCTCGGATCGCACTCGCACCGTGACGGCGAAGTCGCCCGGCAGCGCGGCTCCGGCCTCGGGCACAATGATGGGTTCGCCCATGCACCGATCGAAACCGATGCCCGGTTCTCCGCGCAAGTCAGAATGACTGGCCGCCCGCCCCGCGTCCCCGCGCCGGGTTGCGAGCAGGCGATGCCGGGACCGCGGGTAGGCGATGCCGGGGTTGCGGGCAGGCATGAGGCGCGCCGGAGAGCAGGTCGCGGCGGTCAGCCGTGGCGGGAGCGGAACGCGGCCGTCTTGACCCGGTTCTGGCACGTCGTCGAGCAGAACCTCCGGGTGCCGTTGCGTGAGGTGTCCACGTACACCCGGTCGCAGCGCGGCGCGGTGCAGACCCCGAGCCTGCCGCGGTCTTCGGTGCCCAGCACAATGGCCAGCCCGGTGGCGCAGCCGGCCGCCCAGCCGCTGGCCAGCCCGTCCCGCGCGCCGTGGAAATGCAGGTGCCATCCTTCCCCGTCGTGCCGGTCCAGCGCGGGACGCGCCCCGGTCGAGGCGAGCAGCCGGTTCACCTGCCAGGCGGCCGCGTCCACGTCGTCGCGGGCGACCGCCTCGAACACCGCGCGGAACTCGGCCGCCGCGGCGCGCAGCTCATCGGCCTCGCCGGCCGGCACCTGCCCGTAGCGGGGGCTGACCGAGCGCAGCACCGCGGTGACCGCGGCGGGCAGGTCGTCGTCGGCGGGCGGCAGGTAGCCGCGGCCGTAGGCCTGGCCGGGCGTGAGGGCGTTGACCAGGCGAACCGCGACCGTCACGATCGTGTCCAGGTGACTGCTGAATCTCACTTGACCGGTTACATCCTCGGGTCTAACTTGTAACTGCCGAAATGATACTAGCCAGTGACAAAAGGAGATACGGGATGCCGCAGCTCGACCGCGACGCCGCCCGGGAGTGGATCCGCCGCTGGGATCTCCAGCAGGAGGAGCACCTGCCGGACCGGGAGGAACGGTTCACCGTGCTGATCGACGCGGTAGAAGAGGGGACCGGCCGGCCCGACCCGGTGGTGATAGATCTGGGCTGCGGCCCGGGCTCGCTCTCGATCCGGTTGCTGGACCGGATCCCCGCTGCCACCGTCGTGGCCGTGGACGCCGATCCGGTGATGCTCGCGCTGGCTCGGGCGGCCCACGAGGACCGGGCCGGCGTCCGGTTCGTCTCCGCCGACCTGCGCCATCCCGGCTGGTCCGGCGGGCTGCATCTGGACCGGCCGGCCGACGCTGCGGTGAGCACCACCGCGCTGCACTGGCTGAACCCGCAGGCCCTGTCCACGATGTACGCCGAGCTGGCCGGGGTACTGCGCCCGGGCGGCCTGCTGCTCAACGGCGACCATCTGCACATCGACGAGTCGGCCTCCCCCGTTCTGGCCCGGCTGGACGAGGCGCTGCTGCGACTTGAGGACCAACGGCGATTCCCGAACGGCCACACCGAAAGCTGGTCCGGCTGGTGGGACGCGATCGCCGCTGAGCCCGCCCTGGCCGGAGCCGTCGCCGAGCGCGAAGCGTGGCGCGACCACGCCGATCATCACGGCTGGGCTACCCGGCTGCTGGCCACCCACCTCGACGCGCTGCACGCGGCCGGGTTCGCCGAGGCCGGGACGCTCTGGCAGCGGGGTGAGAACCGCCTGCTCTGCGGGGTCCGCGGGGCCTGACCCCCGCCCCGCGCCTGCCCCGCGCCTGCCCGCCAGGGTGGTCGATGGCACATTGCCGACGCTGGGGGGTCGGTAACGGTACATCGATCTTGGCGGGCCGGGGACGGGTTACGATCGGCCGCGACGGCCGATCGCTCTGCGCCTGCCCGCCGCGGTGGCCGATCGCTCTGCGCGCCTGCCCGCCAGGGTGGTCGATGGCACATTGCCGACGCTGGGGGGTTGGTAACGGTACATCGATCTTGGTGGGCCGGGGGTCAGGATTGCGATGATCTTGGCGGGCCGGGGGCCGGGAGCTATGATCCGGTTGCGTCGGCGGGAGGGTCGGCCTCGCCCTTGCCTTCGGGATCGGGCTCAATGCCGTGCCTGCGCAGCTGCGCCTGCAGGTTGTCGATCACGCGGCGCAGCCGGTCCAGCTCGGCGCCGTCGGTCTCGGACGGCCGCTCCCCGGCCGCGGCCATCCACCGGCTGTTCTCGTCGTCCCGCTGCCGCAGCAGTTCCTGCTCTTCGTCGCGCAGCGTCACGGCCCGCTCGAAGTCCTGGGCATCGATCGCCGCCTGCTTCTCCCGGCCGATCCGGGCGATCCGTTCGTCGAGCTGGCGCAGGGCCGCCGGCCGCGGCGCCGGTGCGGTCGACGCCGCCTCCCCGCCGATGCCGAGCCTGCTCACGATCGCGGCCAGCTGGCCGGCGATCGTGTCCAGGCGGTCCCGGATCGCGTCCAGCCCGCCCGGGCCGCCGGGCCGGCGCAGCGGCCGGTTGTACTCCGCGACGGTCTCCGCGCCCTGGGGTCCGTGCAACAGCTGGATCACCTGCTGGCGGGTCCGGTTCAGATCCGCGCCCAGCCGGGTCAGCACCTGCGCGGCCACGCCCTCGCCCTCGCGGATCAGGCCGAGCAGGATGTGCTCGGTACCGATGTAGTTGTGGCCGAGCTGGATGGCCTCGCGCAGCGAGAGCTCCAGCACCTTCTTGGCCCGCGGGGTGAACGGGATGTGCCCGGACACCTCATGCGAACCGCGGCCGACGATCTCCTCGACCTGCTCCCGCGCGGCCTCCAGGCTCACCCCGAGCGATGCCAGCGCCTGGACGGCCACGCTCTCGCCGGCGCCGAGGATGCCCAGCAGGATGTGCTCGGTACCGATGTAGTCGTGACCGAGCTTCCTCGACTCTTCCTGGGCCACCACGACCACTCGGCGAGCCTGGTCGGTAAACCTCTCGAACATCGCGCGCTCCTGCCTGGATGGCGAGGCCGTTCCCTAAAGTTTGGCAGACTGGGGAAGTGACCGTTACCCCCTCCGTCGACGCCCCCGAGACCCAGCCCGCGGTCGGCCGCCCGGCCGGTCGGCGCGAACCGTGCGTGCTGCTCAAGCTCGGCGAGATCGTGCTGAAGGGACGCAACCGGCAGCAGTTCGAGCGGCTTCTGCACACGAACATCCGCCGGGCCGTCCGGGATCTGGAGTTCGCCATCCAGCTCTGGCAGCGGGAAGGCGTGATCCTGCTGCGGGTCGAGGGCGCGGCCGACCCGGAGGCGGCGGCCGACGCGGTAGCCGCGCGGATGCAGGACGTTCCCGGCGTCGTCCGGGTGTGCCGTGCGCTGCGGGTGGCCAAGACCCCCGAGGCCGCCGCGGAGGCGGCGGTGGAGCTGACCGCGGACCGGCCGGGCTCGTTCGCCGTGCGTGCCCGGCGGCGGGACAAGCGGTTCGGCATGCGGTCGTCCGAGCTGGCCGCCTACATCGGCACGCGCGTCCAGCAGGCGTACGACTACCCCGTCAACCTGAGCCACCCCGACACGACGGTGTTCGTCGAGGTGGACCAGCACGAGGTGTTCGTGTTCACCGAGGGCCTGCCCGGCCAGGGCGGGCTGCCGGTGGGGATGAGTGGTCGCGCGCTCGTGCTGATGTCCGGGGGCATCGACTCGCCGGTGGCGGCCTACCGGATGATGCGGCGCGGCCTGCGCTGCGACTTCCTGCACTTCTCCGGCATGCCGCTGACCGGCCCGGAGTCGGTGTACAAGGCCTATGCGCTGGTACGCGGCCTGGACAGGTTCCAGAGCCGGTCCCGGCTATACGTGGTGGCGTTCGGCAAAGCGCAGCAGCGGCTCGCCTCATCCGGGGCAAGCAGGCTGCAGGTGGTCGCGCAGCGCCGCCTCATGCTGGCCACGGGGGAGATCCTGGCCAAGCGGCTGCACGCATCGGCGCTCGTCACCGGCGATTCGCTCGGCCAGGTGAGCAGCCAGACGCTGACCAACATCACCGCGCTGGACGACGCGACCGGGCTGCCGATCCTGCGCCCGCTCATTGGGTGGGACAAGACCGAGATCATGGCCGAGGCGCGACGCATCGCGACCCTGACGATCTCCGAGCTGCCCGACCAGGACTGCTGTACGCTGCTCACCCCGCGCCGGGTGGAAACCCGGGCCAGGATCGACGACCTGCGCCGGATCGAGAGCCGGCTGGACGCCGCCGACCTGGCCGAGGAGCTCGCCGCGGCCGCCCAGGAGTACCGGCCGGCCAGCGGACCGGGCTAGCCGACCGGTGCGGGCGACTGCGCCGGTATCGCCGGTGCCGGGGTCAGCGTGCGCCCGACCAGCGGCGGGAGGTTCACCGCGACGCTGGCCAGCTCGCGCATGTCCGCGCTGATCAGTGCCTGCGCGCCATCGCACAGCGCGGTCTCCGGCTGCGGGTGCACGTCGATAATGATGCCGTCGGCGCCGACCGCGATCGCGGCCCGCGACAGCGGCAGCACCAGGTCCCGGCGCCCGCCCGAATGTGACGGATCCACGATGACCGGCAGGTGCGACAGCCGCTGGGCGACCGGGATCGCGCTGATGTCCAGCGTGTTGCGGGTGGCCGTCTCGAACGTGCGGATGCCGCGCTCACACAGCACGATGTCGAGGTTGCCGCGCTGCGCGATGTACTCCGCCGCCATCAGCCACTCCTCGATGGTCGCATTCATCCCGCGCTTCAGCATCACCGGCTTGCCCGCCGCACCCACGGCCTGCAGCAGCGGGAAGTTCTGCATGTTCCTGGTGCCGACCTGCAGCATGTCTGCATAGCTGCCGACCAGGTCGACGTCGCCGGGGTCGGTCACCTCGGTCACGATCGGCAGGCCCGTCTCCGACCGCACGTCAGCCAGGATCTTCAGCCCGGTCTCGCCCAGGCCCTGGAAGGCGTACGGCGAGGTCCGCGGCTTGAATGCGCCGCCGCGCAGCAGCGACGCACCGCCGGCCCGAGCCATCCGCGCTGCCTCGAGGGTCTGCTCAGGGGTCTCGACCGCGCACGGCCCGGCGATCACCGTCAGCGTGTCCGGGCCGATCGGCACGCCGCGCACGGATATCACCGAGCGATCGCGGTGATGCTCCCGGCTGACCAGCTTGTACGGCACCGAGATCCGCACGACGTCGCAAACCCCGGGCATCCCCTGCAGGTTCAGCGTGCCGAACTGATCGACGTCACCGACCAGGCCGACGATCGTCCGGGATACGCCGCGGCTCACGAACGCCTCGCCGCCCGCCGTGCGCACCAGGTCGACGACCGAGTCGACGTCGGCCTGACTCGCATCCGGGCTCATCACCACGACCATGCTGTCCTCCTGTAGTCCCTCAGCAATGCAAAAGCCCCGGCGCCGTTCCCGGCCCGGGGCTCTGCTCAAGTCGCTTCGTCAGTGCAACGCCTGGCGGGCGACCGGCCGAGCCTCGGGCCGGTAGCCATACCAGAAGTAAAACTTCCTGAGCACGGGAGAAGCATAGCGTACGACCGCGCGACGGCGTCCTAGCCGCCCCCGCCCAGGTTGGGCAAGCCGTAGTAGATCGTGATCGTGCTGCCCTTGGGGGCCTGGCCGGACGGACTGTAGTTGAACACGGTCTTCCCGAACGGCGCGGCCTGCTGCGTGGTGACCTGGAAGCCCAGCGCCCGGAGCCGGTGGTAAGCCTGCAACACGCCCTGCCCGTCGACGTTCGGTATCGCCACGTTCGGCGGGCCCGGGGAGACGTAGATGGTGATCACTTCGCCCTTGGATACGGGGGTGTTCGGCGCCGGGGACTGCCGGGTGATGGTGCCCTGCGGCTGGTTGTTCTTGGCGTCCGGCTGCACGTTGAGCGAGACACCGTTCGCCCCCGTCCACTGCTGGGCGGCGGACTGGTTCTGGCCGACGAAGTTCGGCAGCGGCGGCCCGGCGCTGACCGTGATCTTGACCGGGTCCGGCTGCGGCTGCGACGCACCCGCCGCCGGGCTCGTGCTGATCACGATGCCCGCCGGGATCGTGGCTGACACCTGGCTGGCGACCTGGCCCGGGGTCAGCCCGGCGCGCCGGAGCGTGGCCTGCGCGTCAGGCAACGACTGGCCGGTCACCTGCGGAACGCCGATCATCCGCGGTCCCGCGGACGGGATGAGCCGCACGGTGCTGCCCCGGTGCACCCGCGCACCCGCGGCGGGCTGGGTGGCGATCACCTCGCCCTTGGCCAGCCGGTTGTCGAGCCGCGGCGCGCCGGTCTTGACGGTGAAGCCCATGCCGCGCAGTTCGGCCCGGGCCGAGGTGACGGTGAGCCGGGTGACCTGCGGCACGGTCTCGTACCGCCCGGCCAGCTGCCACCAGGTCACGAAGCCGACCAGGCCGGCCGCGATGACCGCGAGCACCAGATAGGCGAGCCTGCGGCTGAACAGCCAGCGCTGCAGCCAGGGCTCGCGCGGCGCCTGATGGCTGCCGCCGTCCCGGGGGACGATGAGCGTCTGGTGCGCTGGGCCGGGTTCGGCTGCACCGGACGGCATGGGTCCCGGCGGCCTGGGTCCCGGCGGCCTGGCCCCCGGCATGGGTTCCGGCGGCATGGGTCCCGGCGGCCTGAATCCGGACGGCATGGCCCCCGCGGGAGCCGGCCGCAGGGCGCCCGGGGCAAACGGTCGCGTACCCCCTGGCGGCTGGACGACCGGCGGCCATGGGATGGGCTGGCCCCGGCGGACCCCCCTGACCGCGCCCAGGAACTGGCCGGCGTCGGCGGGACGCAGCCCGGGATCCCTGCTGGTGGCCAGCGCGACCAGGGCGTCCAGGGCGTGCGGCAGCCCGGGCTGCGCGCTGGAGGGAGGCGGGACGGTCTCGTTCACGTGCTTGTAGGCCACGGCGAGCGCGGACTCGCCGGTGTGCGGCTGCTGCCCGGCGAGCAGCTCGAACAGCATGACACCGGCCGCGTAGACATCGCAGCGGGCATCGCTCACGTTGCCGGTGACCTGCTCGGGAGCCAGGTACGCGACGGTGCCCATGAGCACGCCCGTCTTGGTGTGGTTCGTGCCCGACAGGCTCCGGGCCAGGCCGAAGTCGGCGACCTTGACCCTGCCGTCCTCCGCCAGCAGCACATTCTCCGGCTTGACGTCCCGGTGCACGATCCCGGCCTGGTGCGCTGCGGCCAGGCCGGCCAGCACGCTCTCGATGATGTCGAGCGACTCCCCGGGGGTGAGCTTCCCGCGCTGGTTGAGCAGCTGCCGGAGCGTGCGGCCGGGCACGTACTCCATCGCGAGATACAGGTGCCCGCCGTCCGACCCCTGGTCGTAGACGGCCACCACGTTCGGGTGTGACAGCTGGGCCACCGACCGGGCCTCGCGGACGAACCGGGCCACGAAGTCCTCGTCGGCGGCCAGCTCGGCATGCATGATCTTGATCGCGACCGTGCGGTCGAGCCTGGTGTCGACGCCCAGGTACACGGCGGCCATGCCGCCATGCGCGATACTCGACGTCACGCGGTAGCGGCCGTCGAGTAGCTGGCCCGCCGGCTGCCCGGCGAGAGTCGTGTCCATTGGGCACGAGTGTATGAGGATTCGTCCGCTGTTGGCCTAAGTTACGGCTGGTCTCATAGCCGCCCGAAGGTGCGTGATCGTGAGTATCGAGCGGGTCGTCGTCGTGGGAGCCGGCCTCGCGGGCCTGCGAGCCATCGAGGAGCTTCGCGCCCGCGGCTACCCGGGGCAGGTGACGCTGCTCGGCGCGGAAGACCGCCCGCCGTATGACCGCCCGCCGCTGTCGAAGAAGCTGATGACCGGCGAACTGGACGACACGTCGCTGCGCGCGGACTTCGCCGAGCTGCGGGCGGAATTCCGGCCCGGCGAGAGCGCCACCGCGCTGGAGCCCGGCCCCGGCCAGGGCGGCCTGGTGCGCACCGCCCGGGGCGAGTATCGCTACGACCGGCTGATCCTGGCCACCGGGGCCGAGCCCGTGACCCTGCCCGGCCCGGGGCGGCAGCGAGTGCTCCGATCCCTCGACCAGGCGCTCGAGCTGCGCGGTCTGCTCCGTCCCGGGCTGAAGCTGGTCGTGGCCGGGGCCGGCTGGATCGGTGCCGAGCTGGCGACCGCGGCCGCCACGCGGGGGGTCGCGGTCACCGTGCTGGACGCGGCCGAGACGCCGGTGGCGGCGGCCGTGGGCGCCGAAGTGGGATCGCGGACCGCTGCCTGGTACGCCGAGGCCGGGGTGGACCTGCGGCTGGGCCAGGCCGTCGAGTCCGTGCAACCGGGCGGGCTGGCTCTGGCCGGCGGCGGCTGGCTGCCTGCCGACGAGGTCGTCACCGCGGTCGGCGTCCGGCCCGCGGTCGGCTGGCTGGCCGGCTCGGGGATCCGGCTGGAGGCGGGGGTGGCGGCCGACGAGGGCCTGCGCGCCTCCGTCCCGGGCGTGTTCGCGGCGGGTGACTGCGCGTCGTTCGTCTCCCGGCGGTACGGCAGGCGGCTGCGCTTCGAGCACTGGGACGTCGCGCTGCACGCGCCTGAAGTCGCCGCGGCCAACCTGCTCGGCGGCAGCGAGGCCTATGACCCGGTGCCGTACTTCTGGTCCGAGCAGTTCGGCCGGATGCTGCAGTACGCCGGCTATCACGGCGGCGCCGACCGGCTGGTCTGGCGCGGCGATCCGGCGCTGGACCAGTGGGCGGCCTGCTGGCTGGCCGGCCCGAGGCTGGTCGCTCTGCTCACCGTGGACCGGCACCGCGACCTGACCCAGGGCCGCCGGGTCATCGCGTCGGGGGCGCCGGTGGACGCCGCCCGGCTGGCAGATCCCGAGATCGCGATCCGGGACGCGGTCTCCGGCTAGGCGCGTCGCAGGGCGCGCCGTCGCCGGGCGGGACCGCGCCGGGCCGCGGCGAAGGGCGGGCCCGGCGGGTTTGAGCCGCGCCGCCGCGTGGGACATTCGGAAACGTGGCAGAGATTGATGCCCAGGCCGACTCGCTCGTCGGCGAATGGCTGTTGCTCCCCGATGTCGCCACCCAGCTCGGGATTCCGATGGGCCGGGTTAGGCAGATGCTCCGCGACCGCAAGCTCCTCTCGGTCCGCCGCCCGGACGGGACCCAGGCCGTGCCGGCCGCGTTCCTCGACGGTGGGCACGTGGTCAAGGGCCTGCACGGCACGCTGACGTTGCTCTGCGACTGCGGCTTTGATGACGCCGAGGCGCTCCGCTGGCTGTTCACCGACGACGAATCGCTTCCGGGCACGCCGATCAACGCGATTTGCCAGCATCGGCGCAGCGAGGTCAACCGCCGGGCTCAGGCGCTGGCGATCTGACCGGCAGGCGTCGCGGCGTGCCGCGACGGTGGGGGTTACCCGGTTCGGCCGGGCAGTGACATCCAGGTGCCGGGCTGCCCGCGGTCAGCCGCGGAACAGGATCGCCCAGACCGCCTTGCCGTGCTCGGGAAGCATGGTCCAGCCCCAGTGGTCGCTCAGCGCGTGCACTACGTGCAGTCCCCGCCCGCATTCGCCGGTGTCGCCGGGCTGCTTCAGCGCCGGGAGCAGATCGCTGGAGTCGGTGACCACGCACATGATTCCGTCCGCTTGCCGCAGCAGCCACAGGCCCGGCGCGGTGGTCCCGGCCTGCGGCTCACGGCCGGGCCGGCCCGGCCCGGCGTGCCGGATGGCGTTGGCAAGAAGCTCGCTCACGATCACCTGGGCGTCGTCGGTCAGCTCCGCCAAGTCCCAGCAGGCGAGTGCCTGCCTGGTGAACGACCTGGCCCTGCTGGCCGCGTCGGAGGAGGCGCTGAGCGAGCAGCCGGTGAAGGCCGCTGTCTCCGTCGGGAGGGGCACCAGCGGCGGGGCAGACGTCATCGCCAGCAATTATGTCCGGCTGCTTGTTCCGATGCAATCTCATCTGCACGTTCGTTTGCATCGTGCGTCCAGTTTCAGCCAGTGCCGGACGGGGCCATAGAATGACTCCCGGTGCGTGCGGATTTGTTCGGGGGACACCGTCCGAGCCCTTTACCTACCTGCATGAGCGCTCTCGTGCCGCACGGTTATCCCTACGCATGGCGAGGGTGCCCCGGAGGGAACATGGACGAGACGCATGACGCCAGGCTGGGCGCCGACCTGCTCCACGCCGACTGGCGCAAGAGCGCGCGCAGCAACCCGAGCGGGAACTGCGTGGAGCTGGCGCGGCTGCCGGCCGGCCAGGTGGCAGTCCGTAACTCCCGCGACCCGCGCGGCGCCGTACTCGTCTGCGCGCCCGACGAGATCGCGGCGTTCATTCAGGGGGCTAAGGACGGTCAATTCGACCACCTGATCCGATAGGCCGCGCCTGGGTGCTTTCGTACCGGTTGCCCCGATGGCACACTGATGTGATCGCACGAGACCGGGAGCATGAATGACCACTTCGGCGCGGGGAGCGCCACACGACCCGGCTGGCGAGTCCTTCGGCAGGCTCCTTTCCTTCCACCGGGCCGGCCCGACGGTCCTGCGCATGGTGGTCGGCGCCCAGCTGAGGCGGCTGCGCGAGGCGAAGGGCATCAGCGCCGTCGATGCCGGCTACGCGATCCGCGCCACCCACTCCAAGATCAGCCGCATGGAGCTGGGGCGGGTCAGCTTCCGGCCTCGCGACATCGCCGACCTGCTGAGCATGTACGGCGTACACGACGAACAGGAGCGCTCGGCCTTCCTCGCACTGGCCACCGAGGCCAACGTCCCGGGCTGGTGGCACGACTCCGCCGACCTCCTGCCCAGCTGGTTCGAGCCTTACCTCGGGCTCGAGGAAGCCGCCTCGATCATCCGCAACTACGAGGTGCAGTTCGTCCCCGGCCAGCTGCAGACGGCCGGCTACGCGCGAGCCGTCATCCGGCTGGGCTACCCCGACGCCGCCGAGGAGGAGATCGATCGGCGGACCGCGCTGCGGGTGAGCCGCCAGCAGGTGCTCACCCGTCCAGACGGGCCGCGATTCTGGGCGGTGCTGGACGAGGCGGTGCTGCGCCGCCCGCTCGGCGGTCCCGAGGCGATGCGCGATCAGGTCGATCATCTGATCCAGGCCGCGGCCTGGCCCAACGTGACGGTCCAGATCGTCCCGTTCCAGGCAGGCGGCCACTCGGCCGCGGGCGGGCCGTTCAGCCTGCTCCGGTTCCCCGAGCCCGACCTGCCCGATGTCGTGTACCTCGAGCAGCTCACGAGCGCGCTGTACCTGGACCGGCGTGCCGACGTGGACTCTTACCACGCGATCATGGAGCGGCTGTGCCTGCAGGCCGCACCCGCCACCGACACCGTGATGATCCTCAAGGAGATCCGCGCGAAACTCTGAGCGGCCGTCGCCTGCGCACCGCCGTGTCGGATTCCCCTGCCCGCCGTTCGTCGTATGGATGCAACCAGTCCAACAGGAGGGATCAGACATGAAGTACCTGCTGATGTTCGTCAGCAACGACGAGACCACCCAGCGCTCCGAGGCCGAGCGCGCCGCCATCTCGGAGAAGATCGGGACCTGGTGGACCGAGCATTCGCAGGCCGGCCGGATCCTGAACGGGGAGCAACTGCAAGGGGCCGATACGGCCACTACGGTCCGGCACGACCACGGCAACGTGTCCATCGTCGACGGGCCGTTCATCGAGGCCAAGGAGGAGATCGGCGGCTATGGCCTGATCGACGTGCCCAATCTCGACGCGGCGATCGACATGGCCAGGTCCTGGCCGTGGGGCGGCGTGGTCGAGATCCGGCCGGTGTTCGAGATGGGCCAGGAAAGCCAGGGGTGACCTGCGCCCGGACGTGGCCGGCGGCCGATCGCTATGGCTGACAGCGCGCGGCTGCGGATCGACGCCACGTTCCGGCACGAAGCGGGCCGCCTGGTCGGCGCGCTGACCCGCCTCCTCGGCGATTTCGACATCGCCGAGGAGGCGGTCCAGGACGCCCTGGCCGAGGCCGTAGCCCGCTGGCCTGCCGAGGGCGTACCCGAACGTCCCGCGGCCTGGCTGCAGACCACCGCGCGGAACCGGGCGATCGACCGGCTGCGGCGCGAGGCCAGGGGCCGGGAGAAGCTAGCCCTGATCGCCGCCGACCCGCTACGCGACCTCGGTGCCGTGCCGCAGGCCGAGCCGGACGAGCGGCTGCGACTGCTGTTCCTGTGCTGTCATCCCGCGCTGAGCGCCGATGCGCAGGTCGCCCTCACGCTGCGGGCCGTGGCCGGCCTGACCACGGCCGAGATCGCCAGCGCCTTTCTGACCAGCGAGTCCACCATCTCGCAGCGGATCTTGCGCGCCAAGCGGAAGGTGGCTGCGGCCCGCATTCCGTACCGCATGCCCGACGAGCAGCTCGGCGAGCGGCTGCCGGCGGTACTGGCCGTGCTCTACCTGATGTTCAACGAGGGCTACCTGAGCAGTCATGCCGGCGAGCCGCAGCGGCGCTGGCTGCAGGAGGAAGCGGAGCAGCTGGCTGAGCTGCTCACCCGGCTGATGCCGCGCGAGCCCGAGCCGCTGGGGCTGCTCGCGCTGATGCGCCTGCACCTGGCCCGCTCGCCGGCCAGGTTCGACCCCGCCGGGGGGATCGTGCGGCTCCGTGATCAGGATCGCAGCCGCTGGGACACGGCCGCGATCACCCGGGCCATCCGGCTGCTGCGGCGCGCGGCCAGCCTGGGCCGGCCCGGGCCCTACCAGATCCAGGCGGCGATCCTCGCCGTGCACGCCGAGGCGCCGTGCTGGGAAGCGACCGACTGGCCGCAGATCGTGGCCCTCTACGACCTGCTGTTGCGGCACGACGACACCCCGGTGGTGCGGCTGAACCGCCTCATCGCGGTCGCGGCCACCGCGGGCCCGCAGGCGGCCCTGGCCGAGGCCGAGCCGCTGCGCGACGCGCTGGCCGGCTATCACCTGTACCACGCCACCCGGGCCGAGCTGCTGCGCGCCCTGGGCCGCGGACCGGACGCCGACGCCGCTGACCGGCAGGCGCTGCGGCTGGCCGGCAACCCCGCCGAGCGGGCCCTCATCACCTCCCGCCTGGCCGGCGGCTAGGGGCGCCTGCGCGCGGCGGCCCGCAGGCGGGGGCTTGCCGCCAGCGGTCCGGCAGCTTCCTCACCTGTCTCGGTATATGAGACGGCGCTGGGCTGCGTCCGTTTAGGACGAAGCATTGGGATCGCTATAACGCGGCTAATGCTCCGTGCTAGCGGATGGTCCCTTCCCCCCCAGCCGGTCAGGGCGGGGAAATCCGGGGGGGTTTACTCGCGCCGAACGCCCACCCCTGGACGGTACCGGGGGCGGGGTGGTAGTTGCCGGCTCCGGTGCTGCTGTACACCCACTTGCCGTGCGGCTTGGCGTGCCAGTACGACCAGTAGGCCTTCGTCGGCGCGCCGTTGCAGGGGTTGGGCTTCTTGTCGATCGTGCACACGAAACCTGGCTGGCGCGGAACGAACGTGTAGGTGAAGCCGGCACCGGTCAGGGCGGCGAGCCCGGTGGCCGGGCTGTCGGCGTCGCAGGCAGTCTTGACCTTGCCGCCGAGCTTGGTGAAGTCGACGACGACCGTGACGCCCTTCTGGCCGCCGCAGGCCGCGGCGTAGGCGGGGGCCGCGGCCGCGCCGCCTGTCGCGACCAGGCCGGCCGCCAGCGCCGACAGCGTGGTCAGCGCGACGAGCGGGCGCCTGGCCTGGGCACCCTGGCGGGACAGTGGCGTGCGCATCGGTCTCCTTCCGTGGTGTACGGGAATGGGTGCGGTCAGCTCGAACAGGCCAGGTGCGGATCGCCCGGCTGCGACCCGCGGGCGCTCAGCCCGGCCAGGCCGATGTCGGCGAGGCCCAGGATGCCCTGGGCTGTGGCCCGCGTCGCGGTGGCGGCCCGGAAGCCCTGGTCGGTGAAGGCCAGCGCGCCCCGCCGTGCGGGCTTCCCGGCGCAGCCGACCTGGACCCGGATCAGGAACGCGCGGGCCCGAGCCGCGTTCCGGGACCATCCGCCGACGGCGAAGGCCTCGCCGGCTACGCCGGTGCTGTTGGCGTTGGACAGCGTGCTCGGCGGGCTCGCGAACCCGCCGTCGCTGCGCTGCACGCTGGCCAGCCAGCTCAGCCCCCGCCGGGCCGGCCCGGGGCGGCCGGCGGCCAGCAGGGCCTGCACGTCGAGCGCGGTGGCGTCCGGGTCACTGGTGCATGTCTTCTGGCCGAAGTCGAGTGGGAAGCCGCCGTCGGAGCATTCGGTGCCCGCCAGGAAGGTCACCGCCGAGGGCGCCGCGCGGCCCAGCCGGCTGGTCGCAATGACCGCCAGAGCCTGGCTGAACGCGTTGCTGAAGTCGCCGAACCTGGAGTGGTCGGAGTATCGGCCCGAGGCGGTCAGCAGGGCGGCCAGGCGGGCGGGCAGGTTCACGCCGCCGAACTTCGCCGGGTCCACGCCGCGGACCTCGGTGGCCAGCAGCAGCTTGGCCGTCGCTCCGGCGAACGATGAGGTGGTGCCGTTGCCGATGTAGCCCTTCAGGACGGACGGCCTGGCCAGCCAGGCAGCCGCCCGCGCGGCGTGGTCGCCGGCTGTCCTGGCCGCCGCGAACGCGAAGATCGCGTCGATCGTCAGGCCCTGGTCGGGGAAGCTGGTCCCGTTGACGACATCCACGAAGTGGTTGCCGTCGGTCATCTGCCGGGCCAGCCATCCGGCGGCGGCCCGGGCGGGGCGATGAGTGGGCCGGGAACCGGCCATCGCGGGCGGGCCCGCGGCAGCGAGGGCAGCCATGACCAAGAGGGCGAAGACGGCCAGAAACGCCGCGATGCGTGCCCGCAAGACAGTCATCGAGATAGTGCCTTTCCGATCCGGCTGCGGCCGGACCGGTCCGCGCGGGCCGGACTCCGGCCCGCGGACCACGACGGGTAGGGGAGCAGTGACGCGAAGACGCGGGTACTCGGGCTCACCGGGGCCGCGGCCACCGGAATACCGTTGCGGGTCAGCGCCGGAATCGCACCGGACTTCCCCCGCCGTCTCGCCTATTCAGTTGGCCAGCACTGGTGCTCCCGCACACTCTGCTGCCCCGGACCGGAACGTGTCAATACGCCAGGACACCAGGCGACTGTGCGTTAGATTGACGGAAACTGATGGTCTGTGCTCAGCTGAGCGCGATCCAGCGCGCCAGGGGAAGCCGGTCGGAATCCGGCGCTGACCCGCAACCGTGGGCCCGCATCACGTGCGGGCGAGTCGGAACACCTGGCTGGGTCGCACCCACCGTCCGAGCGTCGTCGAGGTCTGCGGCGTGGAACAACGGGTTCTCCCGAGCGTCCGGGTGGCTCTGGGTTTCGCGCCTCGCGCCGTGACCCAGGGAGATCGCATGCCGCCGCCCGCCCGCCGTGTGCGAGCCTGCCTCGTCCCTGCCATCGCTGCCGCGGTCCTGATCGCCGTGCCCGGCCCCGCGGCCCTGCTCGCCGCGTCGCCCGCCACCGCGTCCGCGGCCACCGCGAGTGCGGCAGGCCCGGATCTGGCTCGGGGCAGCGTTTACCTGGTCCAGCCGGCCAACCTGATCGACGGGCACTACGCCGAGTCGTTCCCCGGATACGCCGACTACGGACTGACCTTGGACACCGCCTTCGCGCTGGCCGCCACCGGAGACCAGGACTCGACGCTGGAGGGCATCGTCACGTTCCTCGACCACAACGGCCAGGACCCATCCGGCAGCACGGTGAGCGACTGGACTGGCGTCGGCACCAAGTTCGCCAGCGGCGGGTCCATCGGCAAGGAGGCCCTGCTGGCCGAGATCGTCGGTGACAACCCCCGGGACTTCAGCGGCCACGACCTGATCGCCGCGCTCAACGCCTCGGTGTGCGCCCGGCCCTCGGCCGGAAGCGGCGCCCGATGTGCCGCGCCCGGCAGCTACGCCTACGCCAGCTCGGTTTTCGACCAGGCGCTCGGCATCATGGCCCAGCTGCGCGCAGGCCAGGCGAGCCAGGCGGTCGCGCCGGTCGCCTACCTGGAGAGCCTGCAGAACTCCGACGGCGCCTTCCCCAGCCTCATCCCGAGCAGCGGCGACCAGGACGTGGACAGCACCGCCATGGCCGCCATGGCCCTCGCGCGCGTCCCTGGCGCCGCCGCGGCCGCGGACGTCAGCTCCGCGGTGGCCTGGATCGCCGGCCGCCAGGAGAAGGCCGGCGGTTTCCCCGGGGTGGGCGGTGACTCGATCAACTCGGCCGGGCTGGCCATCCAGGCCATGTCCCTGCAAGCCGCGCGCTACCGGGCCCAGATCGGCGCGGCGGAGACCTTCCTGGCCGGCGAGCAGAACGCCGACGGCGGGTTCAACGCCGACGCCGGCGGCCGGCCGGACTCTGACATCCGCGCCACGGCCCAGGCGGTCAGCGGTGCCGTCGGCATCTCCTTTGCCGAGCTGCACCGCAACCTGAGCGGAACCCCGCCGCCTGCGCCGCACCGGACCAGGCCCCCGCATCCCGATCCGAAGCGATCCGTCAACCGGCGGGCCCCCGCACCCGCGGCGGGCACCGAGCCGGCCGCAGCCGCCCCGTCCGGCCCGGCCCCGTCCGACCTCGCCGCATCCGGCCCGGCCCCGTCCGGCCCGGCCACGACCGCGCCGAGCCACACCCCGTCCGCCCCGCCCGCGACCAGCCCGTCCCCCGGCTCGTCCCCGTCCGCGCCCATGCACCGCGCGTTCGCCGACGTCAGTCACGACAGCAGCGTCGCCGCCGACCTCTGGCGCGCGGTCATCGTGGTGGCGGGCGTCGCGGCCGTGGTCATCGCCCTGCTGCTGATACGGCGCCGACGGCTCTATCCCTCATCCGGAGGCGGCCGGTGATCCGCGCGCCCCGGCCGGGTCAGTCCACGGCCTGTAGCCGGCCCCGGGCGACCGCCGCGCTGGCCGCGCCCGTGCTGACCATGACCGTGCTGGCCATGACGGTGCTGGCCATGACCGTGCTGGCCGCGCCGCGCGCCTGGGCCGCACCGGAGCCGATGAGCCACTGCAGCACCACCACCGGGGTGGTCATGGCGGTGAGCTTCGCACACTGGGGCGGGCCGATGCTGCGCTCCTGCGCCAGCACCCCGACGACGGCGTACGGCATGCTCAACCAGGGCGGCTGGCACACCACCGGCACCGAGCACGACGGCCCGGGGTTCATCTGCCGGGTCGGTTACAGCGGCTACCAGGGCGGCACGCAGTACCCGACCCCCGCCCAGGAGTCATGCGTGCTCACCCCGCCGTCCAGCGCCTACTGGACGTTCTGGCACGCGGGACCGGGGCAGAACACCTGGAGCTACAGCCAGGCCGGGGCCACGGGCTACGCGCCTGCGCCGGGCAGCGTGGAACTGTGGGTGTTCGGCGGCACTAACCTCGGCGGTACCAGCGGCTCCGCGGTGCCCACGGTCAGCCCCGCAAGCCTGCGCGCGAACAACAAGGCTCCGGGCAGCGCCGTTAAGGCGAAGCATCAGACTCACCCGGGCGCGGATCCGGCTCACCCGGCCGCGCGGTCGACCCACCCGGGCGCCGCTCCGGCGCGCGGCAACAGCCCAGACGGCACCGCGACGGCGTCCGCACCGGTGAGCCAGTCCGCGCGGGCCAACACCTCCTCCTCGCCGTCGCCGGTGATCAGCAACGCCCCGCCCGTCGCCGCCGGCGACGGCCAGCCTCCCAGCCACGGCTCGGCCGTGCCGGCGATCATCGCGCTGGTCATCGTGGTGCTGCTGGCCGCCGGCGCGATCACCGCGGTGCTCCGGCGGCCCCGGCGGGCGCGGTGAGCCCGCCGGCCGGGTGGCCGGGCCCGCTCCGCGCGGTGAGCCCGCCAGCCGTGCGGCTGGCCTCGGCGGGCGCGGTGAGCCCGCCGCCCGTGCCGCCGAACTCGCTCCGCGCCCTGGGCAGCGGCAGGCTGCCGCGCGCCCTGCACCCGGTGGCGTGGTGGCTGTGGGCCATCGCGCTGGCCACCGCGGCCAGCCGGACCAGCAATCCGCTGCTGCTGCTGATGATCTTCGCCGTGCTCGGCTTCGTGGTAACCATGCGCCGGACCGAGGCGCCGTGGGCCCGCGGCTACCGGTTCTACCTGCTCATGGCGCTCACCGTTATCGTCATCCGGGTCGCGTTCCGGGTGGTGTTCGAGACCGGGGTGAACCCGGGCGACCACGTCCTGTTCGCGCTGCCGCGCCTGCCCACCCCCGGCTGGTACTCCGGCGTGCAGATCGGCGGCCGGGTATCACTGGAGGCGGTGCTGTCGGCCGTGCTGGACGGAGCCCGGCTGGCCTGCCTGCTGTGCTGCATCGGCGCCGCCAATACGCTGGCCAACCCCAAGCGCGCGCTGCGGGTGCTGCCCGGCGCGCTCTACGAGCTGGGAACCGCGGTCACGGTCGCGCTGTCGGTGGCCCCGCAGCTGGTGGAGAGCGTCCAGCGGGTGCGCCGCGCCCGCCGGCTGCGCGGCGGGGGCAGGCGCGGCCCGCGGGCGCTGCGGGCCATCGCGGTCCCGGTGCTGCATGACGCGCTGGAGCGGTCGCTACGGCTGGCCGCGGCGATGGACGCGCGCGGTTACGGGCGCACCGGTCCGGCCACCCGGGCGAGCCGGCGGCTGACCGCGCTGCTCATGCTGGGCGGCCTGGCCGGGCTGTGCCTCGGCGCCTACGGGCTGCTCGGCGCCGGCGCGCCGGCCGGTGTGGGCCTCGGCGGGTTCGCCGCCGGGGCGGCCCTGTGCCTGGGCGCGCTGGTTCTGGGCGGACGGCGGGTGTCGCGCAGCCGATACCGGCCCGACCCCTGGCGCTGGCCGGAGTGGGCGGTGGTCGGCAGCGGGGCGGTCAGCGCGATCGTGCTGTCCCTGGGCGCCGGCTACGACCCCGCCGCACTGAACCCGAGCCTGTACCCGCTGAGCTGGCCCGCTCTGCCGGTGCTGCCTGCGCTGGCCATCCTGGTCGCGGCGCTCGCCGCGGTCGCCGCGCCGCCTCCGCCTGCCGGCCCCGGCCGACCAGGGCCGGAGGAGGCGCCCGTACCGGCTCCCCAGCCCGCCGTGGCGGCCCTGCCCGGAGCGACCCGGTGATCCGCTTCGACCGGGTCAGCGTGACCTACGACGGCGCGGCCTCCCCGGTACTGCGGGACGTGAACCTGGATATCGACGAGGGGGAGCTGTGCCTGGTCATAGGGCACACCGGCAGCGGGAAGTCCACGCTGCTCGGCGCGGTCAACGGCCTGGTGCCGCACTTCACCGGCGGCACCCTGGCCGGCCGGGTGACGGTGGACGGTCGCGATACCGCTCGCTTCCGGCCCCGCGAGCTCGCCGACGTGGCCGGCGGGGTCGGGCAGGATCCGCAGGCCGGGTTCGTCACCGACACCGTTGAGGAGGAGCTCGCCTACACGATGGAACAGCTCGCGGTGGACCCGGCTGCGATGCGCACCCGGCTGGAGGAGACTCTCGACCTGTTCGGCCTGGCCGGCCTGCGGCAACGGCCGCTGTCCGCCCTGTCCGGCGGGCAGCAGCAGCGGGTCGCGATCGGTGCCGCGCTGACCGCCCACCCGCGCGTCCTGGTCCTCGACGAGCCCACCTCTGCCCTCGACCCGGCCAGCGCCGAGGACGTGCTGGCCGCCATCACCCGGCTGGTGCACGATCTCGGCGTCACCGTGATGCTGGCCGAGCACCGGCTGGAGCGCGTGCTGCCGTACGCCGACCGGGCCGTCTACCTGCCCGGCGACGGCACCGTCACGGCTGGCGACCCGGCCACCGTGCTGGCCCGCGCCCAGCCCGGCCCGCCGGTGGCCGAGCTGGGGCGCCTGGCGGGCTGGGAACCGCTCCCGCTGTCGGTACGGGATGCGCGCCGCCGGGCGCCCGCGCTGCGCGCCCGTCTTCCCGACCCGCCGCCGGTCGTGCACCACGTATCCCGTAACCGCCCGGGCGCATCGCCCGCTGTGGACGCCCGCGGCATCGTGGTCAGGTACGGCTCGCTGGTCGCGGTGCGCGGGGCCAGCCTGGCCCTGTACCCCGGTGAAGTCACCGCCTTGATGGGCCGGAACGGCTCAGGCAAGTCCTCGCTGCTGTGGGCGATCCAGGGCACCGGCCAGCGGGCCGCAGGCACGGTGCAAGCTGGGGGCACGCAAGCTGGAGGCGCGCGACCTGAGGGCGCGCAACCTGAGGGCGCGCAACCTGGGGGCCCGGCGACCGGGGGAGCGCGGGCCGACCCGGCCGCGCTCGCGCCCGCCGCCGCCCGCCGCCTGGTCGGCCTGGTTCCGCAGACGCCTGCCGACTTGCTCTACCTGGATACCGTCGACGCCGAGCTCAGCCAGGCCGACAAAGACGCCCGCCCCGAGGCCGGGACCGGGGCCTGGACCGGGGCCGGGGCCGGGACCGGGGCCGGTACCGCGGCCGATGGTAGGCCCGGCGACGCGGCCGACACCAGGGCCGACGGCGCGCCTGGCGATTCGCGGCCGTCCCGCGAGATCCTGGACGAGATCGCCCCGGGCGTCCCGCCGGACGCGCATCCACGGGACCTGTCGGCCGGCCAGCAGCTCGCCCTGGTGCTCGCGATCCAGCTCACCGCGGCGCCCGCGGCGATCCTGCTCGACGAGCCGACCCGGGGGCTGGACTACCAGGCCAAGGCGGGGCTGACCGCCGCGCTGGACCGGCTCGCCGGCCG
>Ga0070710_10000040_pt1 | contig 60294 bp, 58 predicted proteins | sample LARL52metaG_FD_65454 | JGI IMG/M metagenome (GOLD analysis project Ga0070710, IMG submission 65454) | Corn, switchgrass and miscanthus rhizosphere microbial communities from Kellogg Biological Station, Michigan, USA - LAR L5-2 metaG | ecosystem: Host-associated > Plants > Roots > Rhizosphere ...
TCGACCGACGCGAACAGGTCGCCGAGTGGCTGCGCGACGAATGGGAAAGCGCCGGGCGCCGTCCTGTCGCCGATGGTGACGTGACCGATCTGCTCGAAGCCCGCTCCGCGTCGGTCGCACTCGCCTCGACCGGCGACGGCACTCGCTTGCACGACTTCGTCGCCCGCACCACCGACACCCGTGCCGAACTCGCGAACCTCAACTACTGGGCGCACTGGATCGGTGAACTCGGCGACGACCGAACCGATGACGAGTTCATGGTCGCCGACGACAACAAGCGTGGTCGGGCGTGCGGCTGTTCCACCACCTGGTGGGCCGCCTCGCTCCGTCTTCACCTCACCTGCCGCTGAACCTGCGCACCCTGCACACGCTCGTGGCCAGCCGTCCAGCTCTGCTGACCGGACAATCCGCCGACTGCGACGCGCTGACCGGCGCGCTCGACCAGCTCACCTCGGCGGATGTGCTGACTCGTCGCGGCCGCGACCAGGTCGCCGGACTTCACTACGCTTTGCGTCTCGCCGACCGTTAGAGGGAGCACCTCATGCCAGACGAGCCCACCGCGATCGCCGCCTTCGGCTACGAACTCGGGCTGCTCAAGCGCATCCGCCGGGCGGGGTGGTGGCACGTCGGCGTGCGGGACCCCGAATCGGTCGCCGAACACAGCTTGCGGACCGCTCAGATCGCGGCCCTGCTCGCGGCGGAGGAGGGTGCGAACCCCGAGCGGGCCGCGTTCCTCGCGCTCTGGCACGACACGCAGGAGACCCGGACCGGGGACATCCCCCACACCGCGACCAAGTACCTGAGCAAGCCCGAACCCCGCGAGATCACCGCCGATCAGACCGCCGCGCTGCCGGACAGCTCGCGCGACCTGATCCGCGCCGCCGTGGACGAGTACGAGACCCGGCAGACGCTCGAGGCACAGTGCGCGAAGGACGCGGACAAGCTCGAAATGCTGCTTCAGGCCGTCGAGTACCGCGAGACAGGAGTCGAGCGCGTCGCCGGATGGGTCGACTCCGCTCGGAAGGGACTCGCGACCGAGACGGCCCGACGCGTCGCCGAGGCGGCCGTGACGCTCTCTCCGTTGACCTGGCGGGACCGCTAGCGATTCAGCGAATCAGGAGATCCTGGATCTTTCTCGCGACTGCACGAACGACCGGCCACAGCTCGTTGTCCGCCCGGTTGGCGACACCGGCCGTCGCGATGGTGTCCAGGAGTTCGCGCAGCTCCCGAACCGCGTCCACCTCCTGTTGATCGCGGAACACCTCGCCGAGGTCCAACGAGAGCTTCGGGTTCATGACGTCCTGAACGGCCCACTGCTGGAGGACGTTTCCCGGCAGCACCTCGGCGAGCCGGTGGTAGAAGTCGACTCGCCGCAGTGGCCGGTTCACCCCCTCGTAAATGGCCGCGTCGCGCGCCCACCACTCGACGACCTTCTCCGCTTCCTCCCGCGACTCCCACTGCCTGAGCGCCCGCCGCTCCCGCTGCCTGGTGAGGTGACGATGCACGAGCGGTTCGTGGATCCCGCGCACCCGGAAGTTCGTCAGGTGCACCCGTGGCACCACCATCTGGGACACCGGCCCCGGGCTGCCGCGGTGCCGGCCGACCACCACGAGGTCCCGGCCGTCGTCGCCCCACTGCGGCGGCAGCACCCAGAGCTTCGTCCCGGGCGACAGGTGCTCCAGATCGACGGCGGTCACGTTCGCGACGACGCACCAGCCCAGCAGTTCGTCCACGCTCCCAGTCTGACCAGGAACACCGCCCCGGCGCTCGTCGTTTTCACCGGCACGCGCCGTCGGCCGCCTGCGCGATTGCGATCACGGGCCCGGCGTCGTACTGTCCGCACTAAGTTCAAGCATTGAACGAATGAGGTGGATCATGACCACGCCCACTCCGGCGGACAAGTTCTCCTTCGGTCTCTGGACCGTGGGCTGGCAGGGCCGCGACCCGTTCGGCGAGGCCACGCGGCCCGAGCTGGACGTCGTCGAGGCGGTGCACCGGCTGGCCGAACTGGGTGCGTACGGGCTGTCGTTCCACGACGACGACCTGTTCGGGTTCGCGGCGACGAACCGGGCGCAGCAGATCGACCGGCTGCGGACCGCGCTCTCCGAGACCGGGATGATCGTCCCGATGGTCACGACGAACCTATTCAGCCACCCGGTGTTCAAGGACGGCGGCTTCACCAGCAACGACCGCGGGGTGCGGCGGTTCGCGCTGAAGAAGGTGCTGCGCAACATCGAGCTGGCGGCGGAGCTCGGCGCGAAGACCTACGTGCTGTGGGGCGGGCGTGAGGGTGCCGAGTACGACACGGCCAAGGACGTGCGGGCCGCGCTCGACCGGTACCGCGAGGGCATGAACCTGCTGACCCAGTTCGTCACGGACCGGGGCTACGACCTGCGGTTCGCGATCGAGCCGAAGCCGAACGAGCCGCGTGGCGACATCCTGCTGCCGACGATCGGGCACGCGCTGGCGTTCATCACGACGCTCGACCGGCCGGAGCTGGTCGGCCTCAACCCCGAGGTCGGGCATGAGCAGATGGCCGGTCTCAACTTCGTGCACGGCATCGCGCAGGCGTTGTGGCACGACAAGCTGTTCCACATCGACCTCAACGGGCAGCGCAGCATCAAGTACGACCAGGACCTGGTGTTCGGGCACGGCGACCTGATGAACGCGTTCGCGCTGGTCGACCTGCTGGAGACGGCCGGCTACGACGGGCCGCGGCACTTCGACTACAAGCCGTCGCGCACCGAGGACATCACGGGCGTCTGGGACTCCGCCAAGGCGAACATGCGGACGTACCTGCTGCTCAAGGAGCGCGCCGCCGCCTTCCGGGCCGACCCCGAGGTGCAGGAGGCGCTGCAGCTCGCGGGTGTCGCCGACCTCGGCAAGCCGACGCTCAACGCCGACGAGTCCTACGAGGACCTGCTGAACGACGACAGCTTCGACCCGGACAAGGCCGGCGAGCGCGGCTTCGGGTTCGTGCGGCTGAACCAGCTCGCGCTCGAGCACCTCGCCGGAGCGCGCTGACATGACGCTCGTCGCGGGCGTCGACTCCTCGACGCAGTCGTGCAAGGTCGTGGTGCGGGACGCGGGGACCGGCGAGCTCGTCCGGGAGGGCCGTGCGGCGCACCCGGACGGCACCGAGGTCCACCCCTCGCACTGGTGGACGGCGCTGCAGTCCGCGCTGTCGGACGCGGGCGGGCTCGACGACGTCGCGGCGGTGAGCGTCGCCGGGCAGCAGCACGGCATGGTGTGCCTCGACGAGGACGGCACCGTCGTGCGGGAAGCCCTGCTGTGGAACGACACCAGGTCTGCGGCGGCGGCTGCGGACCTGGTGACCGAGCTGGGCGCGCAGCAGTGGGCCGAGCGGATCGGCCTCGTGCCGGTCGCGTCGTTCACGATCACGAAGCTGCGCTGGCTCGCCCAGCACGAACCGGCCAACGCCAAGCGCACCGCCGCCGTCTGCCTGCCGCACGACTGGCTGACGTGGCGGCTGCGCGGCACCGGTGACCTGGCGGACCTGGTCACCGACCGTTCGGACGCCTCCGGCACCGGCTACTTCGACTCGGTGACCAACGCGTACGTGCCTGACCTGCTGGAACGCGGTTTCGGCCGCGCGGACGTGGTGTTGCCGCGCGTGCTCGGGCCCGCCGAGTCGGTCGAGGGCGCGGTGCGGCTGGGCGCGGGTGCCGGGGACAACGCGGCGGCCATCCTGGGGGTCGGCGCGGGCTCGGAGGTCCTGGTCTCGCTCGGCACCTCCGGCGTCGTGACCGCGACCAGCGAGGTGCGGGCCGCCGACGCGTCCGGCATCGTCGCGGGCTTCGCCGACGCCACCGGCCGCTACCTGCCGCTGGCGTGCACGCTCAACGCCGCCCGCGTGCTGGACGCGACCGCCCGCATGCTGGGCGTCGACCTCACGACCCTCAGCTCGCTGGCCCTGTCCGCACCGCCCGGTGCGGAGGGCGTCGTGCTGGTGCCGTACCTGGAGGGCGAACGCACGCCCAACCTCCCGGACGCCACTGGCGCGTTGCACGGCCTGACGCTCACCAACGCCACGCCCGCGAACATCGCGCGTGCGGCGGTGGAGGGCATGCTCTGCGGCCTCGCGGTGGGCCTCGACGCGCTCGCCGAGCAGGGGGCGGACGTCACGGGCGTCCGGCTCGTGGGCGGTGCGGCGGTTTCTCCTGCTGTGCGGGAGATCGCGCCGACGGTGTTCGGTGTGCCCGTGACGGTTCCTGCGCCTGGTGAGTACGTGGCGGACGGTGCTGCGCGGCAGGCTGCGTGGACGCTCACGGGCGGGACGACGCCGCCGGCGTGGACGGGGGCGGAGAGCAGGCGGTACGAGGCGGACGCGGTGCCGGAGATCCGGGCGCGGTACGGGGATGCGGCGCAGAAGTACCTGAGCCGATGACCACCCGTCGCAGTCCTCGGACCACGCTCGGACTCGGGGTCCGAGCGTGGTCCGCCGAGGCCGCGCGGCGATACTTGAACCGATGACCACCGTCGACCACCTCCGTCAGGTTCGCCTCGGCAACCTGCGGACGGTCCTGCTCGCCCTGGTCGACCGCCCCGGCTCGCGGGCCGAGCTCGCGGCCCGCACGGGCCTCACCAAGGCCACGCTGTCGAACCTCGCGGAACCGTTGCTGGCCAACGGAATCCTCATCGAGGACGCGGCCACGCTGGCCGGCATGGGCAGGCCGTCCAAGCCGTTGCGGTTCCACCCCGACGGCCCGGTGGCGGTCGGGGCGGAGATCAACGTCAGCCACCTCGCCGTCGAGACCCTGGGCCTCGACGGCGAGACCATCTGCCGCCGTCTCGTGCCGACCGACACCCGCACCAGCAGCCAGGACACCGTGCTGGACCAGGTCGCCGCGCTGGTCCGCGAGATCACGCCGGACCGGCCGTTGCTCGGGGTCGGTCTCGCGGTGCCGGGTGTCGTGCACGACGGGATGCTCGTGCGCGCGCCCAACCTGCCCGAGCTGGTCGGCGCGCCGTTGGCCGAAGGCCTGTCCGCCAGGCTCGGCCTCGACGTCGAGCTGGACAACGAGGCCAACCTCGCCGCCCTCGCCCACCTCTGGCCGCGGCACCTCGCGGGCGAGGACTTCGTGCACGTCTCGGCGGACGTCGGCATCGGTGCGGGCGTGGTGCTGAGCGGCGAGGTGTACCGCGGGGCCAGCGGGTTCGCCGGCGAGCTCGGGCACGTGGTGATCGAACGCAACGGCCTCAGCTGCACGTGCGGCAGCCGCGGTTGCGTGGAGCGGTACGCGGGGCTCGACGTCATCCTCCGCGAGGCGGGACGGCGGCGGCTCGACTCGCTCGCGAAAGCCCTGAAGGCCGGGGACCCCAAGGCGCTCGACGCGGTGCGCAACGCCGGTGAGGCGCTCGGGGTCGGCCTGGCGACGCTGATGAACCTCTTCGACGTGCCGACCGTCGTGCTCGGCGGCAGCTACGCGGTGCTGCACGAGCACCTGAGCGTGGCCGCTCAGTCCGAAATGGACACGAGGGTGCTCGCGGGCGGCGAACGGCACACGCGGCTCGTCGCCTCGCCGCTCGGGGAGTTCGCCGTCGTGCGGGGGGCGGCGGGGCTCATCACGAGGCGGGCGGTGCTGCAGCCCGAGCGCCTCGTCGGATGACGCCCAGCACGACCGCGAGCACGCCCACCACCAGGGCGACGTAGCCGCCGACGATGCCGTAACCCGTGCCCGGTCCACCGCGAGCCATCAGCACGACCAGCGCGCCGATCACCACGCCGACGGCGCCGCACGCCATCGCCGCCACACCGAGGCGTCGTGCGGACAACACGACACCTGCCACGCCCAGCGCGACACCCACCAGAGACCAGGCGCGGCCGGGAGTCATCACGTCCGCCGCAATCACCGAAAGAGACATGGCACGAGGATCGTCGTCGCGAAGCCGCACGTCGTCGTGCGCGCGCAGACAACATCTACTACGCGCGCAGTAGGCCGGAAGTCCTCCCGCCGCAGGATCTACCAGCGCGAACCCGGGTTTAAGGTGCACGCATGAGCAAGCGCCTGCCGGACTGGGTGATCGCGGCCGGAGTGGCGGCGAGCCTCGTCCTCGCCGGGCACCCCACCACCGCGCCGGGTTACGCGCTCCTCGCGGCCGGCGGGCTCGCACTCGCCGCGCGACGCCGCGCACCGATCGCGGTGCTGGCCGCGACCGGGCTGGCGGCACTCGGCTACCAGGCGCTCGGCGTCACCGTCCCGGTGATCGCCTTCCTGTTCGCGGTCTACTTCACGATGAGGGCCGGGCATCGCGCCGTCACCGCGGTCGGTTCCGTGCTGATGCTGGCCACGCTCCCCCTGGCCGCACTCGCCTCGCCGCGCGACCTGAGCACGTACGAGGCGTTCGCCCAGACCCGTGACGTCCTCCAGATCGCGTGGCTGATCGCCGCCGCCGCTGCCGGTGAGGCGCTCCGGCAGGCCGAGAAGAGAGCCGACGAGGCCGAACGCACCCGTGAGGAGACCGCTCGCCGCCGCGCCGACGAGGAACGCCTGCACATCGCCCGCGAGCTGCACGACTCCCTCACCCACCAGATCTCGGTGATCAAGCTCCAGGCCGAGGTCGCCGTGCACCTGGCGCACAAACGCGGCGAGGACGTACCGGAACCGCTGCTGGCGATCCGCGACGCCGGCCGCGAAGCCGCCAGGGAACTGCGCGCGACGCTCGAAGCGCTGCGAGACGACGACAAGAACCCGCCGCACGGCATCGACGACGTCCCCGCACTCGTCCAACGAGCGAGGTCCACCGGTCTGGACGCCCACCTGACGGTCGAAGGCGAACCGGGTGACCTCCCCGCGGCCGTGGCACGGACGGCCTACCGGATCGTCCAGGAGTCGCTGACCAACATCGCGAGGCATGCCGCCGCCGCGACCGCGAAGGTCCTCATCGACTACCGGCCCGACGCGCTCGTCATCCGGGTCGACGACGACGGCAGCGCGCAACCGAACGGAGCGACCGAACCCGGCGTCGGCCTGCTCGGCATGCGTGAGCGCGTCACCGCTCTCGGCGGCAGGCTCGACGCCGCGCCACGCGACGAGGGCGGCTTCACCGTCCACGCCGAACTCCCGGTGGCACAGCCGTGATCCGCGTCCTGCTGGTCGACGACCAGCCGCTCATCCGCAGCGGTTTCCGCGCGTTGCTCGACGCCGAGGAGGACATCGAGGTCGTGGCCGAGGCCGCGGACGGGCGGGAAGGCGTCGAACAGGCGCGGCACCACCACCCGGACATCGCCCTGGTCGACGTCCAGATGCCGGACCTGGACGGCATCGAGGCGACCAGGCGCATCGCCGCGGACCCGGACCTCACCGGCACCCACGTCGTGATCCTCACCAACTACGGCCTCGACGAGTACGTCTTCCACGCCCTCAAAGCCGGCGCCGCGGGGTTCCTCGTCAAGGACGTCCAGCCGGAGGACTTCCTGCACGCCGTCCGCGTCGCCGCACGGGGTGACGCGCTGCTCGCCCCGTCCATCACCCGCAAGCTCATCGACCGCTACGTCAGCCGCCCGCCGCACCCCGGCGGCGATCTCCCCCAGCTCACCGCCCGCGAGCGCGAGGCCGTCGTCCTGGTCGCGCACGGCCTGTCGAACGACGAGATCGCCGGCCGCATGGTGATCAGCCCGCTCACCGCCAAGACCCACGTCAACCGCGCCATGACCAAGCTGCACGCCCGCGACCGCGCTCAGCTGGTCGTGATCGCCTACGAGGCGGGCCTGGTCGTGCCGCAGAGCTCCAGTTCCTCGCCACGCAGGTAGGCAGCCTGTTCCGCGTCGGTGAGGTCACGCCCGGCCTCGGCGCAGATCCGCCTCTCCGCCTCTCCGCGTCCGAAGTGGACAGTGACCAGCGGATGATCCGCGCGTCGTTCGCCCCGGACAGCAGCTCGTCGTCGCGGGTGAACGCCACCGCCTGCACCGGACCGGTGTCGCTCGCGATCGACGGCGCACCGGAGAACGTGCCCTGTCTCAGCTCCGGCAGGCTCCAGCGGAACCAGCCGAGCGACGCCGTGACGATCTCGCGCCCGTCCGGCTGGTGGGCGAGGTCGGTCGACGCCCCCAAACCGCTGTAGGACAACGACGACAGCCGTTCACGCCGGTCCACGTCCCAGATCGTGGCGGTGTGGTTGCGGGTGACCGAGGCGCCTCCACCCGGTCCGGATGACCGTCCAAAGTGGCCACCGTGGTGCCGTCGGTCCGCCACAGCCGCACCGTGCCGTCGTCGCCGGCCGACGACCCGCACCACGACCACCCCGCCATCGACCTCCCGGTGAACACCGTCCCGGCCTACGCGATGGTCACCGGCACCGCCTACCGCCTCACCGAGCCCGACGGCTGCGGCAACGGCCTGCGGATCGTCAAGAGCGGCGTCGACTACCCTCTACTGCCACCTCTCGGCGTGGTCGGTCGGCAACGGCGCGTCGGTCAGGGCCGGTGACCGGGTCGCCACCACGGGCAACACCGGCAACTCGACCGGACCGCACCTGCACATCGCGATCAAGATCAACGGGACGTCCTACTGCCCGCAGAACTTCCTGCTCGCGATCTACGACGGGCGCACCCCGCCCGCGCCGTCGTCGCTGCCGAGGACCGGCTGCTTCTACTGAGCCGATGGCGTGCAGGTGTGCCCGGAGCCGGGCGGGCACCCTGCCGCCAGCCACTCGCGAGTGCGGGCGTACGCGGCGTCGATCAGCTCACGGCCGCGGCTGAAGTCACCGGGTGACACCTCCAGCGGGCACAACGCAGGTACGACCCGCAGCTCGACCTTGTCCCGGTAGCGTTCGACGTCCAGCGCCAGCCGGTGGTTGACCAGCAACGTCAACGCGTGCAACGCGACACCGAGAGCACTGCGCGGCGGCGAGGTGAGCGCGCACGCGTACCCGGTCGGCAGCACCCACAGCTTGTCCGCGCCGAGGTCGACCGCGTACGACACCGGGTTGTTGTTCACCGCGCCGCCGTCCATGAGGTAGTGACCGTCCAGCTGCACCGGCGGGAACACGCCGGGAATCGCGGTCGACGCCAGCACCGCCTCGACCGCGGGGCCCATCGACAGCAGCACTTCCTCGCCCGACAGCACGTCGGTGGCGCCGACGTACACGGGAATCGCCGTGCCGGTCAGGTCGATCGGGCCCAGCGAGCGTTCCAGCACCCGGCGCAACGCGGTGTTCGGCACGAGGTGGTCGCGGACCCCCAGCCAGCCGAGGAACCCGAGCACCGGCCGGATCGGGAAGACGTCCGTGCGGCGCAACGAGACCCACTGGTCGACCAGGGAGTCCACATCGGACGGATGCAGCGCGAACCACGCGGCGTTGGCCGCGCCCACCGAGGTGCCGACGACGAAGTCCGGGCTGACGCCGGCACCGGTGAGCGCGGCCAGCATGCCGACCTCGATCGCGCCCAAGCTCCCACCGCCTGCGAGCACGAACGCGGTCGTCATGCCCCTCATCCTCCTCACACCACCGGTGCGGAAGCGAGGGGCCAACTCGTCCGCCACGGGTGGCACCGGGCCCGCCGAACCATCCTCGCGAGGTGAACCGGTGGCCCCGATCTCCCGGCCAGCCTGGGGTTTCCGGACGAACGAGAGGTGGCGACGTGGAGAAGCAGAGGCTGGAGGACGCCGGTCCGTGGCGCAGGTGGGGCCCGTACCTGAGCGAGCGGCAGTGGGGCACGGTCAGGGAGGGCAGCGACGCGGGTGGCGCCTGGACGTCGTTCACCCACGACCAGGCCAGGTACCGGGCGTACCGGTGGGGCGAGGACGGGCTGGCCGGGTTCAGCGACGACCGGCAGCGGATCTGCCTGGCGCTCGCGTTGTGGAACGGCAACGACCCGATCCTCAAGGAGCGGTTGTTCGGCCTCACCAACAGCGAGGGCAACCACGGCGAGGACGTCAAGGAGTGCTACTTCTACCTCGACGCCACCCCGACGTCGTCCTACCTGCGGATGCTCTACAAGTACCCGCAGGCGAGGTTCCCCTACGAGGACCTGGTCGCCACGAACGCCGCGCGCACCCGGTTCGAGCCCGAGTACGAGCTGCTCGACACCGGGGTGTTCGACGACGACCGCTACTTCGACGTGGAGGTCGAGTACGCGAAGGCGGGTCCCGAGGACGTGCTGATGCGGATCACCGCGCACAACCGGGGACCGGAGGACGCGACGCTGCACCTGTTGCCCACGCTGTGGTTCCGGCACACGTGGTCCTGGGCGGGCGACGTCCGCATGCCGTCGCTGCACGTCTGCGAGCCGGGCACGGTGCGCGCCGAGCATCCCGACCTCGGCGTGCGGTGGTGGTACGTCGACCCGCCCGCGCCGATCCTGGTGACCGAGAACGAGACCGACAACGAGCGGGTGTTCGGTTCGCCCAACGTCACCCCGCACGTCAAGGACGGCATCGAACGCGCGGTGATCCACGGTGACCAGACCGCGGTCGCCGCGGACGGCGTCGGCACGAAAGCCGCCGCCCACCACGAGTTCCGCATCCCGGCCGGGCAGAGCGCCACGGTGAAGGTCCGGCTCACCGACCACAGCCACAGCGACCCGTTCGCCGACTTCGACGCTGTCGTGAGCCAACGCCGGATGGAGGCCGACGACTTCTACGACGAGGTGCTCGGCGGCGACCCGCGCGGCGAGGAACGGCTGGTGTGCCGGCAGGCGCTGGCCGGGCTGCTGTGGTCGCGGCAGTACTACGCGTTCGACGTCGAGCGCTGGCTGACCGAACGGGGCGTCGATCCTCTGGGCGCGGACCAGAACTGGCGGCACCTCGTCGCCCAGGACGTCTTCGTCATGCCGGACAAGTGGGAGTACCCGTGGTTCGCCGCCTGGGACCTGGCCTTCCACGCCGTGCCGCTGGTGGTCGTCGACCCCGAGCTCGCCAAGCAGCAGATCGAACTGCTGCTGGGCCGCCGCTACCTGCACCCGAACGGCCAGATCCCGGCCTACGAGTGGAACTTCGGCGACGTCAACCCGCCGGTGCACGCATGGGCGGCGTGGTTCGTCTACCAGTACGACCACGACAAGGAGTTCCTCGCGCGCGTGTTCCCGCCACTGCTGCGCGCGTTCGGGTGGTGGCTCAACCGCAAGGACGCCGACGGCCGGAACCTGTTCCAGGGCGGGTTCCTCGGCCTGGACAACATCGGCGTGTTCGACCGCAGTGCTCCCCTGCCCACCGGCGGGCGGATCGACCAGGCCGACGGCACCGCGTGGATGGCGTTGTACTGCCAGAACCTCATCCAGATCGCGCTCGAGCTCGGTGAGATCGAGCAGGCCGCGACGCTGCTGGAGAACCTCGCGTGGATCGCGGCGGCCACCGGCCACGTCGGCAGCGGGCTGTGGGACGAGGAGGACGGCTTCTTCCACGACGTGCTGCGCAATCCGGACGGCACGTCCACCCCGTTGAAGATCCGCTCGGCCGTCGGGCTGCTGCCGCTGGCCGCCGCGACCGTGATCAGCGCGGACGTCCGGCGCGAGCATCCCGAACTGATCGACGGCATGCGCGACTTCCTCGACCGGCACCCGGCCGTGCGGGCCGCGTTGTGGGGTCACGGCGCACAGGCCGATGCCACCGGACCGGTGCTGTTCTCGTTGTTCGACGAGAGCCGGCTGCGGCGGATCCTCGCGCGGATGCTCGACCCCGGCGAGTTCCTGTCACCGCACGGCATCCGCTCGCTGTCGCGCTGGCACGCCGAGCACCCGTACGTGCTGACCGTCGACGGCGTCGAGCACCGCGTCGGCTACCTGCCCGCCGAGTCCGACAGCGGCATGTTCGGCGGCAACTCCAACTGGCGCGGCCCGGTGTGGCTGCCGATCAACGTGCTGGTCATCCGGGCGTTGCGGCACCTGCACGAGTACTTCGGCGACGGCTTCACGGTGGAGTGCCCGACCGGGTCCGGGCGGTACCTGAACCTCCGCCAGGTCGCGGACGACATCGCCGAGCGGTTGCTCGACACGTTCCGCACCGGGATGGACGGCCGTCCGGTCCACGGTGGACAGACGCGGTTCCGCGACCCGCACTGGCAGCACCTGCCGTTGTTCTACGAGTACCTCCACGGCGACAACGGCGCGGGCATCGGCGCGAGCCACCAGACCGGGTGGACCGCGCTGGTCGCCCTGCTGCCGCGGGAGGTGGCGCGATGAGCTGGCCGGAACAACCCGTGATCTACGAGGTCAACACCGCGGTGTGGCTGGGCGAGCTGTCCCGTGCCGCCGGGCGCGAGATCACGCTCGGCGAGGTCCCCTCGTCCGCGTGGCACGACATCACCCCGGCCGGCGTCGACGCGGTGTGGCTGATGGGCGTGTGGGAGCGCAGCCTGCGGGGCCTGGCGATCGCCAACGGCCATCCCGGTCTGCGGGCGTCGTTCCACGAAGTGCTGCCGGACCTGCGGCCGGAGGACGTCCTGGGATCGCCGTACTGCGTGCGGCGCTACGTCGTGGCCGACGAGTTCGGCGGAGACGAAGGCCTGGCGAAGGCACGTGCCGAGCTCGCGGCACGGGGTGTGCGGCTGATCCTCGACTACGTGCCGAACCACGTCGCGCCGGACCACCCGTGGGTCGAGGAGCACCCGGAGTTCTTCGTGCGCAACGAGAACGGCGACCTCGAACGCGGACGGGACCCGTACTTCCCCGCGTGGCCGGACGTCGTGCAGCTCGACGCCTTCTCCCCCGCTCTGCGCACGGCCGCCACGATGACGCTGTCGGGCATCGCCGCGCGGTGTGACGGCATCCGCTGCGACATGGCCATGCTGCTCACCAACGAGGTCTTCTCCCGCACGTGGGGAAAACCGGCGCCGGAGCAGGACTTCTGGCCGGAGGTCATCGGTGGCCTGCGCGCCGACCACCCGGAGACCGTGCTGATCGCCGAGGCGTACTGGGACATGGAGTGGACGTTGCAGCAGCAGGGCTTCAACTTCTGCTACGACAAGCGCCTCTACGACCGGCTGGTCAGCGGTCAGGGCATCCACGAGCACCTGCGGGCCGATCCCGGCTACCAGGCCAGGCTGGTGCGGTTCCTGGAGAACCAGGACGAACCACGCGTCGCGAGCGTGCTCCCGCCCGCCGCCGCGCGGGCCGCCGCCGTGGTGATCGCGACGCTGCCCGGCGCGACGCTGTGGCACGAGGGCCAGTTCGAGGGCAGGCGGGTCCGGCCACCGGTGTTCCTGGCCCGGCGGCCGGACGAACCGCTCGACCACGACCTCGCCGCCTGGTACCGCAGGCTGCTCGCGCTCGTGCACGACCACCACGTGCGGCGCGGCGAGTGGCGCCTGCTCGCCGCCGAGGGCTGGCCGGACAACCAGTCGTGCCGGCGGCTGCTCGCCTGGTCGTGGACGGCGGCGGGCGGTGCCCGGCACGTCGTGGTCGTGAACTTCTCCGATCATCCCGCTCAGGGCCTGCTCCCCGTGGAGCTGCACAAGTACACCGACCTGCTCGACGGCATGGTGTACGAGCACGAGGACGACCTCAGTCCCCTGTACGTGGCACTGCAGCCGTGGGGATGTCATCTCTTCGCGGCGGCCTGAGCAGCGCCGCCGCCCAGCCCGCCGCCGGGTCGATGTCGACCAGCAGCACCTTCACCAGCACGGTGAGCGGCACCGCCAGCAACGCGCCGAGCGGGCCGAGCACCCAGGCCCAGAACACCAGCGCCAGGAACGTCGCGGTGGTCGACAACCCCGCGGCGTCCCCGGTGAACCGGGGCTGGATCAGCGACTGCACCACGAAGTTCAGCACCACGTAGAACACCAGCACGGCCAGCGCCCGGCGCGGGCCGTGCTGGAGCAGTGCCAGCACCGCCGGTGGTGCCACGCCGAGGATGAACCCGATGTTGGGGATGTAGTTGGTGACGAACGACAGCACGCCCCACAGCAGCGCGAGCGGGATGCCGAGCAACGCCAGCGCCACCGTGTCCAGCACCGCCACGATGAACCCGAAGATCGTCGTGACCAGGAGGTAGCGGCGGGTGCGGCAGACGAACTCCTCCAGCGCCTCCCGCAGGTTCGGCCGGTCCGCGGCGATGTCGGCGAGCCGCGAGTGCGCCCAGCCCACCTCGACGCCGAGGAACAGCAGCAACGCCAGCAGGAACACCAGGCTCGTGGTGAGGCTCGTCAGCTCGCCCAGCAGCCCGCCGATCGCGCCCATCAACCTGCCGCGGTCGAGGCCGTTGATCGCCCGCTCGGCCCGCGCCACGAGTTCGTCGCGCGCGAACTCCGGCAGCATCGAAGCCAGTCGCACGCCGGACGCCGCGACCGTCACCGCGATGACCGCGAGCACGCCGTAGACACCTACGACCACCGTCAGCGTCGCCAGCCACGGCGGTGCGCCGCGGTCGCGCAACCACCGGTGCACAGGACTGATCGCGATGACGACCAGCAACGCCAGCATCGCCGGCGCCACCAGCCACGCGACCGCCCGCACACCGGCGACCACGACGACCGCGGCCGCACCACCGAGCAGGATCGTGAGTGCGCGCGGCATCAACGGTGTGTCGACTCGTACTTGGCCGTCGTGTTGTCGATGTCGGCTTCCTGGCCGTGGACGACCACGGCCCATATCACGGTCACGCACAGGGCGATGACGATCGTGGACCACAGGGGGTGCACCGACGCGAACGCCAGCTGCGCGATCGCGTTGAGAACCGCGAGCACCACGGCGACCACCCGCGCCCACGCGGCACCGGAGAGCAGCGCGACGCCCGCGAGCGCCACCAGGATCCCGATCAGCAGCGTGATCCAGCCCCACGCGGTGATGTCGAAGACGAGCACCTGCTGTTCGGTGACGACGTAGTACTCACCGCGGAACAACGCCACCAGCCCCTCGATGGCGTTGAACGACCCCATGACGATCATCATGATGCCCGCGAACCAGATCCAGCCGAGCCAGCCTGTCTGCCGCATCGTGCCTCCGTTTGCTCGGGACGGGAATTGCCCGGCCACCGTGACACCGGCGTCCGTTGCGGATCTTCACCCGTTTCGCGCGAGAGGAGGCGAGGCGGTCCGTCCGGACGGGTGAAGACCCGTACCGGCCCCGCCGAGAGTCTCGTACTCATGACGACACAACCGGTGTATCCACTGATCGCCGACCACGGGCTGATCGGCGACCTGCAGACGTCCGCGCTGGTGTCCACCGACGGCACCGTGGACTGGTTCTGCTGCCCGCGGTTCGACTCGCCGTCCGTGTTCGCCTCCCTGCTCGACCGGCAGCGCGGCGGCTTCTGCCGCATCCGGCCCGCCGGCCACCCCGGCCCGGGACGGCAGCTCTACTTCCCCGACACCGCGGTGCTGATCACCCGGTTCATGACCGAGGAGGGCACCGGTGAGGTCGTCGACTTCATGCCACCGCTGCCCGACCAGGACGCGACAGACCGGCATCGGCTGGTGCGCATCGTTCGGTGCGTGCGCGGGCGCGTGACGTTCGAACTCGATGTGGCGCCACGGTTCGACTACGGCCGCCGGTCCCATCGCGCCCGGATCACCGACGACGGGGTGATCTTCGACTGCGGCCGGTTCGGGCTGGTGCTGCACGCGGTGCGCGAGCCCGGCGATCCCCGGCTGGTGTCCGGGGAGATCACCGGCACGCAGGACCTGCACGCCATGCTGTCGTTGGTGGAGGGGGAGACGCGCGGCGTCGTGCTGGAGTCCGGTGTCTCGGGGCCGCCGCGTGCCGTGACCGCGGCGCAGGCACGGGAGCTGTTCGAGAACACCGTGCTGTTCTGGCACAACTGGCTCGCCCAGTCGACCTACCGGGGCCGGTGGCGCGAGGCGGTCGACCGGTCGGCGATCACGTTGAAGCTGCTGACGTACGCGCCGTCCGGAGCGCTGGTGGCGGCGCCGACGGCGGGGCTTCCCGAGCAGCTCGGCGGCGAGCGCAACTGGGACTACCGCTACACGTGGGTGCGTGACGCGTCGTTCGCCGTGTCGTCGTTGCTGCGCCTGGGTTTCACCGAGGAGGCGACGGCGTTCGGGCGATGGCTCACCCAGCGCTGCCAGGAAGGCGGCCCGCTGAAGGTGATGTACGCGGTGGACGGGTCGGCCGACCTGACCGAGCAGGTGCTGGAGCACTTCGAGGGCTACCGGGGGTCGGCGCCGGTGCGCGCGGGCAACGGCGCGGCGGGGCAGCTGCAGCTCGACATCTACGGCGAGTTCCTCGACAGCGTGTACGCGGCTCACCTCGGCGGGCTGCGGATCTCGCACCGCGGCTGGCACGCCGTGCTGGAACAGCTGGAGTGGCTGACGCACAACTGGGACCGGCCGGAGGAGGGCATCTGGGAGACCCGCTCCGGCCGTGCCGACTTCACCTACGGCCGGGTGATGAGCTGGGTCGCGTTCGACCGGGCGATCCGCGTGGCCACCGCGGAGGGGCGGCCGGGACCGGTGGAGCGCTGGCGTTCGGTGCGCGACCGGATCTACGGCCAGGTGTGGGACCGCGGCTGGGACCGCAAGACCGGCGCGTTCGTGCAGCGGTACGGCGCCTCCGCGCTCGACTCGTCGTTGCTGCGGCTGCCGCAGGTCGGGTTCGTGGCACCGGGTGACCCGGTGTGGCTGGACGCGTTGGCCGCCATGGAGTCCCTCGTCCACGACAGCCTGGTGCTGCGCTACGACACCGAGGCCGCACCGGACGGGCTGCGCGGATCGGAAGGCACCTTTTCGTTGTGCACCTTCAACTACGTGACCGCGCTGGCGTTGTCCGGACGGGCCCGCGACGCGCGGCTGGTGTTCGAGAAGATGCTGACCTACGGCAACCACCTCGGGCTCTTCGCCGAGGAGATCGGCCTGACCGGCGAGCAGCTCGGCAACTTCCCGCAGGCGTTCACCCACCTGGCGCTCATCGACGCGGCCGTCACCCTCGACGCCCGGCTCACCCTTCGCGGGTGAGGACTCGTGCCGCGCGTCTCTCGCACAGTTTCGGTCATGGCCACTTTGACCGTGTGGAAGTTCGACACCTCCGAAGGGGCGCACAACGCGCTCGATCTGCTGAAGAAGCTCCAGGACCAGCAACTGATCACCATCCGCGACGCGGCGTACGTCTACTGGGAGGCCGATGCCAAACGCCCCAAGACCAAGGAGATCGGCAGGTTCACCGGTGCCGGCGCGCTCGGCGGAGCGTTCTGGGGCCTGCTGTTCGGGCTGATCTTCTTCATCCCGGTGCTGGGCGCGGCGATCGGCGCGGGTGTCGGCGCGCTCGCCGGGTCGCTCGCCAAGGCGGGCATCGACGACGACTTCATCAGCGAGGTCAGGGCGAGCGTCACGCCGGGCACTTCGGCGCTGTTCGTCATGTCCGAATATGCGGTGATCGACAAGGTCGCCGACCAGTTCAGGCAGACCGGCGCCCACCTGATCACCACGAACCTCTCGGTGGAACAGGAGAAGCTGCTCAAGGAGACGTTCACCTCTTGATCCACGGGGTGACCTGGGCGGTGGTGCGGCCGGCGGCGACTGTCGGGGTGCTGCTGCTGGTCTACTACCGCCTGCCGATGGACCAGCCGGAGGACGGGTTCACCGTGCTCCGGCTGGTCGCCGGTCTGCTGCTGGTGGGTGTGGTGCTGTGGTGGCAGGTGCGGATGATCGGGCGGGTCAGGCACCCCGGCCGGCAGGGCGCCCAGGCACTCGCCCTCGTGGTCCCGCTGTTCCTGCTGGTGTTCGCCCAGGCGTGCTTCCTGCTGGAGCGGCACCAGCCCGGCAGCTTCACACTTCCGCTGAGCCGGACCGATGCTCTCTACTTCGTCGTCACCGTGTTCGCCACGGTCGGATTCGGTGACATAGCACCGGTCACGGCGGCCGCGCGGGTGCTCGTGACCGTGCAGATGCTCTGCGACCTGCTCGTGGTGGGCGTGGCGCTGAAGGTCATCCTCGCCGCGGTTCGCCGTCGCTCCGGATGAACACCGCGAACCCCAGCCCCACCACCGAAATGAGCACCAGCAACGTGAGCGCGGCGCGATACGGATGCCCCGCACCGGTGAGCACCGAGCCGACCAGCGCGGTGCCGAACGAGGACCCCAGGTTCGAGACGGCCCGCGACACCCCGGACACGTCCGCCTGGTCGGCATCGGGCCACCGCGACTGCACGACGTTCACCGAGGCCGTCAACATGATCCCGATACCGGCCCCCAGCAGGAACAACCCGGCCGGTTGCTGCAACGTGCCGGCGATCGTCAGCACGAACCCGGCCCGGATCAACGTCCGCTGCGCGTACCGCTTGGCCAGCCGCCCCGCCAGCGCGGACGTGACCAGCATGCCGGCCGTGGCGGGCAGCAGCGCGACACCGGTCTCGATCGCGCTGAGGTGCTGCTCCTGCTGCAGGTGCACCGACAGCACGAAGAACGTCCCCTGCAGCACCAGCCACTGCACCAGCTGCGTGCCCAGGCCGAGGTTGGACGTGCGGTCCCGGAACAGCTTCGGCTCGCACAGCGGGTTCTGCGTTCTCGTGATGTGCCAGGCGAAGAGGCCCAGTGTGGCGGCACCCGCGCCGATCAGCAGCCACGTGGTCGCGTGCCAGCCGTTGACGTTGGTGCGCAACACACCCAGCACCACCAGGAACAGCCCGGCCCCGGACAGCACCGCCCCGCGGAGGTCGAACTTCGTCGGCTTCGGCGCTGTCCTGGGGATGTTCCTGGCCAGAACGATGATCAGCAGCACCACCAGCACCTGCAGCACGAACGAGGCCCGCCAGCTGAACGTGGTGGTGATCAGCCCACCCAGCAACGGCCCCGCCGCCGCCCCGAGCCCACCCGCACCGGACACCGCGCCGAACCCCTTGGCCCGCGCGGTCGGATCCGGTGCCAGCGCGGTGACGAGGATGTAGATGGGCGGAATCATCAACGCCGACCCGACGCCCTCCAGCACCGCGTACCCGACCAGCAGCACACCGGGACCGGGCGCGGCGGCCGCGAGCAGCGCGCCCGCACCGTAGATCGTCAGGCCCAGCACGAAACACCGGCGGCGCCCCCAGATGTCGGTGAGCTTGCTGCCCGGCACCATCAGGGCGGCCATCACGAGGGTGAACATCGTGATGGTGGTCTGGACGCCGGTGATCGTCGTGCCGAGGTCGTGGGCGATCGTGCTGATGGCGACGTTCATGTTGGTGGCGGCGTAGCTCGCGATGAACTGGGCCAGCGCCAGGGGGAGGATCCTCACCGGCCACCGCCCTCGGGCAACGTGCCGCGATCTCCCGGCTCCGCCCGCTGTCGATGAAGGGGTCCTTCCTCCACGTCAGGTGGATGAAGGACCCCTTCCTCCCGAACGGCCACGCGCCCCACCGCGCCCGTCACACCGCCTCCCCCGCGTGCAGGTGCCCCGCCGCCTTGCCCAGCAGCGCGTGCACGATCCGCAGCACGTCCGCCACCCGGTCCCGGTGCTCCCGCAGCACCTCCACCTGCCGCGACGCCTCCCGCACCATCCGCTCGGCCCGCCGCCGCGCGGTCTCCTCCACGAGCTGCGCGTCCCGCAGGGTTTCCTTGCGCCGCAACGCGAGTGCCAGCTCGAAGTCCTCGGCCACCTGCTCTCGCTGGCGGGCCGCGGCCTCGTCCAGTGCGCGGCGGCGAACCTCGCCCTCCCGGACCAGCCGGCTCATGCGTTCGCGCGTCGTCGCCAGGAGGTCGCGGTGCTCGGCGTGGGCCTGCTGGGCCGAGGTCCAGACGTGTTCCTCGATCGCGGACGCGCGTTCGACGATCGCCGCGGCCTCGGTCAGCGCCGCGTCCACGGCGTGGCGGAGGCGTTCGCCGACCGAGTCCGGCGACAGCGGCTGGCGGCACAGGCGGTCGATGCGGTCGCGCAACGCGCGGTTCTCCTCGCGTGCGGCTTCCAGGGCCCTGGCCAGCGAACGGGCGCGGTCCTCGCAGGCGTCGCGGTCGGCGGCCAGCAGTTCGAAGTCCCGTTCGGTCACGTCGACGTAGTGCTGGACCTGGTCACGCCGGTAGCCGAGCCAGGCCACGTCGAAGGCGGTGCGCAGCGGCACCAGTTCGGTCGTCATGAGCGGACCAGGGCGAGTTGGGCGCGGCACAGGCCGCCGATGCCCTCGGCCGGTGCGCCCGGGGTGCCCGCGGTGATCACGTGCACGCGCGTGCCGCTCAGCAACGCGGCGCGCACCGCCACGTCAGCCAGCAGGCCGCACCGCCGCTGCGGTGCCCAGCCGCGGGTGACGTCGGTCGGGGCCGGGCCGTACCAGGCGGTGGCGGTGACGTCCTCCGGGTAGCCGACGATGAGGTCGTCCAGGCGGCCGGCGGCGATCGCGGCCAGGGTCTGGTCGGCGCCTTCCACGGCCAGGCGGCGGGCGCGGCCGCGGTCGTTGAAGTCGGCCAGGACGCCTTCGGTCCGCGTCCGGGCGGCGGCGCGGGTCTCGGAGGCGATGCGGTTCGGGGTGAGAGCGCGACCGGTCCAGCGCACCACGACGTCGCGGCGGACGGGGGCGGGCAGCGCCTCCCACAACGCACCCACCACCTCGTCCTCCCCCGCGACCACCAGGAGCCGGGCCTCCTGGCGTTCGAGCATCTCCACGCACGCCGCCGCGGCGGACCGCACACCGTCCAGCCACACGTCCGGCGAGTAGTTCAAGGACACGCGTTCGGTGTCGGCCACGAGGTCGGCGTTGCACCGGCCGGCGGTCACGGCGACGCGCGGCGGACGGTCCTGCAGCCAGCCGAGCACCGGCAGGACGTGGGCCGGTGAGCTGAACCAGGCGAGGTCCAGATGGCGCAGGCCCGGCGTGTGGAAGACGCGCGCGGGCAGGTCCTCGCCCGCGAACGCCACGAGCGTGTCGGCCGTCGGGTGCAGACAGCGGGCTCGCTGCAGCACTTCGCCGATCGTGTCGACCAGGTCGGGGCCCGCACCGTCGGCACGCAGCTGGTCGGCCAGGCGCAGCCAGCGCGCCCGGTAGGCCCGCAGCGGGCTCGATCCCAGGTAGACGGCGGCGACGGGACGTGCCGGACGGACGACTTCGATCAGGTCGTGCAGCGCAAGTCGGTGGCTCATGGGGCAAAGGTTCTTCGGGCCGCGCCCCCCGCTGCTTCACCCGCCGCAGGTGAACCCCCTCCCGCACGGCCCGCCGGTACCGCCCGCCGCGGGGGAGGCCGCACACGTGTCCGGGCGAGCAGCGTCGGCGGTGGAGGTGACCGATCTTGAGCCGTCAACCCGATCGTTCCCGTTCCCGGCGCATCGTGCTGACCGTGGCCGTGTTCCTCGCCGTCGTCGTCACCGGCGGAGGCGAGGACTGCGGTCCGACCAGCGAGACCGGGGCGCTCGCGACCCTGAGCCTGCTCCCGCGGCTGATGGGCGTGGTGGGGCGGGGCCTGTGGCTGATTTCCGTCTCTGACAAGGCGAACAGGTCCGAATGTCCGTCCTCGCGATGATGCGGTTCGATCACGCGATCATGCACTGACCAACTGCATCGGGAGACAAGGCACAATGTCCGACAGTTCGGAGTGTGAGCCCTTCAGCCCTGAGACCGGCCAGGCGAAGCTGCGCGTACCCAGAGCCGTGACGCCGCTCGTGACGCGCGCCACCTTGCTGTCCACAGTGGACGAAAATGTGTTGTCGGTGCCGGTCACGGTGGTGACCGGTCCGGCCGGATGCGGCAAGACCACGCTGCTCGCCGAGTGGGCGCGGCGACGCGACGACCGGGTGGCGTGGCTGACGCTCGACGAGCACGACAACGAACCGGCGCGGCTGCGGGCCGCCTTCCGCGACGCCCTCGGCCTGTCCGAAACGATCCCGTTGAGTGAACCGGGTTTCTCCTCGGCGGTGATCGCCGCGTTCGACCAGGCACCCGCATCGGTGTGCCTGGTGCTGGACAACATCCACGAGATCCGTGACGCCGAGGCGCTCGCGAGCATCGACCTGCTGACCCGCCGGCCACCGGACCGGCTACGCCTGGTGCTGCTGGGGCGGTTCCCGCCGCCGTTGCACCTCGGCCGCCTGCACCTGGAAGGACGGTTGCGCGAGGTGCTGCCGCACGAGTTCGCGTTCACCCGAACCGAAACCGAGGAGCTGCTCGCCGCGCACGGGCTGCAGCTCTCCGCCGACGACATCGACCTGCTGGCGAGACGCACCGAGGGGTGGATCGGCGGACTGCGCTTCGCGGTCATGCGCCTCGCCACCACCGCGGCCAGACCGCACGACCTGCTCATGTTCGCCGGTCTGGACCAGATCGTCAGCCGCTACCTCAGCGAGGAGGTGCTCGCGCGGCATCCCCAGCGGGTGCGGGACCTGCTCGTCGCGACGAGCGTGTGCGACACCGTGAGCGCGGAGCTGGCCGGCGAGCTGACGCGGCACCCCAGCCCCGGCGTGGCGCTGGACGCGCTGGAGCGCACCAACTCGTTCGTGAGCAGGCTCGAAGACGCGCCGGAGTGGTACCGCTGTCACCCGGTGCTGCGGGCACATCTTTCGGCTGAACTGCGCCGTTCCCGCCCGGCGGACGAGACGACGCTGCACCGGACGGCGGCGCACTGGTACCACCGCAACGACGAACCCGCGGTGGCGCTGCGGCACGCGTTACGGGCCGGTGACGACCAACTGACCGCCGAGATCGTCGAGCACTCGGTGCTGCCGCAGGTGTTACGGGAGGGCAGCGACCGGCTGCGCGAGGTGGTCGACTCGGTACCGGGGCACGTGCTCGCCCGCCCTCAGGTCGGCGTCGTCGCGGCACTGGTCGCGATGGACGCGGGTGACGTCGCGGCCGCGGACCGCGTGCTCACCGGACTGGGCGGCGAGCCGCTCGCGTTGCGGCAGGACAGGGTGCGGGTGCTGCACGCGACGGCCTTGCTGCGCCGGGGCCGGTTCGACGCGCGGCTGGGTGAGGCGCTGAGGGTGATGGCACGCACGGCGGCGGGACGTGGCGGCACCGATGCGGAGGTGGCCGCCCTGCTCAACCGCGGCGTGGCGGCGTTGCTGTCCGGTGATCACGCGAGCGCGCAGCACGACCTGGTACGTGCGGCGACGATCGCGCGGCAGGAGCGGTTCGACCACGCCGTGCTGGATTGCCAGGTCCACCTGGCGGCGCTGACGAGTGCGTCCGGTGACCTCCGCACCGCGGCGAGGCAGGCGGGTGAGGCACTGGAGTTCGCCGAGGAGAAGGGCTGGGAATCGCACTTCGTGTGCGCGCTCGCCTACACGTTGGTCGGCGCGCAGGCCTACCTGCGGCTGGACGACGTCCGCGCGGCCGAGCTCGCGGGCCGCGCCGTACGGGCACTGGGCGACCGTCCCGATCCGGTGACCGGCCTGGTGGTGTCCACTTTGGACGCGGCAGTGTCGTTCCCGACGGCCGGCGACCCGCGGGCGGTCGTCGGCCGCATTCGCGAGCAGTGGCAGGACGTGGCGGGACGACAGGTGATACCGCCGGTCATCGCACACATAGCACCGGCCGTGCAGCGGATGGCGTTGCGCTCGGGGGACGAGCAGTGGGCGTCCACGATGGCCGACCAGGTGGAGGCGATGTTCGGCCCGTGCGGCGAGGAGGCGGTGCTGCGCGCGGTCGTGCACACCCATCACGCCCGCGTGTCACAGGCCCGCAAGATCGTCGAACCGCTGCTGTCGGGCGACCTGCCGGCACTCGCCGCACCGACCGTCGTGGACGGCTGGCTGCTGGAGGCCGTGCTCGTCGAGCGTTCGGGCGACCAGCGGCGCGCACACGAGGCCGTGACGCGCGCACTGGCGGTCGCAGAGCCCGCCTGCGCGCTGCGCCCGTTCCTCAACGCCGGCAAACCCGTGCGCGACCTGCTGGCCCGCGGCGCCGGCCGCTTCGGCAGGCTGGAGTCGTTCGCCACGACAACGATGACAGCACTGCCCGCCGCCTCGACGGCGTCCACCGACGTGCTGACCAGCCGTGAACGCGACCTGCTCCTCGAACTGCCGTCCATGCGCACCACCGAGGAGATAGCCGACTCGCTGTTCGTCTCGGTCAACACGGTGAAGACGCACCTGCGCGGCATCTACCGCAAGCTGGGCGTGAACCAGCGCCGCGACGCCGTGCTCGCCGCACGAAAGCTGGGCCTGATCTAGATTTGGCCCCTTGGGCCGTCGCGGCTCGAACGCGACACTTAATCCACGCGAGCTCGCTGACACGATCGCCGGCTCGTCCTCTCCACTGGCAAACCAATTTCCGCGCCACCGGCATCCCCGGCCGTGCGCTGCCATGCGCTGCGCACGGTTGGGCGGGGTGCCGCCACGTCAGATCTTCGCGACCTCCGAGGAGGCCAACAGGAACGCCCCCACACCGAAGTTCCACGTGTCGTTGCGCCCCACCGGCTGATGGTCGGAGGGTTGCTGCCTCATGCCCTGCACGTACCCGAGCCTGCCGTTCGGCTGCAGCGCGACACCGACCATGCCGTCCCACGCCTTCATGGCCGTCGGTTTGTACGTGGCCGCGCTGAGCACACCTGCTCTGATACCCCACGCCAGGCCGTAGGTGAAGAACGCCGTGCCGCTCGTCTCCGGTCTCGGATGGTCGGTGGGGTCGCCCAGGTTGACGTTCCAGAACCCGTCCGGCCGCTGCACCTGCGCGAGCAGGGCGGCTCTCGACCCGCAACGCGCACGCCGACCCCGCGTAGTGCCAGCGGCGGAGCGCGCCGGCCGCTGCCGCCGAACTGACGCCGTGGAGGCAGGGTCAGGGCGCAGCTGTCCTGAATGCTTTGCTTGGCACAGCGGAAGAACACCGATCTGCGCGGTGTGCAGGACGTGGCGGTATCGAGCCTTGAGCGGAACGTGCACAGGGTGCGGCCGCCATCAACGGATTCGCGCTGGGCGATGCCGATGGTGCCACGTGCAGCGGCGGCACGGCTTTGCCGAACGCGGGCTGACCGGCCAGCTGTGGCTCGACGACCTACCGCTGCCTACCCCCGCGGCATCCGAATCGAACGAAGTCCCCCTCAGTGCCGGCGAGCACGTGCCCAAGTCACAGCTGGTGCTGCCTTCCGGGGTGCTTGCTCGGGACTGGACACGGATACGCCTGAACTCCCTGCCCCGGCTGCGTGAGGTCGCTCCGCGGCTGGATGAGGATCTGCGGGTCAAGGCCGTGGACCAGCGCTGGTCGCGGGGCGTGCACAGGTCGGCGAGGACACTGCCGGCGGTGGTGGTCGTGCATGGCACACCGGCGCAGCCGTTCACGGTGGCCGAACTCAGCACGCTGTGCCAGCGGATCATCCGGCCTCAGATCGGCGTGCGCCGGGTCGCGGATCTGTTGGTGCAGAAAGGAATGCTGGTCATCGAGCCGACGGTGTGCCGTGACGAGCGCTGGGTTCGGCGGCACCTGGAGGCGTTGCCGGACAATGTCCGCGACGACGTCGAAACGTGGGTTCGAGCGCTGCGTGGGTACGGGCAACGCCCGTCGCCGCCGGTGGCGTGGGTGGCCGTGCGGGCCTACCTGCATTTCGCCGAGCCTGCCCTGTTCTCGTGGGCGGCGGACTACGAGAACCTGCGCCAGGTTCAGCGCCATGACGTCCACGGGCGCCGACGGCTGCACCGCGTTCTCCATCATGGACAGTTTGGCGCTGCTGAAGCCCACGCGCCGGTCGGCTTCGGTGAGGCTCAGCTCGCGCTCATTGCGCCACCCAGCCAACTGTCGACCGATGGCCCGTTCCAGCGCCGTAGCCCGGAAGTCTTTCGGCACCAGGGATCACCAGCTCTGCAGCCCGTTGATGAAGTCGAACGATTCAGGCTCTCCCAAGCTGACTCGGTCGAGGTGCTCAACAACCGTCTCGTAACCCTTGACCGAGTCCTTCAGCTCGACGAACGCGCTGGAGTTCAGTGCTTCCAACCAGACGACAGGCTCGTACTTCGGGAACCTCAGCAGCGTGAACGCACCGTTCACCCCCGCGTGCGCGCCAGCGGAGGCGGGCACGACCCGGATCGTGACGTGCGTCCAGTTCGCCATCAGCGTCAGGTGAAGCAGTTGTTCCTCCCGCACCGCAGCACCACCAACCTGGAGTCGCAGAGCGAACTCGTGGATGTAGAAAGTGCAGTCGAGACGGTCTCCGAGCAGTTCCCTGATCTTGCCCTGCACGAGCAATCGCTCGTCCGTTTCCTCCTGCGGGATAGAGGCCGAAGCACTCATCAGCTCACGCGCGTACTCATCCGTCCGGAGAAAGACCGGCAACGTGTGTGGCTGCCAGTCGATCAGCTCCTTTGCCGCTTGGACCTGTGCGACCGGTGTAGACGGCCAAATCGGTGGACACTCCCCGTGCTGCTGCCACCACCCCAGCCAGTCCTGAGCAGGATGCAGCGCGAGCAGCCGATCGCGCTCCGCAGCCTTGGGACGACACACGCCGAGCAACACCGCGAGTTCGAGCGTGCTGAGCTGAAGCTTGCCGGTCAGCACGTCCGAGATCTTGCTTTCATCACAGCCGACCATCTTGGCGACCTGACGCGAGGTCAGGCCCGAGCCCTCGACCACCGCACGTACACCCTCTCCGAACTCGCGCCCGCGGACGGTAGACGCCCTTTGTGGCATGCCTGTCTCCTTGTTGTGATGGCGAGGTTCCGACTGAAGAGGACGGCTGCCGTCGGCGACGCTGAGAACTTGTGCATGCACGTGCTGTCAGCAATGCGCCCCGACGCACCTGGCCGAGATTCCGGCGAAGGCCTGCCGACAAGATGTGGTTGCTCGTCAGCAACTCGTTCCACAACCAACTGGTCCGAGTTCATGATCCAACCGGCGCGGCTGGGCAGCCGACTGTTTCGGCCCGACGTCCTGTGACAAAGCCAAAGCTGTCGCGGAACGAAACTCACGAAGCCCCTGGTCCGCAGCGTTGATCTCCTTGCCGTCCGGGGGTCGACGTGACAACCACCGCCGCACGTGCGAGCACCGAAGCCTGCACGTAGGTCAGCCTCACGACCACGCGAACCGTCACTTCTTGTGCCGCCATATGCGTACCTCCACCTGCCGAGGGGGGCGACGCCACGGACAACCACAGAAACCTGCCGTAGCGCGCCCAGCTCACCAGCTCCGGATGCGAACCAGTGGGTGAGATCAACTAAACGGCGGTAGCACTCCCTCGACCACGTCGCAGACGCAACGCGGATGCCACGCATGTGCAACACGCGAATCGTTGACCAGCAAGAACACCCCACTGGCCCGATCGAGTTAAACGGACCTGCAGGATCCAGAATTGCCATGCGCCGAATCTCGCGCGATAGGATCGCGAGGGTTTGCAGGCACTTCCCAGGGGCGCTGATGGCCAGGTGGCGGAGCAGGTTCGCACTGCACCGCGAAGCCATGGGCTACACCCAGGAAAAGCTCGCGAACCTCTTGGGAGTCGACCGGGTCACGGTCGGCCGGTGGGATCGACTGGAGAACCCGCCGGATGCGTCCATCCAGCCCCGGCTGGCCTCAGCTCTGAAAATCACCGCTGCAGAACTGATCCAGCTTCTTCACCCAGACCGGAAGCGGCCTTCCACATCTGCGGCCCCACACAAAGCGCGACCGACAGGACGCGAGGTCGTACAGCGCATCCAAAGCGCCGCCCTGGCATTCCAGGAGACAGATCGGCGGCTGGGCGGTGGAGTACTGCTTCCCTCCGTCGAGCTCTACCTCAGCCAGGAGATCGCACCGCACCTGCTCGACGTACATGGCGGTACTGCGGCGATGGAGATCTTCTCGGCAGCGGCATCCATGACGGAGATCGCCGGCTAGATGACGCATGACAGCGGCCAGAACGCGCATGCACGCGCTTACTTCGGCCGCGCGTTCCGTTTGGCCGTCGCCGCCGAGAACAACGCGCTGTCCGGCAACGCATGCGCATCGATGTCACATCTCGCCATCGAACTGGGGCAGCACACCGATGCCCTGCGAATCGCCACCCACGGGGATCACCAAGTCGAGCCAGGCCGACGGCACCCTCCGTCTCACCGCACGCCTACACACGATGTGCGCCAGGGCGCTCGCTCTCATCGGCGAGCGCCAAGCGTGCGCTCAGTCGCTCGACACGGCAGAGTCGCTTCTCAACCGGGCAACAGGTGAGAAGCCTGCCGACTGGATCGCCAACTTTGACGAGGCCTCTCGCCAGCGAGGCGGCCCAGTGTTTTCTTGACCTCGCCGAGTACGCGGAAGCGGAACAGCGCGCGGCCACCGCGATCCAGCTTCGTTCCGGTGACCGGGTCCGCAGCAGGGCGCTTGGCCGGCTCACGATGGCGAACATCCTGATCGGCACTGGCCGGCTGGATGAAGCCGCCGCGTTCGGAAGCGAGGTGTGCAAGGTGACGGCCTCGCTCAGCTCAACGCGTGTCCTTGATCAGCTGAACGAGTTGGGGCGTACCTTGGCGTCGGCACGCAGCGTTCCCGAGGTGGCGCATTTTCTGGCCACGCTGGGCGCGCTGAGCCGTGTATCCGATGGCCAGAAAGGTCAATCTTCGACGTGGCCGGTCTGAAGGACGACGACGCCCGGTTCGCCTATCTCGCTGAGGGCAACGCAAAGCAGGCACGCAAGCGCGTTGCGGCAGACGTGCTCATCCGGGACCAGCGCGGGCACATCGTGCTGGTCAATCCGACGTACAAGGAGCATTGGGACCTGCCAGGCGGTATGGCGGAGAACAACGAGGCTCCACGCGCCGCGGCTGCGCGTGAGATCGATGAAGAGCTGGGGCTTCCCGTCGAACCGGGCCGCGTGCTCGTACTCGACTGGATCGGCCCGCACGGTCCGTGGGACGACCAGCTGTTGTTCATCTTCGACGGCGGTGTCCTGCCTGATGACGAAGCCGAGCTGCTCGTTCCGCGCGACCCAGAGATCAGCGAAGTCGCCGTGGTGCCGATCCAGGAGGCACGTCAGCTGCTCCGCGCCGACATGGCGGAACGTATTGAACGCGCGGTACGGGCTCTCGCCCACGACGTCACCGACTACGCAGAGGGTCCGCTGTGAGGATCCAGCCTGACAGGCTCGTTGACGCGAACGAAACCTGTCCGCTCATGTTACTGGCCGTGTCCGGACGGAACGATGTACGTCGGACGCGATCAGTCGTTCAGCTCACCGGATCCACGGCCCGCACCCGCGCCGCCAGTCCGCTCCACGCGGCGCGAGCCCACCGGTCAGGCGATGCCCGCCGCGATCAGCACCGACCAGATCTCCGCCTGGTCCACCACCTCGACGCCGAGCTTCTCGGCCTTCGTCAGCTTGGCGGCACCGACGCCGGCGCCGGTGATCAGCAGGTCGGTGGTGGCGGACACCGAGGACGCGGCCGTGGCGCCCGCGCGCTCGCACATCTTCTGGAAGGTGGGGCGGGTGACCTTCTCGCCGGAGCGCGGGTCGCTGATCGAGCCGGTGATGACGACGGACTTGCCGTCTAGCGGGGCGCCCGCGACCACCTCGGGCGGCAGGTCCTCCTCGCGGACGTCCAGCGACACCCCGCGTTCCCGCAGGCGTTCGATCTCCGGGCGCAGGCGAGTCAGGTGGTGGGTGAGGGACTCGGCGACCTTCTGGCCGATGTCCTCGACGGCCACCAGCTTCTCGACGCCCGCGTCGGCCACCTCTTCGAGGGAGCCGAAGCCCGCGCGGCACAGCCTCGCCGCGGTGCCTTCGGAGGCCATGGGGATCGAGAGGCCGATCAGGGCTCGGCGCAGGCCCACGGCGCGGCTGCGGTCGATGGACTCGATCATGCGGGTGGCGGAGACCTCGCCCACGCGGTCGAACTCCAGGAGGCGTTCCTTGGTGAGCGTGTAGAAGTCCGACGGGTTCACCAGGTCGCCGGTCTCGGCGAGGCGCTCGATCCACACCTGGCCGATGGCGTCGATGTCGGCGGCGGCGCGGGAGGACCAGTGGATGAGGCGGCGCACGGTCTGAGCTGGGCAGGCCGCGTTGGTGCAGAACAACTCGCGGCTGTTGCCCTGTTCGGTCAGCTCCTGCGCGCACGACGGGCAGGTCGAGGGCGGGACGATCTCGCGCTCGGCGCCGGTGCGCTTCGAGGAGTCGAGGACGCCCGCCACGAACGGGATCACGTCGCCGGCGCGGCGGACCAGGACCGTGTCGCCGATCTTGATGCCGCGCGAGCGGATGACCTCCTGGTTGGCCAGGGTGGCTCTGGTGACGGTGGTGCCGCCGACGAAGACCGGCTCCAGCCAGGCCACCGGGGCGATCTTGCCGGTCTTGCCGACGTCCCAGACCACGTCCAGCAGGACCGTCGTCTTCTCCTCCGCGGCGAACTTGTAGGCGATGGCGCCGCGCGGCGAGGACGACCTGGTGCCCGCGGCGGCGAACGCGTCGCGGTTGGCCAGGCGCAGGACGGCGCCGTCCAGGTCGTAGTCCAGCGAGTTGCGGGCCTCCTCGATGCCCTCGATCAGCTGCTGCGCTTCGGCCGCCGAGGAGCAGTGGCTCATCTCCGCCACGGAGAAGCCCAGCTTGCGCAGGCCCGCATCCAGATCGGCGTCGGCGCTCTCGGGCTCGGTCATCAGGTCGAACGCGAAGAACTGCATCCGGCGGCCCTCGACGGCCTTCGGGTCCTTGGCGCGCAACGTGCCCGCGGCGGCGTTGCGCGGGTTGATCAGCGGTTTGTCCGGGTGCGCCGCGTTGTAGGCGTCGAACGTCGAGCGCAGCATCACGCACTCGCCGCGCACCTCGACCCGGCCCGGCGCCTCGACCCTGTCCGGCACGCCGTCGCACAACGCGCGCGTGAGGAACGTGACGTCGTCGCCCGTCGTGCCGTCGCCGCGCGTGACCGCCCGCGCGAGCCGACCGTTCTCGTAGACCAGGGCGAGGGAGAGTCCGTCGAGCTTCGGCATGACCACCACGGGCTGGCCGGGGAACCGCGCGAAGAACGCCTCGACCTGCTCCGGCTTGTTCGCCTTCTCCAGTGACAGCATCGGCCGCGAGTGCCGGACGGGCGCGTGCAGCACCGACGGCGCGCCCACGTGGTCCAGGGGGTTGTCCTCCGGCGCCAGCTCCGGGTGCTTCGCGACCAGCGCCCGGAACTCGTCCTCGATCGCGTCGTACTCGGCGTCGGCCACCAGCGGCTCGCCCTGGTAGTACGCGTCGCGCAGCTCCACGATCCGCGCCGCGAGCTCTGCAATCCGGTCCCCAGCTGTCATGGGTGGGACGTTACCGGGCGGCACCGACAATTCCGTGCAGTCGCGATCGAGCGCTGCTCAAGCCGCGTTCACACGCTCCCAGAGCCACCCGAACCGGTCAATGCGCCACAGCTGCGCGAGCACCACGAGCGCCGCCCCGGACACCGTCGGCCACACCTGCAGCGCCACCAGTCCCCAGATCACCAACGCGAACCCGGCGGAACCCGCCGCCACGAGCAGCCGCAGCACCGCGCGGTGGTCAGAAGGCACCTGCGAACGGTTCTCCAGCCACGCGCGCTCGCCGTAGATGCCCCGCGAGGTCCAGCTGCGCGGCTCCGAGACCGGCGGGAACACCTTCACGTTCAGCCACAGCCACACGACCACGACGACCACCGGCACCAGGCACCACCAGCCGATCCACACCCGGCTCCAGATCGCGAGCAGCATCGCCGGGATCGCCGCGAACCGGGTCCACACGCTCCACGGGTTCGCGTGCCTGCGCCACGCGTCGTCGTCCATCCGGAACAACTTGGCCACCGACTCAACCATTGCCGACCTCCTTGAACGCCACGAGGAACCGGTCATCGGCGAACAGCCCGTGCGTCAACATCTCCAGACCGGCACGCGCGCCGCGCACGGCCGTCGCGGTCTCCGCCGGGTCACCGCCGAGATGCCTGCTCACGTGCCTACTCAGCACCAACGGCGCCAACAGCCACGACACGTAAGTCACGGCCCGAGCGCGCGCGTCGACAGAGGGACGCACCCACCCCTCGTCCTCTCCCTCAGCGAGCCACGCCGAGGTGCGAGCCACGATCGAATCGAACAAAGCGGACGCATTCTCCGTGCCGTCCAGCAACGCACGCGCCAGATACCGTCGAACGGGCGTGGCCGCCTGCAACACCTCCGCGAGGTCCGCCTCGGAGTCGACGCCCTCCAGCACGTACTCGTCGCACGCCTGCCGCAGCCCGTCCTTCGAGCCGAAGTGGTGCAGCACGAGCGCCGCCGACACCCCGGCATCGGCCGCCACCGCCCGCACGGACGTCCCCGCCACCCCGTCCGCACCGAACCGGGCCAGCGCGGCGTCCCGGATGCGAGCACGCGCCGTCAGATCTGAACGCATGTTCAGACTATTGAACAAACGTTCAGCCAAAGCAAGTCAGTCCCGCGGCCCCCGCAGCGTCAGAACCACCCGCAGGACGTGCTCGACCGCAGCCGGGAACACCGCTCCCCGCAGCTCGTCGCGGTGCGCGAGGGTCTGCCCGGCGAACTCGACCATCCGCTCCGGCCCGACCCGCCGGACCACCAGCGCGGCGACCTCCTCCAGGTCGAGGCCGGGATGGTCGAGACGGGTCAGGGCGAACTCGACGATCAGCTCCTCATCGGTCAACAGGCACCTCCCAGGCGACTGGTGCTCGTGAAGTTCGTGCGGCCAGGGCCCGCTCCTGGTGGCACCCACCGCCCTCACACCGCCGCAACGGAACTCGGAGTCGGCCGGTGGTTCGTCAAGGACGAATCCTCCCGGCTCGGCCTGCCCGCCTTCAAGGCCCACGCTCGCCCGCAGCCCGGCGCGATCATCGATCGCCGCCGATGAAATCCGGGAGACAGTCGCACGAGACCACGCGACACTAGATTGCCCGCCGGACGACGTCACGGGGGAACAGGCAATGCCACGCAAGGAACGCCCGCTCGACGCGGGTGACTCGGCGGTGCTCACGTTCGCGCGCGAGCTCAGGTCGTTGCGGGAGAGGGCGGGGAGGCCCACCTACCGCGAGCTCAGCTCGTTGACGCACTACTCGGAGGCGGCGCTGTCCCAGGCCGCGGGCGGGCGCAAGCTGCCGACGCTGCAGGTCACGTTGGCTTATGTGCGGGCGTGCGGCGGCTCGGAGGAGGAGTGGAAGCAACGCTGGTACGACACGGCCGCGGACGAACCGCACCAGCAAGCGGACACCACCGCGCCCTACGCGGGCCTGGCGCCGTTCCAGCAGGAGGACGCGACCCGCTTCTTCGGGCGCGACCGGCTGGTCGCCCAGTTGGAGGAGCAGGTGGACGAGCACCGCGTCGTGCTGGTCGTCGGCGCGTCGGGTGCGGGCAAGTCGTCGCTGCTCAGGGCCGGTCTGATGCCACGGCTGGGCAACCGCGCGGTCCTGTTCGCGCCCGGCCCGCACCCGCTCGACGAGTGCGTCAAGGTGCCCGCGACCGCCGACACCGTCCTGGTCGTCGACCAGTTCGAGGAGATCTTCACGCTCTGCGAGGACCGTGAGATCCGACGGCGTTTCGTCGAGCAGATCACCGAGCATCGCGTCGTGCTGGGTGTACGGGCGGATTTCTACGGCCACTGCACGGACTTCCCAGCGCTGGTCAGGGCCATGAACACCGCGCAGCTGACCATCGGCCCGATGACCACCGACGAGCTGCGGGCCGCCATCATCCAACCCGCCCGCACCACCGGGCACGCCGTCGAGACCGCCCTCGTGGCCGAACTGGTCGCCAACTGCGTCGAGCAGGCGGGCGCACTGCCGTTGCTCTCGCACGCGCTCCTGGAGACCTGGCACCGCCGCAAGGGCAACACCCTGACGCTGCAGGGCTTTCGCGCCGCCGGCGGGTTCGAGGGCGCGCTGACGCGCACGGCCGAGTCGGTGTTCGACGGGTTCACGCCGCGGCAGCAGGAGCTGGTGCGGTCGCTGTTCATCCGGCTGACCGCGGTCGGCGACGGCACCGAGGACACCAAACGCCGCATCAGCCGGACCGAGCTGGACGACGAACCGGACGCCGCGCTGGTCCTCGAAGCCCTGACCCGCCACCGGCTCGTCACGGTCGGCCAGGACCGGGTCGAGATCACCCACGAGGCCCTGATCCGCTGCTGGCCCCGGCTGCGGGAGTGGCTCGCGACCGACCGCGACGGCCTGCGCGCCCACCGCGACCTCGCCGAGGCCGCGGCCGTGTGGGAGTCGCTCGACCGCGACCCCGGCGCCCTGCTGCGCGGCGCCCGCCTCGCGTCGTTCCGCTCCTGGCTCGCCGAGCCGCCGCACCCGCTCACCGCCCGCGAACGCGAGTTCCTCACCGCCGGTCTGCACGCGGAGACCGCGGGCCGTCGCCGGTTGCGACTCCTCGTCGGCCTGCTGACCGTGCTGCTGGTCGCCACCACCGCGGTCAGCGTCGCCGCGCTGCGGGCCACGTCCGAGGCCACCGACCAGCGCAACAACGCGCTCTCGCAGAAGGTCGCCCAGGACGCCAAACGGCTGCACGGCACCGATCCGGCCCTGGCCGCCCAGCTGGCACTGGCCGCGTACCGGCTCGCACCCACGCAGGACGCCCGCAGCGCGCTCCTCAGCGCGTTCACCCCGTCCTACGCCACCCGGTTGACCGCCCATCGCGACAACGTCAACGCGGTCGCGTACTCGCCGCGAAGACATCTGCTCGCCAGCTCCAGCCGGGACCGCACGGTCAAGCTGACCGACGTCGCCGAACCGCACCACCCGCGCGAGGTCGCCACTCTCACCAGCCACACCGACAACGTCGTGAACGTCGTGTTCAACTCCGACGGCACGATGCTCGCCACCGCTGGATGGGACCGCACGGCACTGTTGTGGGATACGGCCAGCGGCACCGTGCTCGCCACGATCAGCCAGGCCGATCCGGTCAACGCCGTGGCGTTCAGCAGCGACAACCGCGTCCTGGCCACCGGGAGCGCCGACAAGACCGTCACGCTGTGGGACCTCACCGACCCACGCGAACCACGACGGATCACCGTGCTCCCCCACTCCAGCACCGTCGTCTCACTCGCGTTCAGCCCCATAGCGCCGTTGCTCATCGCCGGAGCCACCGACGGCGTGGCGCGCCTGTGGGACCTGAGCGGCACTCCGACGTCACGCGACCTCGTGGGCGACAACGCGGTCGCCTTCAGCCCCGACGGCCGCCAGATCGCGACGAGCCGTGACCGCACGGTCCGCGTCTGGCCGGTCGGGGGCGGCGAACCGCGCGTCCTGGCCGGGCACACCGACGTCGTGCGCGGCTTGGCGTTCAGCCCGGACGGCCGCCTCGCCAGCACCGGCGTCGACCGCACCACGCGCGTCTGGGACCTCGGCGGCGGCGACCCGCTGGTGCTCAGCGGTCACACCGCCGCCGTCGTCGGAGCCGCGTTCGTCGGCACCGCGCTGGCCACCGCGAGCGACGACCACACCGTCCGCCTTTGGGACCTGCCCGGCGACCTGCTCCAGGCCCACAGCGACTCCGTGTACTCCGTGACCACCCACGGCGCGCTCATCGCCACCGGCAGCTACGACCGCACGGTCAAGCTGTGGCGCGACGGCCGCCTCCTCACCGTCCTCAGTGGACCGACTGATGCCGTGAACACCGTCCGGTTCTCCCCCGACGGCAGGACGCTGCTCGCCGCGAGCGCCGACCACCGCGTGCACCGCTGGAACATCACCGACCCGGAGAAACCCGAGGTGCTCCCCGCGCTGACCGGGCACTCCGACGCGGTGAACGCCCTGGCCGTCAGCCCGGACGGCACTCTCGTGGCCTCCGGCGGCACCGACCGCACCATCGTCCTGTGGGACGCCAGGACCGGCACGTCGCTCGGCACCCTGAGCGGCCACGCCGACTCGGTCGAGGCACTCGCCTTCAGCCCCGACGGCCACCGCCTGGCCAGCGGTTCCGCCGACTTCACCGCACGGATCTGGGACGTCGGCCGGCGCACCGCCGTCACCCACCTCGACGACCAGGACCACGCCGTCAAGTCGGTCGCGTTCAGCCCCGACGGCACCCGGCTCGCGACCGGTGGCACCGACTTCGCCGTCCGCGTCTGGGACACCGCCACCGGCGCCCGCACCGCCGAGCTCACCGGCCACACCGACACCGTGCACGCCGTCGCGTTCTCCTCCGACGGCACCACCCTCGCGAGCGCGAGCGCCGACCACGACGTGCGGCTCTGGCGGCTGTCCGACCGCACCCCGCTCGCCACGCTCACCGGCCACGCCGACCGGGTCTACGCGCTGGCGTTCGGCCAGGACGGCACGCTGCTCAGCGCGGGCGGCGACCGCACGGTCCGGCGGTGGGAGACCGACGACCGGCACGCCGCCGAACGGATCTGCGCCACCGCCACCCCGCGAATGACCGAGCAGGACTGGAACCACTACTTCCCCGGCGTCGACCACACCCCGCTCTGCCCGAACTGACGGTCACGACGATCGCGGCAAACCGACATCCCTCATGCCGACCTGTCTAGTCGCCGGGGATTCTTCACGTTCGAGGTCAGCGCACTGATCAACGAACGTCGAACAACGTCAGGGCGCCAGCTTCCGCTTGAAGTCGGGACATTCGACCAACGGCTCGTGCGTGCACGTCGAGGCGTGGTCGAGGCTCTCGCGCATGCGTTGCAACCGGGTGATGTCCTCGTCGAGCTCCTGGACCTTCTCGGCCATCTTGGCGCGCAACGCCGTGTCGCCCGGCGTCGCGACGAGGAACCGGCTGATCTCCGCGATCGAGAACCCGGCCCGGCGCGCGCAGTTGATCAGCTCCAGCCTGGCCAGCACCTCGGGCGCGTAGGTGCGGCGCAGGCCGTTGCGGCCGCTCGACTCGAGCAGGCCCTTCTTCTCGTAGAACCGCAGGGCCGACGGGGCCAGCCCCGTCTTCTCGGCGACTTCGGCGATGTCCAGCACGTGATCGAGGCCAGCCGCGTCTCAGGCCTGCCTGGCCGGCTCCGGTGAACGGCTGCCTCGCCGCATGACCGGCTCCTCGACGTAACGCCAGCTGAGCGCCGCCGCCACGACCGTCAGGACCGCCGCGATCGGTCCGGCGGCCGCGCCCAGCTCCGGACGCAGCCACAACGTCAGCGGGTAGTTCCACAGGTAGGCGCCGTACGAGAGCACGCCCAGCGCGACCAGCGGGCGGATCGGCGTCGCCACGGTCTCCCACTTCGACCAGACCAGCAGCAGCACGGCCGTGCAGCCCGAGATCGCCGGACCCGCGACCAGGTACGTCAGCACGTTGCCGCGCAACGGGATCACCGACAGGACGGCCAGTCCGACCAGCGCGACGGGGACCGCCCACCGCGGTGCGCTGGTCAGCTTGAGCCTCGTCGCCGCGCCGATCACGAAGCACACGAACCACGACGTCGGCAGCGCGTAGGCGTTGTCGGCGTTGGGCCACAACCAGATCAACGTCGCGGTGCAGGCCGCGAGCGCCGCCAGTGCCGCGACGACCAGGACCGCTCCCGTGCGGTTGCGCACCCAGGCGAACGCCAGCAAAGCGGGCCACAGCAGGTAGAACTGCTCCTCGGTGGCGAGCGTCCAGCTGTGGAACGCCGCCGGGCTGACCCCGCCGATCGGCAGGTTGCCGGTGAACGTCACCAGCACCACGGCGGTCCTGAGCAGCTTGTCGCGTTCGCCCAGCGGGTCGAACACCAGTGTGACGACCGCGAAGATCACCATCAGGGCCAGCAGCGCGGGCAGCAACCGGCGGGCCCGGCGCAGGTAGAACCGCTTGAAGTCGACGCGTCCCTTGCTCTGCAGCTCCCGGCTGAGCACGCCCGTGATCAGGTAGCCGCTCAACGTGAAGAAGACGACGACGCCGACCACACCGGCGCCGGGAAACACGTCGGGGAACGCGTGCCGCAGCATGACCAGCAGAATCGCGATGCCGCGCAACACGTCCAGACCTGCGATTCGCCTCACTGCATCGCTCCCCGGACGAGCTTGTCGAGCAGGTCCGCGTAGGACAGTCCGGCGGCCGCGAACATCTTGGGCACCTGCGACTGCGCCGTCATGCCCGGCATCGTGTTGACCTCGTTGAGCACCAGGCCGTCGCCGGTGAGGAAGAAGTCGACGCGGGCCAGGCCACGGCAGCCGAGCGCCTCGTAGACCCGCAGCGCCGCGTCCTCCAGCGCCTTGAGCTCGATGTCGGTCAGCGGTGCCGGGATCAGGAACTTGGCGCTGCCGTCGTACTTCACCGCGGTGTCGAACAGGCCGGGGACCTGGATCTCCAGCGGTGGCCCGGTCCGGCGGCCCTCGTCCGGGTCGTCGAGCACGGCGATGTCGATCTCCCTGCCGTGCAGGACCTCCTCGACGAGCACCCGGTCGTCCAGCTCCAGCGCCTGGCGGACCGCGGGTTCGAGGTCGGCCTCGTGCTCGACGAGCCGCACCCCGAAGCTCGACCCCGCCGCGACCGGCTTCACCACCACCGGGCCGGTGAAGTCCACAGTGGACGGATGGGTGACGAGCTTCGCCTTCGCGGTGCGGACACCGACCGCCTCCGCGACGAGCTTGGTGGCCCACTTGTCCATCGCGAGCGCACCGGCCCGCAACGGCGAGCCCACGTACGGCACACCGGCCAGTTCGCAGAGGCCCGCCAGCGTGCCGTCCTCGCCCAACGGCCCGTGGACCAGCGGCAACACGACGTCGCAGGTCGCCAGCACATCAAGCGCGGCGGCGAGGCTGCCCGGCGTGCGCGTGTCGCCGGCCCACCTGCCGTCCCTGCCGATGGTGAGCGAGACGGCCTCGTACTTGGCGGGATCGAGCGCGGACCGCACCGACGCCGCCGACGCGAGCGACACGTCGTGCTCGCAGTTCTGCCCGCCGCCGATGACGGCGACACGGACCTTCCTCATCGCACGAACCTCCGCACCCGCGCGCCGATTCCCGTCACGATCTCGTGCGGGATCGTGCCCGCCCACCGAGCCCAGTCCGCCACCGTCGGTTCACCCTCGTCTCCAGCCCCGAACACCACTGCTTCATCCCCCGGCACCACCGCGTCGTCGCCGACGTCCACCACGACCTGGTCCATCGAGATCACCCCGGCGACCGGTCGCCGACGTCCCGCCAACCACACCTCCGCGCGCCCGGAAGCCGTGCGGGGCAAGCCATCCGCGTACCCGACCGGCAGCAACGCCAGCGTGGTCGCGCGCTCGGTCACGTGCACATGGCCGTAACCGACCCCGGTCCCCTCGGACACCCGTCGCACCTGGACCACCGGCGCCGTGAACCGCAACGCGGAGCGCAGCCGGGTGGTCCCGGACGGGTCGATCCCCACCAGACCGGCACCGATCCGGACCACGTCCAGGTGGGTGCTGGGATCGGTCAGCGCCGCGCTCGTGGCGGCCAGATGCCGCACCGACGGCCGCAACCCGGCCTGTCGCGCCATCGCCACGCCACGCATCAGGGCGCGCCGGCCGGCCGCGTTGGCGCCGGGCGTGTCCGCGCACGGCAGGTGCCCCATCACGCCGACGACCGAGATCCTCCCGGCCAGTTCGGCACGCCGGGCCGCGGACATCAACGCGAGCCACGAGTCCGGTGAGGCGCCGTCGCGGGCCATCCCGGTGTCGAGCTGCAGGTGCACCCGCACCGGCCCGGCCTGCTCGATCGCCGCGAGGTGGTGCAGGCTCGGCACGCTCAGGTCGATCCCGTACCGCACCGCCGTCCTGACGTCGACGTCCACCGGGTTCAGCCAGCTGAGCACCGGAACGTCCACATCGGACTCGCGTACCGCCACCGCCTCGGCGAGCGACGTGACGCCGATCCACGTGGCACCGGCGGCGACCGCGGTCCGTGCGACGTCGCGCAGGCCGTGCCCGAACCCGTCCGCCTTCACCACGGCCATGACCTCGCCGCGCGCCAGCTCCACGAACCGCCGGGTGTTGGCCGCCACCGCGTCGAGGTCCACCGACAGCGACGGCTCGGCCGAAGCCTGGCGGATGCTCGTCACGAGCGCGCCCACGCAGGCACCTCCGCTGGTCCGTAGAGGGCGAAGTCGGCGCCGGTCAGCAGGGCCCAGTAGCGGTCGCCGTAGGACCAGTGCCACCACTCGGTCGGGTAGTTGACCAGCCCTGCCCCGCTCAACGCGTCGGCCAGCACGGTCCGGTTGCGCCGTGCCTCCGCGTCCACCTCGGCGTCGAAGAAGCACGCGCCGTCGCTCTGCTCGGGCGTGGCGTCGACCACGGTGCCCATCCACAGCTCGTCGCCCCGGTCGTCGACCAGCGTGAGGTCCACGGCGGCGCCCGCGACGTGCGGTGCGACCGCCAGCGGCGCGACGAACCGGCTCGACAACCGGTCCAGCTCGTCCGCGTCCGCGTCCGGGTGCAGTTCCCGCAGCTCACCGGTGTACCGCTCGATGATCGCGCGCTGGTCGGCGATGCTGCGGTGCCCCTCGATCACCTTGAGGTCGACACCGGGCGGAAGCGCGTCGCGCGCCTCGACGAGCCGCAGCGCGAGCCCCTGCCTGACGAGCACGCCAGGCGCGAAGACTAACGGCACCAACGGATCACCGTTGTCGAGCACGCGCACGGCGCGCACGACCGGATCTGCCAGCAGGATGGTCATGCGGCCAACCTAGGAAAGCACGCCCCCACCGAACTCCTCCTCAAGGTCATCCCGCCCAGCCGAACGGCCGGTTCGGCGACGTCCACATCGGCCGATCGGCTGAGGACTTGACTTGAACCGTGCTTCAAGTCGCACTCTCGTCGGCATGAAGATCCATCATCTGAACTGCGGTTCCGTCCGCGAGATCGACCCTACCTGCGAAGGTCTGCCGAGCGCACACGCCGTCAACCACTGCCTGCTGCTGGAAACCGACACCGGACTCGTACTGGTTGAAACCGGACTCGGACTCGACGACATTCACCGTCCAAATGAGACGCTCGGCGCGGAATGGGTGCAGATGGCCCAGCCGACGTTGGACGAGGAGGAAACCGCCGTCCGCCAGCTGGAACGCCGCGGTTTCGACCCGGCGGACGTCCGGCACGTGCTGCTCACCCACCTCGACGTCGACCACTGCGGAGGCCTGCCGGACTTCCCTCAGGCCGCGGTCCACGTGCTGGACGCCGAACTGCGTGCGGCACTGGCACAGGCGCCCAGCCGCCGCTACCGTCCCGCGCACTGGGCGCACGGTCCACAGTGGCGCACCTACGAGTCCACTGACGACACGTGGTTCGGGCTTCCCGCGATCCGGCCCGCCGGCCTGCCCGGCACGATCAAGCTCGTCCCGTTGGGCGGCCACACCGCCGGCCACACCGGCATCGCGGTGCACGACGACACACGCTGGCTCCTGCACTGCGGCGACGCCTACTACTACCACCGCGAACTGCTCGCCGACCCCGAGCCGCACCCCGTCCTCGACATCGTGCAGACCTCCTCCGAGGTCGACCACGACAAGAGGATCGACACCCAGTCCCAGCTCCGCGCCCTCGCCCGCGACCACGCCGACGAGGTGACGCTCTTCAGCGCACACGACCCGTGGGAGTTCGGCAGACTGGCGGGGTGACCCCACTGAGGAACAGCTGACGTGCGCGCCGCAGGCCTGGTGCTGCACCCGCAACGAGACTCCGCCGCCGCCGTCGAGGCCGTGCTCGGCTGGGCGACCAGCCGCGGTGTCGAGATCCTCGGCATCGCGGACGAGATCCAGCGACTGCGCTGCGAGGCCACCCCGGTCTCCGCACAGGAACTGGCCCACCGCGCCGACCTGGTCGTGAGCCTCGGCGGCGACGGCACGATGCTGCGCGCCATGCGCATGGCCGACGGCGAGCACGCCCCGGTCCTGGGCGTCAACCTGGGCAAACTCGGCTTCCTGGCCGAGGTCGACGTCCCGGACCTGCCCGCCGCCCTCTCCGCGATCGACGCCCGCGACTTCACCGTCGAACCCCGCCTGGCCGTCGACGCGGTCTTCAACGGCACCAAAGTCACGGCGTTCAACGACATCGCCGTGGTCCGCGTACCGGGCGATGGCAGCGCACGGGTGGCCGTACGCGTTGCCGGCCAACCGTTCGTCAGCTACGCCGCGGACGCCGTCATCGTCGCCACCCCGACCGGCTCCACGGCGTACAGCTTCTCCGCGGGCGGCCCGATCACCAGCCCGTCCGTCGAAGCCCTGCTGGTCACCCCGGCCGCACCGCACTCCGCCTACAGCCGCGGCGTCGTGCTGTCGGTGCACGACGAGGTGGACCTCGACCTGCTCCCGTCCAGCGGCCGCCTCGCCGTGGAGGTGGACGGCATCGTCGAGGGCTACCTGGAACCGGGCTCGCGCATCTCGTTGCGGGGACGGCCCGGCGCGGCGCGGGTGGTGCGGCTCGGGATGACGACGTTCTACCAGCGGGCGCGGCGCAAGCTGCACCTGACGGACTCGGCGGAGCTCTCGTGAGGCTGCGCGAGTGGACCGCCGAGGACGCGGCCTGGTACGCGGAAACCACCCGGGACCCCGAAGTCCAGCGCTACACCACCGACCCGCCCACGATCACCGCCGACCAGGTCGCGCGGGCGATCGAAGGACTGCGGGACAACCCGGCCACGTCGTCGTTCTGCATCGAGGACGCCGGTGAGCGCTGCGGCAACGTCGCGGTGGACGTCGAGGACGGCGTCGGCCACGTGTCCTATCTGGTCGCGGCGCACGCTCGTGGACGAGGCCTGGCCACCAGGGCACTCACCGAGTTCGTGGCGTGGATCTTCGCGCACCACGACGTCGGAGAGCTGCGGTTGTGGACGCACCGCGACAACACCGGTTCGCGGAAGGTGGCCGAACGGGCCGGGTTCGTCCGCGATCCGGCACGCGACCAGGACCGCGAGGTCAAGGGCGCGGTCTGGCCAACTGTCGCCTATCAACTGAGGCCCTGAAGCTGACGTTGCCACCTAGGCTCTACGCGCGCTCGGCGGGCGCCGGGCTGAATTGGGGGCACCGAGAAGATGTCAGAGCTGAACAGACGCAGCGTGTTCGCGCTGGGCGCGGCGTTGGCGGCCACGGCAGGCACGGGGGTCGCGGCCGCCGACAGCGAGCACGAGGCGGACCTGCCGGGCTTCCGGCACAACTACGCGCAGGTCAACGGTGTGGGCCTGCACTACGTGACGGGTGGGCGCGGTGAGCCGCTGGTGTTGTTGCCGGGCTGGCCGCAGACGTGGTGGGAGTTCCACCGGATCATGCCCGCGTTGGCCACGCGGTTCCGGGTGATCGCGGTCGACCTGCGCGGGATGGGCGGGTCGGAGAAGCCGCAGGGCGGCTTCGACAAGAAGACGATGGCGACGGACATCCACGAGCTGGTCAAGAAGCTCGGGTACGCCCAGGTCAACGTCGCCGGGCACGACATCGGCAGCCAGGTCGCGTTCAGCTTCGCGGCCAACTTCCCGGACGCCACGCGGAAGGTGGCGCTGATGGACGTGCTGCACCCCGACGAGGGCTACTACCACATCCCGCTGTTGCCGCCGCCGGGGCAGTTCAGCCTGTGGTGGTTCGCGTTCAACCAGGTGCAGACGTTGCCGGAGCAGTTGCTCGCCGGGCGGTTCCGGTTCCTGCTCGACTGGCTGTTCGCCAACACCGCGTTCAACCCGGACGCGCTCGACGAGCGGTCCAGGTCGATCTACGCGTGCGCGTACAACACGCCGGAGGCGATCCGGGCGAGCAACGGCTGGTACAAGGCGTTCCACCAGGACATCGCCGACGGCAAGACGTACGCGAAGCTGACGCCGCCGGTGCTGGGGCTTGCTTCTGTGTTGTCGTACGACCAGATGGCCGCGGCGCTGCCGAACGTCGCGACCACCTTCAAGACCGTGGCGATCAACGCCGGGCACTGGCTCGCGGAGGAGAAGCCCGACGACGTCGCCCGTGAGCTCACGGAGTTCTTCGGCTGACCTGCGGGATGAACGCCGCGATCGCCACTGCCAGCAGTGCGGTCGCGGCGCCCAGGCCCATGATCAGGCGGAAGCTGAACGGGATCGTCACCTGCGTCAGCACGACGCCGGCCACCGCGCTGGAGATCGACGTACCGATCGCGCGCATCAGGGTGTTGAGGCTGTTGGCGGCGGCGGTTTCGGACGTCGGCACGGCGCCCATGATCAGCGCGGGCATCGCGCCGTAGGCCAGGCCGATGCCGGCGCCGATCGTGGCCGACACGACGACCAGCTGCCACACCGCGGACATCAGGAAAACGCCTGCGCCGTAACCGAAAGCGACGACGAGCGCGCCCAGCATCAGCGTGGCCCGAGGCCCCCGGGCCGTGGTGACCCGTGCGGACACCGGTGCCATCACCATCATCACCAGGCCGGACGGCACCAGCACGAGGCCCGTGACGAGCAACGACTGCCCGAGGCCGTGGCCGGTGGCCTTCGGCAGCTGCAGGATCTGCGGCAGCACGAGCGACTGCGCGAACATGGCGAACGCGAACACCGCCGAGGCGACGTTGGTCAGCAGCACCTGACGTCGTGCCGTGGTGCGCAGGTCGACCAGCGGCTGGGTGATCCGCAGCTCCCACCAGCCCCACAGCAGGAGCGTCACCGCCGCCGCCGCGAACAGGCCCGTGGTGGCACCGGCGCTCCACGAGGACGCCTTCGAAACGCCGAGCAGCAGGCAGATCAGCGCGACCGAAAGGCCAAGCGCGCCAACGAGGTCGAACCGGCCACCGCTGCGCACCGCCGACTCCGGCACGAAGATCAGCACCGCGGCCAGGACGAGGACGCCGGCGGCCGCGGCGGTCCAGAACAGCACGTGCCAGTCGCTCTGCTCGGCCAGGAACGCGGCGGCGGGCAGACCCAGCGCTCCCCCGACGCCCAGCGAGGCGCTCATCAGCGCGGTCGCGGACGCCAGCCGTTCGGCGGGCAGCTCGTCGCGCATGATGCTGATGCCGAGCGGGATCACGCCGACCGCGAGTCCCTGCACGACGCGGCCGACGATCATGGGCAGCAGCGAGTGGCTGAGCGCGGCGATCACCGAGCCCAGGACCAGCATGACCAGGCTGACCAGCAGCATGCGGCGCTTGCCGTACATGTCGCCGAGGCGGCCGACGACCGGTGTCGCGACCGCGCCGGCCAGCAGCGTGGAGGTGATCACCCACGTGGTGTCGGCCGGTGACGAGCCCAGGAGCTGCGGAAACCGCGGCAGGAGCGGGATCACCAGCGTCTGCATCAGCGACACGACGATGCCGCCCAGGGCCAGCACGGCCACGACGGCGTTCGGCCGGGTCACCGGCCGCGTTTCGGAGAGGAGCACGGCATCAGTCTAAGTCAGTCGCTTGACTTAACTCGACCCCTTGGGCATGTTGGAAAAGGAGACGCCGCCCACCACGAAGGAAGTCCTCGATGTCCGAAGTAGACGAACTACCCCGTTTCCCGTTCGCCGCGGACGCGGCACTGGAACCGCCGGCCGAGTGGGCCGAGCTGCGGTCGAAGTGCCCCGTGGCGCACGTGCGGCTGGCCAGCGGTGACGAGGCCGCGCTGCTCACCCGGCACGCGGACGTCAAGCAGGTCCTGTCCGACCCGCGGTTCACCAGGCCCACCCCGCAGGACGGCGCCGCGCGCATCGCGGACAGCGAGGACGGCGGCATCTTCAACAGCGACATGGCCAACGTGATCCCGCAGCACGGCGAGGCGCACCTGACGTGGCGGCGCAGCATCGGCAAGTGGTTCACCGCCAAGCGCATGAACGCGTTGCGGCCGGGCATCGCGGCGATGACCGAGCAGCTCATCGACGAGATGGTCGCCAAGGGCGCGCCCGCGGACCTCAAGGCGAGCCTCGGTTTCCCGCTGCCGGTGTGGGTCATCTGCGACATGCTCGGCGTGCCGGACCGCGACCGCGACCGGTTCTCGCACTGGTCCGACACGATGCTGAGCATGACCCGGTTCAGCTCGGCCGAGATGAAGGCCGCCGAGCAGGAGTTCGGGCGGTACATGGCCGCGCACATCGCGGCCAAGCGCGCGGAACCGGGTGACGACCTGCTCAGCGCGTTGATCGCGGACCCGGAGCCGATGTCCGACGTGACGCTGATCGCCACCGGCATCGGACTGCTGATCGCGGGCCACGAGACCACCGCGAACATGATCACGAAGATGGTCGCGATGCTGCTGTCCGACCGCAGCCGCTGGGAGTCGCTGCTCGCCGACCCGTCGCTGGTGCGCACCGCCGTCGAGGAGTCGCTGCGGATGGACGCCAACGCGGGCATCGGCATGGCCCGGTACCTCACCGAGGACGTCGAGGTCGACGGCGTCGTCCTGCCGTCCGGCACCACCGCGATGTGCAGCATGGCCGCGGCCAACCGGGACGAGGAGGCGTTCGAGCGGGCGTCCGAAATGGACCTGAGCCGCAGCCCCAACCAGCACCTGGCGTTCGGTGCCGGTGCGCACGCGTGCCTGGGCCAGCCTCTCGCCCGCACCGAGCTGCAGGTTGTGCTGGAGGTGCTGCTGCGCAGGCTCCCGTCGCTCGACCTGGCCGTTGAGGTGCAAGATCTACGACGGGTCGAGGGGCTCGTCGTCGGCGGGCTCGTGGAACTACCGGTGCGATGGTGATGTGATGAACAAGGTCGACGACAACACGCCCAGGGCGGAGCGGACCCGCGAGCTGATCCTGGCCGCGGCGGAACGGCTCTTCGCCGAGGACGGTGTGTTCGCCGTGTCGAACCGCCAGGTCAGCGAGGCTGCCGGGCAGGGCAACAACACGGCCGTCGGCTATCACTTCGGCACCAAGGCCGACCTCGTGCGCGCGATCGCCCGCAAGCACCTCGCGCAGATCGAGGAGGTCCGGCAGGAGCTCGTCGCCGAGATCAACGGCAGCACCGACGTCCGCGACTGGATCGCGTGCCTGGTGCGGCCCGTCACCGAGCACCTGGCGGCGGTGGGCAGCCCCACCTGGTTCGCCCGGTTCGGCGCCCAGGTCATGACCGATCCCGCGCTGCGGCCGATCATGATCGAGGAGACGCAGTCGTCGCCCTCGCTGGTGCGGATCCTCGAAGGCATCGACAACTGCCTGCCGGACCTCCCCGCGGACGTGCGCGCCGAGCGCTACGACATGGCGCGGCAACTGCTCGTGCACATGATCGCCGAGCGCGAGCGCGCCCTCGCCGACCACACCCCGACCCCACGCGCCAGCTGGCACGACGCCGCGACGGGCCTCATCGACGCCCTCGTCGGCCTCTGGCTGGCGCCGGTCACCAACGACTCGTAGAAGGACTTGAGAACATGAAGATCACCGTGGACCAGGACAAGTGCTGCGGAGCCGGAACCTGCGTGCTGCTCGCGCCCGACGTGTTCGACCAGCGCGACGAGGACGGCATCGTGGTGCTGCTCGACGCCGAACCGCCGGCCGAGCTCCACTCGCTGGTGCGGGAGGCCGTCAGCGTCTGCCCGGCCTCCGCCATCGCGGTGAGCTCGTGAGCACTCTGATCGTCGGCGCCTCGGCCGCCGGTCTCGCCACGGCCGAGGCGTTGCGCCGCAAGGGGTACACCGACTCGATCACCGTGCTCGGCGCCGAGCCGCACCTGCCCTACGACCGGCCGCCGCTGTCCAAACAGGTCCTTTCCGGCGCCTGGGAGCCCGCACGGGCGCAGCTGCGGTCCGCGGAAGCCCTGGCCGCCCTGGAGGCGGAGTTCGTGCTCGGCGACCCGGCCGTGCACCTCGATGCCGGCGAACGGGCGGTGCACACGGCGTCCGGCCGGGTGCTCAAGGCCGGGAACATCGTGCTGGCGACCGGGTTGCGGCCACGAACGCTGCCGGGACAGCCCACGCTCCGCACGCTCGACGACGCGCAGGCGCTGCGGGCGTCGCTGCTGGGATGTTCACGTGCGGTCGTGGTCGGCGACGGTGTGCTCGGTGCCGAGATCGCGGCCACCGCACGCCAGATGGGCGTGCGGGTGACCCTGGCCGGTCCGCAGTCCGCGCCGATGGCACTGCAGCTGGGACCGCTCGTCGCCGGTCTGCTCGGCGACCTGCACACGTCGAACGGCGTCGAGCTGCGGCTCGGTGCGGCGGTGACCGGGGTCGAACCGGACGGCGTGCGGCTGGAGACCGGTGAGGTGCTGCCGGCCGACCTCGTCGTCGTGGCGTTCGGCTCCGCACCGGCGACCGACTGGTTGCAGGACAGCGGGCTCGTGCTCGGCAACGGCATCGTGTGCGACTCCCGCTGCCGTGCCGCCGAAGGCATCTACGCCGTCGGCGACGTCGCCCGCTGGCACCACGAGACGCTCGGCAGGCTGGTCCGCCTGGAGAACCGGACCAACGCCACCGAGCAGGCCGTCGCGGTCGCCGCCAACATCCTCGGCGCCGACCAGCCGTACACGCCGATCCCGTACTTCTGGACCGACCAGTTCGACGCGAAGATCCACGTGCACGGCCTCGTCGGTCCTGATGCGTCCATTGTGGAGGGAAGCGTGGCCGAAGGTCGTTTCGTGGTGGGGTATCACCGCGACGGCGAGCTGACCGGCGTGCTGGGCTGGAACATGCCCAAGCAGGCCCGCCGGCACCGGCAGCGGATCACGCCGAGTTGTCGCGCAACCGTCGCAGCATCAGCGCCAGCTGGAGCCTGAACCGCCCGGCGGCCGAGTCGAGCTCGAACCCGAGCATCGACTCGGCCCTGGCGAGCCTCGCCGGCATCGTGCTGTGGTGGCGGTGCAACGAGGCCGCGGCCTTGCGCACCGACCCGGTCGCGCACAACGCCTCCAACGTGGCGATCAGGTCCGGCTCAGCGGCCAGCCGGTCGAGCGCGCGGACGTCGGCCAGCTGCGCGATGTCCGCGGTCTCGATCCGCGCGAGCAAACCGAGACCGCCCAGCCGTTCCCACCACGCCACCGGCTCACTGTCCGATGTGTACAGAAGTGCGGTGCGCGCGGCCTGCCACGAGCGGGCCGCCTCGATCGCGGGCAGCAGCGGCCCCACCCCGAGCCGCCCGCCGGTCTCGGGAACGTCCGTGGCCAGCACCGCCCGCGCGTCGCCCAGCAGCACCGACCGTCCCGGCACCTCCCCCTTCGCGGCCAGCACCCGCAACGGCGCCGTGGCACCGATGCCGAGCAGGTGCAACGCACGGGACCGTTCCGCCGTGCCGACGCTCTCGGACAGCACCAGTTCGACGAGCGCCGGATCGCCCAGCTCGGGCAGCGGAACGCTGGGGTGGTCGAGCAGCACGGCGGCGGCGATGGCGAACCGTTCCAGCAGCATGTCGTCCAACGGCGCGGGTTTGCCCTCGCGCGCCGCCCAGACCTCCACGCCGCCTTCGAGCGAACGGATCATCGCCCGCACGGGCATCGGACCCGCGGTGACCGCGTTCCCGGTGTCAGCGCGCAGTTCGAGTCCCTGTCCGGGGGCGCGCAGGCCGACCGGGCAGCCGGCGAGCTCGGCGGTGCTGCGCACGAGGACGTCAAGACCGGCGCGCTCGGTGATCAGCCGGTCGAAGAAGCCGATCACGCGGACCGCGTTCTCGGCGTCGGCGTCGAGACCGGACAGGCGCAGCAACAGGCCCTTCATGACGTCACGATAGCCCTCGGCGGTGAGGCCGCCCCGCCATCTGGCGAGCCCGGCACCGGATTTCGCCGCCACCTGTCGGATGCCCCGGCCACCACCCAGACCCCAGGATCTGACCATGAGCTACGCCTTCGACCCAGAGCTGCTCCCCTGGCTCGACATGATGCCCGAGGTGCGCGTCCCCGACCTCGACAGCCTCCTCACCACCCGCGACAGCCATGCCGAGCTGATCGGCCTCATCCCTGTGTACGAGCCCAGGACCGCCATCGACGTCCGCGACACCACGGTCCCCGGCCCGGCCGACGCGCCGGACGTGCCCGTGCGGATCTACACCCCGGCCGACTCCGGTGCCGCGACGCCCGGCCTGCTGTACATCCACGGCGGCGGGTTCGTGCTCGGCGACCTCGACATGTTCCACGCGCACGTGCTGCGGCTGGTGGACGAACTCCAGATCGTCGTCGTGTCGGTCGACTACCGGCTGGCACCCGAGCACCCGTTCCCCGCACCGCCCGAGGACTGCTACGCGGCGCTGCAGTGGACCGCGAGCAAGGCCGGCGAGCTGGGCATCGACCCCGAACGCCTCGGTGTGGCCGGGGAAAGCGCGGGCGGTGGGCTCGCGGCGGCGGTGGCGTTGATGGCCAGGGATCGCGGCGGCCCGAAGCTCGCGTTCCAGTTCCTCGGGATTCCCGAGCTCGACGACCGGCTCGACACGCCGTCGATGCGCGACTACGTCGACACGCCGCTGTGGAACCGGCCCAACGCGATCTACAGCTGGACGGCCTACCTGGGCACCGAGCCGGGCGGCGACGACGTGTCGCCGTACGCCGCACCGGCTCGGGCCACCGACCTGGCCGGGTTGCCGCCCGCGTTCGTGACGACCTGCCAGTTCGACCCGTTGCGGGACGAGGGGATCGAGTACGCGCGGCGCCTCTCGCACGCCGGCGTGCAGGCCGAGCTGCGCCTCTACCCCGGCACGTTCCACGGGTCCGCGCTCGTGGAGAGCGCGGCGATCACCCGCCGGATGTTCGCGGACGAGGTGGAGGCGCTGCGCCGCGGGCTGCGGCTCACCACCGGCGGGTGACCTGCGAGGACCCCCACCGGACGTCGTCAGGTGGAGCGCCGCGGCAGAACCGGTCAGAGCGCGCCGACCAGCGCCACGATCATGGCGGCCACCCCGCCCTGCACGACGGACAGCACCGCGTCCTTGGCGCCCGCGCCGATCGCCTTCGCGAGCGCCCTGAAGCGACTCGGCTGCTCCTGCACGGCGTTCACGACGGCGGCGGGGTCGCGCACGGTGCCGTCGGCGGCGACGGCACCGGCACGGGTCAGCTCGGCGACGAGCGAGCGCAGCTCGGCCACGGCCGCGTCGAGATCGGCGCGGCCGACGGTCTTGTTGCCCACGGTGAGGTCGCCGCCGATGGCGCCGATGGCGCCGGAGTTGTGGAAGACGTTGCCGGACAAGGATTTCACCTCCTGTCGCCGACGGTCAGATCGCCGCCGACGTTGCCGATGCGGCCGAAGTTGAGGAAGCGGTTGCCTTCCTTGTTCCCCATCACGAGGTCGCCGTGGATCTGCACCACGTGCTCGCGCTCCGGCGGGTTCTCGATGGCGCCCACGAGCACGCTCTCGATGCGCCGGATCTCCCCCAGGTCGGTGCCGGAGAGCGCGGCGTACTGGGTGCCCGCGGTCTCCAGCATCAGGGCGTACCGGCGACGGCGGAAGACCAGGCGGTAGAGGAAGACGCAGAACATGAACGCCACTCGGACCGCGATCAGCGCGGTCAGCACGACGCCCGCCTGGCCGACGCGCAGGTGCTGCGCCGCCGCCGCGATGCCCAGCGCCGACACGCAGAGCACGATGATCTCGCCGATCGGGTACCAGGTGGTCCAGCGGCCGCGCCAGACGAGCCGGAGCGTCTGCACGCGGGAGATGTTCGCGAGCGGGTAGGTCTGGTGCCCCACCCGCACCACGCGTTTGCTGATGCGGATCTCTCCGACCTGTGACATGGCGCCCTCCGTCAGAAGTGCGGAACGATCCACCGCTGGTTCGCCTGGGTCTCCGAGCCGACGCGGTCCCACAGCTGGACCGGCGTGCCGTTCGCGCCGTTGTACTGGGCGGCCGCGTCGAGGACCTTGAACGAATGCTGCTCCACCAGCCACACGGCGCCGGGGGTGTTGGTGGACTGGGCGTGCCAGATCTGGTTCTTGTTGCCCAGCCCGAAGCAGTCCCAGAGCTGTAACCTGGTGCCGGAGACCGTGCCCCAGTCCTTTGCCTCCAGGCAGCGGCCGCTCGCGACGTTGATCAGCTGGAAGTCCCACTCGGTGAGCCAGTGCACGCGCCACATCTGGTTGTACTGGGTGGGCGGGTAGCAGTCCCAGAGCTGGATCGGCGTGCCGTTCGCGCCGTTGTACTGGGCGGCCGCGTCGAGGCACCGGCCGCCGGCGACGCTGGTGATGTAGACGGGGTCCTCGGCCGCGCGGGCGGCGGTGCCGGAGACGAGGACGAGGACGAGGGCCGCGACGGCGGCCAGCGTTTTCCGAAGCATGCCACCCAGCGTCGAAAGTGCTCCTTTGCTGGTCAACGGGCTGAGAACTGGTGAGAAGACATGAGAAGCTCAGTCCATGACGAGTGCCCTGCCCGGTGATCCCCAGACGTGGCGGGAGCTTCGTTCCGCGCTGCGCCACCTCATGGCGAGAACCGAGACGACGGCGCTAGCGGTGGAACGCAGGTCGCGCGGCCAGGACAGCATCTCCGACGCCACCGTCGGACGGAAGCTCGCCGACTCCGACGCCCCGCTCGACGCGCGGTCGTTGCGCATCATCGTCAACGCGTGTGCCCAGGGGGCGAAGGAGAAGGGCCTGCCGACCGGCGATGCGGACCTGGACGCGTGGCTCGCCGCGCGCACCCAGCTCGTCGAAGGCCCGCCGCCCGAGCCGCGACCGGTGGAGCGGCCGCGGCGATTCCACTGGATCGGCGCGGTGCTGGCGATGGTGCTCCTGGCCGGCGCCGACGTGCCGCCCGTCGAGCCGGTGGCGACCAGGACCAAACCGTGCCGCAACGGGCCGGACCGGCCGGACGCGGAGGGCCTGACGATCAGCACGCCGAAGACGAACGCCGTGATCAACGGTGACGAGATCCCGGTGGCGGGCACGATCGACCTTCGCCAGGACGAGAAGCCGTGGCTGTTGCTGTACGCCGTGGGCGAGTGCAAGTTCTACATCGTGTCGACCGTGCGGGTCGACGGTACGACGTGGCACAGCACGCTCTACGTCGATCCGGCGCAGCACGGGCCATATGGCGCTTACGTGGTGGTGGTCGACGCGGCGACCGACCAGCACCTGTACGAGCTGCAGACCGCGGGCGGGTCACCGTTCGTCGACACGCTGCCCGCTGGTGCGCGCGAGGTCCACGTGACCGTCCGCTGCTGCGCCTGAGACTCGACCTAGACGGGCACCCCTTCCTTGGCGCGTTCAGGAAGGGGTGCTCGTCGGGACCGGCACGGTGGCGAGCCGCCGTCGGGGACGTCGGGGTGGCCTCCACGGCGCCGCACCGTGTCAGTTGATCCGCGTCCCACTCCCGACCCGGGCCGGATACCTGGGAACGCTCCCAGGTGGTCCAGGACTTTAACCACGCGAACAGCGTGCCGGGAAGTGTTGTCGAATTGTGGTCGAAACAGGAGCGAACTTCACGTTGCACTTCCCGTAGTCGAAAGGAGCCGCTGCCGCGAGCACATTCCGGTCAAGCGCAACACCGGAACGGCCGCGAGAGAACACAGGCGGTGAACGAATTCCCCTAGTTCGTTCACCCATTCCAGTGAGGTACTGGAAACGCACAACCACGACTCTGACGTGACAACCAGGTAAAAGTTGCGCCGAACGGTCGAGTGAAGTTCGATGCCAAATGGTACGAAACCTCGCCGACCTGCTCTTTCTTGCCGTCGAAAGCGTTAACGGACCCATTCGGCAGAACGCGATCAGGGACGTTCGGGTCAAAGCCGCAGCCCAGCCGCAGGCATTTCCCCGGCTGTTCGACGAACGCCCCTGTCGGATTGGTTTCATGACCGTTACAGTCGCCACCCTGGGAGCGCTCCCAGGGAAATGGTCCGACTCTGTCATCGGAGGCTCACATGCACCGTCGCATGGCGAGAGCTGTGACAGCCGTCCTCCTCGCGGTCCTCGCGGGAGTGGCCGGCCCGCTGGTGTCACGATCAGTCGCCGCACCCGCGTTCAACTACGCGGAGGCGCTGCAGAAGGCGGTCTGGTTCTACGACGCGCAGCGGTCGGGCAAGCTGCCGCCGGACAACCGGGTGAGCTGGCGCGGGGACTCGGCGCTCAAGGACGGCTCCGACGTCGGGCTCGACCTGTCCGGTGGGTTCTACGACGCCGGCGACCACGTGAAGTTCGGGCTGCCGTTCGCGTTCAGCATGTCGATGCTCGCCTGGGGCGCCGTCGAGAACCGGGACGCCTACGTGAGCTCCGGCCAGCTCAAGCCCCTGATGGCGAACCTGCGGCAGGGCACGGACTGGATCATCAAGGCGCACCCGTCACCGAACGTCGTCTACGGCCAGGTCGGCGCGGGCAACCCGGACCACGCCTGGTGGGGCTCGGCGGAGGTCATGCCGATGGCCCGGCCTTCGTACAAAGTGGACGCTTCCTGCCCCGGCTCGGACCTCGCGGGCGAGTACGCGGCGGCGATGGCGTCGGCCTCGATGGTCTTCCACGACACCGATCCCGCCTACGCGGCGACCCTGCTCACGCACGCCAAGCAGCTCTACAGCTTCGCGGACACCTACCGCGGCAAGTACAGCGCGTGCATCACCGACGCCACCAACTTCTACAACTCCTGGAGCGGCTACCAGGACGAGCTGGTGTGGGGCGCGATCTGGCTGCACCGCGCCACCGGTGACGCGAGCTACCTGACCAAGGCGAAGACGGAGTACCAGAAGCTCAGCACCGAACCGCAGAGCACCGAGCGGTCCTACAAGTGGACCATCGCGTGGGACGACAAGTCCTACGGCGCCTACGTGCTCATGGCCGAGCTGACCGGCGAGCAGACCTACATCACCGACGCCAACCGGTGGCTGGACTTCTGGACCACCGGCTACAACGGCAACCGGGTGCGCTACTCCCCCGGCGGCCAGGCGGTGCTCGACAGCTGGGGTTCGCTGCGGTACGCGGCCAACACCGCGTTCGTCGCGCTGACGTACTCGGACTGGCTGTCCACACGCGACAGTGCGCGGGCGAGGACGTACCACGACTTCGGGGTGCGGCAGATCAACTACGCGCTCGGCGACAACCCGCGCAACTCCAGCTACGTCGTCGGCTTCGGCGCCAACCCGCCGCGCAACCCGCACCACCGCACCGCGCACGGCTCGTGGGCCGACAGCATCCAGGAACCCGTGAACAGCAGGCATGTCCTGTACGGCGCGTTGGTCGGCGGGCCGACCACCGACAACGACGCCTACGCCGACAGCCGCACCGACTACACGATGAACGAGGTCGCGCTCGACTACAACGCGGGCTTCACCAGCGCCCTCGCCCGGCTGTACCGAGAGTTCGGCGGCACCCCGCTCGCGAACTTCCCGACGGCCGAGACGCCCGACGGGCCCGAGCTGACCGTGCAGGCCTCGGTGACGCAGAGCGCCGCCCAGTTCACCGAGATCAAGGCGTTCGTGCTGAACAAGAGCGCCTGGCCCGCGCGCACGTTCAACGGCAGCCTGCGCTACTACTTCACGCTCGACGGCACCACCACGCCGAGCCAGCTCACCGTCACCACGAACTACAACCAGTGCGGCGCGGCGAGCCCGCCGACGCAGTACCGGGGCTCGGTCTACTACGTCGAGGTGCCCTGCTCGGGCATCGCTCCGGCCGGGCAGTCCGCGTACCGCAAGGAAGTCCAGCTCCGCATCACGAGCAGCGGCACGTGGGACCCCTCCAACGACTGGTCCTACACCGGGCTGGGCACCGGCAACACGGTTCTGCAGACCGACCGGATCGTGCTGCGCCAGGACGGCAAGGTGCTCTGGGGCAGCGAACCCGGCGGCGGCGTGGACGACGCCGAGCCACCGACCGTCCCCAGTGGACTGACCGCCACGAGCACCGGCAGCAGCAGCGTCACGCTGAGCTGGACCGCCTCGACCGACAACGTCGGCGTGACCGGCTACGACGTCCTCGACGGCAGCACCGTCGTCGGCTCGGCGGCCACGACCGGTCTCCAGCTCACCGGTCTGGCACCGGACACGGCGTACTCGTTCTCGGTGCGCGCCAGGGACGCCGCGGGCAACGTCTCCGCCGTGAGCCCACCTGTCTCCGTGCGCACCCTTCCGGGCACGAGAAGCACGCTGACCGTGCAGCAGAAGGGCACCGGCGCGGCGGCGTCGAGCCAGATCGGTGCCACGCTCCAGCTCACCAACCGCGACACCGCGCCCGTGAGCCTCACCACGGCGACGATGAGGTACTGGTTCACCGGCGACCCGGCGTCGGCGACCTACCAGGTGTGGTGCGACTGGGCGCAGCTCGGCTGCGCGACCGTGCAGGCAAGGGTGGTCAAACTCGCCGCACCGCGCCCCGGCGCCGACGCGTACCTGGAGGTGGCCTTCACCTCCGGCAGCCTGGCCGCGGGCGCGAGCACGGGCGAGATCCAGCTGCGGGTCGCGAAGTCCGACTGGTCGGCGTTCAACCAGGCCGACGACCACAGCTACCGGGTCAGCAACGCGCTGACCGACTTCGACCGGGTGACGGCCTACACCGGCGGCGTGCTCGCGTGGGGTGCCGAACCCTGACCGAACCTCGGTGCGGGACGTTCTGCGCGCCCGGGCGTCCCGCACCGATCCCAGACACGCCCGGTTCGTCCACATTCGAACTGACGGCCGCTGACTCCTACGATGGGCGGCATGACGGAGATTGACCGGCACCGCCGGCCCGGCCCGCGCATCGAAGAGGTCGCGCGACTGGCGGGCGTGTCCAAGTCGACGGTCTCCAGGGTGATCAACGACGAGCAGTACGTGAGCGCCAAGGCGCGCGACGCCGTGCACGCGGCGATCACCCGCCTCAAGTACAGCCCGAACCAGGCGGCGCGGTCGCTCGCGGGCAGCCGGGCGAACGCCATCGCGCTGATCGTGTCCGAACAGGGCAGCCGGGTGCTCGGTGACCCGTTCTTCGCCGGGGTGCTGCGCGGCGTGCACGCGGAACTGGCCGGGCGGCACGTCCAGCTGCTGCTGATGCTCAGCCGGCCCGAGGACCACGACGACCTCGTCACGTACCTGGCCGGCGGGCACGTCGACGGCGCCCTGCTGGTCAGCCTGCACGGCGACGACCCGCTGCCGAACCGGCTGCACGAGCTCGGCATACCGGTCGTGGTCGGTGGCCGCCCGCTCGGCACCGCCTCCGTCCCGTTCGTCGACTCGGACAACTTCACCGGCGGCCTCGACGCGGCCCGGCACCTGGTCTCGCTGGGCCGCCACCGGATCGCGACCGTGGCCGGCCCGCGCGACATGGCCGCCGGACAGGACCGGCTGAGCGGCTGGCGGCGCGGTCTCGGCGAGGCCAAGCTGGCCGTGGACCTCGTCGCGGAGGCCGACTTCACGCCGGAGAGCGGTGCCCGCGCGATGGCCGAGCTGCTCGACCGCGATCCTGACATCGATGGCGTCTTCGTCGCCGCCGACATCATCGCGCTCGGAGCGCTACAGGTGCTGCGCGCCCGCGGCAGGCGGGTTCCGGAGGACGTGGCGGTGATCGGGTTCGACGACTCGCTGCTCGCCTCGACCGCGATGCCGCCGCTCACCACGGTCCGGCAGGACGTCGAACAGCTCGGCCGCACCATGACCTGGCGGCTGCTGGGTGAGCTCGCCGGCGAGGACAGCCTGCCGCCCTCGTTGCTGCTGCCGACTTCGTTGGTACGCCGAGCGAGCGCCTGACTGAACCAACGCGGTCAGTGCTGGAAGAAGTACCCGCTGTTAACCCGCACGTCATGTGTCCGGGAACGCTCCCAGTTTTCCCAACTGTGACCTAGGCCGGAAACGACGAGGTCATCCCATTCGCCGACCCCGGAAATGCCTGATACCCACTGGAGTGTGTCTTGACACACGTTCGAAGCCAGGGCGACACTCTGCCGCACCTGGGAGCGCTCCCAGAATCCGCCCGCCGAGACCAGAGGAGTTCTCCCGTGCGACACCGTTGGATCAGCGTGCTGATCTGTGCCGCCGTGTCCGCCGCCGCCACCACAGCGTGCGGGTCGGGTGGCGGCAGTAGTCAGTCCTCGGACGGCAAGACCGAGCTCACGATCGCCACCTTCAACGAGTTCGGCTACGAGGACCTGTTGAAGGAGTACGAGGCCGCGCACCCGGACGTGAAGCTCACGCAGCGCAAGACCGGACAGGGTGGGCCGCACCACGAGAACCTGTTCACCAAGCTCGGCGCCGGGTCCGGACTCGCGGACATCGAGGCCGTCGAGGAGGGCTACCTCAGCCAGGTCATGTCGAAGTCCAGTCAGTTCAACGACCTCAAGGAGATCGGGCCGAAGATCGAGGACGGCCGCTGGCCGCAGTGGAAGTCCGACGCCGCCACCACCAAGGACGGCAAGCTGATCGGCTACGGCACGGACATCGGCCCGCTGGCCATGTGCTACCGCAAGGACCTGTTCGACAAGGCCGGTCTGCCGTCGGACCCCGAGGCCGTGAAGGCGTTGTTCTCCACGTGGGACAGCTACTTCGCCGCGGGTGACCAGTTCATCGCCAAGAGCGGTGGGGTGGCCTGGTTCGACAGCTCCGCGCAGGTCTTCAACGCCATGCACAACCAGCACAAGGTCGGCTACTTCGACCAGGACGACAAGCTCGTCGTCGAGTCCAACCCCGACATCAAGGCCGACTGGGACGCCGTGACCAAGGCCGCTCTCAAGGGCCAGTCGGCGAAGCTCACGGCGTTCAGCCCGGAGTGGAACAGCGCGTTCAAGGCCGGCACGTTCGCCACGAAGACCTGCCCGTCCTGGATGCTCGGCGTGATCGAGACGCAGGCCGGGCCGGACAACAAGGGCAAGTGGGCCGTCACCGACGCGTTCCCGAACGGCGGCGGCAACTGGGGCGGTTCGTACCTGACCGTGCCGAAGCAGAGCAAGAACGCCAAGAAGGCCGCCGAGCTCGCCGCCTGGCTGACCGCGCCGGAGCAGCAGATCAAGGCGTTCCAGGCCAAGGGCACGTTCCCGAGCCAGGTCAAGGCGCTCGAGTCGCCGGCGCTGCTGGGGCAGACGAACGCCTACTTCGGTGACGTCAAGGCGGGCGCGCTGTTCGCCACGCAGGCGAAGAAGATCACGGCCGCCCAGCACAAGGGGCCGAAGGACGGACAGCTCCAGGACAACGTCTTCTCCCCGGCGTTGCAGTCCGTCGAGCAGGGCAAGAGCGCCGACGAGGCGTGGAAGACGGCCGTCGAGGGTGCGCAGAAGGCAGCCAAGTGACCGCCGTTCTCTCCAAGGTCGACCGCGGGCGAGCGGAGGAGGCTCGCCCGCGGTCGCCGCGCCGCTACCGGTTGTCCAAACTGGACTCCAAGGTGTCGCCCTACCTGTTCGTCGCGCCGTTCTTCGTGCTGTTCGGCGCGATCGGGTTGTTCCCGTTGCTGTACACGGCCTACGTCTCGCTCTTCGACTGGGAGCTCGGTGACGACAACCCGACCTTCATCGGCCTGAAGAACTACGGAACCCTGTTCGCGGACGGGCAGTTCTGGAACGCGCTGTTCAACACCGTCAGCATCTTCGTGCTCTCCAGCGGCCCGCAGGTCGTCCTCGCGGTGCTGCTCGCGGCCCTGCTCAACGCGAACCTGAGGGCCCGCACCGCCTGGCGGATGGGCGTGCTGCTGCCCTACGTCGCGTCGCTGGTCGCGCTGGCGGTCATCTTCGGCAACCTGTTCGGGACGCAGTACGGCCTGGTGAACAACGTGCTCACCACGTTCGGTCTGAGCCCGATCGACTGGCAGGCCGACACCTTCGGCAGCCACATCGCCATCGCGTCGATGGTGAACTGGCGGTGGACCGGGTACAACGCGTTGATCGTGCTCGCCGCGATGCAGGCCATCCCGCGTGAGGTCGACGAAGCGGCGCGAGTGGACGGCGCGGGACCGATGCGCCGGTTCTTCAGCATCACGCTGCCGATGCTCAAGCCCACGCTGATCTTCGTCATCGTCACGACGACCATCGGCGGTCTGCAGATCTTCACCGAGCCGAAGATGTTCGAACCGGCGGGCGGCAGCGGTGGCGGCTCGCAGCACCAGTACCAGACCGTCGTGCTCTACCTGTACCAGACCGCGTTCCAGGGCCTGGACCTCGGCTACGCCTCCGCGATGGCCTGGGTGCTGTTCCTGGTCGTGATCTGCGTCGCCGGCCTCAACTTCTACGTCACCAGGAGGACGGTGCGATGATCACCCGCAGGCCCTCGTTCCTGGTGTACGGGCTCCTCGCCGCGTTCGTGCTCGGGTCGGCCTTCCCGTTCTACTGGTCGTTCCTCGTCGCGAGCCGCGACGGCGCGTCGGTGACCGGTGACTTCTCGCTGATCCCCGGCGGGCACTTCTTCACCAACGCCGCACGCGTGTTCAACGCGATCCCGTTCTGGAAGGCGCTGGGCAACAGCTTCATCGTGTCCGGCACCGTCACCGTCTCGGTCGTGCTGCTCTCCGCACTGGCCGGGTTCGCCTTCGCCAAGCTGCGCTTCCGCGGCCGCGGCGTGCTGTTCGTGTTCGTCGTCGCCACACTCGCCGTACCGACCCAGCTCGGGATCATCCCGCTGTACATGGCGATGGCCGAGTTCGGCTGGGCAGGCGAGCTCCAGGCCGTGATCGTGCCCAACCTCGTCACCGCGTTCGGCGTCTTCTGGATGCGGCAGTACCTCGTCGACGCCGTCCCCGACGAACTCGTCGAGGCGGCGCGGATGGACGGCTGCAGCCTCTGGCGGACGTTCTGGCACGTCGCACTACCCGCCGCCCGCCCGGCCGCCGCAATGCTGGGCGTGTTCACCTTCATGCAGTCCTGGAACGACTTCCTCTGGCCGCTGGTCGTGTTGAACGCCGACAACCCGACCATCCAGGTCGCGCTGGAAAAGCTCCAAAGCGGCTACTACGTCGACTACTCGCTGGTACTCGCCGGAAC